>Ga0210063_1000091_pt1 | contig 29895 bp, 28 predicted proteins | sample Muzzi_PWA_D1_FD_185529 | JGI IMG/M metagenome (GOLD analysis project Ga0210063, IMG submission 185529) | Wetland microbial communities from San Francisco Bay, California, USA, that impact long-term carbon sequestration - Muzzi_PWA_D1 (SPAdes) | ecosystem: Environmental > Aquatic > Marine >... | reverse complement strand
GATCCAGAAAGTGCACACCGTGTTCCGCAGCGAATCCCGCCAGCCGTTCGCCAGGATAGCCGAAATCCTCCAATCCCAACGCCGCCGCTCCCGCCCTGCGGGCTTCCGGGTCGGGGTGGACGACCTGGCCCTCGGTCAGGGAGGTCAGCGCGAAGCGGGCGCCGTGGCTCTCCGTCGCGTCGCGGATGGCCAGGATCAGCGCTTCCGAGACGGACCAGGCGCCCTCCCACAGGCCCTCTTGCGGGGGCCGGTAGACCTCCGGATCGAGACCTGATTCGGTGTCCGCCCCGGCGGTGCGGATCTGCCGTTGGCGTCCGATCGCCGCCTGCGCCCAGGCTTCCTTGACCGCCTGGGCCAGTCGGGCATGGTCCAGGAGGGTGTAGAGCGCGCGCCCCGGCAGGCTCCTGCGGAACTGGTAGCCGCGGGTCTGCCGGAAGCGATCATCCAGCACCAACTCGCCAGTTTCCGAAAGTTGGAAGTACGGTCTGCGTCCTTCGTATTGGAGGCCGCGGACATTGTTGCGCACGTCGTTGCCGGGAAAGAAGGCCAGCAGGACGAGGTCCGGCTGGTAGGGCCAGACGGCGTGTTGCAGGGTCAGCAACTCCTGCGCCGTGCCGTAGCCCGCCACACCGAAGTTGAGGACTTCGACGCGTTCCGTACCCTCGGGCAGCGTTGGGCAGTCTTGCAGCCGCTCTTCCAGGATCCGAGGGAAGGTGGCCTCCGCCGCCACCTGCATGGCCTCGGTCATGGAGTCCCCCAGGACGGCGACGCGGAAGGTGCCACCCTCTTTCCCGTTCTCCTCGCGATAGGTGCCAGGCGCCTGTTCGAGGGTCTTCTGTGATGGCAAATCCCGCTCCCGCCAGCCGTCCCGGTTGATCTCCACCCACGCATCCCCCTCCCGCACCCACCGCCCCTCCGCCCCGGGCCGCAGCGCCCAGCCGCGCACGGGATCCACCTGGTAGAAGTTGGGGTAGGCGATGCCCAGGATGCGCAGGGCGACTTCCCCCAGGAGGAGGGCGAAGAGAACGGCGCCCAGGAAAAGCCCCAGGCGGGCGAGGCGGGGGTGGCGGTGGAGGAGCGGGGATCGATGGGAGAGGGAATCCGCCATGGGAAGGCCTACAGGGTTTCGTCCAGGCGCTCCGGATGGGCTTCAGTCCAGCTCTCGAGAACCGCCAAAACGGTCTCGATGTCCCCCAGGTATTGGGTGAGTATGCCATAGAGCTCCTCGGGCAGGATCTCATCGTAGAAATGCACCATACGATTGCGGTAGCGAGCCATTTTTCCGAGGCGCTCCGCGAGGTCTGGATCGAGGATCCCAGCCCGCCACAGTTCCCGGGCGGTGGCGGCGTATTCTGGCGAGGCGATGGCAAAGCCTTTGGCCAGGATGTGTCGGCAGATATCGAAGAGGGCCTCCAGGGCCCGGCGTAGATAGGATTCACCCGCAGCGACTTTATCGGGGTCCTGGAGGAAATCCCCGAGGCTGGCCAGCGGCAGTCGGTCGATCCCCTGGAGCATCTGCTGGATGGTTTGGGAACGTTCCGCCAGGGTTCTCTGTCGAATTTTCCCCGGACTCATACGGCAAGCGCCAATTTTCGCCGCTGCCGCTCGAAGGGAGCAAGATCCCCCGCCCGGCGCAGCACATAAAGGTCGAAGTTATCGCAGGCGTATTCGTCCGCACAGTAGATTCGTTCGCCACGAATCACGCTCAGGGCGAGAAAGGCGCTGGCTTTGCCGAGGTCTACGACATCGAGGCCGAGGCCCGGAAGGGCTTCTTGCAGGCGGACTTCGAGGGTCAGTTGGTCGTCCAGGGTCTGGGGCTCGCGGAAGAGAATGCCCAGATCGATATCAGAATCCGGTCGTTCCTCGCCAGAGGCGCGAGAGCCGAAGAGGTAGAGACCCAGAAGACGGGGATCCGCAGCGCCAAAGGCCCGCAAGCGTTCGATGATCTCTGCTGTGTGCATCGTCCTCTCAGCCTATCACTGCCCTCAACCCTCCCCGTCCGCCATCGCCGCGAACGCCTGGCGCAGCACCTCCGGCGCCCGGCAGGGCTTGCCGTCGTGGTTGCACCAGATGTGTTCCGTGGCGCCGGTGGCGAGGCGTTCTTCGCCGCGCAGGACGGCGTAGGCGAAGCGCACCCCACGGCTCCCCTGGCCGTCGATCCAGCATTCGATGCGCACCGTGTCACCGTAGCGCGCCGGGGCGACGTAGCGGGCTTCCACCTTGGTGACCACCAGGCGGAAACCAAGCCTTTCGATGTCGGCGTAATGGTGCCCGCTGAGGGCGCAGAAGTTCGTCCGGGCCAGTTCGAACCACACCACGTAATTGGAGTGGTGCACGATGCCCATCTGGTCGGTCTCGGCGTAGCGCACTTCGATGTCGGTGGTGCTGTGGATGGCGGTGGTCCTATTCGGGTGGGAGGAAATTCAGAGAGCGTCGTCGAACTGTTCGGGATGATCGACCGCCCATTCTTTGATCTCTTTCAGGACGAGGTCAAAATCCCCGAGATGCTGCGTGAGAATCTCGTAAAGTTCATTGGGGCTGACCTCGTCGTAGAAGTGGACCAGGCGATTGCGGTATCTGGCCATGGTTCGGAGGCGTGCCGCGAGATCGTAGGAAAGGACGCCAGCCCGCTGGAGTTCGTCCGCGATGGCGGCATACTCGGGTGCGACAACGCCGAAACCCTTGGCCAGGACATGCCGCCCCAAGTCCAGGAGTGCCTCCAGAGCTCGGCGGAGAAAGGACTCCCCGGCGGCGATCATCCTGGGATCCTTGAGGAACTCATCCAGGGACGCGAGGGGGAGGGTCTCGATGCCTTCCAGCATGTGCCGGATTACAGTGGTGAGTTCCACCAGCGTCTTGGCGCGGATCTTACTCGGACTCATGGGCGTGGACTCATGGGGCGAGGACCGCTTTGCGGCGCATCCGTTCGAAGGGTGCCAGATCCCCGGCACGTCGCATCACGTAGAGTTCGAATTTGTCACAAGCGTCGGGAGCGGCACAGTAGATCCGTTCCCCGCGCAGCACGTCCAGGGCCAGAAACGGTCGGGCCTTGCCCAGATCGATCAAATCGACGGGGCACTGCAGCAGAGCCTCCAGATCCGCCTCCATCGTAAGGGTGTCCCACAGGGGCTGGGATTCGAAGAACAGGACGCCGACATCCGCATCGGACGCTTCATGAGCATCCCCCCGGGCACGGGAGCCGAAGAGGTAGAGAGCTTGGATGCGGGGGTCCTTCGCGCCAAAGGTTCGCAACTTGGTGGCGATCTCCTCCATGGCGAAAGCGTATCACTCCCTCACTTGCCCCAACTGTAGCGAAACACTGTCCACAGGATCTTGTAGCCCGCCAGGATCGTGCCCTTGACGGTGCCGGTGATCTTCGACACGCCCACCCGTTTGCGGTAGCGGACCGGCACTTCCACCACCCGCAGGCCGTGCTTCAGCGCCTTGACCTGCAACTCCGCCGTCCAGCCGAAGTTGGGGTCCTCCATGCCCAGGCGCTCGAAATCCTCCCAGCGGGCGGCGCGGAAGGGGCCGAGGTCGGTGTAGCGGTGGCCGTAGAGGAGGCGGATCAGCAGGCAGGCCACCAGGTTGCCGGCCCGGGCCTGGGGGAGGAGGGCACCGCGCTCCCGCTGCCCCAAGGTGCGGGAGCCGATGACCACGTCCGCCGTGCCCTCGACGATGGGGGCGATGACCTGGGGTAGCTCCTCCGGGTGATCGGAGTAGTCGGCATCCAGGAAGACCACGATGTCCGGCGGGTCGTTGTGCCGCAGGTGGGCGAGCCCCGCCAGGCAGGCGCTGCCATAGCCCTGCACCGGGGCGGGCACCACCACCGCGCCACCTTCCCGGGCGACCGCGGCGGTGTGGTCTTGGGAGTTGTTGTCCGCCACCACCACCCGGCGCACCGGCGGGCGGGGAATGTCCGCCAGGACTTGGGGCAGCGACCGCTCCTCGTTGAACGCGGGGATGACGACATCGACGGCGAGGGTGGGATCGGTGGCGGTGGCTTCGGACACCGCGCGATCCTACACGATGGCAGCCCGATTCTGGGGCATTCCCCTAGCGTCGGAGTGGGCGAGGGCATCGGTGGGGATCTGGAGCCCCAAACGCCGGGCCATCGCTTGATCTAGAGGGCGCTTCCCCAGCGGCGGGACGAAGAGTGTGGTGCCCGCAGTCACGGGAGCCTGGGGAAGAGCCTCCAGGGGTACCGTCGCCATCACCGGATCGCAGCCCGGGTAGACGGCCGCCTGGTAGGCGGTGACCGGGTGATCGGGCGGATACGCTTCCCGAAGCACTTCCACCAACACCCCCAAGGGTGCCAGGTCGTAGCCGTCGCGGCGAAAAGTCCCATCGCCGATGCACCCCACTTGCCAGAGCACCAGGGCGCTGGTGGCGTCGAAGGGGCGATGACGGAGAAGGAAGTCGGTCGCCTCGTAGCTCTGGCAGCCCACCGGCCCGGGATCGACCCCCAGGTCGGCGAAGAGGCAATCCTCCGCCGAGATGCCCGGCAGCATGCGAGCGGCGTATCCCGCCTCCCGCGCCTGGCGCACGGCCCAATGGGAGGGCAGGACGAAGACCCCAGGATGCCCATAGAAGGCGGTGCAGACGGTCTCCCCTTGCCGCACGGGGGTGAGCATGCGCGCCACCATTTCCTCGTAGGACTGTCGGCGGGATTTACCCTCGGCGTAGCAATCCGCCAACGATGCGGCGCGGGGGTTCTGCTCCCGCAGCCACTCCTCCGTCAAGGTGCTGGTCACCAGATAGAGCAGCCGGTCGCAGCCGCGGATGTAGGCCAGGGCGTCCTGGGTCATGTGGCCCAGAAGAGTGATGCCGGTGCCGACGATGGTGAGAGATCCTGCCTGACTCATGATGAACTCCTCTGCGATCTACAACGGAACAAGGCCGGAGCGCCCGGCAGTGCCCAGCGGGCAGCTCCGGCGGTGAAACTCAGGCCAGCGGTCGGGCCACGTCCAGGACCGGATCCTCCACCAACATGATGATGAAGGCGCCGGGACCGGTTTCCTCCACGGCACGCCGCAGGGAGGTTTCTTCCCGGCGGGCGAGGAGGGCCCGTTGTTGGGGATCGAGGGTCGTGCCATCGAGAGCGACTCCCGGGGCGGCGCGGAAGCGATCCGCGTGCAGCGGGTCTTGCGCCAGGTCGAGGAGGAAGGATTTGAGTTGCGATTTCATGCAGCACCTCCATGATGCGTATTGGGGTTTGGGGTGAACCGGGCTCCGGAGCCGGGTGCATCGTCTCTATTTCCGACGGGTCTATTGTGAGGCGGGCGCACCCTGCGGCGCTTGCAGGATCGTGCTCTCATGGTATGCTCGCCCCCCACCTTGAGGAGCCCGTCCACCATGCCTCTCTATCCCTATCGCGACCATCGCCCCCGTCTGGGGAAACGTGTTTTCATCGCCCCCACCGCTGCTCTGGCGGGGGATATTGAGGTGGGCGACGATGTCTCTTTCTGGTTCAGCGCCGTGGCCCGGGCCGATGTCAATTTCATCCGCGTGGGGGCGGGCACCAATGTGCAGGATGGCGCCGTGTTGCACGTCAACCACGGGGACCATCCGCTGCTCATCGGCGAGAATGTGGTCATCGGCCACGGGGTCGTGCTCCACGGCTGTACGGTGGGGGATGGGGCGTTGATCGGCATCGGAGCGCAGGTGCTGGACGGGGCGGTGGTGGAGGCGGGGGCGCAGATCGGCGCCGGGGCGGTGGTGACGCCGGGCAAGGTGATCCCCGCGGGGCATCTGGCGCTGGGCATTCCGGCCCGTCCGGTGCGCCCCCTGAGCCGTCCGGAGGTGGAGGCCATCGGTGAGAACGCCCGGCGCTATGTGGCGCTGAAAGACGAATATCTGGCAAGCATAACGACAGAGGACGAGGCACGACGATGACCATGGAACGGCGCGGCGCGGGAACCCTGCGGGAGAGCGATATCGGCACGGTGGTGAAGTTGCAGGCGTGGGTACAGCGGCGCCGCGACATGGGAGGGCTCCTCTTCCTGGATCTCAGGGATCGCAGCGGCGTGGCCCAGGTGGTGGTGCACCCGGAGAGCCGGGCGGAGATCATCGAAGCCCTGGAGCCGGTGCGCCAGGAATGGGTGGTGGAAGTGGTGGGGGAGGTCATCGCCCGGGAATCCCCCAACCCGGAGATGCCCACCGGCCAGGTGGAGGTCAACGCGACGACCGCCGCCATCCTGAGCCCCTCGGAACCCCTGCCCTTCGAAGTCAGCGGTGCCGGGGACGCTGGGGATGCCGGGGAGGACACCCGCCTCAAGTACCGCTTCCTGGAACTGCGGCGCCCCGAGTTGCAGCGCAACTTCCTGCTCCGCCACAAGGTGATGGTGGAATCGCTGAACTATTTTGACCAGCACGACTTCGTGCACCTGGACACCCCGATCCTGACCCGCTCGACGCCGGAGGGGGCGCGGGATTATCTGGTCCCCAGTCGGGTGCACCGGGGGAGTTTCTACGCCCTGCCCCAGTCGCCGCAGATCTTCAAGCAGATCTTGCAGGTCTCGGGCTTTGAGCGCTACGTGCAATTCGCCCGCTGCTTCCGGGACGAGGATCTGCGGGCCGACCGCCAGCCGGAGTTCTCGCAGATCGACCTGGAGATGTCCTTCATCACGCCGGAGGACATCTATCGTTTGATCGAGGGTCTCTACGAGCGCCTCTTCGCTCTGGTGGATGTACAGATCGAGACCCCCTTCCCGCGCCTGACCTACGCCGACGCCATGGCGCGCTACGGCATCGACCGGCCCGACCGCCGCTTCGGCATGGAGATCGTCGATCTCTCCCAGCAGGTCGCCGACTCCGGCTTCCGGGCCTTCAAGGCGACGGTGGCGGATGGCGGGGTGGTGCGCGGCTTTGCGCTCCCCGGGAGCGCGGGCGCGGCGGATGCCAGCCGCAAGCAGGTGGATGGTTGGGTGGATCTGGCCCGTCGCCACGGCGCCGCCGGGGTGCTGACCCTGCGCCGCCGGGAGGGTGAGATCCAGTTCCAGGTCAAGAACGTCTTGAGCGAGGCGGAACTGACCGGTCTCGCCGAGGCGCTGGAACTGGAGGAAGGAGGCCTGGCGCTGATCGTCGCCGCCCCGGAAGCCACCGCCTGCGCCGCCCTGGGCGCCCTGCGGGTGGAATTGGCGAAGCATTATGAGCAGATCCCGGAAGGCGTTCACGCCTTCTGCTGGGTGACGGACTTCCCCCTCTTCCTCTGGGAGGAGGCGGACCAGCGCTGGTTCTCCGTCCACCACCCCTTCACCGCGCCCCACCCGGACGATGTGGAGAAGGTGGGGAGCGACCCCGGCAGCGTTCGTTCCCTGGCCTACGACGTGGTCCTCAACGGCATGGAATTGGGCGGCGGCTCCATCCGCATCCACCGCCGCGAGGTCCAGCAGGAGGTCTTCCGCGCCCTGGGGATCGACGACGCCGAGGCCGAAGCCCGCTTCGGCTTCCTGCTCTCCGCCCTGCGCTACGGCGCGCCCCCCCACGGCGGAATCGCCCTGGGCCTGGACCGCCTGATCATGACCCTCACCGGCGCGCCTTCGATCCGCGACGTCATCCCCTTCCCCAAGACCGCCTCGGCCACCTGTCTGATGACCGAGGCGCCATCGAAGGTGGAGGCGGGGCAGCTCAAGGAGTTGGGGATTCAGGTCGCGGACGAGAAGTAGACGGGGAAGCCTTCACCGCGGTCGGGCGAGGCCGCTCTTCCAGGCCCAGGCGACGACTTCCGGCTGGCTGTGGAGGTCGAGTTTGCCGTAGACGTTGGCCAGATGGTTGCGCACCGTGCGCAGCGAGATGGAGAGCGTCCGGGCCACCTCGCTGACCGTGTGACCCTCGGCGAGGAGACCGATCACCTCCGTTTCCTTGGGGGTGAGGGGCTCGTTGCGGGGCTGTTCCAATTCCGTCCTGACGGCCTCGCTCCACCATCCCCGCGAGCCCTGGGCCACGCCGTGGATGGCGCGCAGGATGCGGTCGGCGGGTTCATCTTTCAGTAGATACCCCCAGGCCCCTTGTTCCAGGGCGCCCCGGAGATAGGCGTGCAGGGGGTGGGCGCTCAGCAGTAGCACCCGCGCGCCGACCGTCGCCAGGGGGGCGATGAGATCCAGACCGCTGCCGTCCGGCAAGCGGACATCCACGATGGCGACCTGCGGTCGGTGCTGGCGAGCCATCTCCAGCGCCTCGCGGCAGGTGGCGGCGGCGGCCACCAGGTGGAGCGCGGGATCGTCCTCCAATACCGCCCGCAACCCCTGGCGGAAGACGGGATGATCCTCGACGATCAGAATGCGAAGGGGCGCTTCCATCAGGCCTCCCGGCGCCGACCCGGTGCACCGAGGTCGTCGGTGAAGGGCACCGTGGCCCCTACGCGGGTACCGGCGCCCGGGGTCGAGTGGATGGTCAGGGTGCCGCCGAGGGAATCGAGGCGTTCCTCCATGCCCAGGATCCCCAGATGCCCCCGCCGGGCCAGTTCGATCCAGCGGGATGGTGGGGTGAAGCCCCGACCATCGTCGTGCACCTCCAGGGTGACCTGAGTACCGCGATGGCAGAGCGCCACCTCCACGGTGTGGGCGGCGGCGTGGCGGGCGACGTTGCTCAACGCCTCCTGGCAGACGCGGTAGAGGACCTGGGCGATTTCCGGGGGCCAGGGTTTTTCCTCCAGGTGGAGGGTCAGGGCCAGGCCGGGATGCTCCCGCCGCACGCCGTCCGCCAGTTCCCGGAGGGCCGCTTCCAATCCCAGGTCGAGCACCGGCGAGCGCATGCGGGTGCACAGGTGGCGGACTTCGGCCACCAGGGTCGCCAGGGCGGGACGGAGGGTTTCGCTGGGTAAGGCCGGCGCCCGGCTGGCGGCGAGTTGCAGGGCGTGGATGCGCTGCAGGGGGCCGTCGTGCAGTTCCTGGGCCACCAGCACCCGCTCCCGCTCACCCGCCTCCAGCAGGCGCTGGCGAACCTCCAGGGCCTCGGCGCCCGCCCGCATGGCACGGCGCAGGCGGAGGGTGTGGCCGACGCCGAGGGCGGCCCCCAGAAGGGCCAGAGCGAGCAGGGCGAGGAGGGCGCGAACCCAGGGGCGTTCCGTCAGCCTTGGCAGGACCCGCAGCGGCAATCGCAACTCGACCCGCGGGTCACCGGCCCCGTCCTGCCAGGCGGCCAGATGCAGGGTGTCGCGCCCCGGACGCAGGTCGTGGAGGGAGCCGGTGCGCTGGCGACCCAATTCGATCCACTCGGTATCCCGCCCTTCGAGGCGGTAGGCGAAGCGCTGGGCGGTGGGGTCGGCGGTTTCCAACCAGGCGATCGTGAAAGTGAGATCGCGCTCGTCGGGGGCCAGCTCCAGGGGGATTCCGCGGTCGATCCAGGAGAAGAGCTGGCCCCCGGCGAAGGTGTGCCGAGGCGTACTCAAGGCGCTGAGACCGAGCCGGTGCTCCGCCTTCGTCCGGAAGCTGGAGAAGTCGTCTCCCACGGCGTGGGGGCGTACCCGATTGAGCCCCTCGGTGCCACCGAAGACCAGCGTGCCATCGGGGCTGTCCACGGCCGCGCCGACATTGAATTCGTTGGCTTGCAGGCCGTGGCGGGAGAGGAAGTGTTCGCGCATCAGGGTTTCTGGATCGAAGTGCCAGAGGCCGAAGTCGGTGCCCAACCACAGGTGCCCTCGCCCGTCGCGGCGCAGGCTGTACACGATGCGTCCGTCAAAATCCGGTATGCCCTCGAAGGTGCCCGTGGCCAGCTCCAGTCGGTCGAGGCCGCGGTCCGTGCCGATCCACAGGGCGTCCTCGACGGCCAGCAGGGAGGCGATACGGTCGCTGCGGGGACCCTCCCGGAGCACCCGCGCCTGGCCTGTCGAGGGATCGATGCGATGGAGGCCGCCGCTCCAGGTGCCGGCCCACAGGGCGCCGTCCGCCGTGGTCTCCAGGCAGAGGACGATGTCGTCCTCCAGGGCGTCCGGAGACTCCGCAGCCGTGGTCAGGTGCCGGAGCACACCCCCCTCCAACGTCAACTGGAAGAGACCCGCACCCCAGGTGGCGACCCAAAGGGTCTCCCCGGGGCCCCGGTGCAGGGCCCGCAGGCTGCGATGGGTGAAGGTGGGGAAGCGGCGCAGCCGTTCCTGGACCATGCGGTACAGGCTGCCTTCGGCGGTGGCGGCCAGCACGCCGCCTTCGGGCAGGGCCAGGAGGGCCGAAATGCGGTCCGAATCGAGAGCTTCGGGGCTGCCGTCCCCACGGCCCCACCGACGGGCTTGCGCCGGGTGGGGGCTGAGACGGAAGAGCCCCTGATCGCGGGTTCCCACCCATAGATGGTCGGCCCCTTCCTGGGCCAGGGCCATCACCCCCCGCAGGGGCCGGGAGCCCTCCGGGGTGAGGGCCGTGCGGCACAAGCCCAGGCCTCGCCGGGAGAGGGTCAATCCGTCCACGCCGCCTTGCTCGGTGCCGATCCACAGCACTCCGGAACGGTCCTCGAAGAGCACCCGGACGGTATCGGAAAGGAGGCTCTGCGGGTCCAGAGTCTGGTGTCGGTATCGGAGAGGAGGCGATCCCGGGGCGTTTTCCTCTCCTGGGAATGCCGCCAACCCTCCCCCTGCCAATCCCACCCACAGGACGCCATCTCCGGTCTCCAGGGAGGTGGTCACGAACTCGCCCACCAGGAGCCTCCGTTCGATCCGCCCGCTCTCCGGGTCCAGCCGGTCCAGACCCCCACGGCTCGCCACCCAGAGGCGTCCGGCGGCATCCTCCCGCAGATGCGTGAGTCGCTGATCGCTCAGGGGTTGGGCGCTTCCGGGAGCCCCCTGCCGCTGGAAGCTCGCCTCGCCGGGGCGGCGCCGGTAAAGCCCCTCCGCCGTGCCCACCCAGAGGCGTCCCGCGGTATCCACCAGGAGGGCGTGAACATCGCCGGCGAGGGAATCCGTGGGCAGCTGCTCGAAGGAGTGGGCACCCGCCGCCATCCGGTGCAATCTTCCATGGCGGGTCGCGATCCACAGAGCGCCCCCGGGATCGACGGCGAGGGCCACCACCAGGTCCTCCGCCAGACCCGCCGGATCGTCGGGATCCTCCGGATTATGGCGGAAGATCTCGAAGGTTTCCGTACGGAGGTCGAAGCGAGCCAGGCCCCCGGGGTCCATCGCGATCCAGAGACTGTCGCCGACCTCCACGATGGCCCGGACAAAGGCGCCGACCAGCCCCGGCTCCCCCTGGCCAAAGACACGGATCTCCTGACCGTCAAAGCGATTGAGTCCGCTTTCCGTACCGAACCACAGGAAGCCCTGACGGTCCTGGGCGATGGCCCACACGGACGCCTGAGAAAGGCCCTGTTCCGGGGTCCAGTGCGTGAATGGGAGGTCGGGACCCAGGCCCCGCGCCCTGGGCGGCGCCAGCGTCAGGGCGAGAGCGACCGCGGCATGGATTGCTGATCGTCGGGAGAGCCATTTTCTTTGCATCGCGGGAACATATAACAAGAGCACCATTGGCTTTGCGCCAGCACCTGCCTAAGTCAATTGACTCATGTGTATTGATGGGAGTTTTGCTAGGGTCATTCCATCTCAACCGAGCGGGGGTGATCCACATCCCCGGAACGCACGACATGAAGGAAGGTAGGTGCTGTATGAGGAACCGTACTCTGTGGACCCTGGTCTTGCTGGCCGCCGTGGTGGCCATCCCGATGCTGAGCGCCGAGGAAGCGGCGCCGGTCGTCGAGAACCCGCAGGAGCTGATCCTCCCGGGCGTGAACACCGACTGTGATGCCACCCCGATGGAAGTGGAGGGGGAGCGCTCCGAGATGAGCTTGGACAATGCCCTCGATGGCACCCACGGTGCCCGCAACCTGGCCCTCTGCTGGGAAGAGAGCCGCACCACCTACTCCTGTAGCTGTTTCGGCGGCACCCGCTACAAGAAGAACAACCAGGAGCGCACCTGCTGTGACAACGGCTGGTGCAGCGGCTGGTCGACGTACTCCAGCTCCTGCACGAACTACCCCTGTCCGTAAGGGTCCCGACCGGCGCTGACCGGTCCTGTCCATCTTCCGATGAGGCGCCCCCGCCCCCCTGCCTTCCGGCCAGGGGGCGGGGTTGTTTTTCCTTGGCCCCACTTCCGATAACAGCCCGTGGCGAAAGTCGGCCGCATGCGAGAGCGAGGAATCCTCGGTCAGATCAAGGCGGATCTTCGCAGGAATATCCGAGATCTTGCGAGATTTTCCAACGCTGATCTGGCGGAAAAGGCCCGCTCGGAGCGCGGCGCGAGTTTTGCCACGGGCTGGTAAGCTGCCCCGGTCATGACCGAAACCCTCACTCTGACCCTGCCCACCCTGGTGGGCCCGCCGACGTCGATCCTGGTAGGGGCGGGAGCACTGGAGCGCGCCCTCGGAAGCGGCCATGGCCCGGAAGGCCAGCTGGCACCCTGGCTCGCCGGGCGGACCGTCTTCCTGATCACCTCGCCCACGGTGCGCCGCTTCCAGGGGACGTGGGTGGAAAGAGCCCTGAGTCGCCACGCGGCCCGGCTGGTGGTCCTGGAGGTGCCCGATGGAGAGGCGGCGAAGAATCTGGTGACCGCCGGAAAGCTCTGGCAGGCCCTGCTCGATGCCGGGGGCAAGCGGGATAGCCGCTTGGTGACTCTGGGGGGTGGCACGGTGGGGGATCTGGGGGGCTTTGTGGCGGGGTGTTTCCTGCGCGGTATCGAGTACGTCCAGATGCCCACCACGCTCCTGGCCCAGGTGGACGCCGCCGTCGGCGGCAAGACCGGTATCGACATGCCGGGCACCAAGAACTCCGTGGGCCTCTTCCACCACCCAGCGATGGTGGTCAGCGACGCCGCCTTCCTCGCCACCCTGCCGGGGGAGGAGTTGAAGGCCGCTCTGGCGGAAGTGGTCAAGGTGGCCATCGTCCTCGATCCGCCCCTTCTGGAGCGGGTGGAGCGGGATCTCGACGCGCTGCTTGAAGGCGACCCGGTGGCCCTGGGGCCGGTGGTCACCGCCGCCGCTGGGGCCAAAGTGGCGGTGGTGCAGCGGGATCCCACGGAGCAAGGAGAACGCCGGGTGCTGAACCTGGGGCACACTCTGGCCCACGCTTTGGAAGCGTGCCTGGGCTATGAGGGGCTGCGCCACGGCGAGGCGGTGGCCTATGGTCTGCTCTTCTGCCTGCGGCTGGCGGTGGCCCGGGGGCTGGATCCCCAGGTCGCGGAGCGGGTTCGACGGCTCCTGGCGCGCTTCGATCTACCGTCCCTCCAGACTTTGCCAGGGGCTGAAAAGCTGCATCCCGAAGCTCTCCTGGCGGCCATGGCCCGGGACAAGAAGGCGCGGCAGACGGGGTTGGTGTGGGTGCTGCCCACGGCGTTGGGGGCCTGGCGCCCGGTGGACGACATCCCCATGGAGGCGGTGCGCCGGGAGTTGGTGCGCTTCCTGGCGCAGCCTTTGTAGCGTCAGCGATCCAGCTGCGGCGCCAGGGCGGCGAAGCGGCGTTCCAGCAGCTCGTGGGCCGCGGCGATCTTTTCCAGCCGCTCATCCAGCAGTTCCGTCCAATGGTCGTGGCGTTCCGTTTCCACCTTGAGACCACTGATCCGGAAGCTCAAACCGTCCAGACGGAAAATGCCCACGGGGGTCAGGAGCTTGGCGGCGAGGATCTCCGCCCCCTCCTCGACGTAGCGGATCAACTCCCGCATCACCTGGCCGGTGAGGGTGACCTTGGCCTCGCGGGTTTGTAGCCGCACATGCCCCGCTTCCGGTTCGATCATCAGCTCCCGGTCACCCACCAGGGCGCGCAGGAAGCGGCAGCCGTAGATCGAATGCCCAGGTTCGAAGGTCTCGACGATCTCGCTCTCCAACTCCGGATCCTGGCGGTCCAGCCATGGGGCCTTGAAGTCCGCCACCACGCCGATGTGGCGCAGGGTGAGAAGCACGGTGCCCAGGTTGGCCTTGGCGGTGCTGGCGATGTAGAGCACGTCGCCGTCGAGACACCCCTCGATGATCTTCGAGCGCGGCACCGAGCGGACGATCAACTCCTCCTCCGCCAGATGCCGGAACTCCTTGCGCTTCTTGGCCCCCACATAGGGCGCGCCGGTGGTCTCCAACTCGGTGTGGATCAGCTCCTTGACCCGCTCCTGAACGGCGGTGGGGTCGGGCCGCAGACGGTCGATGCGCAAGCGGAAGGCGAAGCGGGAATTCCCCGCCTGGTACGGTGCTTCGGGCTCCACCGGCAAGAAGCCCACCCGTTCGCGGATCTCCGATCCCGGCGGGATCTCCTCGAAGCGCACGGCCTCGAACTCCGGCTCCGGTGGTCGGCTGACGATATTGAAACGGCTGATGCTGGCGGCTCCGGCGAGAATGCCCATGGGGCGTGCTCCTTTCCGATCCTCGGTGGAGGGGGGATCTTACCCCAGGTCGGGGTGGGTGGGGCGGCGCGAGCGTAGATTTCGTTCGATTGTCTTTCTATGGAAAAAAGCGAAGTCGAGCTTTAAAAATATTTAGGCACAATGAGAAGTTCGTGTTTGTTTTTTGGATTTCCCGTACCGTATAGTAATGCTTCGAATTCCTGAGCGCCCACGGTAGGTGGGCGGCGACAATCGATGAAAAATTTGTCGTTGGAATTTTATTCTTTCTATGAATTTATCCGGAGTGTCGGAACCTTGAAGCCAAGAAGTTGTAACGAATCGGGAGACAACGATGCCAAGCTTCAAGCGGTTCAGAAAGGTAGATTATTCTGACCCAAGTTGGGTTGCCACGATAGGGCAGGGTCGTCTTGGATTGCGCGGTCGTGGTTTCGTCGTGCAGGACGGCGGCGGCAACCTGAATGGGTTCCGCAGTGCGCCCCCGGCGGGTTCCGACGCAGCCCCGGCGCCGGTCTCTGCGGAGCCACCCGCAGTGCCCGCCAAGGAATCGGACCGCAAGGAAGTGCTGCGCGTCCAAGGTACTTCGCGTTTTCACCGAGAAGTTTGAGGCCCCCCATGGAATTCACCCGGCTGGGCAGGAGTGGGTTGAAGGTCTCCCGGATCTGCCTGGGCACCATGACCTATGGCAGCCGCCAATGGCGGCCCTGGATCCTGGAGGAGGAGGAGAGCCGCCCTTTCCTGGAGAAGGCGCTGGAACTGGGCATCAACTTCTTCGACACCGCCGACATGTACTCCCTGGGGGTCAGCGAGGAGATCGTGGGCCGGGCGCTGGCGGAGTTGGCGCCCCGGGACCAGGTGGTCCTCGCCACCAAGGTGTACTTCCCCATGGGGGAGGGTCCCAACGACGGCGGGCTGTCCCGCAAGCACATCCTGGAGGCCATCGACGGGTCGCTGCGGCGCCTGGGCACCGAGTACGTCGATCTCTACCAGATTCATCGGTGGGATGAGGCAACACCCATCGAGGAAACCCTGGAAGCGCTCCACGACGTGGTCAAGGCGGGCAAGGCGCGCTACATCGGCGCCTCCAGCATGTTTGCCTGGCAACTGGCCAAATCCCTCTATCTGGCCGACCTTCGCGGCTGGACGCGTTTCGTCTCGATGCAGAACCACTACAACCTGGTCTACCGGGAAGAGGAGCGAGAGATGCTCCCCCTGTGTCGCGAAGAGGGGCTGGGCATCATTCCGTGGAGCCCCCTGGCCCGGGGGTTCCTGGCGGGCAATCGCCAGAAGGAAGCCACCACCGCCGCGGCCGCCACGCGGCGCGCCGAGACCGACGACTACGCCCACGGGATGTACTACCAGGAGGGCGATTTCCAGGTGGTGGACCGGGTGACCGAGGTGGCCCAACAGCGTGGGGTGGCCCCAGCCCAGGTGGCCCTCGCCTGGCTCCTGGCCCAACCGGGAGTGACGGCGCCCATCGTGGGGGCCAGTCAGCTGTCACAATTGGAGCAGGCGGTGGAGGCCTTGAAAATAAACCTTTCGGTCGAGGAGCGGGAACGATTGGAAGAACCGTATCGACCGCACCCGGTGCTGGGGCACTGAGGCTTTTTTCCCGTGGCCTGAGAGAGGTTTTCTTTATTGCGTTGAGATATCTTCCCGTAGCAGGTGGCGCACGGCGCTGAAGTGACCGGAATTGGTCGCGGGCTCCAGTCCTAAAATGTGACACATCAACTCGTAAACATGAAGGTTTTCCAGCGGGGGCACGGTGGCGCCCTGGCGGAATTTGGGGCCGTGGCCGATGAATAGGGCGCCCATGGAGGGCAGGGCCGGATCGTAGCCATGCGCGCCCCCGTCGTAGCGTTCCGGGTGGCGTTCGAAATCGGCGCGGGAGGCGATGGACCAGCCCTCGTCGGCTACCCCGAGGATCGGGGGAATGCGACGGTGGTCCCGGTACTGGAAGCGCTCGGGGATCTCTGCCCGCCGGTAGACCAGCAAGTGGGGGTGGGCGCCCGCCAGGGCCCGATAGACCGCTTCGCGATCTTCTTCCGCGGGCCACAGGGCGAGGAGCGGATCCACATCCACGGCGTTGGCCTGCTCCAGGCTGACGAAGTCGTCGAACAGGATGACCCGCTCTCGCGCGGTGGCCGCCATGCCGTGGTCCGCGACGATGATCCAGTGGGTTTGCCGAGCGAGGTTCCGTCTCTCCAGCCCCGCCAGCAAAGTGCCCAGGGTGGCATCGACCTCTTCGATGGCCGCCAGCGTTTCCGGCGCGCCCGGGCCGTAAGCATGCCCCGCAGAATCGACATCGCTCAAGTACAGGGTCAGGAACGTCGGTCGCCGATCCGCCGGTGCATCGAGCCATTGGAGGAGGGTTGCCACGCGATCGGCGTGGGGCAGGTCGTGGTCGTAGGGCAGGCCGTAGCTGGGCAGCACGCCACCGATGGCGGCTTCACTGCCGGGCCAGAACAGGGTCGCCGCCCGTCGCCCCTGGCGCTCCGCCGTCACCCAGATGGGTTCGCCCCCCCACCAGCGAGCGTCCGTCACGGTGGTGGGGTCCCCAATGGTGAAGCGCGCATCGAAGACCGGGTCATAGAAATGATTGGCCACGATGCCGTGCTCTGCCGGTCGCAGCCCTGTCACCAGGGTGTAGTGATTGGGGAAGGTCTTGCTGGGGAAGCTCGGGATCAGCCGCTCGGCGCGCACTCCTCCCGCCGCCAGCCGGTCCAGAGTCGGGGTGGCAGCCGCCTCCATGTAGTCCCAGCGAAAGCCATCCAGACTGACCAGGATCAAGATCTCTGCCGAGTTCTGGGCTTCCGGAGAGTCTGGGGCCGCCTCCGGGGAGCGCGGCGCCGGGCCGGGTCCACCGGCGCAGCCGATCAGCCCCATCAGCCCTATCAGCCCCATCAGCCCGAGGAGGAACTTTTGGAAGAGGAAGGTGTTGGCGGAAAAGTCCTTGGGTCTCATGCTCCGGGAGCTTATCTCATGGGCAGGTGAGGCTTTCCGGTGATACCCTGGGTCCTGTCTGGACCCTGTCTGGACCCTGTCTGAACCCTGTCTGGGTCCGGTCGGGGGTCGGCCAAAGAGACCGGCGAGGAGGAGTGTCATGCGAGCGATCTGTGCCAGCGACTTGATGAATGCCGAGGTGCTGACGGTACCGGAGGATATGGCTTTGCCCGACCTGGCGAGGTACCTGCTGGAGCACGAGATTTCCGGTGCGCCGGTGGTGGATCGGGACGGCAAGGTCGTGGGGGTGGTTTCGTTGGCCGATATCGTGGCTGCGGACGCCGACGCCGACGCCGACGCCGAGGCCGACCGGCGACCCGGGGAAACGGCTTCCAGTGGGGGCTTCTACGACCGCGGTTGGGATGATAGCGACGAGGAGGGGCACCTCGTCCGCGCCGATCTGGCCGATCTGGAAGACTGCGAGGAGGCGGAGTGGGAGGAACTGGAGGTGGCGGACATCATGACCGAGGAGGTTTACTCCGTCGCCGAGGACGCCCCGGTGTCCGAGATCGCCTCCACCATGCTGCGGCACCACGTCCATCGTCTCCTGGTGGCCCGGGACGGCCAGGCGGTGGGCATCATCTCCACCTCGGACCTCCTGGGTCTGCTGGTCGATGAAAGCTGACTGCCCGGGGTATATACTGCCAGGAAGTTGATTGCTGGAAGTTTAGGGAGTGCAAACCGTGGGCGGATCCACCTGGTACCTGGAAGGGTTGGCCGGGGACGGTCGGAGGATCGTCCGGTCGCCCCTATCCCCATTGCCCTTCCGCCTCGGTCGCCACAGCCGCTCCCATATGGTGCTGGACTCCGCCCTCGTCTCCCAACAACACGCTCAGATCGAACGCGTGGAAGACGGCTTTTTGATCCGCGATCTGGGCAGCACCAACGGCACCTTCGTCAACGGCGAGCGGATCGTGGAGGCGCATCCGCTGCGGGCCAATGATCTGGTGCACCTGGGGGATCGGGAATTGCGCCTGCGGGAGGAGCGCACCGACGAACTGCTGGTCGATGGCAAGACGTTGACGCTCCGCTCGGAGGATTTGCATCTGGGCCTGAGTCGTTCTCGCCAACTGCGGCAGATGCTCCAGAAACGTCAGGCGCGGACCCGTTTTCAGGCCATTCACCGTCTCGACGATGGATCGATCTTGGGTTTCGAGGCCCTCGGGCGGGGGCTGATGGCCGGTCTGGAGATTCCCCCCGGGGAGCTCTTCGACCTGGCGACGCGACTGGAATTGGAAGACGAGGTCAGCCGCTTGTTGCGGGAGCAGGCGTTGGTGGAGGCTCAGGGCTTGCCGGAGGGCACGTTGCTCTTCCTGAACACCCACCCGCTGGAACTGGAGGATTCGACGGAGCTACTCTCCTCTCTGGCCCGCTGGCCGGGACTGGGACGGTTCCAAGTGATCCTGGAGATCCATGAGAGCGCCGTGGCCGACCCACGGGCGCTACAGCAGTTGCGGATCGAGTTGACCCGGCTGGGAATCGGGATCGCCTTCGATGATTTCGGCAAAGGCCAGGCGCGGCTCCTGGAACTGACCGAAGCCTCCCCGCGCTTCGTGAAGTTCGACGCGGCGTGGATCCGCGACCTGCATCAGGCTCCGACCTCCCGCCGGGAGATGCTGGGCGCCCTGGTGCGGATGGTCCGCGAAATGGGCATCGACGCCATCGCCGAAGGGGTGGAGACGGAACCGCAACTCAAGGCGTGCACCGAGTTGGGCTTCCAGCACGTGCAGGGGTACTACTTCAGCCGACCGCGGCGGTTGGGGGAGATCGTGGCGACGATTCCGGGGGCCTGAATCACCCGGTGGCGGCGGTCGGATGGAACAGTTTCTTGACGGATTCCCGCATCAAGACGACGATCGTGAAGACGCCCAGGACCGTGCCGAAGGGCATCAGCATGCAGGCGAAACCGGCGACCACCAGACAGAAGGTATAGCCTTCCTGGCGTGCCAGTTTGCGGCCCGCCACGGCGAGGCAGGTGGCGAGAGTCAGGCCCAGGGAAATGAAGAGCGTCGCGAAGACGACGAAGAACCATCCCATGCCCCGGGCGAAGGTATCGTCACCGTTGTCCATGGCCCCGGTGGCCATGGCCAGGCCGAAGAAGAGGTGGAAGCTGGGAATCAACGAGAAGAGCGCGGTCAGCCCGGCGACGACGTAGTGGAAGATGGACAGCAGCCGCAGGTGTTCGAGGTCCTGGTTCATGGTTCCGGTGCCTCCTGTTCTGTCAGTCCATCCAGCATCGCCAACGTTTCCAGGGTATCAGTGTACCGCTCCTCCCGATCCTTGTGCAGCAGTTTCTCGACCAGGGCGAGCCACGGCCCGGGCAGGGTGGGGCGGATCTTGCGCAGGTCCGGAGGGCGCTCGTGGAGTTGCTTGAAGATCACCGCCTCGGGGGTCCGGGCGCGGAATGGCTCCCGATTGGCCAGCAACCCGAAAGCGATCAGGCCGACACAGTAGAGGTCCGCGCGAGCGTCCAGGTCTTCGCCCCGGATCTGCTCCGGGGACATGTAGAGGGGCGAACCGATGATCTGCCCCGGGGTGGTGACCGCCAGGTCGAGCCCTTCCATGCGGGCGATGCCGAAGTCGAGGATCTTGAGCCGTTCGGGGGTCAGGATGACATTGCGGGGTTTGAGGTCGCGGTGGATGACCTTCAAGCTGTGGGCGGCGCCGAGTCCCTCCAGGATCTCCGTCAGCAAGTGACGCACCCGCGCCAGGGGCACGCGCTTGTCGCCGCGGATCAGGATCTCCAGGTCCGGCCCCTCCAGCAACTCCATGGTGATGAAGATGCCGCCGGGGGCGGGCACCACGTCGTAGACCCGCACGACGTTGGCGTGGGTGATCTTGCGGCTGATCTGCACCTCCCGCAGCAGGCGTTTCTGGTCGTCGCCGTGGTAGGAGGGGAGGAGCATCTTGATGGCGACTTCCTCCCCCAGGACGCGATCCCTGGCCCGATACACCCGGCTCATGCCGCCATGCCCCAACTCCCCGACCACCTCGTAGCGGTTCACCAGAACGGTGCCGGGGGCGATGGTGCTGGCAGGCATCGGCGGGGTGGGGGCGGTGGCCGAAGGATCCAGGAAGATGCCGGAACTGGAGTCCGGCAAAGCGGCGGAACCCTCCTGGCGTTGCCGCTCGACGGCGGCCTGGACGGTCTCCAGTCGCTGTTGGACATCGCGGTGGCCCCGTTTGAGGGCGGTCAGGCGTTGGTAGCACCCCTCCGCCTTGCGCCACTCCTCCAGTCCCTCGTAGGCCCGCCCCTCCCAGTACATTTGCTCCAGCGCCCGGGCGCCGGTGGCGTGGGGGTCCTGGCCCGTCCTGGCCAACAGGTGGAGGGCACCGTTGTAGTTGCCGTCGATGATCAGGAGGCGGGCCAGCAACTGACTCGCCTGGAGGAATTCCGGGTGGTCCTCCGGCACCTCCTGCAAGAGTTCGATGGCTCGGTCCCGCTGCTCTCCTCGGGCATAGGCGGTGGCGGCCTTCAAGGGTTCATCCGCGCGGTGGAAGCAGGACCCGGCGCGGTCGTGGAGCTCGGCGCGGGTGTAGGCGTCGGCGGCACTGCGGTGGTGTCCCGCGGCCTCGTACATTTCCCCCGCTTCGCTCCATCGTTCGTCGCGGCTGAAGAGGATGGCGGCGCGGTCGGGTTCTCCCACTTGACGCCACAATTCGGCGGCTTTGAGCCCCTGCCCCGCCTTTTCCAGGGCCTCGGCCGCCCGCGGGATATCCCCCGCCTGGACGAACAGCTCGGCCGCCTCCTGCGCCCGTCCGCCGTGCACCAGCACCTGGCCGTGGATGGTGATCTCCAGGTCCCCCTGGGCGGCGTCCAGGAGGGGCACGGCCCGTTCCGGCTGGTTTGCCTCCACCCAGGCGTGGACCGCCGCCGCCGCATCCCCCGCCCGGGTGAACATGTCGGCGGCCCGGGCCGGTTGCTGCCACTGGCGGAAGAGGATGGCCGCCTCGCGATAGTCGCCCACTTTGGCGAGGCGCTCGGCGCGCCGCAGATCGACCCGGCGCTGTTGCTCCCGGGCCTCCCCATCTCCCGCCTCGGCGTCCCCCTGGAGGCGCTGGGATAGGCGAGCCATCGCCTGGAGGGCCTGTTCCAACTCCCCCGCCTCCTCGAAATGCTGCGCCGCCCGCTCCCACTCCCTGGCGCGAGCGAAGAGCCGGGCGGCCCGGGCCGGTTGTTTGATCTTCAGCGCACACTCCGCGGCCCGCACGAAGGCGCCACCGGCTTCCAGATGGGGGATCGCGGCCTTGTTCTGTCCCGCCTCGGTCAGCAATTCGCCCGCCCGGCGGGGTTGGCCGTCCTCCAGGTAGAGTTGCACCGCCTTGTCCAACTCACCCAGCGCTTCCCAGACTCCCGCTGCCTGGTGCCGACGGCCGGCGCGGGTATACATCTCCGCCGCCTTGGCCAGTTGGCCGCGTTCGTAGTAGAGGTCACCGGCCCGGACGAGGTCACCGCCAAGGCGCGCGAGGAAGGGAGAGTTGGGGGCCATGATCCTGGAACAATACTCCAATCAGGAAATCGGGAACCCTTGATGCCTGAAGTTGGCTCCGATGTCAAGAGGTTCGCGACCAGAGACCGTTGAGATTCGACGGAGCGGGGAAGGCCCCGGTGGGCGATCAGCGCCCGTTCACCCTTGCCTCCCCTCCGACATCCATAGTAGGATTGGTCCTTCCTATGGGAGGAAAAGTCCACAATTTTGTACCTACCTTCCCCAATCTGGGCTCCCCCCCACCGTTCTCTCGATGGATTACCACCCGATCGCGCAAGGAGTTCCGCATGCTGAGAAACGCTTGCCGCATAAGTCTCGCGTCCTTCCTGATTCTTCTCACCCTACCCGCCCTGGCCAGTGATTGGCCCAGTTGGCGGGGTCCCTTCCAGACCGGTGTCGCCACGGAAGCCGGACTGGTCACCGACTGGTCGAAAGATGGCGACAACCTCCTCTGGCGCGCCGACTTTTCCGGTCGCTCCACCCCCGTGGTCTTCGATGGCCGCGTCTGCGCCAACGGTCGCGTCGGCGAAGGGGTCACCCAGCAGGAACGCATCGCATGCTGGAATGCCGAGACCGGCAAGCTCCTGTGGGAGCGCCGCTTCAACGTCTACCACACCACCGTGCCGTACAACCGGGTGGGCTGGGGCAGTGTCACCGCCGACCCGGAAACCGGCAATGTGTACGCCCAGAATGTCGATGGCCGCCTGGTGGCTCTGGACAAGAATGGAGAGACCGTCTGGGAGCGCCGTCTGGGTGAGGAGGTGGGGCGCAAGGAAGGCTATGGTGGTCGGACCCACACGCCGGTCATCGATGAAGACCGGCTGATCATTTCGGTCATCAGCTCCAGTTGGGGGGCTTTCGGCCCACCCCGGCACCGCTACTACGCCTTCGACAAGCGCACGGGCGAGATCCAGTGGTTGACCACCGTCGGGGAGCGGGTCTACGACTTCAATACCTATTCGACGCCGGTGATCACCGTCATCGACGGCCAGCGGCTGCTCATCGGTGGCACCGCCGGGGGGCACATCGCGGCCCTCAAGTCGCGCACTGGCGAGATCGTCTGGACCTTCGAACTCTCCAAGCGCGGCATCAACGCCTCGGTGGCCGTGGACGGCAACCGGGTCTACGCCTCCCACAGTGAAGAGAACGTGGACAGCGGGATCATGGGGCGGGTGGTGGCCATCGACGCCACGGGGCAGGGGGACATCACCAAGACCGGCGAATTGTGGCGGGTGGACCAGATGACCGCGGGCTACGCCTCGCCGCTGGTCCATGAGGGTGAGGTCTACGTGGTGGACAACTCCGCCAACCTGCATGTCTACGACGGCAAGAGTGGCACCCAGCGCTGGGAGCACAACTTCGGCACCGTGGGCAAGGGCTCGCCAGTGTGGGCCGATGGCCGGATCTACCTGACCGAGGTCAATGGCAACTTCGTCATCATCGAGCCTCCGGCGGCGCCCGGGGAGGCCGCGGAGACCGTCAGTGAGGTGCACCTCCAGGTGCCCGACGGGCGGTACGCGGAAATCTACGGTTCCCCAGCCATCGCCTACGGTCGCATCTACTTCGTCACCGAGGAAGGGGTCTACTGCGTCGGCAAGAAGGGCGCGCCCTTCACCGCCACGGCGTCCGAACCCGTGGTGCTGGGCGAACCCCCGGTGGCCGCCAACGAGGCCCCGGCGCACCTGCAAGTGGTGCCCGCGGAGATCATCGCCGACGCCGGGGCACCGGTGCATTTCACCGCCCGGGCCTACGACGCCAAGGGGCGCTTCCTGCGCACCGTGGAAGCCCAGTGGAGCCTCAAGGGGCTTGAGGGGCAGATCGGCACCGACGGTGCCTTGAACACCAGCCCCAAGGATGGCAGTCAGGTGGGCTTCGTGGTGGCGAAGTTGGGGGATCTCGAAGGCGAGGCGCGGGTGCGTCTCGGTGGTCCGCTGCCCTGGAGCGAAGATTTCGAGGGGCTTGAGGAAGGCAAGGCACCGGCTCACTGGATCGGCGGCTTCGGCAAGATCAAGGTCGCGGCGGTGGAAGGGGAGGGCAAGGTCCTGAACGTGCCCCGAGCAGCCCGCGGCGTGCCCCGGGCGATGGTCTACATGGGTCCGGAAACCATGTCCGGCTACACCGTGCAGGCGGACGTCCAGGGGACCCAGCAGGGTCGCCGCCGTCCGGATGTGGGACTGATCAACAGCGGCTACGTCCTGGACATTCAGGGCAACCACCAGCGCATCCAGGTCCGCTCCTGGGCCGCCATGCTGCGCATGGCGAAGACGGAAGATTTCGCCTGGGACATGGATGCCTGGTACACCATGAAGATGCGGGTCGATCAGCAGGGAGGCAAGGCCGTGATTCGCGGCAAGGTGTGGAAGAGGGGTGATCCGGAGCCCGCGGAATGGACGATCACCGCCGAGGATCCGCTGCCCATCGCGCAGGGGAGTCCTGGTCTGTACGCGTACTCGCCCGTGGAAGTGCAATTTGACAACGTGAAGGTGACGGTGAGCGAATGAGTAAGAGCAGTCGATTGAATACGTGGAGCATTCTTGCTTCGGTGGTGCTGGCCGTCCTGGCCACGTTGCCGCTGATGACCTTGAGCGCCGCCGCCGCCGGGAGCGATGAGGTGGCGATGTACGGCAATACCCCCTCCCGCAACATGGTTTCCGACGAGAAGGGCTTGCCCGCGAAGTGGGATCCGGAGACCGGGGAGAACATCAAGTGGGTGGAGGGCGTCGGTTCCCAGAGCTACGCCGGTCCCGTGATCGCGGGGGGGCGAGTCTTCGTGGGGACCAACAACGAAGGCCAGCGGGATCCCGCCATCAAAGGGGATAAGGGCGTGGTCATGGCCTTCGACGAGAAGACGGGCGAGTTCCTCTGGCAGATCGTTCACGACAAGCTCCCCGACGGTCGGGTCCACGACTGGCCGTTGCAGGGCGTCTGCTCCACCCCCTTCGTGGAGGGTGATCGGCTCTACTACGTCTCCAACCAGGCCCACGTGGTGGCGGCGGATGTCGAGGGGCTGAAGAACGGCAACGCCGGTCCCGTCCAGGACGAAAAGTACAAGGGTGCCAAGGATGGGGACATCCTTTGGTCCACGGACATGATCGGCGAGCTGGACGTCTTTCCCCACAACCTGGCGGCGGGTTCCCCCCTGGTGATCGGGGACATCCTCTACACCACCACCGGCAACGGCGTGGACGAGGGGCACATCAACGTGCCGTCCCCCTTTGGCCCCAGCTTTCTGGCGGTCAACAAGAACACCGGCGAGGTGGTGTGGGAGAACGCCGACCCCGGCGAGAAGATCCTCCACGGCACCTGGTCCAACCCTTCCTATGGACTCATCGGGGGCAAGGCCCAGGTGGTATTCCCCGGGGGCGATGGGTGGGTGTACTCCTTCGAGCCCAAGACCGGTAAGCTGATCTGGAAATTCGACGCCAATCCCAAGGACTCCGTGTGGACCCTGGGCGGCGCCGGGAGCCGCAACAACATCATCTCCACCCCGGTGATCTGGGATGACAAGGTCTACGTCGCCGTGGGGCAGGACCCGGAACACGGCGAGGGTCCCGGTCACCTGTGGGCCATCGATGGCACCGGCAGTGGGGACATCACCGGCAAGGGGGTGGTGTGGCATCGCGGTGGCGAGGATTACAACCGCACCATCTCCACCGTGGCCATCGCCGATGGCCTGCTCTACGCCGCCGACCTGTCCGGCTTCCTCTACTGCCTCGACGCCAAGACCGGCAAGCACCACTGGACCTACGACACCTTCGCCGCCGTGTGGGGCTCCCCCTTCGTGGTGGACGGCAAGGTCTATCTGGGTGACGAGGACGGCGACGTGGTAGTGCTGGAGCACAGCACCACCAAGAAGGTGCTCAACGAGGTCAACATGGGCAGTGCCATCTACACCACCCCGGTGGCCCACAACGGCACCCTCTTCATCCTGGCCCGCACCAAGCTCTACGCCATCGCCGAGGGCGCGGGCAAGAAAGCCCCGGCGCCGACCAAGAAGGAAGGCGCCGCCAAGCCAGCGCGGTAAACCCGCGGTGGTTTTCGTGCAAAGAGCCCCGGGGTGGATGCCTCGGGGCTTTTTGATTTTGGGGCCAGGTCGAAGAGTTGACAGGAAACCGGGAATACGGTTTACTGGTTTCATGAAAGCCACCATGGAAATCCCGGACGAATTGTATCGATTGGTCAAGGCGAAGAGCGCTCTGGAAGGCAGAGCGGTACGCGAAGTGGCGGTGGATTTATTTCGCCGCTACGTCAGCGACAAGGCTACTGATGCGGATCGCGTGCGCTCTCCGCAAGAACCCGCCCTGATTGATGGGGAGCCCGCGCCGCCGTGGTTCGGCATCCTCCGGAAGTCCGCTCAGACGGTTCAGCACCATGACATGGAGTCCATCCGCGAGAGCATTGCCAAGGGCATCGCGGCGGAGCGCGGGTATTGATCGTCGGGTTGGATACCTCCGTCGTCTTGCGACTGTTGCTCGGCGAGCCGAAGGATCTGGCCCTCATCGCGGTGCGTGCATTGCGCGCTCGACAGCGGGCTGGGCATCGAGTCCTCGTCTCCGATTGGGTTGTGGCGGAGGCGTACCACGCCCTGCAACATCACTATGGCAATAGCAAAAAGGACGCCCTCGAAGCGCTGCGCGTCTTCCTGACCGCTCCGGGAGTCGAGAATCCGGGTGGAGCCGCCGAAGTCCTCGCTCGACCGCATCTGGAGTCGGCCAGGCCCGGGTTTATCGACCGGATCATTCACCGCGACTACCAGCGGTCGCACGCTGAAGCCATGATCACCTTCGAAAAGGCCGCCGCCAAGCTCCCTGGAGTGCAGGTCTTGACGGCCTGATTCCCGTGTCTTTGCCCCTTCGACGGCCGCCGGTCAGATAAGATCGGCGCCTTGCCGGACGGGTCCTGCATCCGTCCCTCGCGGCCCGGCGTATGCTTCCGCGTGCTGGTGCAACCTTGAAATCCGACGACCGTAGTAGCTCGGCGGGGAGGCCTTGATGGAGAGACTCGAAACGACAGTGCAAGAGCAGGTACGCAAGGCCCGGCAAGGGCTGGATGCCCATGTGCGGGAGATGGTGGGGTGGCATTTTGACCCGAAGACCGGCTGCCCTTTCTGGTTGGAGAAGGCGACCCATTGGGATTTCGATCCCCGCAAAGAAGTGGGGTCCTACGACGACCTGAAGATTTTGGGGCATTTTGAGGACGAATGGCTGCGCGGCGGCCCGGTGCGGCGCTGGGTGCCCAAGGGGCTGGCGGACCAGCCCATCTCGGTCTTCGAGACCGGCGGCTCCACCGGGGTCCCCAAGTCGCGGATCAACATCGAAGACTTCCGCATCGACTACGAAATGCTCAGCGAGACCTTCCCGGCGGAGACCTTCCCCCTGGGGAGCGACTGGCTGATGCTCGGTCCCAGTGGTCCCCGCCGCCTGCGCCTGGCTATCGAACATCTGGCGCAACACCGGGGCGGCACCGCCTTTCACGTCGATCTCGACCCTCGCTGGGTCAACAAGTTGATCCGCCGGGGCGCCTTCGGGGAACTGGAGCTGTACAAACAGCACGTCACCGACCAGGCCCTGACCATCCTCAAGGCCCACCAGATCCAGTGCGTGTTCACCACCCCGAAGCTGCTGGAATCGCTGTGCGAAAAGATCGATCTCTACAAGGCGGGGATCCGCGGCATTTTCTGTGGCGGCACGGCGATGAATGCCCAATTCCACCGCTTCGCCCGGGAGGAACTGGTGCCGGGCATCGACTTCCGACCGGTGTACGGCAACACCCTGATGGGGCTGGCGGTCTCGCCCCCCTTCGATCCGGTCACCCAGGATTACACCATCACCTACTATCCACCGGTGCCCCGGGCCATCTTCGAGATCGTCGATCCGGACGATCTGGATCGCTCGGTGGGTTACGGTGAGACCGGGCGGGTGCTGCTGACCACCCTGACCCGGGAGTTCTTCATGCCCCGCTTCCCGGAACGGGACGAGGGGGAACGGGCGGCCCCCACGGCGCGGTTCCCCTACGATGGGGTGAGCAACCTGCGGCTGCTCTCCAGTCTGCAAACCTCGGTCACCGTGGGGGTGTACTGATGACCGCCCCCAAGGCGTTGCCCCACATCCCCCTGCTCCGCGCCGGGAAACCGTACCGCTCCTTGCAGGTGGAGACCCTCCACGATGTGCGCACCGGCGAGCCGGTGGCGGAAGTGAGCCAGGGGACCTCCGGCATGATCTCCCGGGATCAGCGGGACGCGGCGGCGAACCAGCGCGCCCTGGCCAGGTTCACCGTGGCCGAGCTGCTGGAGATCGGACGCCAGGCGGCGCGATACTTCGCCGAGGACGCGCTGCCCCTGGGCGAGACGACCCAGACCCCGGAGGAGTACCTGCAACAGCTGGCCTCCACCACCGGCATGCCACTGGCCATGGGCCAGGCCAATATGGCGAAGATCGTCAAGAATCTGGACGAGATGGACGCCATCCTCGGGGGCCTGACCCGGGGTCTGGATCTGTCGGTGCTGGATGGTGGCTGGGGCACCCAGGATGGGCGCAAGTTGAGCTACCTGCGCCTGACCGACGCTCTGGGGGCCATCCTCCCCAACAACTCCCCCGGGGTGCATTCCCTGTGGCTCCCGGCCATTCCCTTGAAGGTGCCGCTGGTCCTGAAGCCCGGCTCCACCGAGCCGTGGACCCCGTACCGCATCATCCAGGCGTTCTTGAAAGCCGGGGCGCCGCCCCAGGCGTTCAGCTTCTATCCGGCGGACCGGGGGAGCGCCATGACGGTGCTCCACAAGACGAACCGGTCGATGATCTTTGGCGACCAGTCCACGGTGGAGAAATACGCCGCGGATCCCCGGGTCCAACCCCACGGCCCGGGGTGGAGCAAGATCCTGTTGGGCCCAGACCAGGTGGGCGCCTGGGGGGAGCACGTCGAGATGGTGGCCCACTCCGTGGCTGCCAACGGGGGCCGTTCCTGCATCAACGCTTCCGGCTGGTGGCTGGCGGGGGAGACCGGCGGCGAACGTTCCCGGGAGGCTGCCCAGGCGCTGGCGGAGCGGCTGGTGCGGCTGGAGGCGCGGCCTCTGGACCATCCCGAGGCCCAACTGGCGGCCATGGCCCAGCCAGCGGTGGCCCATCGCATCGCGGAGATGCTCGACTACCAGCTCCAGCAACCGGGGGCCGAGGATCTGACGGCGCGGCTGCGGGGCGGTGCCTCGCGGGTGGCGGAAGCCGGGGGCTGCACCTTCCTGCTGCCCACGGTCATCCACCTCACCGACCTGCACCACCCCCTGGCTCAGGCGGAGTATGGCTTCCCCTTCGTCACCGTGGCGGAAGCGCCGGTGGAGACCTTCTTCGACGACCTCGGGCCGACCCTGGTGGGCACCGTGATCAGCGACGATGAGGCCTTCCGTCGCCGGGCGCTGACCTGCCACCACATCGACCGTCTGAACCTGGGAGCCATCCCCACGCCGGTGATCTCCTGGGATCAGCCCCACGAGGGCAACATGTTCGATCATCTGTACCACCAGCGGGCGTTCCAGGTGGCATGACCGTCGTCAAGGAGAATCCCCCCTCGGTCCCCCCTTTGAGAAAGGGGGGAGGTCAGAAGGCTGGCCAAGAAAGCCCCTCCTTTCTCAAAGGAGGGGTTGGGGTGGATTTCCGAGTCCAGGATGGGGAAGTTAGAGGTGAACTTTGTCCGGAGTGGGCCGCCGAGATCACCTCCATTCGGGTGCGATTCGGCGATGGGGTGTTGGCGCATCTGGGGGAGGAAGCCGCGGCGCTGCTGGAGCCCACCGGGGGCCACCGGGTCCTGCTGGTCACCGATCCGGGATTGGAGGCCGTGGGCCATGCCCGGCGGGCGGTGGTCGCCCTGCGCGAGGCGGGGCTCGACGTGGCGATCTTCGATGGGGTGGGGGAGAACCCCACCACCGAGCACGTCGCCGCCGGCGTCGCGGCGGCGCGGGACCACCAGGCCGCATTGCTGGTGGCGGTGGGGGGCGGCAGTTCCATGGATTGCGCCAAGGGGATCAACTTCCTGGTGACCAACGGCGGGAGCATGGAGGATTATTGGGGCACGGGGAAGGCGACCCGACCCATGCTGCCCTCCATCGGCGTGCCCAC
>Ga0210063_1000090_pt1 | contig 29912 bp, 26 predicted proteins | sample Muzzi_PWA_D1_FD_185529 | JGI IMG/M metagenome (GOLD analysis project Ga0210063, IMG submission 185529) | Wetland microbial communities from San Francisco Bay, California, USA, that impact long-term carbon sequestration - Muzzi_PWA_D1 (SPAdes) | ecosystem: Environmental > Aquatic > Marine >... | reverse complement strand
CGGACAATCTGGCCTCCCCCCGCTACCGGGGCTTGCTGCCGGAAGATCTGATGGACATTCTGGCCCTCCACGGCCTGCAATTCGAGCACGCCACCGAGACCGGGGTCCTCTTCCACATGATCGGCGCCCTGTCCCAATATGGCAAGGTAGGGGTGACGTGTATCGGCAACAGCCGCGTCGAAGCGGACGAGCTCTACCAACGCACCGTGGAGATCCTGGATCTGGAAACCGGCCCCGATGCCCACCTGACCCCCCAGAGTCCCTCTCTGCCCGGGGGCGTGGCGGGGATGGAGTAAGCGGACGACCGGCGGGGCCGGGGGGATTTGGACGAAAGGCAAACCATGGCGATTACGGAACGGGACCTGGAACTCTTCAACGACAGCCTGGACCGCTGCGTGGGCCGTCCGGAATTTCTGGAGAGCTTCTACGACACGCTCATCGCCGCCTCCCCGGCGGTGGCGGCGAAGTTCGCCAACACCTCCATGCGCCGCCAGCGGCGAGCGCTCAAGGCCTCCCTCTACGCCGCCCTGCTCGCCGCCGACCGCAACCGCCCGGCGTTGGAGCACCTGGATCGGCTGGCGGTGATCCACCACCAGATCGACATTCAGCCGGCGATGTACGATCTGTGGCTCGACTGCCTGATCCGCGCCGCCCGCCCCTTGAGTCCCCCCTTCGATGACGAAGTGGAGCGCGCCTGGCGCAACGTGCTGGGGGTCGCCATCGAACGCATGAAGGGATCCGTGGGGGGCGAAGGCTTTTCATAGCCATTCTTGCATTCCTTCCCCGCTTCGACGACAATCCAGGCTTCTGTCCCCCCTGGGAAAGCCCCTCCTGGGAAAGCCCCCCCTGGGAATGGAGGACTCTATGCCCGCTACCCGGTTCCGATTCGCGATCCCCCAACTTGCCGGCATCTTGGGGGGCCTGCTCGCCCTCCTCTTTTCTCCCACGGTCTTCGGCCAGCCCCTGCCGGCCTTTCCCGGAGCCCAGGGCTTCGGCGCCATCGCCACCGGGGGGCGGGGCGGGGCCGTGCACAAGGTGACCACCCTCGCCGCCAGTGGCCCGGGCAGCCTGCAATGGGCGCTGGATCAGCCGGGACCGCGGATCATCGTCTTCGCCGTCTCCGGGGTGATCGAGGGGGATGTGCAGATCCCCCACGGGGATGTCACCGTCGCCGGGCAGACGGCCCCGGGCGCCGGGATCACCATCCACGGCCATCTTTACACCCCCTTCGGCGATCCCTTCGGCAACATCATCCTGCGCCACCTGCGGGTGCGGCCACCGGATCCCGACGCCGACTGGCCCGCCAGCCAGCACGACGCCATCCAGTTTTCCACCAACCACACCCTGATGCTGGACCACATCGATGCCTCCCACGGCGCGGATGAGACCATCGATCTCTGGAACGGGGCCACCGATGTAACCCTGCAATGGTCGGCCATCACCTACCCGATCTACGACCCGGCCAACGGCTGGACCCACAACAAGGGCATCCTCAACCACCGCCCCTGCCTGGACGGCGGCACCTGTGATGGGGGAGACCCCCCGGGGGGCCGCATCTCCATCCACCACAACCTCTTCGCCCACGCCCGCAACCGCACCCCGGCCCTCTCCATCGGCCCGGCGGAGGTGGTCAACAACGTGACCTACAACGGGCGGGAAGGCTTCGTGCACCACAACATCGCCACCGGTGATTTCAACCTGGTGGGCAATGTCTACATCCAGGGGCCAGACATCTCCCTCGCCCCCTTCTGGTTCGATCCGGAAAACGGCACCCCGAGCATTCCCACCCGCTACTGGCTGTGGGACGGCCTGGTGGAGGACCCCGGGGACTTTGTCGGTCGAGTGGACAATCCGTACACCACGCCGGGCTTCAGCGACGCCTACGCCTTCGCCTGCTGCGGCATCGTCGCCGGACAATTCAACGCCGTGGGACCCTTCGATTTCAGTGGCTTTCCCGGCTACGTGCCCATCGAAACCCACCCGGCCGCGGAGACGGAAGCGCGAATCCTGGAGCGAGTCGGCGCCTTCCCCCGGGACATCGTCAACCGCTGGGCGGTGGCGGATGTGGCGACCCGCACCGGCGCCTGGGGCAACCGCCGCCCGGCGGACTGGCTCGACGGCCTGACCCCGGGCGCCCCGCCGCCGGACCTGGATGACGATGGCATGGCGGACCGCTGGGAGGTGCGCCGCGGCCTCGACCCCACCGACAGCAGCGATCACTCCACCGTGATGCCCTCCGGCTACACCGCCATCGAGGAATACATCAATGGCCTCGCCGACGGCTTCTTCCTCCAGCCGATCTTCGTGGACGATTTCGTCTCCGGGGATCTGTCGGAATGGTTCCGCTTCGAGGGCCCACCGGGTGCCCTGGCGGTGAACGGAGCGGCGGCGTTCGCTGGAGATTACGGCCTGCAAGTGACGCTCGCCTCCTCGTGCACCGACCCAGGTACGCTCGCCCTGGCCGATGGCTCAGAGAGCGGCATCGCGACCTTTCGGGCCTGTGAAGAGGTTCAGGCGGAAAGCTTCACCCTCACCGCAAGCGCCGATGTGACCTTCGAGGCAGGCCGGGCGATCGTTCTGGGAAACGGCTTTTCCGTCGCCCCGGGAGCCCGTTTCGAGGCCCGCATCGATCCCACCCTGGACCCCTCCGCCTACGTCGAGGATCGCTCCCCGGACGGCGAGCCCGTTTACCATGCGCGCTTCTATCTGCGCCTCGATGGCGCCAGCCTCGGTGGTGGCCGTTTCGACCACTTCACGGCCTACGACGCCGACGGCATGCCCCAACTGCGGCTGGTGCTCTTGCGCAACGCGACCATCCAGCCGCCGGAAAACCGCCTCATCCTGGAAGCCCGCCGCGACGATGGCACCTTCGCCACCACGGAGGGGGTGAATGAAGCTCCCTTGAGCGATAGCTGGCAGGCCGTGGAGATCGCCTGGTCCGCCGCGGCCCCGGGGCTCGACGACGGCTCCCTCCATCTCTGGCTCGACGGCGTGGCCTACGGCGGTCTCGAGAATCTCGACAATGACCAGGGGCGCATCGACCGCGTTCGCTGGGGGGCCGTCTCCGGCCTCGATCCGGAAACCACCGGGGCCTTGCACCTGGACGAGCTGGTGTCGCGGCGGGCGGGGCCGATCGGGCTGTTGGAATGAGCGCCGCGAACCCCGGGCGCGCTTGCCTCAGCTTCCCGCGAACCGCGCCCGAATCCAGCCGCTGATCTTCTCCAGGGCCTCCGGCGCGAAGGTCTCCTCAATCGTCCCATACTCGGCCACGGCGCCCGTCTCGGCGTGCTGGAAGAGGTGGTTCAGGCCCGGGAGGATGTGGACCTCGAAGTCCTGGTTGCCCGCGGCGCTCAGGGACGCTTTCACGATCCCGGCGTTCACCTCGGGTGCCACCTGGATGTCCTTACCCCCAAAGAGGGCCAGCACCGGGATCTTGAGCTGCTTCAAGTAGACCGCCGGGTCTTCCCGCACCAGCGATCGAAACCAGGGTGAAGTGGAGACCCGCAGACCCTGCTCCAGCGCCGCGTCGGTGAGCTGCAACTGTTCCCGTTCCGCCGCGGTGAAACCCTCCCGGGCGGCGGTAGCCAGCGCCTGGAGCTTCGCGGTCAGCGTTTCGGTGTCGAGGGAGGCGTCCTGGATCAGCTCGATCTCTTCCGCCTGGGCCGCCAGGGCCCGTTCGATCAGGGCGGCGGAGATCCCTCGCTGGCGCAGAACATCCCGCCCTTGCCGCGCCAGCAGGGCGTCCAGCGGCTCTCCGGGGGGTGCCAGGAGGACCAGGAAGGCGAGGCCGCGATGCTCCGTGGCCACGCGTGGGCCGGTGAGGCCCCCTTCGCTGTGGCCGACGATCCCGAGGGCCTCGCCGTCGATCTTGGGCTGTGCCGCCAGGAAGGCCACAGCGGCCGCCGCATCGGTCGAGAAGTCGCCGACAGTGGAGCCCATGTGATCCCCCTCCGACTCCCCGGCGCCCCGGTCGTCATAGCGCAGCGAGGCGATACCGTGGCGCGCCAGATGATCGGCGAGGACCAGGAACGGCTTGTGCCCCATCAAGCTCTCGTCGCGATCCTGGGCTCCGGAGCCGGTCACCAGCACCACGGCAGGAAAGGGGCCTTCGCCCCGGGGCGTCAGCAGCGTCCCCGCCAGGGTGATCGCCCCAGCCGTATTGGGGAAGGTGACATCCCGGCTGTCGTAGGGGAAGGGCGCTTCCGGGTTCTGGGGGCGGTTGAGGGCGAAGGGCTCCGCCGTGCGATGGAAGGTGAGGGGCAGACTCTGCGCACCCTGGGACCAGGTGCCCTCCATGGCGCTGCCATCCTCGTTCAGGGTGCCCTGGAAGTTGGCCTGGACGCGATCGATGTTCAGGTGCAGGGCGCGCTCCTTCAAGGTGATCGTGTCCACCGGGATCTTCGCGCCCTGATCCACGCTGTTGAGGATCGCGGTCAACCCGCCATCCTCTGCGGCGTCGATCTTGAGCACCAGCCGCAATTGGATGGAGCCCACGTCCAACACGCCCAGCCACTCCCCCACCGCGCCCTCTCCCGGCACGGGTTGGGCTGGTAACGACGGGCTTGCCGGAATTGCCGGAGCTTCGTCGGCCCGCCGCAGGGCGAAGGGTAACGAGGCCGCCCCCTGCTGGAAGGTGCCGGTGATCGCTTCCCCGGCCTCCGCGAGCTGGCCCGCGAAGGTCGGCTGGCCCGGAATGCCATTCATTTCGAAATGGACACGCCCTTCCTGGACGGTGACATTCGAAAGGGCAAAGCCCTGGAGACTCTGGGCGGGGATATCGATGGTGCCCGCCCAGCCCGAGTCCCCCCGGGATTCCAGGGTGACGCCGATGGCCAACTCGGCGTCGTTGGGCAGGGTGATGGCCCCCTGCCAGTGGCCCGCCGGGTCCGCCGTCTGCGCGGTGGTGTTTGGGGCGACGCATAGGGAGGCCAGGAGGAAGAGTGAGAAGGCTACGAAATAGCGCATGGTGTCCTTTCCAAGGGTTCAGCAATTCTTCTGATGGTCTGTCGCGCCTGTCTCGAGGACAAGCAAGCTTGACATACAGAGTAGGGACTTCAGGAGGATTTGTCAAGCTTGCTTGTCACACAGCGGTTTTCAGCGAAACAGAGCGTCTGCCTTGGCGCGGACTACGGGGCTCTTTCTCGGTGGGTTTCAGCGCCCCAACGGGGGAGCCTTTGAGAGCGGAATACAGATCGACTTGGGCGATTCCCGTGATGTTGTCACCCCCATGGACCCTTCCGACGGCGTCCGCGAAGAGGCTCTGGATTACCGAAGCGATGGGGGACGTCCGCACCTTCTCATCGGCGAGATGCTCTTGCCAGCGCTCGGCGTCCCGACTGTCAAAAGTGCTGCCTCTTTCATCGCGTCCATCGATCCGGCGCCTCCGGTTCAACATCCGGAATCTGAGCCAGTGCTTCCTCGAACTCTCCACGACTGATCGGACTATCGACACTTCTCAGGTAATGGGAAGTGCGCAATGCGGACAGCTTCTCAGCCACCGCCGTCAGGACCAGCTGATTGATCGAAACGCCCTCCCGCTGGGCCATTTCTTTGAGTTGAAGATGCGTAGAATTCGGGAGACGAAGACTCAGGCTGGACATGCGATCACCTCCCAGATCCTTGTCGAAACGATGGACTTTTCCAAGGTCATAGTATCGTCTCATCGACGCCCCAGCCTACCCCGACCGCAACGCCGTCACCGGGTTGACCCGCGCCGCCCGGCGACCGGGCAGGTAGGTGGCGGCGAGGGCTACCAGGGCGAGGACCGAGGCCACCACCGCGAAGGCGACCGGATCCGCCAGGCTGACCCCGAAGACCAGACTGGACATCAGGCGGTTGGCCCCCAGGGCCACCACGACGCCGATACCGATCCCCAGGGCCACCGCTGTCATCCCCTGGCGCAGCACCAGCCGTACCACCGTGCTGCGGTTCGCCCCCAGCGCCATGCGAATGCCGATCTCCCGGGTGCGTTGCCCCACCAGATAGGCCAGCACGCCGTAGATGCCCACCGCGGAGAGCACCAGCGCCAGACCTGCCAGGATCCCCAGCAGGGTCATGTTGAAGCGCTGGGAACCCAGGGAGCGGGTCATGATCTCCTCCAGGGTGGCGATCTCGGAAACCGGCTGGGCCGGGTCGTAGTCCAGCACCGTCGCCTTGACGGCGCCCACCAGGGGCATGGGGTCGCCCGTGCCCTGCACCACGAGGCTCGCGGGCAGCAGCTGGATGGCCAGCTTCGCCAGGCCGTCCGGCATCTGACTGATGGGCACATACACGATGGCCGGAGCGTCCCGCTCCACCCCCATTTCCCGCACATCCTGGACGATGCCGATGATCTCGCGGGGGGCCGGGTCCGAGAGCTCCGGTACGAAGGGGCCACCCATGGTGATGCGCGCCCCCAGGGCCTCGGAATCGGGCCAGAAGCGGCGGGCGGCCGTCTCGTTGATCAGCGCCACGCCGACCCCCTGGGCGTTGTCCCGCGCTTCCAGAGTACGCCCGGCCATCAAGCGGATCCCCAGGGTTTCGAAGAAGGCAGGGCTCACCGAGCGATATTGGGCTTCACCGATGCCCTCGCCCGTTTCCATATCGAAGCGACCCTCGATGGCGAAGGGCAGATCCGGCCCCGGTTCCGTGGGCAGGGTCATCGTGAAGGCGGCGTTCTTGACCCCCGGCAGAGCCTTGATCTCCGGCAGCAGCACCTGCGACAGGCGATCCAGATCCGCCGGGGTCTGGTAGCGCTGCTCCGCCAGGGCCAGCTTCATGGTGACCCGGTCCTTGGTGTCGAAGCCAGGATCCGTGGAGCGCAGTCCCGCGAAACTCTTGAGCATGATGCCCGCGCCCACCAGGAGCACCAGGGCGAGGGCGGTTTCCACCACCACCAGCCCCAGCCGTAGCCGCTGGCCACCCCGCCCGGAGCCGGCCCCGGCGGTCCCTTCCTTGACGGCGGCGTTCAGATCCACCCGCGACGCCTGGAAGGCTGGAGCCAGACCGAAGAGCAAGCCGGTGAGGAGAGAGATCAGCAGGCCGAAGAGGAGCACCGGCACATCCAGGGTCACTCCCTCCATGCTGGGGGCCAGTTCCGACGCCGGAGGCGCCAGGGCCAGAATGGACGGAATGGCGGCGGCGCACAGCGCGATGCCCAACCCGCCGCCCACCAGCGCCAGCACGACGCTCTCGGTCAGCAACTGGCGGATGATTCGCTTCTTGCCCGCCCCCAGGGCGGAGCGAATCCCCATCTCCGCCTGGCGCGCCGCGGAGCGCGCCAGTTGCAGGTTGGCGACGTTGGCGCAGGCGATCAAGAGCACCAACCCGACGGCCCCGAACAACACCAAGAAGGCCGGGCGCAGATCCCCAAAGAGCACCTCCTGCAGACGGTTCACCGTCAAGCTCTGCTCCGATTCGCCATCGCCCTCGAACTCTTTGAAGGCGATGCCGATGGCGTCCGCTTCCGCCTGCGCCGCCCCCAGGGTCACCCCGGGTTTGAGCCGCGCGGTGGCGAAAAGGTAGTTGGCCTTTTCCTGGCTTGCCGGGTCCAGTTGCAGACCGGTCCACAACTCGGCGGTCGTGGGATGGCGCATGGACGGGGGCATGATGCCCACCACCTCGTGAGTCTCGCCATTGAGGTTGATGGTCTGGCCCACGATCCTCAGGTCGCCGCCGAAGCGCCGCTGCCACAGCCCGTGGCTCAGCACCGCCACCCTGGGCGCCCCGGGGATATCTTCCCGGTCATTGATGCCCCGGCCATGGAGGGGCCGGATGCCCATCACATCGAAGAAACCATGGGTGACCCGAAAGCCCACGATCCGTTCCGGCGGTCCATCGCCGGTCAGATTCATGCCGTTGCCCAGCACATCGTAGGCGGCGTAGCTTTGAAAGCTCTCACTCTGATCCCGCCAGTATTGGTAACGAGGAATCGAAACCGAAGAGGTGTTGCCTCCGGGGAAGGACCGCTGCATCAGGACGATGCGATCGCTCTCCGGGAAGGGCAAGGGTTTGAGCAGCGTGCCGTTGATGACGCTGAAAATGGCCGTATTGGCCCCGATCCCCAACGCCAAGGCGACGATGGCCGCCACGCTGGTCCAGGGATTCTTGCGCAGCATGCGCAGGGCGTAAATCAGATCGTGTCGAAATGTTCCCATGGTGTTCCCCTCCGAGGTCGCTTCCTGTTGGCCGTCAGAAAGGTTGACGCCGATGGGGCGGGAGATGTTTCTTGCTGGCCCGAAATTTTGGGCCTTGATGGTAGAATCGCGGCACCCAATCCGAATGAAAGGACATGAGACCATGAACCGTTTCCTGCTATTCGTCTTCCTGGGGTTCGCTTGTGGGCTGACTTTTGCGTGTGCTCCCCCATCGGAGCCTGCAAAGCCCGACACCGAGGCCCTGCTCGCTGGGGCCAAGGCCCTGGACGAGGCCTTTCTGAACGCCTTCAATCACGGCGATGCAGAAGCGATGGCGAGCCTCTACTGGAACAGCCCGGAGACGGTCTCGTTCCCGCCGGAGGCCCTGATAGCTCGCGGCCATGCCTCCATTGTGGAGGGTGCTACGCATTCGTTCGAGGCCATGCAGGGGGCGAAGCTCGAATTTACCGAGTCCCACCAGATTCCGGCGGGCGATATGGTGATTGGCTGGGGACTGTGGCGTATGACCTTGACCACGCCCGACGGCACGCCCCAGGAGATCGTCGGACGCTACACGGACGTCAAGGCCCAGCGCGACGGCCAATGGGTCTACCTCCTGGACCACGCCTCGGTGCCGTTGTCGCCGCCGCCGGAACCGGCAACGGTGGATGAATCCGCAACCGAGTAGAGAGGATCACCCGAAGTGAATCACGACATCGAAAGGCATGTCAGGACAATGGCGTCGGCCCTTGGAAGGGCGGAGCGATTGACCGAGTTGGGCGGTCCAGAACCTAATCTTTAGCCCGTACCCCGACGTCGTTTTGCTGACCCCCTGGATCCTGGCAGCGAGGCAAGATCGGCGGAAGACGATGAGCCCGTCCCGACGTCACAGATCCCATTGCGGCAACACGACCGCAGTCTCTAAGAAGGATGGCACATCACCACAGGGTTTCGCGGGATGTACCCGTCAACCCTGCTCCTCGTAATTCCTAATCGTCGCCAGAATCTGGTTGGTGCAATAGTAAATATCACTGACCTTGTCGAGAGGGATGCGGTTCTCGTTCTTTTCTTCATCGAAGACGCCCAGATACTTTTGCTTGCCGTTGAACCACAATCGGCAGATAGCCTTCCGGTTGTTGTCATCCAGAAGAATGCCCATGTAGGACTTGGTGTCGCGGTGGGCAATACGGTTGATATCAACCGCCTGGCAGGCGATGGCACGAACGATACGAAAACCTTCCAATTCCTCTTCGGTGGTCTCCACGCCGTCGGGTCTCTCTGTCGTATCCTCAACGCCATCCTCTTCTGGCCCCTGGTGTTCCCTCTCCGCCGACGAACGTTCACTTTGCAGCGCATTTCGCAAGCGGTTGCTGACCTTGTCGCTGATGAATTGGCCGAAAGCTCTGGGGACCAGGCGAGCGAAGAGTTCCTTGGAGGAAGCGATGAATCGACTACCAGGGTTTACCTTGGAAAAGATCACCCGCAGGAATTCCTCATCGGGGTTTTCCAACAACTCAGCGAGGGCCTTTTGGATTTCCGATGTATATTTCAACTCATTCGCGGTGCTGAGCATCTGATCCAGGTCGAATTCATCTTTGGCCAGCCTTTTTACTTCCCGCATTAATCCTGGCCGAAGGTCGTCCAGATTGAGTTCTAAGAAGGGTCGAGCATCCATCTTGTTCGGCTCTTCGAGATCCGAATAAAACCAATACTGAATGCCATTGGTGAGGATCGCAATCCTGGCTTTTGTTACCGTAAAGTATCGGTAAAGTTGACTCATCTGAGTCTTGCCGAGGTCATCATCGGCTTTCTTGCATTCGATCAGGAGGATGACTTCTCCGTCTTTCAAAATAGCGTAATCGACCTTCTCGCCCTTCTTCGTCCCCACATCGGCCACAAACTCAGGGACGACCTCTTGGGGATTGAAGACATCGTATCCAAGAGCGGAGATGAACGGCATCACCAGCGCGTTCTTGGTCGATTCTTCTGTCTGCAGGTGATCGCGGATCTTGGGCAATCTTTGGGACAAGGCAACAATACGTTCATCGAAACTCATAAAAAAACTCCCTGTGGGCCTGTCAGAAAGGCCCTGTCACAAGTCCAAATACTTCTACACTGCCTAAATAATTCTAGTGGGGCTGAATCGAGGACGTCAAGAGATTTCCTTCCTCACCCCACAATCGTCGCCCCCGTCTCATCCAGCACCCGCAACGCCTCCACCGGACACACCTCACACGCCGGGATGCTCCTCCTTAGTGGGCACCCGCCTCAAGGTTGCTGTCACCCACGAGATAGCAGCCCGGTTATACATTTGTCTTGTTGGGCGCGATGAAACTGTTGGGGCCGACACCCCGGATGTTCCCCTCCTTGTGTAGGATAACGCCTCTTGACAACCGTCACGTGACAGATTACACTCTTGAGTATGATCAAGACGTTTGGGGACCGGCACACGGAAGGGCTCTATGTGACAGGGAAATCCAGGCGCTTCCCACAGCACATAGCCAAAAGGGCGGCCCGGAAACTAGAGTACGTTGACCTGGCGACATGCTTGGACGACCTGAAGGTGCCGCCGGGAAATAAGCTCCACGAACTCAAGCGCGACCGCAAGGGGCAACACGCCATTGCCATCAACGACCAGTGGCGCATCTGCTTTCGGTTCGAAGATGGAGACGCCTACGATGTAGAAGTTGCGGACTACCACTAAACAATGGATGAAAACCATGAGCATACAAAACAAGAGAAAGCGCCAGGTTCGACCGACTCACCCTGGGGAGATGCTCCGAGAGGATTTCCTGCCGGACTATGACTTGACCGTCACGGGCCTCGCGGAAGCCATTGGGGTTTCCCGTCAGACAGTCAACGAACTTCTTAGGAGCCGCCGAGGCGTGAGTCCCGAGATGGCACTGCGGCTGGGTCGACTCTTCGGAAACACACCGGAATTCTGGCTGAACGCCCAGCGTGCGGTAGATCTGTGGGACGCGGCTAGCTCCATGGAGGAAGAGGTGAGGCGGATTCAGCCGCTGCGGGTTGCATGAAGTGCCTTGGCGGCGTCCACCGAGCGGATTGCCTGTTGCGATTTTCTCAATCCCTGAGTGGGGTGTGAGAATTCAGCAACCCAACGGCTGATCAAACCCCTCTTTGATCTCGAACATCCCCCGCGCACTGCCGAAACGCCGCTGGCGACGGGGCTGGGGCTCTGCGGCGACCAGGCGGACCAGGGGGCGATGGTCACGGGTGATGATGACCTCCTGTCCCCCCATGGCTTCCGCGACCAGCTGATCCAGTTGATCCCGCACGTTTTTGAGTTCGACCTCATGCATGGCAACACCTCTCTCGGCCATTGTACATGGACCCTGACAAGACATGCCGCCCCCGCTCACCCCACAATCTGCTCCCCCGCCTCATCCAGCACCCGCAACGCCTCCACCGGACACACCTCACACGCCTCGATGATCGCTTCCCGGGAGATGTCTTCCGTGGGGTTTTCCACGAAGGAAACCACGTTCCGGTCGTTCATTTCCAGATGACTCGGCGCGATGGAGACACAGGCGCCGGTGCCGATGCATTGGTCGGGTTCGGTGATCACGGTGAGCCCGGCGATCTTCTTTTCAGCCATGGAACTTTTCCCCCGCCTTGGCCATGTCCCGCAGCAACTGGGCGGGACGCAGGCGCTCGCCATACTTTTCGGCGTAGGCGTCCAATTTATCGACGATGGCACCGACCCCCACCCGATCCGCCTCGTGCAACAGGCCACCCCGGAAGGGGGGGAAGCCGAAACCGAAGATCACCCCGATATCGATATCGTTGGGGTTTTCGATGATCCCTTCCTGGATGCAGTGGGCGGTCTCGTTGAGCATCTGGAACCAGCAGCGCTCGATGATCTCCTCCCGAGGCACGCTGCCCGGCTGCCAATCGATCAATTTGTAGACCGATTCGTCCACCTTCTTGGGGCCACCATCATAGGTGTAAAAACCTTTCCTTCCCTTGCGCCCGGTGCGTCCGTCTTCGATCAGACGATGGAACATGGCGGGGGGCTCCATGCGCTCGCCGAAGGCTTCGCGCATGACCTCGGCGGCGTGGGCGGCGACGTCGATCCCCACCTCGTCCAACAACGCGATGGGGCCCACCGGCCACCCCCAGCCCTTCAGCGCCCGGTCGATGTCTTCGATGCGCGCCCCCTGACCCAGGATGTGACCGGCCTCGGCGACGAAGGGACCCAGCACCCGGCTGGTGAAAAAGCCCGCGCCGTCGTTGACCACGATGATCGTCTTGCCCATGCGGCGGCCCACCTCGACGGTGGTGGCGACGGTGGCTTCGGAGGTGTCTTTCGTCTTGATGATCTCCAGCAGGGGCATCTTGTGCACCGGGCTGAAGAAGTGCATGCCGATGAAGTTCTCCGGGCGCTGGCTGGCTTCCGCCAGGCGGGTGATGGGGATGGTGGAGGTGTTGGAGGCGAAGATCATCTCCTCCGAGCCCGCGGCTTCCATCTCACGGATCACCGCGTGCTTGACCTTCACATCCTCGAAGACCGCCTCGATGACGAAGGGCAGGTGGCCGAAGCCACCGTAGTCGCTCACCCCGTGGAGGCGACCCATGGCCAGGGTCAGCTCCATGGGCTTGTATTTGCGCCGCTTGACCAGCCCGTAGAAAAGGTCGTGGCATTGTTTGAGGCCCCGGGCGACGCCGGCGTCATCCCGGTCTTTGAGCCACACCTGGACTCCCTTGTGGGCCAGCAGCTGCGCGATGCCCGCCCCCATGAAGCCCGCCCCCAGGACGCCGACGCGGTCCACCGGGTGGGAGGTCTTGGCCAGCGCCGTGGCGCGACTGTCGCAGTCGGTCTTCATGAAGAAGATGCCCATCAGGCGCTTCGCCTCGTCGGTGACCACCAGATCCGCGAAGGCCGCGGCCTCGATCTCCAGGCCCCGGTCCAGGTTGGTGGCGAGCCCCGCCTTGACCACTTCCAGGGCCTTGATGGGCGCCGGGTAGTGGCCGCTGGTCTGCTTCAGGACCCCGGCCCGGGCCTTGCCGTAGATGATGTTCTTGAGCAGGGGCACCGCCGCCAGGAAGTTGGCGGCGCGGATGCCGAAGGGGCGTTTGCCCGGTGGGCGCCCGGCGCCACGGCCCTGGTCGATCAGCCGCAGGGCGGCCTTCTCCAGGTCTCCAGGGTGACAGATCTCGTCCACCAGGCCCAACTTGTAAGCTTTGCGAGCATCCACTTCCTTGCCCGCCAGGATCATGGGCAGGGCGTCCATGACGCCGATCTGCCGCGGCAAGCGCTGGGTGCCACCGAGGCCCGGGAAGATGCCGATCTTGACCTCCGGCAGACCCAGTTTGGTCTTCGGGTCCTCCGTCGCGACCCGGTAGCGGCAGGCCAGGGAGAGTTCCAACCCACCCCCCAGGCAGCTGCCGTGGATCGCCGCCACCACCGGGATGGGGAGCTTCTCCAGACGCCGGATCATGGCGTGGCCCCGGGCCAGGAGGTCCCGCACGGCGGCGGGTTCGGCGAGGGCCTGGATCTCCTCGATATCCGCCCCGGCCACGAAATTGCCGGGTTTTTCGGAGCGGATGATGACCCCCTTCGGCCGATCCGACCCGGCGCCTTCGAGGCGGTCCAGTTGCGCCTCCAGCCATTCCATCAGGGTGAAGGAGAGGGTGTTGACCTTCTTGGTGGGATGGTTCAGGAGGATCCACGCGATGCCGTCGCGAATCTCCATCCGGGCCGCCCCGGGGGTTGTGCTCTCTGTCGCCGGTTCGGCCATCTTTAGGATTCCTCGCTTCCGTACCTGAAGGTAGTGTCGCTACCATGGGATGAAATCGTCGATCACCAGCCATGGTAAGGAGCTATGCCGCAGTGTGTCAAGAAAACTGGTAGAGTCGCTAATCGTTAGAGACAAGCAGGTTTTCCCGCCCATTCCCGTTGCTTTCAGGAGGTGCCATGAGCGTTCCCGGCTTTCCAGACAGGACTTCCCCTCGCCGCGTTGCGGTAGTCGATGGCGCCCGCATCCCCTTCGCCCGTGCCTGGACCGCGTACAAGCAGCTGGGCGCTGCGGATCTGGGGGCTGCGGCCATCGATGGGCTGCTGAACGCCGCGGATCTGGACCCTTCGGAGGTCGATCAGCTCTTCTTCGGCTGTGTCGCCGCCACTCCCAACGGCCCCCACATCGGGCGCGAGGCCATCTTCCGGTCCGCGCTGCCGCCGACCATTCCGGCGGTGGGGGTGCAGATGTACTGCGCCAGTGGTGCCCAGGCGGTGGTGGATGGCGCCCACCAGATCGCCCTGGGCCATGCCGATGTGGTGGTCGCCGGGGGGGCGGAAAGCATGTCGGAGAACCAGGTGCTGTTCACCAAGAAGTTCACCCACGCCCTGCAGGCGGCGAGTCGGGCGAAGACGTTGGGCCAGCGGCTGGGCGCCTTCAAGGGGATCGGCCTCGGGGATCTGAAGCCCCAGGCCCCGGGGATCGACGAGCCCACCATCGGCAAATCCATGGGCCAGACGGCGGAGATCATGGCCAAGGCCATGGGAATCTCCCGGGAGGAGCAGGACGAGTGGGCGCTGACCAGCCACCACCGGGCCGCCAAAGCGTACGAGGATGGCATCCTGGAGGGGGAGGTGGTGGCCATGCCCATTCCGCCGAAGTATGGGGACACCCTGACCCGCGACACGGACATCCGGGCCGATACCACGCTGGAGAAGATGGCCAAGCTGCGACCCGTCTTCGACCGCAAATACGGCACGGTGACCGCGGGCAACTCCAGCCCGCTGACGGATGGCGCCGCGGTGGTGCTCCTGATGAGTGAGGAGAAGGCCCGCGCCCTGGGTTATGAGCCCCTGGCCTACATCCACGCCTACGCCACGGCGGGGATCGACATCCAGAAGGAACACCTGCTGATGGGACCGACCTACTCCGCCCCCATCGCCCTGAAGCGGGCCGGGATGGAACTGAAAGACATCGATTTGATCGAGATGCACGAGGCCTTCGCCAGCCAGGTGATCGCCACCCTGCGCCGCTTCGAAAGCGCCGACTTCGCCAAGGAGATCGGTCTCGCGGGGCCGCTCATCAAGGAGGTGGACCGGGACCGCCTGAACCCCCACGGCAGCTCCATTCCCGTGGGCCACCCCTTCGGGGCCACCGGTGCCCGGATCATCAGCCGCGCCGCCCACGGCCTGGCCCAGACGGGCAAAGCCAGCGCTTTCATCTCCATCTGCGCGGCGGGAGGGCTGGGGTTCTCGATGGTCCTGGTGCGGGAGTAGGGGGCCTCGCCCCCCTCTCCTGATAGAACCTGAAGAATGGACGCTACGAACGAAAAGGCGCATTGCGGCGGCGCCGTGCTGAAAACAGGGCCTCATGGCCCGTGAGGGTGGGTCGCCTCTCGGATCCTCCGCAAGAGAATCTCCTGAACTCGACCACGATTGAGGAACGCCTGGCCATGGTCTGGGAAATCACCGTGGACGCCTGGGAGCTCTCGGGGCGAACGATCCCAGACTATCCTCGCCACGAGATTCCGGCGCGGGTCATTCGACCCGAGGAGAGACCCGGCTGAACCAGGATTTGGAACTTTTGCTCGCCTCCCCCTAGAGCAACCCCCCGTACCCCTCCCGGAAGGTCGGGAACAGGAACGCATACCCGCTCGCCCGCAGCCGTTGGTTGCGGCACCGCTTGTTGCCGCGCCCCCGGCGACCTGCGGCGGGGGCCAGCGCCATCGGGACCTCCGGGGCCTCCAACCGCTCCGCGAGCCAGCCCAGGACATCCTTGAGGGGCGCCGGATCGTCGTCCACCCCCAGGTACAGATCAGCCCGCTCGGCGGGATCCAACGTCAGGAGATGATGCAGCACCCCGGCGCAATCGTCGCGGTGGATGCGGTTGGAATACAGAGGCGCCTCGCCGGGGGCGGTGGCAGGGCTGCGGGCCTCCCCACGGCGCACCTGATCGATCAGGCGGGTCCGCCCGGGGCCGTAAATCCCGCCGAAGCGCACCACCGTCGCGGGGCAGGGGCCGCCCCGCAGGAGGGCCTCCCCTTCCAGGAGGCGTTGACCCGTGAAGTGTTCCGGCTCGGTCGGGGAATCTTCATCCACCCACTCACCGCCCTGCTGGCCGTAGACCGAGGTGCTGGAGGTGTAGAGCAGCTGCCGTGGCGTCCGCCCCAGCGCCGTCAAGGTGGTGAGCAGGTTGTCCAGCCCCGTGACGTAGGCGGCCCGGTAGGCCGCGTCCTCCCGCCCATCGGCGGCGGTGGTGTAGAACACCGTGTCCAGCGGGGGCAGCGGCGCGAGGGCCTGTCGAAGGGCTGACCGATCGGTGAGATCCGCCGCAAGGGTGTGGATAGCGGACCCCAGGGGCCGGGGCCGACGGCGCAGCGCCCAGACTTCCGTTGCTGCTCCAGGGGTGGTCACGAGGCGATGGGCCAGGGCGCCGCCCACGTAGCCACACCCGGCGATCAACACGGTGCGCCTCATGCGGTCGCGGCCTCGATGATTTCCTCGTCCGGTCGAGAGGGCACCGAGAAGGAAAAGGTACTGCCGACCCCCACGGTCGATTCCAGCGTCAGCCGTCCCCCCAGCCGACGGACCAGCGCCTGGACATAGGCCAGCCCCATCCCTTCTCCCGGCACATCCTGCTTGCCCGCCCGCCGGAAGGGTTGGAAGACCTTCTCCCGGTCCTCCTCGTGGATCCCTCGACCATTGTCGCGCACCTCAAACAGGACCTCCCCTTCCCGCGCTTCGGCGCTCACGATGACCCGGGCGGGGCGCCCCGGCTGCTGGTAGGCCAGCGCGTTGCTCACCAGGTTGGAGAAGATCTGGGTCAGGCAGAAGCGATCCGCCTTGACCGTCGGCAGGTCGCCCACCTCGATCGTGGCGCCGGTGCGCTGGACCTGGTAGGAGAAGGTGTCCACCACCTCCCGAACCAGGGAGGAGACCTCCAGCGTTTCGATCTCCACCTCCCGTCGGCCCGCTCGGGAAAGCCCCAGCAGGGCGTCGATGAAGTACCCCATCTGGGCCACGGCGGCTTCGATGAACTCCATCGCTTCCGGGGCGTCATCGTGCAGGGCTTGCTCCAGCCGTTGGCGCTCCGGGGCCGTCAATCCAGGCATGCGCTCCCGCACGGTGAAGGCGATCACTTCCAGCGCCGCCGCCAACTCCGAAGCGAAGCCCTTCAGATTGACCAGCGGCGCGCGCAGATCGTGGGAGACCAGCGACAGGAAGGTCTTCAGCTCCTCGTTGGCCGCCTTCAGCGCGGTCTCCGCTCGCTTGCGTTCCGTGATGTCCCGGTTGATGCTCAGCAGGGCCTGCTCCCCACGATACTGGATGAACGCCGCCCGCACTTCGAGGGTCATGATGGTGCCGTCACTGCGGTACTGCTCCGTTTCAAACTCGTACACATCCCCCTTCTCCACCGCCGCCCGCAGGTGTTCCTTGCCGCGCACCGGATGCACCGAGACCCCTTCCAGGGAGATGCCGACAAAGGCTTCCCGGGATAGGCCGTACAATCGACTGGCACTGGGATTCACATCCAGCACGATCTCATCCGGGCGCAGGATCAAAATGGCGTCATGCGCGTTCTCAAACAGCCCCCGGTAGTCGCCTTCGGAACGCCGCAGCGCCTCCTCCATCGCCTTGCGTTCACTGATGTCTTCACAGGAGGTGACCACGGCCACCGGGACCCCATCGGCATCCCGCACCAGATCGGAGATCAGGTGGACCGGGAAGCGGGTCCCATCCCGCCGAACATTGACGCTGTCCGCCTGGCGGAACTCGATCTCCCCCGGCGAGCGCAACATCGAGGGCTGCTGGATCTCCGGGGGTCCCAAGTCCGCCGCGCGCTTTCCCAGCAGTTCCTCCACCGAGTAGCCGTGCATCCGCGCCTGGGCCGGGTTGAGATAGAGAATATGGCCTTCCAGATCCTTGACGGCGACCCCCAGGCGCATGGTCTCAAAAGCCTTGGTGAGGAGCCGCAGCTTCTCTTCCGCCTGCCGACTTTCCGACTCTAGTTGGGCATTGTTCTGCGCCAGGGATCGGTGCTGGACGATGGCCAGAAACCCCAGCAAGCCGATGTGGATCAACAACAATACCTCCTGGGGGTCCTGCGCCAGGGTACTGCCCATCCGCAAGCTGCCCAGAGCGAAATGCACCCCGGGTAGCAGCATCGCGTAGACCATCAAGCGGCCCGTGAACCGCGTCGGATGCACCGCTCCGCTGCGGCCCACCGTGACCGCCGTGGCTCGCTCGGAAAAGGGGAATTTCCGCAACCGCGCCATCACCAGCACCCCGACCAGGGTCAGGTAGAAAAGGCTCTCCAAGGGGGCGGCTTCCTCTTGCTGGATGGCGCCACGGTGGCTCACCAGAACGACCACCACCGCCACGACCGCGGATCCCGCAGCAATCGTCATCCCGCCGAACAGAATGCGCCATCGCCGCTGGGCGGCATTCAGCGCCTGATAGAGGAAGCGCATCGTGACGTAGGCATTCAGAGAGAGGATGAGGGTGGCCGTCGGCAGGCGGCTCAGGTACGCCGCAGAATCCACCTGGGCGGGGATCCAGACGAAGTAGAAAAAGAGGCTGATGCCGAACAGGACGGTTCCGGCGTCCTCCACCCGGCGCCCCATGGGCCAGCGAAGGCGCAACGGACCCAGGTCGGGGCGCACCTCGGTGCTCAGCAGGAAGACAAAGAGGAGCCCCAAGATCAAGACATCCTCGATCATGTGGAATCGAATCGTTGGCAGCCTGCCCGCGAAGACCAGCCGGAAAAGGGCGAAGGCGATCCACAGACAGACCGCGATACTCAGGGTGTTCCAGAAGCGCCGTTCCAGGGAGGGTTCCCGCGCGCTCCCGGCTCCCTTGGGGGGGCGGCGCAGCGCCAGCAACGTCAGCAGCAGGGCGGGAAGCTCCCAAAACTCCCGCAACCACCGGCCCGCGCTCCACGCTTCCGCCCCCGGCCAAAGCAACGCTGTGGCGATCACCGCGAAAACGACGATGCCCCCTCGGATAAACCGGTCGCCAGCCAGGTACAGCCCAATATTGCTCATCCCAGCGCGTACTTTAGAAGCAAATCTTCGAAACACAAAACGGGGAGGCCCTACACTACCGAGACAATTTCTTCCCTAAAGGGGGAAGCTAGCCGTTTTGGCGAGCGAAATCCTTCATGAATGCCACCAACGCCTCGATGGCCTCGGAGGGGCAGGCGTTGTAGATGGAAGCCCGCACTCCGCCTACCGAGCGGTGCCCCTTGAGGCCGATCATCCCCTCGTTCTTGGCCTCCTCGATGAAACGAGCCTCCAGCGCTTCGGTGGGCAGCCGGAAGGTGACGTTCATGCGCGAACGGCTGTCGCCCTGGGCGTGACCCCGGTAGAAGCCCTCGGAGCCATCGATGGCTCCGTACAGCACCGCTGCCTTGGCCGCGTTGCGCGCCGCCATCGCCCCCAACCCGCCCTGGTCCAGGAGCCACCGGGCCACCAGCCCCACCATATAGATCGGGAAGGTGGGCGCCGTGTTGAGCAGGGAGTCCTTCGCGGCCACCTTTTCGTAGTTGAACATGTCGCCCAACTCCATCAGCTTGGCGTGAGAGCGGGCCAGCAGATCCTTCCGCACCACCACCAGCGTCACCCCCGCCGGTCCCAGGTTCTTCTGCGCCCCGGCGTAGATCAGACCGTACGGCTTCAGGTTGATGGGGCGGCTGAAGATGTCGGAGGACATATCGCACACCAGCGGCACCTCCCCCGCTTCCGGCGGCGCCGGGTACTGGGTGCCCGCCACGGTGTTGTTGGAGGTGTAATGCAAGTAGGCCAGATCCGGCTCCACGGCGAATTCCCCCGCCTTCGGCACCCGGTCGTGGCCCTGGGAGGCGCTGCTCCACAGCTCTTTGACCTGGCAGAGCTTCTCCCCCAGCTTCCGCCCCTCCGCCAGCGCCATCTCCGCCCACCGTCCGGTGGTCACATACCCGGCGGAGGCTCCCGGGTAGAGCAGGTTCATGGGCACCAGCGCGAACTGCGACCGCGCCCCGCCGCCCATGAAGAGCACCTCGAAATCTTCATTTCCCGGTCCCAGCAGCGCCCGCAGATCCGCCAGCGTCTGAGCGTGGACCGCGGCGTAGGCGGGTCCCCGGTGGGAGTGTTCCAGCATCGAAACACCGGTCCCCTGGAAATCCAGCAGCTCCCGTTGCGCCTGTTCCAGGACCGGCAGAGGCAGCACCGCCGGTCCGGCGCCGAAGTTGTGAATGCGATGTGTCATGGTGGGCCTTCCTCCATCGGATCGAGCAACACATGGGAAGAAACAACAACGTCATCAAGCCATCGACCAAAGTATATCGCCGCATCGCGGCATCGTGGTATAAAAACGTTATTCGACAATCGCTGGAGGACCCAGCGAAAAACCCACAGGAGCCCCCCTATGTCCCAGGACTTCGTCGAGATCGCCCGTTTCTCTTCCCGCATGGAAGCCGAAGTCTACGGCCACACCCTGGACCACGCCGAGATCCCCTTCCTGATCCAGGGCGCCGACATCGGCATGTTCGGCCCCGGCATGACCGGCTTCACCCCCGCCGGGGTGGGGCTGCTGGTGCCGGAGGGACGGTTGGCGGAGGTGGAGGAGATTCTGGGTTGTGTGGCCCCGACCGAAGGGGAAGCCCCCGAGTAAAGACCTCGGCGCGGCGGCTCAAGCCCCCCCGAGCAAGCCATCCAGGGCCGCGCGATCCTCGGGGGTCAGCCGATCGTCCGACAGGAAGAGTTCCGTGCCCGGAGGCGGCAGGGGGACGCAGCATTTCACCCTAATCGAGACGCCTCAGCGGCGACATGACCAGCCAACGCCGACACGAACGCCTTCGGGCCAGTCATGGCCGACATCTCCGAAAAAGTACCCGTACCAGCCGCGCTGCGCGGTGACGTGATGAGGACAGCGGTCGAATAAAGTCGCTCCTGCACAAGTTTCTGACACAGCAGGTCATACCGACAGAGGTAGGATGCGCCCCTGAATTCCTCAAAAACCTGGAAGTGCGGTGATGCCTCCCTGACCGACGATCTGGATTTCAGAGCATCCTCGACCATCATCAACCAGCCAACAAATGGCCGAGGCTGCTTGCCGAATGCGCCCTCGCGGTAAGCTGTCCAAAAGTCATGTGCAGTACCGATCGCTTCTTCGGCACGATTATTGAAATTGTTGCTAAACGATGGCCCGACCTGACTCTTCAGCTCAATAGCCGCAATGAGTACACCCTTATGAATCACCAACAGATCCCAGAGCTTGGTTGGGCGGAAGTATCCTGGGAGCGTCAGCACTGCCCGTCTTTGGTGAATCTGTGCCACAGCCAATCCATTCGCTCGCACAATGTCGATTACCAAAGCGATGAAGCCGTCCATGTTCTTGCCACTTGTCACGCCTGCGCGCTCTCCTTGATCAGTATTTCCGGACTCAGCCTGTTTTTGTTTCGCCGCCTCGCGATTCCTCCAAAAGGTCTTTATAGCCTCTTGGACTTTTTGTTCATAACCGACTAGATCAAGGGCCATTTACCCTCCATCGCCTTCAAGGGCATCTCGTTCTCTGGAAGTCAGATCATACAAGTTGAAAACGGCATTGTTGCACGCCCGCAAATCCCGCCTTATGCCTGCTGCCGCCAGTTCTTCCCGGAGAGCCGCAGGCACATCCACCCAGCGTGGTATACGGATCCGGCGAAGGTATTGCGCCTGGAATCGCAAGAATCCTCCGCGCATCTTAGTTGAGTAGGTCGCGACAAAGAGGCGGGTTACGGCAGAGAGCATTACAGCCTGCAATGCGCGCAGGTCCCAGCACTCGGACGTCACAAAATATAGATTATGATGCGGATAGAGGCCACCGCTCTCGAACACCACGTGAGCTTCGCCCTTGATATCCGGGATCAAGAGCTTGGCCCTTCTTGCAAGCGCAGGAGTAATCCGATCGATCGTCCGATACCATTTAGTTGGTGACTTCTGCGCGCAGTGGCGACCAGCGATCACCTCCCGGCGAGCCTCCAAGTAGGCGCGTAGACGCGGGTAATCCCCTAAACTGACAAGGCCGCTATTTTCGGCAAATGGATTAATAACACCTTTACCCCGCCAGCGCACCTCGCCGGATTTGATGTCTCGGGTTGTCACCAAAGGTAGCTTTCGGTCCGATTCGACATCAAGAGCATCAAAGTCGCCGATAAATGCTTTGTCTGCGCCTGTTGCGACGCCAATGCCTACCTTACAGCCTACATCTTCCAACCTTGGAAACTGCTGCTCAAGCCGTCGAATCAGTGCCATTTGCTCTGATGACTCGAGTAGCCATGGTTCGGATCCATTGGTAACCTGGGTCAGCTCTCGTACTTGCCCAGTCTCCTTTGGCAAAGGCATCCTACGCAGCGCCTTAACCAGTGACGCCAGGGTAGTCTGATTGATGGTCGGTCGATGAGCAATGCGAGTCGAACCGGGCGCTTCCCTGCTAATGACGGTGATGGCTGGATAGGCAATTACGCTGGAATGGAACGCCGGAGTATCCACCATATCGACATATATTTTCAGGTGAAACTGCTCGGCAATGAGGCTACGCAGCGGCCCTCCGTAGCGGTTTTTCATCCAGCGATCCGCGCAGATGAAGCCCAAGCTACCACCCTGTGCGAGCACTGACAGCGACCGCTCGATGAACGGGATGTAGAGGTCAGCTCGGTCGTACATAGTCTGATAGCGGCTCCGGTACACGGACAACAGTGGCGCGGGAATCCGTTCTTGGCGCACGTAGGGAGGATTGCCGACTACGAAATCGAAATGCTCATTGAGTGGCGTCAACAGAAAGTCGCCTTGAATGAGCCACCGATCCGCCAGAGTGTTTGCCTCGCAGGCGGCCAGACCTTCCTGAATGAGCAGGGTGATTACAGCCGAACGGGTTGAATGGAACGTCTTGCGATGCAGCTCTACAGCGCGGATTGAGTCAGCGAGATTTTCCAGGGAAGCCCCTTCTTCTCCTAGAACTTTCCATGCTTTCAGCAACCTTCCCACGATAGGTAACAGAAAGTCACCACCGCCAAATGAGGGCTCCAGAATTTGACTCTTATATAAAGGCTTGTCCTCGGTATAGCCAACCAAATCAAGAATGAAATTGACGACCTCGATCCGGGTGAATATTGCGCCTCGGGAATCGGTTTCTGCTGCGGCAGATAATTCTTCAATAGCGGCAGCGACCTTGGGGAGAGGAGGCTGCCTCGACTCATCTTGAAAATCAAACTTCAACTGCCTGGACAACAAAATCATAATCCTTTCGAGTCTGTGCTAACTGCTTGATAAGCCGCCACATAGCTCTTTCTAATACCTTAGCCAGGTGTCTACCCAGACCCAGTGCCCAGCTTTGTCCTGTAACTTTTCATGCATCAGGATCTTAACAGAGGCGCTCCGAGGGCGACAACGCATCGGGGCACGCCAAGCAGCAGGGCCGCAAGACAAATGGGGATCGCCGCCAGGCCACGGCATTTCCTCTTGATCGCGTTGATTCCGCGAGTTCGGCGCGGCGGCTCAAGCCCCCCCGAGCAAGCCATCCAGGGCCGCGCGATCCTCGGGGGTCAGCCGATCGTCCGACAGGAAGAGTTCCGTGCCCGGAGGCGGCAGGGGGACGGTGGCGCGGTGGAGGGCGCCTTCCAGGTCGTTGCAACCGACCAGGGGGAGGAAGCGGGTGAGGCTGCGGCAGGTGGTCATCAGGGAGCCCCCAAGCTGACTGTCGATGGCGAGCTGGATACTGGCGGGCAGTTCCACCGCGAAGACCCGGTAGCCGGTGGCGACGCGCTCCAGGCGAATGCGCCCGGTGACCTCCAGCTGCTGGCGGGGCAGACGGACCTCATCCTTCAGTTGGGTGACCACCCCGGCGAGACCGATGTCCGCCTCCAACTTCCCTTCCCCCTGAAAGTCCACCACCAGCTGCGCCCGGTGGGTACCGTCCCCCAGGGGGATCAAGGCGAGGCGGTGGCGGAAGAGTTCGACGGAGTTTTCCGGAGAGCGCAACTGAACGGTGATGGGACCCTGGCGCACCGGCTCCAGTTCCGGGTTCGGATTGCTGTACAGGCCGTTGAAGCGTTCGAACTCCACCAGCTGCCGGGTCTCCGGTGGCGGCGGCGCGACCCCTTCCCAGCCGGTCGCCGGGTCCGCGGTCGCCAGGGCGGCGAGGGTCCAGAGCAGCAGGGCGATCACTGGTAGTACCCCCGCGCAGTGCGCGCTTTGAGACCACGCCCCTGGACCTTCACTTCCACTTCGCGGTACTCACCGTCGCCGGCATTTTCGGAGGAGAAGGCGACCAGGTACTGGCTGCGCAGCTCGGCCTCGATCTCCTCGTAAACATCGTTCAGCTCGTCGGCGTTCTTGATGAAGAAGTAGCGGCCCCCGGTCTCGTCCGACAAGGTCTTCAATTTGTCTTTGAGGGTGACGTTGAGGGCACCCACATCGAGGCCGATGGTGTAGATCGCTACCCCGGCGCGGCGGGCGTATTCCAGGGCATCGCGGTAGGCCAGGTTGCTGCTGGTGTCCTCGCCGTCGGAGAGGATGACCAGTGCCCGGCGACCGCGCACGCCGCGGAAGTAGTAGAGGCTGTGGACGATGGCGTCGTAGAGGGAGGTGAAGCCGGTGGCGGTGAGGGTCCGCAAACTGGCGGCCACCGCGGCCACGTCGTTGGTGGGAGGCATCAGCATCACCGGTCGGCTGGCGAAACTCAGGGCGAAGCATTTGTCTCGCCGGGTCACGATGTTGGCCAGGAAGTCCGTGGCGGCGCGCTGGGCCTGGATGATGGAGTTGACCATGGAGCCGCTGGTGTCGATGGTGATGCCGATGGTCAGGGGAAGGTTATCCACCAGCTCGAACTTGACGATCTTCTGGGGTTTGCCATCTTCCAGGACCGTGAAGTCCGCCTGGGTGAGACCCCGGGCCAGGGCTCCCGTGCGGTCGGTGACGGTGGTGTAAAGCTCCACCAGATTGACATCGACCTCCTCCAGATACTCCGGGGTGTTGAAGAAGCGCACATCCTCCGCCCGGCTGCCGTCGTCCAGCACGGCGACCACCGTCATGTAGGAGAGCTCGCCCAACAGGGGCACCTCCACGGCGGTTTGCCACGGGGGCTTGTCCAGGGTGGTGGCCGGTTGATCGTTGATCAGAAACTGCACTTCCTTCACCCGCCGCCCTTCCGGGACCACCACCTCCGCCCGGGCCTGGACGGTGGAACCGGCGCGGGCGGTGCCCCGGGCGGGATCCAGGATGCGCACCCGCAGGGAGCCCCGGGGCTGGTTGAGGATCACCTCGTCGGCAGCCACCAATTCGCCGTTCTCGTCGTAGCCTTCGGCGCTCACCACCTGCTCCACCGGGTACTTGGCCAGGCGTACCTCGGCGGTGAAGGGGGCACGAGCGCGGGCCAGCTGTTCCTTGCCATCGACCTTGAAAATGACCTTGCTGATACGCGAGCCGCCACAAGCCGACGATGACATCGGCATCCGGCGGGATGAGGATCAGGCTGTCCTTGCCGGGGAGAACCTCCTCCGCCACCTGCGCCCCGATGGCCACGATCATGTCCTCCGGCACCGCGACGGCGGGCAACGGTTGGGCCTCGTCGGGAACGCGAAAGCCCCGCAGGATCCACCGTTCGGCGCCGCTGATGGCATCCCGAACCCTCAGCCGCAGCATGAAGTTCTGCCCCGGGCGCAGGGATTTTTCCACCACCAGGGCGAGGGGCTTGTCGAGAGCCCCGGTCACGTAATCCTCCGGCGACAGGGGGGCCTTGTCGCCCTCCTTGGCCTCTTCACGGGTCGCGGCGTCCCCGGCGCCTGCGCCCGCCTGAAGCTGCACCAGGGTATCGCCCAGGGAGCTCGGCGGGGCCTGGGTCGAAGGCTCCGCTGGCGGCTGGTCCTCGCCCTGGGCCTCGTGCCCAGGCAGTTCCACCTCGCGGTTGAAGCGCACCCGGAAGACATCGAAGATCTGCCCATCCTTTTCCAGCAACCCCTCCACGGAAAGATCGATCTCCGGCTTCTCACCGACCGTGGAAACCCCGTAGTTGCCTCCCACCGGGGCGGTCAGGGTGAGGCGAGTGAGCAGCCGCTGGCCGTCCTCTTCCGGAAACTGGATCTTGAACTCGTCGATCTCCAACTCGCTGGGCAGATCCGGCAACTCGGTGGCGGCGGCCTCCCGCGCCCACGCCTCCAGGTCGGTGGGGGGCGCCAGGAAGGCGAGCATGTCGCTATTCTTGGGTCGTTCGTTTTCAAAACCGAAGAGGCCGGAAACCCCGGTGACCTCGTCCACGAAGCGAGCGTCGGGACAGATCTGGTAGTCGAAGCGGCGACCGACGATGAACTGCCGTAATTCCTCGTACTGCTCCAGGAAGTATTCCAGTTCCTCGGTGTAGAGGTCCCGCTTGGAATCGAGCGGCAGCCACACCCGATGGAAGGAGGCCGGACCCGGTTGGTAGAGGAGTACGAAACGGGGCGCGGCGGCAGCGGCAGTCTTGGCGGGATCGGCAGCAGCGGTGGGATCGGCGGCGTCCGCCCGCTTGGGGTCAAAGCGCGCCAGGCGCGCCGCCTTGGCGGCCTTGGCCAGCTTGCGGGCTTCCGTGGCGCTGGTCAGTTCCTCCAACAACGCCACGGCGCGCTCGTCATCGACGTAGCCCCAGACCTCCAGCGGCTTGAAGGCGCTGCCGCAATCGAGCACCTTGCGGAAGTCCGGGGTGCCTTGAAGGAAGAGCACCTTGGCCCGATCGTCGAGCGGCGACAGACCCGCGAGGGCCACCAGCTGCTGGCGGCGGCGGATCCCCTCCGCCAGCTCTTGCGCCCCTCCCTCCTCCAGGAACGCTTCGATGAAGGCGGTCCGCCCCGCCTCATCCAGCTTGCGGAAGGCGGCCTTTTCGGCATCGCTCAGCAGCAGGAAGGGGCCATCCTGATAAAAGGCCCGCTGGGCTTCGGGCCAGAGGAGGGCGTCGTCGTCGATGTCGCCGGCCACCGGCGGTACCCGGAGAGACAGAAAGAGCAGTGCGGAAAGGGCGAAGAGGATCGGTCGTGTGAGCGGTCGCATAGCAGAATCTCCAATGCACGGCCGGTGCCAGCGAGAATTCCCCCGTCCCGGCCCGCGGTGCGGTACGCTCATCGTACGTGATTTGTGCCCCAGGGATGCATCCCCGAACCGAGGAAGGAGCTTCGATGCCCAATACGAACCGCAACCGGCCGATCCGCCAATGGGAGGCCGGTGACTACGTCCAGGGGTTTGCCCTGCTGTCCAAGAAGGAGCGGCGTCAGGATCGCAATGGCCGCGATTACCTGGACTTGGAACTCTCCGATCAGACGGGGACCATCTCGGGCAAGGTCTGGTCCGACGCTCCGGCTCTCCTGGGGGATTACGAGCAGCACGAATTCGTGGCCTTCAAGGGGGCGGTCAAGAATTACCGCGATCAGTTGCAGATCGCCGTCGAGCATTGCCGTCGGGCCACCGACGCCGACCGTAGCCTGGGCTTTGATGAGGCGGCCTTGATTCCGTCCACTCCGGAGGACATCGACGATCTCTGGATGCGCCTGGAGCGCACCCTGGACACGGTGGAGCGGCAACCGATGCGGCTCCTGGCCGCTGCGGCGCTGGAGCGCCACGGCGAGGCGCTGCGCGAGCATCCCGCCGCCAAGACCATGCACCACGCCTACCGGGGCGGTCTGCTGGAGCACACCGTGTCGATGATGGAGCTGGCGGCGAAGATCTGCGACCACTACAGCTACCTGGACCGCGATGTGGTGCTCCTGGGGGCCCTCTTCCACGACCTGGGCAAGATCGAGGAATTGGGGGCGATGCCCGCCAACGACTACACCTTGCCCGGGCGGCTGGTGGGCCACGTGATCATCGGGCGGGATTATCTGCGGGAAGCGTGCGGGATGGTGGAGGGTTTCCCCGCCGAATTGCAGCTGCACCTGGAGCACCTGGTGCTCAGCCACCAGGGTAAGAAAGAGTACAGCTCGCCGGTGGAACCGATGACCGCCGAGGCCCTGGCGCTGCATTTTGTGGATGACCTGGATTCCAAACTCAACCAGTTGACGGAGGCCAAGCGCCACGGCGAGGGCGCGCTGCAATTCCTCCGTGGCCTGGGACGCTACGTCTACCTGGAAGGGATGGAGTTGCCCCCCGCCGCGAATGTCCCCCCAGCGGCCCCGGCGGCGGAGCGAGCAGCGGTGGCGGAGGAGGACCTGATTCCCAAGAGCCCCCACGAGGGGACGGATTCCCCGTGGCCGGTGGACGGAGTGTAGACCCATGACCCCGGCGGGGATCTCCGGCATCGATCACCTGGTGGTGCTGGTGGACGATCTGGCCGGTGCCGCCCAGCGGGCTGCGGGCGCAGGGTTCACGGTCACTCCCAGGAGCGCCCACTCGAAGCTCGGCTCCGCCAACCACTGCCTGATGTTCGCCGACGGGGACTATGTGGAGCTGATGGGCTTCGTGGCGGAGGCGCCGCACCTCGCGGACCTGCGCGCCCACCTGGCGGAGCACGGCCCGGGACCGGCAGCCCTGGCTCTGCGCACGGACGACGCGGCAAAGGATTTCGAGCGCCTCGCCGCTGCCGGGTTGGAACCGGAAACCCCCCTCGATTTCGGTCGTCCCGTGACCCTGCCCACCGGCGAGGCGGTGGAGGTGGCCTTCCGCATCGTGCGCCTTCCCGCCACGGCGACCGTGGGGCCGCCCCTCTTCCTCTGCGAGCACCGCAGCCGGGACCAGGTCTGGCATCCCGGCTGGCTGCACCACGCCAACGGCGTGCGCGGCCTCGCCGTCCTGCGGGGGGTGGCACCGACGGCGGCGGCACTGCGCGCTCTGGCGGTGTTCTATGGGCGGGTCTTCGGCGACGAGACCGTCACGGTGGGGCAAGGCACCGTGACCGTGCGTCCCCGCCACGGGGCGCGGCTGGAGTGGCGCCAGGAAGCGACGGCGGCGCGGGTGGGGTTGGCGGCGGTGGAATGGGTGGGGGCAGGGCGCCGTCCGGGGGCCCTCTTCCAGGCCCTGATGGCCAGCGAAACACCACCGGATGCTTGAATCCTGGCGAATAGAATACTATTCTGTTCATCATGAGTACCACCGTCCATTTACCCCCAAAGCTCTTGCAGTCGGTCGATCATCAGGCTCAGGAATTGGGCTTGAGCCGCAACCGCTACATCATTCGTGCCCTGGAGAACGCCATCGAGGCGGAAACGCAGTGGAGCCCACGGTTCCTCGAAACCCTGGACGCGGCCCGGGCCGACGACGAGGGACGGCAGGCTTTGGCAGAGATGGTCGCAGCCATCGGCGCAAACCGGACGCGGAAGGCGCCGCCAACACTATGAAGTACGTGCTGGACACCAACACGCTCTCCTTCGCCATGGGTGGTGAGTCCTCGGTCCTGGAGCGACTGCTAGCGCATGATCGGGCGGCGGTGCTGCTGCCCCAGCCGGTCATCGCTGAAATCGAGTACGGGCTGGCGCGGCTACCGGAATCTCGGAAGAAACATCGACTGCTCCAACGCTTTCAGGTGTTCTTGGGCGAGATGCAGCGAGTACCCTGGACCGACCAGGTCAGCCGAGCCTTTGGCCAGGTCAAAGCCGCTCTGGAACAACGGGGCGCCCGCCTCGAAGATTTCGATGTCGCCGTCGCGGCCCATGCTCTGGCCCTCGGCGCCATCCTGGTTACCGACAATCTGGAGCACATGGAGCGTGTCCCGGATCTCCAGCTGGAGAACTGGCGCGTCCGCACCACCCAGTAGCGCTACTTTGATCGCAGAGCCCCCCAACCTACAAGGCATCAACCCTCAATCGTCCGTGTAGGAAATCTCCATCCGCCGGATCCGCAGCGCCGATA
>Ga0210063_1000085_pt1 | contig 30621 bp, 23 predicted proteins | sample Muzzi_PWA_D1_FD_185529 | JGI IMG/M metagenome (GOLD analysis project Ga0210063, IMG submission 185529) | Wetland microbial communities from San Francisco Bay, California, USA, that impact long-term carbon sequestration - Muzzi_PWA_D1 (SPAdes) | ecosystem: Environmental > Aquatic > Marine >... | reverse complement strand
ACCCAGACGGATCTGGCCCGGTGCATCGGCATCAGCCCGGTGCAGATCGGCAAGCTCGAACGGGCGGAGATCGACCGGCCCCGCCCCTACACCTGGGAGCGGTTGCGGTGGGGCCTGGGCCTGGAACGGGATGCCGTGGCCCGGATCGCTGCTCGGTGGCGGGCCCTGGAGGCACAGACCCACCGGGAATTCCGGCAAGCATCGGTCGATCAGCGCATCCGACCGCGCGACCCGGGTACCTACGAAATCTTCGGGGCCACCTTCTGATGGTTGGGCGAGAGACCCACCGGCCCCCGGAGGGCGTCCCCGCCTGGCACCCGCTGCTACGCACGGCGTCCCTCCTGCGCCTGGGGCGCCAGGAGGTGGATGACCTGATGTGCCTGGCGGATGCGCTGGCCGAGGAGCCGGTCAGACCCCCGATGGCGTCCGCGCCCCAGGAGGTCACCCGGATGGTGGCGGCGGACCTGTGGCAGTGCCGGGCGGAGCTGGAGATCTTCGACGACATGCCCGAGGCGACCGCCTGGCAGGCGTTCCGCGACACCCGCCATCACCTGACGGTCCTGGTGGCGGCGATGCATCCGCCCACTGGCGAGAGGCCAGGGTTCGGCGACACCTACAACCCCCTGCGCGCCCTCGCCGCTTTGCGCATCGGGGAGCCCGCCCGCAGCGCCCTGGGTCGCCTGGGCGCTCGGGCGGCGGAGTACTTCGAAGACAACCCAAGCGGTCCCCGCCTGATGAACGATCTGCTCCACGCCGTGGCGGTGGGCGTCCACGCCGATCTGGACTACCTGCTCAGCGTCCTCCGCCAGCAGGTGGAGCGGACGGACGGCCCCTTGCAGGCGGAAATCGCCACCTGGGTGCGGACGCTGGAACGGGAAGTGGAGGTACTGCGCCTGGTGGTGCCTTCTATAAAGGAAGAGGACCAGGAGATCACCTGGACGGAGATCCCCGTTCCCCAGGATCCGGAGGGGGAGGGATGAGTGAGAGAAGACTGCGGGGGCGAATCGCCGCGAAGCTGAAAGGCCAGGGATTGGACGACCTGGTGGCGTTGCTCGAAGGGATCCGGCCTCAGGACGTCCCGACCCTGAGGCAGGAAGCGGAGGCAATGCCGGGCGAGCTGCTGGCGCTGGCGGAGGCACCGCCCAGGGGCGTGGGACAGACCACCGTGCGTGCACTGGTGAAGGCAGCGCGGCTCCTGAAACCGGATGCGGTGGCGTCGGGACCCCACCTTCTGAGCGGGGATGGCGACCATGGGGAGTGCCTGGAGGAGTTCCTGACCCAGGATCTCTGTGGTCTCAGTTGTCAGATCGGGGTGACGGCCACGACGCAGAAGAACATTCCGGATCGTACGGGACTGCTTCGCCTCTCGGCGAGGCTGATGAGCGCGGCGGCGGTGATGTCGGGTGCTCTGGACGGCGAGCCAGACAGGGAGACGGAACGGATCCTCGCGTGGCTTCATCTGGCCACCTTGGAGGGGCTCCTGCGGCGGCTCGAAGCGCTGCTGACGGAGTCGCTGGAGAGCCACAACCTCGGCGTGCCCAGGGACGACGAGGACCGCTGGGCCACCGCCGCCGTGATCCTTTCCGGCAGCCTCGGCGGCGCGGCGGAAGCCCTGAGAGCCGAGCGCGCCCACCGGGAGAACGCTCTCGCCTGGAAACTGGACGCCCAGGGTTGGATGCGCCTGGTGGTCCACGTCCTGCGCGACGGCGCGGAGGGCATCGCCCCGACCGTGGATGACCCCCGCCCCTCGCCGCTCCTGCGGGCGCTGTTGCGGCTGGCGGCAGTCTGGGAAGACCTGGCCGGGCAGAGCGACGGCGAGGCGGCCATGGAATGGGCCAGCCGTGCCCCCACCTGGGAGCGGGTGTGGCGGGAGGCTTGAGGGGTGGCCGAGAGATGACGGCTGCACAAGCCAGACCCGTGGGTTGGGCAACGCCGGAGAGGGTCGCCGCGGCCCGGGCGCTGGGCTGGCGGGCGGAGGCGGAGGTTCACGACGCCTATGCCGCGCTCGACCTCCTCAGCCGTGAGGCCAAAGCGCTCGGCCAGCGCCTCCGGCGAGAGGGTTGCCTGCGGCTGGCGGCGCCGGTGACCCTTCTCGTCGCCGTGGCGCGCCGGGAGGTGCTCCAAGCCCTGGGGACCGACCTTTACCCCCGGCGGAGCACCGTGAGCGCCGAGTGGCGTATTCCACGGCTGCACAGATTCCCCACGGAGCGGGCCGCCCTGCTCCTGGTGGGCCAGATCAAGAACATCGCCCTGAAGTTGGGGGCGGCAGATTGTGTGGCCCCCGCCCTGAGACCGCCGCTATTGCGTGCCACCGGGGTTCTCTTTCAGACGCTTGCTCAGTTCCAGGACGCGCTCCTGGCCGTGACCTCCGAGGAGGCGCCCCGGTGGGCCTCCCAGTGGTTCGCACAGGGCAAAGAGCGGGATCAGATTTCAGACTCCGAATCGCACCCCCGCGCCCGCATCCAACTGCCGGTCCTGAAGGCCGTTGTCCAGGAACATGCCAAGGAAGTGCGCATGGAGGTCTATGACGCCTATACCTTGATGGCCATCCTCTGCCGGGGGTGCAGGCCCCTGAAGCGGAAGCTCCGGCGCGGCGGGCAGACGGACCTGGTGCGCGCCGTGGAGCTGGCGATCACCGTCCTGCGGCAGCAAGTCTGGGAGGCCCGGGGCAAGCCCTGGAACTCCCCGTACCAGCACGGCCTCTATGGCTGGGATCCGTCCAAGAGGTGGTTGCGTCTCCCGGCCGGGCAGGCGGTCGATGCCTTGCGGGAGGAGTTGCACACCCTCGCCGCCACCCTGACCAGAGCGGTGGAGTTCCTGCCCGAGCGGTGGGATGCGGCGCTTTCGCGCTGCGCCGGAGCGCTGCTGCTGGTAACGGCTCACCTGCGAGAGGTGGTCCAGGAGGCCGAGGAGACGGTCTCCGGCAGCACAAAGAGCACCGATGCGGCAAATCTGAACGGAAACAGCAAAAAAAATCACCCTCAGAAGGCCGGACAGTTTGTGACGGTTTGTGACGGTTTGTGACAGGTTTTTTGTCATTTTTAGGGCACAGATTGGGAATGAGCACGAGAATTTATGAAGCATAACCGAACTTTTATCGGATATTTATGCTATCTTCTCGTACCATGAGAGGTCAGAAAACCCATGATTTGGGATCGGAGGTTCTCCTTGCAGGAGACCAACTTTTCCCCATCGCTCCCTCCCATCTACAACACTCCGAGGAGGCCGAGCGGGCCGTGCTCGCTTCGGTCCTGCTACAGCCGGAAGTATGGCCGCGGCTTGGCGAGCGCCTCCGCGCCCGAGATTTCGCCGTCGAGAAGCACCAGCTGCTCTTCGAAGGGATGCGCCGGACCGCGGAGCGCGGTCACCTGGTCGATACTCTGAGTCTGACCGCCACCCTCGAAGAGCTGGGCACCCTCGATGCCGCTGGCGGCAAGGCGTATCTCCACTGCCTCGATGTGGACCTGCCGGACATCGGCAGGATCGACACCTACATCGAGATCGTGTGGGATCGGGCGCTGCGCCGCCGGATGGCGGAGCTTTGCCTCGCGGTGGCCCGCAGCGCCTTCGATCCCGGTCGCACGGGCCGCGAGGTCGTGGGCCAGGCCGAAGCGGGCATCCTCCAGGTGGGCGAGGGCCTGAGCTCCGCCCGACTCGGTCCGCTGGGGAGCCTTGTGGACGAGACCCTGACCGATCTCGAAGACAACCCCGTGGGCCGACTGCCGGAGCTGCGCTGCGGCCTTGACCCGCTGGACACGCTGCTCAGTGGCCTCGGTCGGGGGCGTCTGGTGGTCCTGGCGGGGCGTCCCGGAAGGGGCAAGACATCGCTGGCCCTGGCCAGTGCCCTCGATCTGGCCCTCTACCAGGGGCACAGTGTCGCCTTCTTCTCGCTGGAGATGACCTCCCGGGAGCTGGTGCTTCGCCTCCTTGGAGCGGCCTCGGAGATCCCCACCCAGCGTATCGCCTCCGGGGTGCTGTCACGGTCGGAATGGGAGCGGCTCCACGAGGCGGCGGGGCGGCTGCGCTCCGTGCCCTTCTACCTGGATGACACGAGCGGACTTTCCATCCTGGAACTGGCCTCCGCCGCCCGCCGCCTCAAGGCCCAGCGGGGCCTCGACGCCGTGGTCGTGGACTACCTCCAGCTCCTCGACCCGGGCCAGCGCTACCAGAACGAGAACATCGCCCTTTCGGCCGTCAGCCGCGCCCTCAAGCAGCTGGCCAAAGAACTGGACGTGCCGGTGCTGGTGCTCTCCCAGCTCTCCCGCGAGTCCGAACGCCGGGGCCAGGGCAGCCCCCCGCAGCTCTCCGACCTACGGGGCTCCGGCTCCATTGAACAAGACGCCGACGCAGTGGTCTTCCTCTGGCCGCCAAGCGATGCACAAAAGGCCATCGATGGCGCCGATCTGGTCGCCATCGTGGCCAAGAATCGCCATGGCGAGACTGGAGAGGTGAAGCTTGGCTTCGCCAAGGAGACCCTGCGTTTTCATACCAACCTCCCAACTAGGAGGAGTTAACCGATGCCAGATACCCAGGCCACAAACGAGGCTCCAGAGCTTCAGGGGCCCGATTCCAGAGAATTCCTGAAGGAGGAGGAGGTTGCCGCCTATCTCTCCATCGATGCCGACGAGATGCGGATCCTCCGCAGGTCCGGAGACGGCCCACCATGCGCCGACATGGACGGCTACATCCGCTACCCCCGCGAGGGACTCCAGGTCTGGCTTCGCGAGCGCGGAGAGGTCAGCAAGATCGTCGGGCGCCTGATCCGAGAAATGTCAGTCGCCGAGCTGGCAGCGGATCTCCTGAACCATGGCACCCGCGACGAAGCCCTCGACCGCGTGGTCACCTTCATCTTCAAGGAGGTGAGGAGAGGCTGCCATGAGTAAAAAGAAGCACACCACGAAACAGAGAGGCTCCAGAAGGGTGGGCCAGAAGAAGGACCCCCGGAAGTTCCCCATCTTTGAAGAGACGCGGCACTTCATCTCCATCGCCGAGGCCGCCCGCAGCTTCGGCGTCTCCCGCCAGACGCTCTACCGGTGGATGGAATGGGAGACCAACCCCTTCCCAAAGCCCACCAAGTTCAACGACAACATCGTCCGCATGAGCGTCGCCGCCATCCGCTACTTTGTGGAGAACTGCGAGGAGGCCACCATCCTCGAAGCCATGAACGCCGACGACGCCCAGGACAGCCCCGGGGCTGCCTGACGCGGCGATCGGGTTGAGGGTGTGTTGAGGTGAGGTGGGTGCCCCCCCCACGGCCGGTTGGCCGTGGGGGGGTTATCTTTTTGGGGACTATGGTTCACGGGCCTTCTCGCGCACTCGGTTAATGCGTGCTCAAGGGCCAGACAAGAGCCCCGATCTCCCCGGTAAACCCCCACCCTCGTCCGTCCCACACAACGAGGCACAGCACTCCTGCGCCCGACAGCCAGATTCGACGGACGAACTTCCGGGAAAGGACAGGTCCATGAAGAACCGACACGTACTCACGATCACCGCATTCCTTGCGCTGGCCCTCTGCATGGCGCCTTCGCTGGCGGGCTGGAACATGGCCGGGCACATGACCTCCGGGGCCATCGCCTACCAGGCGCTGAAGGCCCAGGATCCGGAGGCGCTCGCCGCCGTGGTGGAACTCCTCAAAGAACACCCCTACTACGAGCTGAGCTGGCGGCATCAGGTGAACCAGTCCTTCGTGCCGGAGGAGGATAAGGACCTTTACCTCTTCATGCTGGCAGCCCGGTGGCCCGACGACGTGCGCAACGTCTCCAAGTATCACCGGGGCTCCTGGCACTACATCAACCATCCGTACAAGCCACCTGAGGCGCCCCCTTCAGTCCGCGAGAAGCCTCCGGCAAATCCCAACCTGGAAACGGCCCTGGAGAAGAACCTGGAGATCCTGCGAAGTGGAGCCCGCAACAAGAAGAAGGGCATCGCCCTGGCGTGGCTTTTCCACTTGGTGGGCGACTGCCACCAGCCGCTGCACTCCACCGCCCTCTTCAGTAGCAACTTTTCCCGGGGAGATCGGGGCGGTACGCGGTTCTACATTCGTGTCACGGACGCCAGCCAGACCATCAGCCTCCACAAGTTCTGGGATGACCTCGTCATCGGCGCCAGCCGCTTCACTGACACCCGCAATACCGGCACCCGCCTCCGCAATGAGCTGCCGCGGCCAGACCTCAAGGAGCTGGAGCCCCCCGTCACGGACTGGAACGCTGGCTTCAAAGCCTGGGTTCAGGAGAGCTTCCAGCTGGCCATCAGCCACGGCTACCGGCACGGGACCCTCCAGGGAAGCAAGGATGAGGACGATGGCGCGGTCTTGCCGGGTGACTACCGCGAGCAGACGATGCCCGTCGCCGAGCGGCGGATGGTGCTTGCCGGGTACCGCCTGGCGGATCTTCTGAGTGGGGTTCTTTGAGGGGACAGCCGACCCACGCGCCCATGCGGTATCCTTCCGCCGTTGCGACGATGAGTCTTGATCAAGATGCCGTCCGGCCCTGCGTCTCTGGCGACCTGGGGCTCCTGGAGTAGGTAGAACCGGCGACGACGAGGGGACCCCAAGTGAGCGCGGATCGTGAACTGGAACGGGTGCTCGGCGAGCAGAAGAGACTGACGCGGCAACTACCCTGACACAGGAGGCCCGACAGGCCGTGCTGCCCAGAAGTAGTCTCGGCAAGGCCGTGGGCTACCTGCTCGAACGATGGCCCGGCCTGACCCGATTTCTCGACGACCCCAGGATCCCTCTCGACAACAATCGAGTCGAGAGGGCGATCCGTGGACCCGTCGTCGGCAGGAAGAATCACTACGGCTCCCAGTCCCGTCGGGGCACCGAAGTCGCAGCCATCCTCTACTCCCTCGGCGAGACCGCAAAGCATCTCGCCATCGAGCCCCACGACTACCTCCTCAAGGCGACCCACGCTGCTATCCAGGAGCCCGGTGCCGTCACCCTACCCGGCGATCTGATCGAGTCTGCCTGACCGCGAAGGGCGCAAAGGGCAGCCGGTGGGCGCCCGGGGTGGGGTGGGGCGAGGGGTTACGCTGGATCAACCCTGCGAGATCGCGGATGCCTCGACCCCGGGGTGCGGCCTCAATCGTGCTGACGCAGGTGCTGGAGCTTGTGCAGAGGTTGGAGACCTTGCGGGGAGGCGGGCAATTTGGCCTTCCGGGGTGAACGAGCAGCTGGAGCGCCCAGAAGAGCACTCCAGACTCCCATGACCGACTACGATCTACAGCTCAGCAACCCACACCATCTGAAAGAAACTTGGAAACGAGGGAGTGCCGAAAGTTGTACTCTTCGAGAGTCGCAGTGATCCGTCATTGAACGTCTCAATCTTCCAATCCTGCCCATCCGAAGCACCTGTCTGATACCTGGCAGTAGTATCTGTATCTCCAAGTGCCATCCTTGTCACTGCGCCAGTATGAGTCGTGTACGTCATCATGAGGACACCCAACCCATCACTTTCTGGATCGACCCAAGTGGCTTGGGAAAAGCGTCCTGGACCAAAATCCATCATCAGCTCAAATCGCCTAATCCTTTGCCCAAACCCCGTATCAATCACAATCTCGAAGTCTTCGACTCCTAAGAGGACCCCAAAATCAGCCGCCATTGGAGAGACACCCTGGGCGACCGAGATCACCAACGAGTTATTGGTGCTCGGGGAAATCTCTACGTTGCTCGTACCTGCCTCTAACGTTACTGCATCCTGAAGACCGTTGAGGCTTCGGACAGCCACTCCGTCAGCAATCATCGGAGACGGATAGGTTCCCGCCAAATCTCCACCAGCTAACCCGGTGGGAACTGCACTCAGGTTCGATGTATCGCCGACAAACTGACCCTGCCCATCAATCACAACAGCGCCATTAACCGCGATTGCACCTCCAACATCTAATGGTGCAGCAGGTGCAATATTCCCTAGCCCGACCCAGCCCGAACTATCCATCCTCAGCGCTTCGTTCTTGCTTGGCGTGAATATCCTGAAAGTGTTATGGTTTCCATAAAGATAGAACCTACCCAGGTCGTGACCGATAGCAAGAGTCGCACCACGACTAACAGAATCCCTCTTCACGAATAGTGTTGGCGAACCCAGTACATAGTAGTCCGAGTTTGTACCGATTGTGGCAGGCTGCTGTACAATTGCCCCAAACTCCGTAAAAACATGAAATTCCTTTTCAGGAGCCTGACCTCCAATACCTACCTGTCCTTCATTATCGACAACCACGACAGACGTTGGAGCGCCGTCCGGAGCATCCAGCGCACTTGGATTACTGCCTTGCCCGAAAACATCCTGAGCTAATAGCATGAAAAGCAGAAAACTTAACAGAAGTCGTAGACAGTTCATTCTCTTCAGTTCCTCCAATTTTGTTCAATGATAAGGTGAATTTCATTCTTGCACTGCAAGACCCGAGAAAGGCCTCCAGTAACTCCTAAGGAATTCATTGGTTCTATCAGGTCAAGGCGGATCGCTACATACCAAAGATCTCAAGAGAAAAACCTCGAACATCTACCCAAGAGATCCCACATACCACCCTGAACTTGCCTGCCTGCCCTGGCGCACAGCTGTGCAGCAAGCGCAAATTGTTAACATTCTAAGCCTTGGCTCCCTAGGCTGCCTCCTTTGACGCAGCCTGGAGCCTTCCAGCCAAGCTCGGTACAGTGTAGTTTCCGGTACGCATGCCATGCGGACAAGCTTCTTGTCTTGTTGGTACCCTAGCCATTTCTTCGGGCAAGTCCTGGGCCCTAATTCTCTGTCCTCTGAATGCCCATCTCGATGTCAAGCTGGCCAACGAGGTTTGACGGGCCACAGGAGCCCGTCAGGTTGGGGCCGGAGCCCCGGGAGGTCTGTTTTGGGTGATCAGTTGGCCGCTTTCTTCCGGCGGCCTCCAGTCTTGCCACTGCTTGGCGGGGTTACGCTCTCAGCAGGCTCCTGCGCCTCAGGAAGGTAGAAACCGATGATCCCATCCCCGAAGTCCCGAACATCGAAGCTCGCGGCCTTGTCGATGGAGACACCCACATGGGCGAAGAAGCACTTGCCATCCACGAGACGTTTGGTGCTCCCGTTCTGGGGACGAAGCCGGTACTTGCCCTTCGCCCCTTCCTCTGCCGGACGGATACCTACTGTCCGTGTCTCAGCATTGAAGCCGATCTGGACCTGGGTCACCTCCTCCCCCATCAGTTCCAAGGCCGCCGGGGTGAACTTTGACGATGGTGCTGTCCATCGACACAGCCTCGATCTTAATCCGTACGATCTGCGGCTGCTGTAGGCTTCGAAGATAAGATCCAGCACACCGTTCTTCGACCATCGATTCATGCGGGTGTAGATCGTGTGCCACTTCCCAAACCGCTTGGGCAGCCCGCGCCACTTGCACCCATAAGCCCCCTCCAATTTCTCACCCGGCACAGTCGGGGCGATCCGCCGGTGGGAGTGACCGAGATCGTCTGTCAGGGGTTCTATGCAGCACCAATATCCCGAAAGCCCCCAGCGACGATCACGACGAACCGGGTCCAGGCGAGTCAACCGTCACGCTGTTGGATCCGCGGCAAGGAATCGCAGACGTGCCGATCTCGACTTCAGCGTTGATCGTGCTGACGCTGGTGCTGGCGTTTGTGAGGTGCATGGTGAGCTTGCGGAGGCTGGTCTGGAATCGGAGGAGAGTCGGGGTCCGGAGCGCCTGTGAGGGAGCTCCGGACCTAATGAGTCCACGCTATGCGGGTACGGTGCCCGTCAATATAGCTCAGCCACGGTGGACGAGGGCCTGATTGACGGCTCCAGCGACTTGGTCGACGAAGGCCTCGTCCTTGGAATTCAAGGCTTTGCTTTCGCCTGAAGCAGAGGCAAGGATCACGTGAAACGTCGGCTTGAGCTTCCTGAGCCAGGATACACCGCCTGCGATAATTAGCACCCAGAAGATCAGGGCACCGATGGCTCCGCTCGTGTCGTTGGCCAGAAACATCAGTCCGGATACAAACCCAAGGCAGCCAAAACCAATGAGGGCGAACGCGCAACCTGGGCTGGCTGGTGTCTTGGTTGTCGAAACCGAGGTGATGTTTGCGGTAGAATATGTTGTGCCGCCGACTACCACTCTCGAATTGGTAACATATACGCCGCCTTCGTTGAGAAAAACTTGCTCTTCTGACATAGACCCTCCCGAATGTTTGCCTGGAAAATGTACAACTTGTCCTGCAACTGCCACACTAGTGACCACCAAAACAGCATAGGAAGAGATCCTTCGCGCCGTTTTGGGATATAAACGCGAATAACATGTTGAGACCCTATGCTCAGGGCGACTATTTAGAGTCGCCCGCATCGTTACTTCCATCGCCCGTCTGTTGCCAGACCATTTCAGAGAGTGCTAGGTTGCGCGCCCCCGAGCCCCTCGCGGCCCTGTATCTATGGACACGAAACAGTCCCTATCGGGTTACGGAGACGACATTTAGCGGCTGAAAATTGTAGCCGTCAGACCAAATTTCCTTACGACAAGGCCTGCTCTGAGCGTCTTGTCAATCGCCGAGAACCCTCCGATTCTGAATTCGCGGCTACGGGTATACCGGACGGCGTCCCAGAAGGCACAGCGTAGGTCGGGGAAGAGGAATCGCCGAATGGATTCGTCCGCATGGAGGCGCAGGATCCACTGATCACCTTGGTGCCGGTACTCGATGGCACCCACCAGATCCGTATCGCCATTCACGTAGGCGGCCTTCACCCCGGCCAGGTTCTTGCTCCATAAGACCTGGCTGAGTCTAGGGTGCCCAGGATCCGCTCCAGGTGGGCATCATCGTACGGCAGCTCCAACGGAGTGTCGGACGCTCCGTGGAGCGACTGGACTCGTACGACGAGGCCGTGCAGCTTGTCGAAGGCAATCCTCAGCGGGAAATCTTCATATTGGATCGATCGGGACATCTTGCACTCTCCTTGGTTCGAGGCTTCAGACCCCGTCACAAGGGTTTTGTTGAGGCGCTCACCCGTTTGCGCCTCCTTGGGGTCTAGTTCCTTCGTAGAGATGGTCCGAGGAGGTAGAGATTTCAATGGCTCAAATCCGGGTTTGATGGCGATGGCGGAGGGACTCAGTGCGGCGCGTCAGCTCGCCCTGCGACGGATCCATCGTCGGTGGAAGGGTGTACGGCTGAGTACCCAGGACCGCAGCTGGTGGGAGACCTGGAGCCCGGAGGCCGCGGGCTTTCTCGTCGCCGGACAGCTTCTGGTGGTGATGGTCCTCGTGGAGTTGCCGCTGTGGGGATACCACTTTGAACTGCTGCCGGAGGTCCTGGTGTCGCGGCTGACCCCACCGCGGTTAGCGTGGATCGCCGCGGTGATCTTGCCCCTCAATGCACTGCTCTACCACCGCATGGAAACCCGCAAGGGAGTGGCCACCACGGGCTTTCAAGGCCTGGGGCGGAGGCTGCTGGCCTCCCTGCCCCTGCTGGGATGGTTCTTGTTGAGTGAACTTCCCCGACAACCGCCTTCCCGAGCCGCAGCCAGGGAGCTTCGGCTGTACCGTTACCAATCGTCCGGTCGGTGGCGCAACGTGCGGATCCTACATGGGTTGCGGCCACTGGAACGATTGGAGGGTTCGGCCGCCTGGACGATCTTTTCAATCGGCGTCAATCTGCTCTTCCTTTTCCTGCTGGCCACCTGGTGGGCACGGGCGACACCGGCAGGAGGCAGCCCGGCGGCCTGGGCGATCGTGGTTCTCATCCACATCCTTTGCTACCTGGCTATGGATCGCCACTGGGCTGTGGTGGTGCCCGATGCCCGCGGGTTCCGCCTCAATCCTTGGCTCTGGCTGCTCCCCCTGCCGTTTCCATTCTTGGGACTCATGCTGGCTACCCACGGTACCCGGGAGCATCGCCGAGAACACAGCCTGGTATGGGCAGGGATCCTGCAGCGCCGCGGCCTGACCCACGATCCGCTGTGGCAGCATCTGGAGACGATTCTTGGCCTGCGCCGCAAAGCTCTAGTTCGAATGCCAACGGGATCCCCCTTCTTGCATCGCCAGGCTTACTTCCGCTTGAAGACGGCGTTCCTGCTCTTCGAAGGTGCGGCCCTCGGATGGTGGTTGGAACGGCCCGCCCCCATCGCAGGTTCGGCCCAGCAGGGATGTGTCTTCCTGCTCAGTGTCGCTCTCAGTGGACTAATTCCAGCCCTGGTGCTCCTGCTACCAACACCGCGAGCGGATGGCCAGTTGCAGCTGCGGGTGGGATGGAGGCTGGCGGGGGATCTGACCGTGGCCTTCGCCGTGGTCCTTGTGGGCTTCTCGTGGGGCCGTCTGCTCATCGACCCCCAGGCGGCCGGAGGTCTCGGCTTGCTGGCCCTGGCGGTGACCGCGAGCTTCACCTTGGGCGGGCTGTTGGTCATCCTGCAGCCGCTCCTGGGGTCCCGATGGACCATGAGCCTCGGCGCTGGCGATCTCCTGCTCTGGTTTGGCGCTGGCTTCGTCCTGATCATCCCCCTGTGGCTCCCTGCGCTGGACGCCGACCCGAGGCCTCGGATCCTGCTGCTGATCCTGTGTCTGGCAGCCATCTGTAGCGTTCTCGGGTTGGTCCTGACCCGCTACTACCGTCCGTTCCTGGTCGCCCCGTGGCCGGACGGGATCGCCTTCCGTCGCGCGCTGACGCCGCCGATGAGAAGAACCGCTCTCGGGCTGTGGATCGCGCTCCACCTTCCCCTGGGGGGTCTGGCGGTACCCTTCTGGCGATTTCTGCGCGATCGCCAGTTCCTGCATCGGCAGCAGTCCGTCCAGACTGCGACCCACCGGGAGGATTTGCCATGACGATCGACGATCCACTGCTGCGATTGGAGCTGTTGGAAGTGATTCCCCGGGAGATGGTACGCCAGCGGATCCTGGCGGGAGGGGAAGAGGATCGAGAGCGACTCTTCGCCCAGTTGGAGGAAAAGGGCTTCCTGCTGGAACTGGCCGAGACGTCGAACTCCTTCCGGCGTCTCACCGAGATCCTGGAAACCGAGGTGCTGCCCGCTATCTGCAGATGGCAAGATCCGCTGCGACTCCTGCGCTATTCCAGCATGGCCATGGCCCTGCGGGGGCTTTCTTCGGAGCTCTGCACCCCGGCAATCCTGGAAGCCCTGGCGCAGGGAAATCGGTTCGACCTGGCCACGGATCTGGCCACCCAACAGGCTTCCAGCCTGGCTCGGGCGCGATCCCACGCGGTTCTCGCGAAGCAGGTGGATGACCAACCCTCTCAGCGCGACGCTCTGGACCGGGTGCGGGAGAACCTGGACTCTGCCCCTTCTCCAGATACCCCACGGGCGGCAAAGCGGTGGTCCCGAACCCTGGCGGTCGTGGCGCGCCACTGTGGGCCTGCGCTGGCGGAGCGCTGGCCCGCCTGGGTGGCTCGCCTGGGTCCGTTTCCAGCGCACGCCCAGGCGAGTTGGTGGCATCTCGTCCAGAGCTTTATGCAGCAGGAGCAATGGGAGTCACCGCAGTTCTGGCGGGCCCTGGAGCACTGTGAGGCAGAGACCATCCAGGAAGGTTGGCCTTCTGCCCTCGACAAAGCGCCTGGTTTGACCCTCGCGCAAATCGACGACCTGGCGCAGGAACTGGCCCGGCGACTCTCTGGCGAGGTCCTCGACCGCTGCCGGTTGACGCTCCTGGCCCATCAGGCTCGCGGGGGTGAGGGCCAGGATGTCCTGATGGAGCGATTGCAACAGTGGTGGATGGGCAAGCCTCTACGCTTTTCGCCCCAATGTACGGACCTGGGCTGGTCCCTGTGGCGGCGGTTTCCCTCCGCTGAAATCGATCGTCTGGCCGCGGCGCAGGCGGATCCCGCATCGCGGGCGTTCCTCTCCTGTGCGGCGCTGGGACCCGAGACCGAAAGCCAACGGGAAGACCGGGCCCTCGAAGCGCTGGCTCAGGCCTCCGCCCACGGGGGGCCGGGGATCCAGATCGCCCTGCGGCTGCTGGAGGCGTGGCCGTCCGACGATGAGAAGACGGCCGCCAACCTCGTCGCCCAGTTGGGGGATCACCTGCACAGGACCGCCTTTGATGCCACGCCGCAGCAACTCAGGGGCTACCTGGAGTGGATGGCACGACTCTGGCCAGCGCGCCTGCCCGCCGAAGTGCGGCGCATCTGCTGGTCTCCGGCGGGCACGGCAGAACTCTTGCGTCTGCTGGCGGCGTCACAGGAGGCGCCCCTGCTGCAGTGCATCTTCGACGACACCGAGGAGTTTGCAGCCGCCGTCGCAACCACTCGGCGCACGGGCTTCCACCTGCGCCGGGAGGTCCTGGTGGCCGTGGCGACCCGCCTGGTGCACGCGGCGGAGGACACCCAGGAAAGGGCAGACCTTTTCGAGCAGGCGCAACACCGGCTGGTGCCGGGGGAGGAAGAGGATGCCCTGCGGCGCCAGCTGGCCCTCGATCTGGCGCCGAGGGCACCCGCAGAGGCGCAGCGCATCGCTCGCGGGATTACCGCTCTGTCCCTCCGCAGGCGGGTGGAGATCCGGCTGGCGGCCAGCCCACCGCTGCACTCTCTCTACCAGGCCGTGGCGACCACCGAGGGCTTCGAAGACACCCTGTCCGCGCTTCGCACCCTGCTGGTCGAGCCCGAAGACGCCGTGGACCTGGACGCACGGCACCTGGCCAGGATTGGCGATGAGCGGTTGCGGCGGGGTGCACGTTGCGATCTTGCCTGGCACGCACTCGCTCGCCTGGCTGCCAGCGGATTCCGCTCGGCGAAAGACCCCGACCGTGCGGTCGAGCCCGTTCGGCAAGCCTTCGCCGAGGCGACCTCTGACGAGCAACGGGTCGCCTGGCTGCCGGAAGTGGTCCTGGTGGGGGCGCAAGTCAGCCGACAGCGGGCCCTGGCGGAGATTCAGGAGGCCGCCTTGCTACTACCCCGGCTGGAAACAGCGTCTTGGGCGAGTCGGCTGGACGCCCTGGAAGCGATCCTGGCCCGCCTGGTGCCCATGGCTCGTCGGTGGTTGGCGGAGTGTTCGCCCGGGGAGCGCTGGTGGCTCAGGTTCCGGCTGCGACGGTTGCTCCGATGGCTGGTACGGCTCCCCGCCGGTGGCGGCGATCAGCCACAGTGGCTGCTGTTGCGCCAACACCGCCACCACCTCTTCCCCATCCTCACTGCGACCGCCGAAACCCTGGGTTTGAGCGTGGCAGCGGAAGTCGCGAAGGAGTGGACCGAACCGGCACCCGAACATCTGCCAATCCTCAAGCTCTGCTCCCACACCGAGGAAGGGTACCTTCACCATCTGGAGAGCTTGACTCCTGCTTTGCTGGCGGAGCCAGATCTCGCGGCCGCAGCGGCCTTTACCCTTGCGGCGCGGGCCCCCGATCGATTGTTCGCCTTCCTGACGTCTCTACCCCCGGAGAGTGACCGCGACCGCATCATCCTGCGGCTGGTGCGGGGATTCTGGGTCGCTCCCCCGGTGACCGCGGCTCTGATCGAGCTGGTCGATGACCGCGTTTCCCGGCGCCAGGCCCGAGTATGGCAGGATCTGGGCGGGTTCGACCCGCGGCAGGCGGTAAACCCCAACTTGGAGGGCGTGCGGGCTCTTGCCGCCACCGTCGCTCTCGGGGACCTTGATCCCCTGGCGGCGGGCAACCTATCCCTCCACCGCAGCCTGTGGAACTGTGACGCGGCCGCTGCCAATCTATTGGCCGAGGCGGTCAGCGGCGCCCTGGCCCAGGGCGGGCGGGATGCCGCAGGTGCCCTCGTCTATCTGTGGTTGCACGCCCTCCTCGCGCCCCGACTGGGGCAAGGGCGCCCCGAAACCGTACCCACCCTGGATGCTCTGGAAGAGGCCCTTCAGGGGGCGAAATATCTAGCCTCACCGCCCCATGGGCAAAATCGTGGCCCCTGATACGGGGTGGCCGGACCCCACCGCGATCGAGTCCGCGTGGAGTCACCGGTGGCATCGGGGGCGAGGGGCCATGCGCGAGCGAGGATTCTCCTTCTTCCTGAGCTGGAGTCGGTGGCTTTTTGCCGCTCTCTGCATGGGCATCCTGTGCCAGGGCGCGGACATGGCGCTCTGGCAAGCCCTGGGACTGGATGTGTCCAATCCATTCTCCGCCGCCTGGTCTGCCTTACCTTCATCATCGCCTCGAGGAATCCCGTGGGTGACCTGGGCGGCCCTCGGCGCTGGCATGCTGGGTTTCCTGGGTCTCGCCATGAACGGAATCAACATGGACCTCTTCCTGCACTCGGTCCAGGGCCTGAACCGTCAGGAGGCGCGGTTGCCCCTTGGGCTGCGATGGATCCGCGGTCTCCTCGCTGCCTTGCCGGTCCTCGGTCCGCTCTGGATTCCCGTCTGGCGGCGGTGGATGGAAAGTCCTCGCTGCGAGATATGGCTGCGACCCAGGCTTCTCCTCCACCTGAAGCGGAAACGCTCGACAGGAATCAGGATCCGAAGGGTTCTCTCCGGCCTGATGCCCCTGGGATTTGGGGGAGCTCGGAGCAGTTATCGAGCAATCCTGGACCTGGTACTGATCGCCCTGCTGGTGGGCGGCTCCATCGTCATGAACTGGACCTTCACCGATTTGCCACTTCTCGTCGGGCTGGCGGCGACGATCCACCTTGTGGCGTTTCTGGTGGCCTGGTTGGGGCTTCGGGGCACTTTGATGGACCGCCAGATCGAGGACTTGGCGCCCTTGCTGTCAGCACCGTGGCTGGTCCCCCTTCCCGCGTTCTGGATCCTGGGTCTCTTCCCCCTGATCTTCCTCCTCTCCGGTGATCAGGACCGGGTCCTCACCCAGGCCCGGACCGAGCCCTCACTGCGCCACAAACCGGTGGGAGAGGTCCAGCGCAAGCGCCTGTTCCTGCTGCGATTCAAGACTTTTCTTCTTCCCCTGGAAGCCGCCGCCCTCGTCGACCTCACCCAGCGGTGGTTCCCGCGCCCCCTGGCGGTGGCCGTCCTGGTCGTCCTGATCGGTGGCTCGCTGGGTCTGCTGCTGTTCGGCTTCGCCCAGCGCCGGAAGGGAAATTCGGTATCGATCCCCCTGCTTCTGACGGCGGTCCTGGGAATGATCCTGGGGGCTCGAATGGGATATGCCTTCGCCTCCGACAACCTACCTTTGGCGGCCGAGTCGGTGTTTCTTTTGAGCCTTCCCGTGGTCCTACTCTCCGCCATCGCTCAGTTGCGCGGAAAGAGCCTGATCGACAGCCTACTGCCTTCCGAGGCGTCAGAAGGGATCGCTGTGTTCTTGATCTTCGGAGGGATCATGGCCGGAGCCCTGGAAAGCCCGGGAGAGAAACTCTGGCTCCAGATGGTGATGGAGCCGCTGATCCGAGTATTCTGGCTTTCCGGAGTGGTCGTCGGCGCAGCCCTCCAGGACTCCCTCCTCGCACCCTACCGTTGGCTCCAAGCCTGGAAGGGCGAGCTTCCTGCTCTCAACCCCCGATCGCTCCGGCGCACAGTGCTGCTTCTCGGGTGGCTGGCCATCCTGCCCCTCGGGGGGCTGAGCGCCCCTTTCTGGCGCCAGCTGCGATCATCCCTGCCTATTCGGGTTCCTTAAAGCCTCGAACCGTTCGGCGATCTGCCGGGAAGTCTCTTCCAGGCGAATCCTCTCGCCCGCCACCTGGTCCTGACGCTTGATGAAGTCGTGGAAACTCTGGTGGTAGAGGCGATATTGGGTCAGTTGGCCCGCCTCCGTTTCCCGTCGGGTGACGCGGAAAAATTGTCGCCATCGATCGAGGACGGTCTGGATGCGCGGGATATCGCTACGGTCCAGGATACGGGCCAGTAACTGCGCACTGACCGGGGTTTCGAGTTGGGTGAGAGCCGCGAGCACAGGCACCTCCAACTGATACCACTCTTCACCCATGCGCCCCTTCATGCTGGCCCAATGCTCCTTGTAGTACTCCTTCAAACCGCGAGGAAGTTCCCGCAAATCCAGAGATTGGTACCGCTCCCCGATTTCCGGCAGAACATGGTGCAAATACATGAAGTTGCCTTCGCTGGCTTCCGCAAGTCGATGGACAAATTCCGCTTCCGAGAGCTTGTGCCGCTGTCGATAGTTCTGGATCCCCTCCCTCGGCAAGAAGCGAGCGATATAACTCTCGATATCGTGCCGGTTTTCCGCAGACTTGGGATCGATCAGTACGGGCCGGAGTGGTACTCGGACCGTCAGGAGTAAATCCTCCTCGGGCCTTCCCGTCAGGAGGAAGAAAATACCCTGGGGTAGATGCATCGGCAGATCCAGAAGGTTGCCTCCCAAAGCAGGTTCGTAGCCCCGAACCTCGTCCAGCGCATCGACCACGATCAGGGCCTTGTCGCCCTTCTCCAGCCGTTCGGAAATCTGGCGCAACAATTCCTGCAGGAACCTCGGCCCCTGGGTCGCTTCCGGTGGCAGATTGGAGTACGGGAGTCGGTAGCGAAGGATCAGCTGTGCACAGAGATTTTCCAGGAAGTGCTCGGCCCGGTTGGAGTCGCGATTGGCGCGGAAGTTGAAGTGATGAGGATAGCCATGTTTGCGGACCAAATGGGCGGCGAGGGTGGACTTGCCGATGCCCGGCTCGCCCACGACATGGAGATAGCCCCGATCCTCCTGGAGGGTAAACTCCCGGATCTTTTGGAAAAGAAAATCGCGCCCCACGAAGGACTCTGTCAGGGATTCCAGCCAATCTCCCAGGTCGTGAATCCGGGCCCCGAGCTGAGTCCGATCCCGATCCTCGGCCATGGGTGGTAGCAGGCTGCCATTCCGGCTCTGGAGATAGAGTACCGGAGTGACCCATTCCCACGAGCTTGGGCGCTTTCCCAGGATCCCCAGCCGCCCTTCTTCGGTGGCTCCTTCCAAAGGATCCCCGGCGGTCAGGGAGCGGTAGAAGGCCCGACTGAAAGCGATGGCCGCCTCATCCGAGATGGGAAATTGCATCGCCAGGACCGCGGGCAAACCGGCAGCGATCAGCGCCGCGGCGACACTGGAGTAGGGATCGATATCTTCCTCCCTGGGCAGCCGCGCACCGTCGCAAGCGTTGAGCAACACCAGCCTCAGATCCGCATCCCGCAGGAAGGGAGCAAGGGTCTCGGCCGCCACGGGATGGGCATCCCGATCGGCATTTTCAAAAACCAGCTGCCCTCGCCCGTCCTCGAAGTCTCCATGGCCCAGAAAGTGGAGGACGTGAGGCCGAAAGTCCAGCAGAGCCTCCCGCGTTGCCTCCAGCTTGGCATGCTCCAGGATCTCGGTCCGGGCTCCTGCCTGGCGTGCCGCGAGATCGATTTCCGCCAGTTCCGCCATGAGATTCAGCTGCGGCTGGTCCTTGGGGCATGCCGCGGTGATGAGCAAGCGAAGAGGCGGATCCGGAATCGGCGGTAAGCGCAATCCCGCCTTCTTCAGGCCTCGAACCACCGGAAACCTGCGGTCAGGCGCCGGATGGCCCACGGCAGATGCCAGTAGCCAGGCCGGATGAATCAGTTCCCAGGGCCAGGCAGCGATTCGTGGCAAGGTCTCTGCTGGGCTCAAGGGAAAGGTAAGGTGCAGGCACAATCCCTGCTGCGGCGCCAGGTTGATCAGACTGGAGCATTGCATCGCACAATCGCGAACGGCTCCGTGGGGGAAGAGCCACTCGTGCAAGGCGCGACCGATCGCCGTGGGCAGGGCGGGCATACCCTCCGATCGAGGCTGGGGCTTGCCGTGACGTTCGGTGGCCTCGGAGTTGGCGGGGGCCTCGGGCGACGGTGGCCCCGTGCTCCGGACCGCCGTCTCCAGCACCTGCAGCCAGTTCTCCGGAATCTCCGCACCCATACCAGAACCGATGATCGATCCCGCACGGGCCTCCGCCGGGCCATAAGGGCCGTCTTCGACGACGACCTTGCTCCCTTCCCTCTGGTCAGCAAGGAACAGGGTCAGAGCGTGGTAGTCGATCCGCGGCATTTCATGACCCCTTCACGGACAATCCGGAGCGACCCGCGTGCTGATCCGCGGCGCGTTTGACCACGGGCGCCGAAACCCCGAAATGCCGGGCAATCTCCCCCAGGCGGTAACCGGCGGCGTACGCCTTGGCCATGGCCAGGGAGCGATCTTCGTATTCCTCCTCGAAATGGCTCAAGGGCGGTGGAGACGGCGAAGACGGCGGAGACGGCGGAGACGGCGGACGCGGTGGAGGCGATGGCTCCGGGACTGGGGGGGGCGGAGTCGAGCGCCGGGGGCGTGGTGCCGGTCGCTCCGGCGCAGCGCCGATTCGCATTCCCCTTTCCGGGAGTCCGGCGATCAAGGTCGTGGTCGGCCTGTTGGAGGCCTCCACCATGCGCGCCTGGGCGAGACGCATCGTTCCCCCGATGGCGGCACCCACCACCGTATCCGCCAGCGCCCGGCTCACCGCGCCACTCCCCAGGCTGATGGCCTGACTGACCGGATCGAAGAGAGCGCCCCCGATCAATCCGCCCAGCAGCCCGCCCAGGGCACAGGCCCGCAGATCCTCGCGGGTGTTCTCCCGCACTCCCTGGCCCAATCCAAGCACCAGGCCCAGGATAGCCCAGCCAACAATGCGCAGCGCCATCAACACTTTGGGACTGGTCAGTTGCTGGCTGTCGGCAGGTGCGGCTTGCGACTTGCCGATCAGGTCATTGACCGACTCGAAAATCTGTTCGAAGGTTGCCAGGAGATCGCCCGCATCCTGGACGGGGTAATACTCCCCCCCCGTGTCGCCTGCGATCTGCCGCAGGACCGTCTCGTCGACCTCGTCCCCCAGGCCGATGGTGTGGATCTGCACCTTCCCCACCGCGGCACTCAGGACCTCCCGGGCATACTCCCCTACCCCATCTGTCAGGAAGATCACATGCTGCGGTCGGCCTTCCTGCCTGTTCTGCAGCAGGATGTCGATGGCCGTGGCCAGTCCCGCGTTCAGGTTGGTGCCTCCCACACTATCCACCCGATTCACCGCTGCCTTGGCCGCCTTCCGGGCGGCGGGGGTCCCGACGGCCGTCAGAGGATAGAGAACTTGAGCCTGCTCGTCGAAATCGACGATGGCGATCCGATCTGTGGGCGATAGACGATCCACGAGTTGTCGCGCCGCCTTCTTCCGTTTCCCCCAGGGGTCATTGCCGAAAAAGAAGCCCATGCTCATGCTGCCGGAGGAATCCAGCGCCACCGCAATATCCACCTTGGAATTGCTGGCGTAGCGCACGGGTACCATTCCGTACAGGGCCTGGCCCAGCACGCCGCCCACAAAGCCCCCCAGCGCGCCGAGCAGCAACCCGACCACAAGGCCATACCAAAGCCGCGCCGCGTTCCGCCGCACCATGCCTTCCGTCATGCCCAGCGCCGCCCCCACGACCAGACCGAAGCCACCGAAGTACAGCCCCTTGTCGAGCACGGAACCCCACCAATCCGTGGACCCGGTGTTCGGATTCAACAGCAACTCCAGCATGGCAAACCCCACCAGGCCCCCGAGCCCGCCGCTGAGGATGAAGTGGTACGACCGTACTCTCATGGTTCCCTCCTTCGCGAGCCTTAGACCCGGACGGTCGGAAAAAGGGGGAAATCCCATTTCGCCTAAACCCCCTTCGCGGACCTGGGTCTGTAGGAGTTGCTGACCGCCCTACTACGCAAAAAGCGGTTCGATTCTGACCAACCCAGGAAAGAGAGGCGTGATGGAAGACCAAGACGTGAGCACGGTGCTGGAAGACCAGGACCGTGACCTCGAACTCTCCAATGAAGACGACGCGCGCTTCGAGCGACTGGAGAAGCTCCTGGAGGCCCGGTTCGCCAACGACCGCTTCCGGGAGGAACAAATCACGCGCCTCCACGAGGAGTTGCAGAGCTACAAGAAAGACCTCCTGGCTCGGGTGACCCATCCACTGATCCACGGTCTGATCCGCCTGCACGACGACCTCACCCGAGCCACCGAGGCGCTTCAAGAACGCCCTCCGGAAGAGCAAACCCCGGAACGCTGGCGTCGGGCGATGGAGGGATTTGGCGACGACCTCCTCCTGCTACTGGAGCGTCAGGGCGTTGCTACCTTTGAGCACCCCAGTCATACCTTCGACCCCCACACACAGACCGCCGTGCGTCGCGATTCGGCTCCGGATCCGCAGCAGGTGGGTGGGATCGCCGCCAGGGTACGGCCCGGATTTCAACAGGGCACCACCGTTCTCCGCAAGGAGCGAGTTGCTGTGTTTGTTCCCTCGGAGAACCTGACCGATCAGCAAGGAGAACCCAACTCATGAGTGCAAGCAAAGTTTATGGCATTGACCTGGGCACCACCTACTCCTGTATTGCCCACGTGGATGAGCATGGTAAGCCGGTGGTGATCCAGAACGCGGAAGGTTCGGCGACCACGCCGTCCGTGGTCTTCTTCGAAAGCGAAAACAATATCGTCGTGGGACAGGCAGCCAAAGAAGTGGCCTCGATCCACGCCGATCAATGCGTCTCGACCGTCAAAAGAGCCATGGGCGACGCGACCTGGGTTCAGGAATTCTATGGACAATCTTATCGACCCCAAGACATCTCCTCCTTCATCTTGCGCAAGGTGGTGAAAGATGCCGAGGCCATTACCGGCGATGCGATCCGCGATGTGGTGATCACCTGTCCCGCCTACTTTGGCATCAACGAGAAAGAAGCCACCAAACAGGCGGGAGAACTGGCCGGTCTCAATGTGAAATACGTGATTCCTGAGCCCACTGCGGCCGCGCTGGCCTACGGAATGGAACAGGAAGAGGACCAAGTCGTCCTGGTCTATGACCTGGGGGGCGGGACCTTCGACGTGACGGTGATCCAGGTTCAGGGTAATGAGATCAACGTCATCTGTACTGGCGGTGATCACGAGTTGGGCGGCAAAGATTGGGACGACGCCATAGTCGCCCATCTCACCCAATGTTTCGAGGACCAGACCGGCACTTCGGCGGACGCCCTCCTGGAGGACCTGGAAATCTACCAGGAACTTCTCAACGATGCGGAGCAGTGCAAGAAATCGCTCTCCACTCGCGAGAACATCACCGTCCCGGTGCGCTTCCAGGGAGAGCGGGTGAAGGTGGAATTTAGCCGGGAAAAGTTCGATGAATTGACGGCACCGCTGCTCCACCGCACGCTGGAGATGACCCGGCAGGTGCTGGAAAAGGCGCGAGAGAAGGGCTTCGATACCATCGACAAGATGTTGCTGGTGGGGGGCTCCACCTACATGCCCCAGATCCAGGCGGCGGTGGGTCAAGAATTCCCTATGGAAGTCCGCCAGTACGATCCCAATCAGGCCGTGGCCAAGGGTGCGGCGATCTTCGGCTACAAATGCTTCCTGGACGAGGAAATCAAGATTCATCTTGCGGAAAAGACCGGACAGGCCGTGGAAGATGTGACCGTCTCGGAGGCCGAGCAAGCCCTCGTAGACGAGGCGCAGGAAGAGGTCGCTCGTCAGCATGGCATGCCCATCATGCGGCTCAAAGGCCTGGTCGACAAACAGATCACCAACGTGACTTCCAAGAGCTTCGGCATGATCGCGTACAACAGCGACGATCGCGAAGTGGTCTTCAACCTCATCAAGGTGGATGATCCGGTGCCGAAGTCCGTGACGAGCCCCTTCTATACCCTCTCGGAAGGGCAGACCGGCGTCGACCTGGAATGCCGCGAGAACACCCTGACCACCGACCAGGTGGCAGTGGAAGACTGCGAAGCCGTAGGCGAGACCCAACTCTCCTTCGGGAAGGCTTTGCCGAAGGGATCCCCGATCGAGGTGACCTTTGACCTTAGCGCGGATGGTCTCCTCAAAGTCCACGGGCGAGATGTCACCACCGGCAACGAGATCGACGCCGAATTCCGCACCGATTCCATCATGAGCCGGGAGCAGGTGGAGTCCTCCAAGAGCCGCAATCTTTCTCTCGATGTGACTTGACTCTTGTCAGAGGTGAATCGTGATTTCTGACTCTGCACAGATGCTCCTGAGCTGGAAACAGGCAATTCTCAATCTGGGAATCTGGGGCAGTATTGCTTCCATCCTCGGCTTGCTGATTGGATTCGTTGCTGGCGCGGGCTGGTGGCGAGTGCGCCAGATGATTGCTGAAGATCGAGAAGCAGGTATAGATACCCTCGGACTTCATGAAACCTATTCCCATCTCGAAAGGGCGCAGAAGCTACTTGGCGAATATGTACTGGACGAAGATGTATCTCTGGAAGAGAAGAGGAGGATGCTGGAGGTAAGAGATGGCTTGCTGAATTCCCGCACAGCACTGAATCTAGCGTTCTTTATGGTGCACGATGTCAAGTTCACAAACTCCGACTCTCTCGTAAGGATTGCCAAGCGGCACAGGGAACGGAAGCACATCACGTTGGCCGCGATCTGCTATGAGCTAGCCCTGGCAAACTCTCGGGACGGGAGTCAAATGGGCGAGGAGGATCGCCGGGCTTGCTTCACTGGACTGCAATTTTGCGCAATCGCATTGGGTGACCGTGAAGAGGCACTTCGCTGGGCAAGGGAGGCAAGCAAACAAGGGGTTGAAGGCTGTATTGATGAGGATCAGCTCGCGCGCTGGTTCTTCTTCCGCTGTCTGACGACACGCTTGTCCCTCTTCTGCCCTGATTTCCTGGTACGTGGGAGCCTCCGTCGGCGCCCTCGCTTGATGCTTCCAACCGCACGCCGAAATGGGCTCTTCTCGCGCTAAGAGGAAGGTAGATATCTCATGGCCAAACGGCCCAATTTCTATCACTTGCTCGATCTGGAGCCAGACGTTGACGACTGGTCGACCATTGAGGAGCGCCTGCAAGCCAAGCTGAAGGAGTGGTCCAGGCACCGGACGACCGGAAACCCGAAGCAACGACGCGAGGCTGCCAGAAATCTTTCGTTATTGAAGGAGATTGAGGCCACCCTCAAGGAACCCTCAGGCCGAAAGCAGGAGGCCGCTGCGGAGCGGACGCGGCGGAAGCGCCTGGAACAGGAGTCCTTCCGGGAACTGGACAGGATTATCGAGGTTCTGCTGGATAGTGGCCGATGTGACCAGGATGCCTTCAAGAAGGTAGTGAAAGATTTTCAGGCCACTCTTTCCGAGGCGCAGATCCGCAAGCGCTTCATCGCAGCGGGCGTCCAGATCGGGGCAAAGGAGGAAGAAAAAAAGGAGCGGAAACAGGTCGAAAAGATCGACGGCGCCACCGCTCGAACCCTTCGACGAAACCTTGATTTGCTGAACTTGACGAGCCTGTATGAGTTCCTCGACCGCAAGCCTCAATCTTCCCCGCAAGCGTTGCAGGATCGAGCGCGAGAGATTCTCAACGAGAACCATCGGCTGGGCCGCAAGACTCCGGACGCATCGGCACAGAATGAACTGGCCGGCTTCGCCCAGAAAGTCTTTGCTTCGGATGAAGAAAAGGCCAAATACGATGCCTATCGTGCCACCGAAGTTCTGGAGGGCCTCAAGAGCAGCATCGAGATGGCAGGCATGGATCGGATCCTGTCTCGGGAGGAATTGGATACCCTGATCCGCCAGGCGCGCGAACTGGGGGCCAGCGCCGAGCAAGCGCGAGACTACCTCGAGGAATATGCGGAGAATCGGGGCTGGGTGATCTACCAGGACCGGGAAGCTCCCATCCAGAACCTGCGCTGCTGTGGCTTCTGCCTCACCCTGGCGACGGATGCCGAAGCGCGACGATGCGGTGAGTGTGGCGAGCTTCTGGGAATGGAGTGCCCCCAATGTGGGGAGACCAACCCCACGGACCGCTCTGCTTGCGGGGAATGTGGTTGCCGGATCGGGGATGCACCCCTGGTGCGAGGGCTGGTGGCCGAAGGCGAACGGCTCTTCCTGGGTGGCGACCTGCAAGAAGCCCTGCAAAGCTTCCAGAAGGCCCTTCACTACTGGCCCACCTGGCAACCCGCGCTGGCCGGGTTGGAGCAGGTCGAGCAAGAAAGTCAGAATCGAGAAAAGGTCGTTCGCTCGATCGAAGCCGCGATTCGTGATCGCCGGTTCCTGACAGCCCAGGCCGAGTTGGAACGGTACCAGCGGGATCGGGCAAGCCACGGGCTCGCTGCCTTGCGGCAGCGAATTGATGAGGGAGTGCGACGGGCGGAACAGGCGTTTCAGTCCGGGGAAGAGGCACGGCGCAGAGGTGATCTCGAAGCCGCCCTGGAGAGATACGAACAGGCTCTCGGCGCCTGCATCGACTTCACCCCGGCGCAAAGGGCGATGGCCAGCAGCCCGCCTCCCTCGCCAACGGCCCTGGAGATCCAGCCCCTGGGGGAGGGGTTCCGCCTGGTCTGGAAACCGCCCCAGAGTCGCGGCAACCTGGGCTACCGGGTCCTCCGCAAGGTTGGGGGCACGTCCCGAGATCCCGAGGACGGCGACTGCCTGGGTACGATCAGCGATACGCTGCTGGACGACCCGGATTGCCCCATCGGGGTGGCGGTGCACTACGCCATCTATACCGACCGCGCGGGGGTCTACTCTCGAGCCAGCGCCCATCAAGGCCCCGTCCTACGACTGGGGGAGGTGAGTCGGGCTGAGGCGGTGGCAGGCGAAGGTGTGGTGGACCTGCATTGGGAGAATCCGGCAGGCTGCAGGCGCGTGGAAGTGTGGCGCGAGAAAGGGAGCCGATCTCCCCAGCGGGGCCAGGGAGAGAGGGTCCCCGTCACCGATACCAGCGCCCACGATACCGGTCTGGTAGACGGAACACGCTACAGCTACCGCATCGTAGCCCTGTTCCCCGATCCCCAGGATCCCCGCCGGGAATTGCACTCGCCCGGGGTGACCCTCAGCGCTGTGCCCGTAGCTCCACCCGCTCCGGTCCGAGATCTCACCTCGGAGAGGGACGGGAGCCGACTCACTCTGACCTGGACCCCGCCCCCGGGGGCGACCGTCGAGATTCGCCAATCTCAAACGCTGCTCGCGGGCAAGCCCGGCATGGTAGTACCGGAGTCGCAACGGGCTCGCTGGGGCAGCGTGGTTTCCGGCAGTGGGCAGGGCATCGCACAGGTCGACATCGCATCCCAAGGCAAGCTGTATTTCGTACCCTTCACGGTCCGCCAGGGAACCGCGGTCCTCGGCACTCCTTGCACCGTGGTGACCCTCGACCCCTGCACCCACCTCAAAGTACAGCGATCCGGACGGACCCTGGTCCTGACCTGGGACTGGCCCCCCGGAGTCGACAACGTCCTGGTGCGATACGCCCGAGATCGGGCACCTCAGAATCCTACCGGCGGCGATGCCCCGGCCATTCGGGTCACCCGCCGGGAATATGAGCGAGCCGGTGGCTGGCACTTGCGTCGTGCCGAACAGGTCCAATATTGCTTCACGGTCTTCCCGCAGGCGCCGGAAGGCGATCTATACGGGCCGGGGGTGTCCACGGTCCTGACGCTGGGGTCGGTCCCGGCGATCCGCTACCATCTGGTCCAGAAACGGCACTGGCTTCGCCGTCGGACCGAGGATGCCTGGCTCGAACTGGCCAGTGATTCCGCGGGCCAGCACACCCTGCCAACACTGCTGATGGTCGCCAAGGCCCGCGGAGTCCCGATCTCTCCCCAAGATGGTCGGCGGCTGGCGCGCATCGACAACCTGTCCCTTGAAGACGGCAGGGGAAGAATTCCCATCCCCAAGCCCGAATGGGACTCGGGAGCCTTCGTCAAATTGTTCTTTGAAGACCCGGCGGATGCACAACAACTGCGTTTGCTACCGGCGGCCCAGGAGGATCTATGTCTCGATTGATGGCTAGTCCCGGGAAAGGTACAGGACGATGTGGAGACGTCTGAAATCAGCCTTCCGCCGTCAGGAAGTCTGCCCCTACTGCTTCGAGGAGTACTCCCTGCGGGAGACTCCCTTCCGTTGCGCCAGTCCCCTGAGCCGCTGCACTCCGGAGGTGGACGAGGTCCGGGCCAGAGTCTGGAACGACCGCATCAAGATCGGCCGAGTCCTGGATTCCACCGGCAAGCGGGTCGACGAGATGCGTTGTCCGGACTGCAAGCAGGTGAGCCGCAAACGCCTTTGCCCCTATTGTCATATGGAACTGCCCTATACGACAGGAAAATTCAAAAACTACATCTTTGCGGTCATCGGAGCCAAGGAGTCCGGGAAGAGTCACTACGTGGCGGTACTCATCAACGAGCTGAAAAACAGGATTGGCCCCGCCTTGGATATTCTGCTAGAGCCCCTCGACGATGCCACCGTCAAACGCTATCGGGAAGCGTTCTACGATCCCCTGTTTCAAAAGAAAACCGTCATCGACGCCACCCGATCGGGCCTGGAAGATCGCCGCGTACAGATGCCCCTGGTCTTCAGCCTGACCTTTGCGGGTATAGGGATCTTCGGTCGCCGCCGTATCCAGGGTGCTGTGACTCTGGTGTTCTTTGATACGGCCGGAGAGGACCTGGATGACGAAGATGTGATGGCCACTGTCAACAAATATATCTATCGATCCGACGGGATTCTGCTGCTGTTGGATCCCTTGCAGTTGCCCCAGGTGAGAGATCAACTGGATGCCGGAATCGTCCTGCCAAAATTGAATACCGAGACGACCGACATCATTTCGCGGGTGGCCAAGCTGGTGATCACCGGGCGTAATCTGGCTCCGGACTCCATGCTGGACATTCCCATCGCTGTGGCTTTCTCCAAGTTCGATGCGGTAGAACCGTTGATCGATACTCAATTGCAACTCAATGCGGATTCTCGCCATGCCGGGGGCTATGACCTGGCGGATTTTCAAGCCGTGGATGCGGAGATGCGCTCCCTACTGAGCTTGTGGGATAGCGATCGAATTCCCCATCAGGTTTCCACCCGCTTCCGGCAGTCGGGCTTCTTTGGCCTGAGTGCCCTGGGGTGCCACCCCCAGGGGGATCGCAAAGTGCCACGGGTCTTACCCCACAGGGTGGAGGATCCATTTCTCTGGCTCTTGCACCAGCACAATCTGATCCCGGCGGTCCGCAAATAACGCGGGAAATGGAGAACTCTATGCGAGCCCTTCAACTGCACTACACATCCTGCCGCGCCGGACAATCGGGAAACGCTGGCTTCCAGACCCGCGCTCTCAGCTCCGGACTCCAGATCGACGAACAACGGGAAATCGAACGACGCGGTGGTTACCAGAGGCCTCGAGGCGTCCCGGATGAACCCACAGCGGAGCAGATCGCGGCGGACTTTCCCCGCGCCTTTCGAACTTACTCCCTGGAGTCTGGCAGAAAAGCGCTGACCCTCTCTTCCTATACCGGTCGCGACTACAGCGGTCGTTGGGGCAATTTCTTCGCTCACACCCTGGTTCTGGAAGCGGACTTCAAGAGCAGTTCCGTGGAGAGGGAACGCTGGCCCATCGATTACTACGAATGGCCCGGCTGGCACGATCGACTTCCGCCCGAGCAAGATACGGAACATTCACCGGACCCACTACCCACGGTGGATCTCTGCATGATCCCGGCTGCAGCATCCTTCCAACCGGAGGAACTCCAGGCCTTCCTGGGAGACAAAGCCGATCGAGGGAATCTCCTGGCAGCCATGGTCACAGCGGTATTGCAAGGACGGGCGGACTCCAGGCCTCTCGTCATTCGCTCCGAAGCCCTGGACAGTGCATTCTGGATCGCCTGCATTCTGAAGATCTTTCCACCTCAGTTCGCCTGGCAGCTCTCCTTCTCAACTTACCAGTTTGGACCCCGAGAGATCGCAGATATCAACGCCACGGTGGAGGGTACAGATTTTCTGTTTACGGAGCCGGAGCGCAAATACCAGTACTACATGTTTGATGTGGACGGAGGGGAATCTAGCCCGGTCGCCGTCGATCAGCCGGATTATCCAACCCTAGCATCCGGCTGGCTGCGCCAGAGTCCCGAGCGCCTCACGGAGTTCTTTGCTTTCTGTCGGAGCTTTCGCCCATTCCCTTTCGAAGGGGAAGCGCTCCTGGCCGCGGCCCAACTCTTCATTTTGACCACCAACGCCGCCGAAGTATCGACGGCACGGCTGCCGGAACTGTTGCGGTTTGCCGCGCGATGGGCGACGCCAGAGGGGCGGATTCTCTTGATGGAGAAACTCGGCACCGTTCTGCGAAAAGCGGACTCCCTCGATCCCCTGGCTGCTGACGGAGCTGTCCTGCAATTTCTGGCGGAAGGCGCCGATGCCACCGGTCAGCATCACCATATCCAACTCGCGTACGAAGTCTGGTGGCGGGGCCTGGATCGTTGCTTCCGGTCGCAGGGGCAGGGGTGGGAGGCCGTGGATCAGGCCTGGCAGCAAATGGCAGGCACCCTCCGGGACTATCGGCAAGTGGGCGCCAAGTTTCTCCTGGAACATCTGGCTCTCGACTCCTGGACTCCGCAGGGGAAACGGGGGTCTGCAAAGGCATGGGGGGGATTGTTGGGGCGGGTTTGTGAAGCCCTGAAAGAGCTGAAGCGGGTGCCCGTGGACCAGCAGATGGAAGTGCACAATCTGGTGAAGGTCCTGGTGAACCCCGGAACCGAAACGGATCCGGAGGCCATGGAACTCGCCCTCCAGGCGGCGCTCCCCGATGGCCAAGCCGTCCTGGGCATCGCCCGGCTCATCCTCCAGCAGCCGCGTTCTGGCCATTCCGGAAATTCAGGTTCACAGCTCGAGAAGGCATTGGGGCAGGCATTGGCGGGAATGTCCGGGAAGATCGTCGACTCGCTGCTCGCGGACTTCCGTCAGGAAATGGCAACGCAGAAGCAGTTTTCCTTGCTGTACAGCGAATGGGTTGGCTTGTTGGAAAAAACGGAAGATCCAGAGCGATTGCTCGCCGAATATCAGCACACCGTCCTCGATGCGT
>Ga0210063_1000084_pt1 | contig 30770 bp, 27 predicted proteins | sample Muzzi_PWA_D1_FD_185529 | JGI IMG/M metagenome (GOLD analysis project Ga0210063, IMG submission 185529) | Wetland microbial communities from San Francisco Bay, California, USA, that impact long-term carbon sequestration - Muzzi_PWA_D1 (SPAdes) | ecosystem: Environmental > Aquatic > Marine >... | reverse complement strand
CGCCTTCGGCCCGGAACGCAACCAGCAGCTGCCGCAGAACCGGAACGAGTCGCAGCCGCCGATCGAGACCGACGCGCCGCTCGACGTCACCCTGGTCGCCGCCAACCAGACCGACGAGGACGTGCGGATCGAGCTGCGCGGCCCGACCAGCGCCAGCTCGGCGACGATCTTCGCCAACAGCCCCGGCACCTTCCAGGCCGACCTGCCGACCGGCACCTACATCGTCGTCGCGCCCGACGTCCCCACCGCCCGCCCGGGCAAACTGACGGTCGGCCCCTACCGGGCGTCCTCCGAGAACGACGTCCTGCTTCCCTAGCTCTTCCGCCGGCCGGGCTGCGACGCTAGGAGATCGACAAGCGACGGAAGAAAAAGAGGTTGGGTGGTTCGATGATCGTGCTGTTGTTGCTCTGCATCGTTGCCCTCTGCGCGGCTGTCGCCCTGGCGATGCGGGAAAGGTCCGCAGTGGGGAGCGCCCGGGAGAAGCTGACGACGGTCGAATCCGAGCTGCAGCGGGCCAGCACCGAAAACTCAGAGGCGAACGAGCTTCGAATCGCGATGCGCGGGCACGAGGAGAGGCTCGACGCAGAGAAGAGAATCGCCGATGAACGAGAGAAAGAGCTCGAGCGACTGCGCGGCGAACAGGGTAAGGACCGCCAGACCCTGGGCCAGCAGTCAGAGGAGATCAAGCTGCTCAAGGAGGCGATCGATGGCTTCCGCAAGAAGCAGGACGAACTGGCGAAGAGCACGATGGAGGCCGCCGGCAGCAACCAACGAATCGAGACGACGCTGCTCGACTGGACCCGGCAGATCACCAGCCCACAAGGGCGCGGCGCGTTTGGCGAGCTCGCGCTGCAAAACCAGCTCGCCTCCCTGGGCCTCGAGGAGGGGCGCGACTTCGAAAAGCAGGCGACGCCAGAGGCCGGTGGCCGTCAGCGGGTCGACTTCATCGTCCGCCTCGGTGACCCAGTGGTCGCGATCGACTCGAAACTCGCCAACGACCCTGGCCTTTCCGGCCTCTCGGACGCACTCTCAGAAGGCGATCCGGAGCGGCTCAAAGAGTTCGGGCGCAAGCTGCGCGACCACGCCAAGGCACTGGCCGACCGTGACTACTGGCGTGGCTTGGAGCAGAGTCCGAGTCTGACCCTCATGTACGTGCCGATCGAGGGCGCTTCGCATGCGCTCGGCGCGCTCGGCGACTTCGACGCGACCAAGTTCTTCAACACCCACCGCGTCTGCGTGATCACCCCGTCGCAGCTCGGCCTCGCGCTGATCCTCATTGCCGAGGTCTGTCATGCCGAGCGCAAGGAGGAGCACATCGAGGAGTTGCTCGGCCGCGGCTACAGCATGGCCGAGGCGATGAGCAAGTTCCTCGACAACTACGCAAAGCTCGGTCGCAAGCTGGGCGAGTCGGTCACCGCGTTCAACGCCGGCGCGGCGATGACCACGAGTCACGGCCTGGTCTGGCAGCAGATCGTCAAACCGCTGAGTGAACTCGCCCCGGGGCGGGAGATCGATGCCAAGGCGAAAGAGCTCGAGCCACCCCGCGACGACGCGGCCGAGCTCGCCGAGCGGTACCGCGAGACCGGCGAGCGGATGCGCGTCGGCGGGCTCGACGCACCCTGATTGTCGAGTTTGTCCACCCAGGGCAAACAAACTCGACATAGATGGCCGCGAGCGGGGCACCGCTTAACTAGGATTCGCCGCCGGTACCCAAAACCAAGCGGAGGAGCCAGTTTTGGCAGTGGACAGCAGCAAAGTCGCGACCCTCGACGTCGAGCCCGGGACGCTCCCGGAGTCGATGGCGGCATGGGTCATCAGGCAGGAGCGCGAGGGGGAGCCGAACGACGCCTTCCAGCTCGAGCAGATCGAGGTCCCCGAGCCCGGCGCCTTCGAGGTGATCGTGCGCGTGATGGCGGCGGGGGTGAACTTCAACAACGTCTGGGCGGCGCTCGGCGAGCCGGTCTCCGTCTTCGGCTACGGCGACCACCCCGAGTACGGCCACCACATCGGCGGCTCCGACGCCTCCGGGGTCGTCTGGAAGGTCGGCGAGGGCGTCACCCGGTGGAAGCCCGGCGACGAGGTCGTCGTCCACTGCAACCAGGCCTCCTATGAGGACGTCGAGGTGCACGGGCTCGACCCGCTGGCGGCGCCGAGCCAGCAGATCTGGGGCTACGAGACGACCTGGGGCTCGTTCGCCCAGTTCACCAAGGTGCAGGCGCAGCAGCTGCTGCCCCGCCCCCGCAACCTCTCCTGGGCCGAGTCCTCGGCCTACGGCCTCACCTACTTCACCGCCTACCGGATGCTGCTCGACCAGTGCGACCTGCAGGCCGGCCACAACGTGCTGATCTGGGGCGCGGCCGGTGGACTAGGCGTCTTCGCGACCCAGCTCTGCGCGGCGGCCGGCGCCAACGCGGTCGGGGTCGTCTCCTCTCCCGAGAAGGGCGAGCTGGTCAAGCAGCTGGGCGCCGTCGACTACATCGACCGCAGCGAGTTCGGCGAGATGATGCGGACCCCGGAGAACCTCGCCGACCCGGCCGCCGACAAGGCCCGCTTCAAGGCCTCGCGCGGCTTCGCCAAGCGGGTCAAGGAGATCCTCGGCGACGCCCCCGACATCGTCTTCGAGCACGTCGGCCAGGCGACCTTCCCGACCTCGGTCTTCGTCGTCAAGCCGTTCGGCAAGGTGGTGATCTGCGGCGCCACCTCGGGCTTCCAGCTCGACTTCGACGTCCGCTACCTGTGGATGCGCCAGAAGCAGATCATCGGCTCGCACTTCGCCAACGCCTACGAGTGCATGCGCGCCAACCAGCTGATGGCTGAGGGCAAGGTGCGGCCGGTGCTGTGGCAGACGATGGGCTTCGAGGGCGTGCCGGAGGCGCACCAGCTGCTGCACGAAAACAAGCACCTGGGCAAGATCTCGATCCTGGTCGGGGCGACCAGCGAGGACGAGGGGCGCTACGAGGACGGACCCGGCGCGATCCGCGCCGAGGTGGGGGCATGAAGACGCAACCGCAACTGGAAAGAGGTAAGTGATGGCGGAGGTCTGCAGGCTCGACTGGCACGTCGCCCCGATGAGGGCGGACCGGTGGCTCGACATCTGGGAGCCGGCGGCGGCGAAGATGCCGGCCTACGGGGCGAAGAGCTGGTCGCTGACCCGCTCCACCGAGGACTCGCTCTCCTTCCAGCAGACCTCGGTCTGGGAGAACCGCGCCGACTTCGAGCGCTACTGGTTCTCCGAGGAGATAGCCGCGGCCCGCGAGGCCAGCGTCGACCTCTACGACCTGCCGCTGCTGCCGGTCTGGCACACCCTGATCGCCGCCGAGTAACGGCGGCTCAGGGCTGCTCGGCGCGGAGGCTGCGGGCCCACCCGATCAGCGCCTCGACGTGGACGTCGAGCAGCCCCGAGGCTGACTCGGTCTCGATCAGCAGGGTCGGGCTCTCCCGCTCCTGCGCCCACTCGTAGCAGCGCTGGTCGAAGCTGTCGTCGATCCAGGCCAGCGCCCGCTCGGCGGCGTACTCCTGCAGCGGCCCGAGCTTCCAGTCGGCGGAGCCGAACTTCGCCTTGCCGCGGAACCGCAGGTAGGGCTGGTCGGGGATCCCGAGCAGCTCGCCCAGCCGCTCGGTCTGCGCTTCCCAGCCGCTCGCCCAGATCAGCTCGAAGAACTCGGCGAGGCGCAGCAGGTGGGCGCCGCTGGCGACCGAGATGCAGTGCAGCTTGCCGTCGATCATCTCCAGCCGCGCTGCCGGCGGCGCCGGCGGCTCGTCGAAGTCGAACAGCGAGACGACGCCGTCGACGTCGACCGCGAGCAACGGCTTGCCGTCGTCGCGACGCTCTGCGCGTCGGCGCCGGCGCAACCCGAACCCCGGTGGGCTCACGCGCGCTCGAGCGGGGCCATGGTCAGTCCCGCCGCGTCGAGCTGCTCCCAGTAGTGCTCGGCGGGCTCCCGCGGCCCCGACCAGACGATCGCCTGGCCGCCGCTGTGGATCTGCTCGGCGATCCGGTGGCCCTGCTCGAGGCTGACCCCGGGCAGCACCCGGGCCAGCGTCTGGGCGACGTGCTCGAACGTGTTGTGGTTGTCGTTGCGAACGATCACGCGCCAGTTCCCGCCAAGGTCCGAGCCCGGCCCGGAGACGCGTGGCCGCTCGACCGTCGTCGTCGACATTCCCGCCATTATGCATCCCATCACTCGGCCGGCGGACACTCGCTTCCCCTATCTGCCTGGAATCGACGCATTGCGGGCACTGGCGGTGGTCGCCGTCTTCCTCTACCACGCCGGGGTCGGGTGGATGCCGGGGGGCTTCCTCGGGGTCGACCTCTTCTTCGTGATCAGCGGCTACCTGATCACCTCGCTGCTGCTCGCCGAGCAACGCCGCACCGGCGCCGTGCGGCTGGGGCGGTTCTGGCTGCGGCGGGCGCGGCGCCTGCTGCCCGCGGTCGGCGTCCTGATCGCGGTGACGATGATCCTCGCGGCGATCTTCGAGCCGGACCGGATCGACGCGCTGCGCGGCGACGCGCTCGCCTCGCTCGCCTACGTCGCCAACTGGCACTTCGTGATCGCCGACGTCCCCTACTTCGACCAGTTCCAGCGGCCCTCGCTGTTCACCCACCTCTGGTCGCTGGCGGTCGAGGAGCAGTTCTACCTCTTCTGGCCGCTCGTCTTCGCGGTCGGGATCAAGCTCTTCGGCCGCACCCGGCTGCTGGTCGGAGTGCTTGCCGGGGCGCTCGGCTCGGTCGCCCTCGCCTGGATCCTCTTCGACCCCGGTGGCGACGCCTCCCGCGTCTACTACGGCACCGACACCCACGCGGTCGGGCTGCTGGCCGGCGTCGCCCTGGCCCTCGTCTGGAGCCCGATCGAGCTGCGCCGCCACCGCTCCGGGCCGCTGGTCGGCCCGACCCTCGACGCGGTGGCGGTGGTCGCCCTCGCCTACGTCCTGCTCGCCTTCCTGCGGGTCCACGACTACGACCTCGGCCTCTACCGCGGCGGCTACCTGTGGCTGGCGCTGGCCACGGCGCTGCTGGTCGGGGCGCTCTCCCATCCCGCCTCGCGGCTCGGCCCGCTGCTCGGGCAGGCGCCCGTCCTCTGGCTCGGGGTGCGCAGCTACAGCTTCTACCTCTGGCACTGGCCGGTGCTGGCGCTGACCAGGCCCGGAGTCGACGTCGAGCTCCCCCGCGGGCTGCTGATCCCGCTGCAGCTGGCGGCGGTGCTGGCGCTGGCCCACCTCTCCTACCGCTACGTCGAGCTGCCCTTCCGCGGCCGGGGGGCGCTGCCGCGGGTGCCCGAGCGGTGGATGCGGGTGGCCCGGCCGGCGCTGCTGCTCGCCACCCTGGCGGTCGTGGTCGGGATCGGGTGGAGCGGCCTCTTCGTTGCCGAGGGTCACCGCCCCGACGGCGTCGCCGCCTCGACCGCCGACTCGGCGACCGTGACCGCGAAGACCCCCGCCCCAGGTCCGACGCGCGACGGCCCCCGCTCAAAGGGGGCGCCCGCCGAGGTGGTCGAGTGGCCGCGGATCGTCGCCCTCGGCGACTCGGTGATGATCGGCGCCGGCGACCGGATGGCGGCGCGGCTCGGCCCCGGCTTCTCGCTCAGCGCCGAGGTCGGCCGCCAGGCCAACGACTTCGTCGAGATCGTCCAGCGGCTGCGCCGCGAAGGCCACCGGCCCGACGCGATGATCATCCAGATGGGCAACAACGGGCCGCTCTACGGTGAGGACATGGCGGCGATCCAGAAGGCGACCGCCGAGGTCGGCGAGCTGTTCCTGATCAACGACCACGCCCCGGTCAGCTGGATCGAGGAGTCCAACCGGGCGATCGCCGAAGCCGGGCGCGACTGGCCGCACACCACGGTGATCGACTGGAAGACGGTGGCCGAGGACCACCCCAACCTGCTCTGGGACGAGATCCACCTGACCCCGGCCGGGGCCGGCGTCTACGCCCGCCTGATCACCAGGGCGGTCCGCGCCAAGGTCCCCTTCCCCCCACCGCCCGCCGTCGCCGACGCAATCCCAGCCCCCTAACCCATCGCGCGGTTCCTTTTTGGCCCACAGGGCGAATAAGGAACCACGCGATGTATTCGGCGGGCGTTAGTAGCATCGCGGCGAGATGAGGATGCCGGTCCGGACGTCCACCGTCGCGCTTGCTCTGGCCGTTGCCGGCGTCCTGCTGCTGCCTGCCGGCAGCGCTGCGGCCGCCCCGAAGCGGGGCTGCGCCTCGTTCTCCAGCCAGTCCGACGCCCAGGCCTACTTCTTCAGCCAGGGCGGCCGACCGAAGAAGGGACCGCGGCGGCTCGACCGCGATCGCGACGGCGTCGCCTGCGAGACGCTGGCCGGCCCCCACGCCGGCTTCGCGACGATCGGCTACAACCGGCGCAAGGGGTTCTTCTACGGCTATGCCTGGATGCCGGAGGACCCGAGCAGCGAGGGCTACGCCTGCATGTACGGGAACCGGCACCTCCCCGACGGGCCGCGGACGCTCACCGTGTACCGGGTGGTGCGCGGCAGGGCGAGGCCGGTGCGAGGCGGCGCCGAGATCACCGCCCGCGCCGAACCCGACCGCGGCCGCCTGGTCTGGAAACTGGGGGCACGACGGGCGCGGGGGCGCTACCTCGCCGCGTTCGAAGCGCGGATCCCGCTCACCCCCTACGGGCGCAACCAGTGCCCGGGGTTCCGCTCCTACACGATCCAGGTGCCGAAGCCGCAGCGCTGAGAGCCCGGCTCTAAAACGGGCTGGGGACGCGGACGATGATCCGCTCCACTTTGGCGACGACGCCCTTCGAGTTATTGCCCAGGGCGCCGACCGCGACCGCCGCGGCGCGGCCCTTCAGTTCGCCGCCGGCGCGGTCGGTGGCCTCGACCACAAGCTCGCTGCCGAGCAGCCCGGCCAGCTTGGTCTGGCCCTTCTCCTCGCCCTCGCGGACGTTGGTGGCGCGCAGCCGCACCGCATTCATCTGACCGACGCCGAGAACGCCTTTGACTCCCTTGGCGATCGCCAGATACTTGGTCCGCTCGGGCGTGATCTTCAGCAGCTGCACCTTGCGCTGGCGCGGGAAGACGCGCAGCTCGTACCTGGCGCCGCCACCGGACCGCAGCACCGCGCCGAGGTAGGCCTTGTGCGAGAGCTTCTTCGGGGTGCCGCCGAGCAGCCGCTGCTCGGTGGCGATCTCCAGGTCGCGGCCGACCACCGGGGTGCGCAGCGCGCAGGCGTCGGTGCGCTTGCCGACCAGGATCCGCAGCCCGCCCTCGACCCCGCCGCGGGCGCAGTTGCGGCCGGTCAGCTTGACCAGCTGGCTGCGCTGCGACAGCGTTTCCAGGTTGTTGCGGTAGATCCCGACCATTGCCGCGCTGGCGCTGGAGCAGGCCAGCAGCCCGACGGCGAGGGCGGCGAGGAGGGTGACTTTGAATCGCGTCATCATTCGGCTTTCGGTGGGGACCGGCGTCGCCAGCCTAAACACAGCGGCCGGCGAAAGATGCGCGCCGCCACCCCCTGAACGTCGTATTTCGAACCACGCCAAATAACATTGTTCCCATGAGCGCACACCGCCTTCCCGAGCCAGACCGCCCCTGGGTGATGCGCACCTACGCGGGGCACTCCGACGCGCGACGCTCCAACGAGCTGTACCGCCGCAACCTCGAAAAGGGCCAGACCGGGCTCTCGGTCGCCTTCGACCTTCCGACCCAGACCGGGTACGACCCCGACCACGTCCTCGCCCGCGGCGAGGTCGGCAAGGTCGGCGTCTCGATCGCCAACAAGGGCGACATGCACCAGCTGCTCGACGGCATCCCGCTCGACGAGATGAACACCTCGATGACGATCAACGCGACCGCGGCCTGGCTGCTCGGCCTCTACGTCACGGTGGCCGAGGAGAACGGGGTCGAGCGGGCGGCGCTGACCGGCACCACCCAGAACGACATCATCAAGGAGTACCTCTCGCGCGGCACCTACGCCTTCCCGCCGGAGCCCTCGATGCGGCTGATCGCCGACATGGTCGCCTTCAGCGTCAACGAGGCGCCGAAGTGGAACCCGACCAACATCTGCAGCTACCACCTGCAGGAGGCCGGAGCGACCCCGGTCCAGGAGATCGCCTACGCGCTCTCGACCGGGATCGCCGTGCTCGACGAGGTGAAAGCCCGCGGCCAGGTCGCCGACTCAGACTTCCCGAAGGTCTTCGGCCGCATCTCCTTCTTCGTCAACGCCGGCATCCGGCTGGTCGAGGAGATCGCCAAGCTGCGCGCGATGGCCGCCCTCTGGCGTGAGATCGGCCGGGAGCGCTACGGCGTCACCGAGGAGAAGATGCTGCGCTTCCGGTACGGGGTCCAGGTCAACAGCCTCGGCCTGACCGAGGCCCAGCCAGAGAACAACATCCAGCGGATCGTGCTCGAGGCCCTGGCCGTGACCCTGAGCCGCGACGCGCGGGCGCGGGCGATCCAGCTGCCCGCCTGGAACGAGGCGATGGGCCTGCCCCGCCCCTGGGACCAGCAGTGGAGCCTGCGGATCCAGCAGGTGCTGGCCAACGAGACCGACCTGCTCGAGTACCCCGACCTCTTCGAGGGCTCGGTGGTGATGGACGGCCTGGTCGCCGAGCTGACCGAGGGCGCCCGCACCGAGATGGCGGTGGTCGCCGAGCACGGCGGCGCCGTACAGGCGGTCCCGTACATGAAGGCGCGCCTGGTCGAGTCCCACCGCGAGCGGGTCGGGCGGATCGAGCGCGGTGAGCTGAAGGTGGTCGGCCAGAACAGCTTCACCGAGAGCGAGGACTCGCCGCTCACCGCCGGCGCCGACGGCGGCATCCTCACCCCCGACCCGGAGGTCGAGCGGGAGCGGGTCGAGGCGCTCGAGCAGTGGCGGGCCGAGCGCGACGCCGCCGCGGTCGAGGCGGCGCTGGCCGAGCTGGCCCGGGTCGCTGCCAGCGAGAGCGAGAACATCATGCCGGCGACGATCGCCGCCGCCAAGGCGGGCGCGACGACCGGCGAGTGGGCCGAAGTGCTGCGCGAGGCGTTCGGCGCCTACCGCGCCCCGACCGGGGTCGACGGCGCCGCCCCGCCCGCCGATCGCGAGCAGCTGGCCGAGATCCGCAAGCGGGTCGACGAGGTCTCCGACCGGATCGGCCACCGGATCAAGATCCTGGTCGGCAAGCCCGGCCTCGACGGCCACTCCAACGGCGCCGAGCAGGTGGCGCTGCGGGCCCGCGATGTCGGCATGGAGGTGATCTACCAGGGGATCCGGCTGACCCCGGAGGAGATCGCCAGCTCGGCGCTGCAGGAGGACGTCGACGTGGTCGGCCTCTCGATCCTCTCCGGCTCCCACCTGGAGTTGATCCCCGAAGTGGTGCGGCTGCTCGCCGGCGAGGGCCTCGAAGTCCCGGTCGTGGTCGGCGGCATCATCCCGGTCGCCGACGCCGAGCGGCTGCGGTCCGCCGGGGTGGCCGGCGTCTACACGCCCAAGGACTTCGACGTCAACCGGATCATGGGCGAGATCGTCGAGCTGGTCGGGCGGCGGGCCGAAGCGGGCGCGGCCGCCTGATCGAACTTATGTACGGTTTATTGCGAATAATGCAGTCTTAAGTACGGTTTGTTTACAATCAACGGCACGATGGCGGCCGTTAAGTCCGGTTTCTTGCTCTCCGAGCAGCCCGAGGTCTTCCTCAGCGACGCGAGCACCTCGCGGGCGATCGGCGCCGCCGTCAAAGCGGGCAGGGCGAGAAAGGTCGGCCCCCGCCTCTACACGAAGAACACCGAGGCGCCGCTGGAGCAGGTCGTGCGCCGCAACTGGCAGCGGATCGCCGCCCTCTACTTCCCGCAGGCGGTGGTCGCCGACCGCAGCGCCTTCGAGGCCAAACCCTGCGAAGACGGGTCGCTGTTCCTCGACGTGGGTGGCGCGCGCGCGAGACGCGAGGCGGTGCGCCTGCCCGGCCTGACGATCCGGCCGCGCAGCGGGCCGGGCCCGGTCGCCGGCGACATGCCGTTCATGGACGGGCTCCACTTCTCCGGCCCGGCGCGCAAATTCCTCGACAACCTCCGCCCTTCGCGGGCTCGCGGCAAGGCCGTCGCCCGGACCCTTTCGCGGGCCGAGATCGAGGACGAGCTGACCCGGATGGCAGCGCTAAGGGGCGTCGAGGCTCTGACAGATGTCCGTAACCGCGCCCGCGAAGTGGCACCCGATCTGGAGAGCGATATAGAGATGGAGCAACTCGACGATCTCATCGGGGCGGTACTCGCCACCGGAACGGCCCGCGCGCACGGCAGTGGAACTGGTTTCGACCCGCACCGCGTGGAACTATTCGAGGCGCTCCAGGCTCAGCTTCTGCGCGATCCTCAGCCCGCACGGCCCGAACAGGCCGACTCGCTCCCAGCCCTCTCCTTCTTCGAGGCCTACTTCTCGAACTGGATAGAGGGAACTGAGTTCCCACTCGACGAGGCGGAAGAGATCGTCTTTCAGCGAGCCATTCCCTCGGAAAGGTTCGAAGATGCCCACGACGTCCTCGGGACCTTCGAGCTCGTCAATGACGCAACCCGGCGAGCGCAGGTGACGAAGAGCGCAGATGACCTGATCGCGATGCTGCGCTCCCACCACTCGGCGATGCTCTCGTGTCGCCCCGCCGCAAGGCCGGGTGTCTTCAAGGAAAGGCAGAACAGGGCCGGAGGAACCCTCTTCGTCCATCCAGACCTGGTGACAGGCACCCTGTCTGAGGGCTTTCGCTTCCTCGAACCGCTGCCGGCAGGACTGGCGCGTGCGATCTTCGTCATGTTCCTCGTCTCCGAGGTTCATCCGTTCGTGGACGGCAACGGCCGAGTCGCCCGCGTCTTGATGAACGCCGAGCTGACTGGGGCCGGATTACAGCGCATCACCATCCCGCTGCCATATCGGGATGACTATCTTCGAGCGCTTCGGGCGCTTTCGCGAGGCGAAAACCCGCGCCCTCTTGTCCGCGTCCTCGACTTCGCGCAGCGCTACGCCGCCGCGATCGACTGGAGCGACCTCGCCACCGCGGAGGCGGCGCTGCGCGAGACCAACGCCTTCGTCACCCCCGACGAGGCCGAGGAAAGAGGGGTGCGCCTCCAGCTCCCCGTGGGCGCCGGGCGCTGATCGGAGGACGCCGAGGCCGCGCCCCCGCAACAATGGGGGGATGAGCGAGATGAACGGGGAGGAGCGGGCGGCCTGGCTGCGCTGCTACCGCTGCTGGTCCCGGAGCCTGGAGATCCAGATCCACTACGACGCGATCCGCGGCGTCGACCCGGACAGCGGGATGCTGGCCGAAGGGATCGACGAGGTGCAGGAATCGGTCGTCCAGTGCCTCGACTGCATGCACGACCAGCCGCACCTCACCTTCGAGGGCGACCGCGTGGTCCCGATCGACGACCGCTGGCCGCGGATGGTGGCGGGGACGCCCTGGGTCGCCTCCTGCACCGTGACCGTCGACCAGAACCGGGTCGAGTCCTGCTCGGGCCCGGAGGCGATCGAGTTCCTCACCTACGGCGCCTTCGGCGACGCCGGGGTGCGCGAGTTCTTCACCCACGTCCGCTTCCACAAGCACGACGACGGGGAGATCGTCGTCCACCTCCTGGTCGAGCTCTACGCCCGCTCCGCGCAGGAGGCGACCGAGGTGCTCGAAGAAGCGGCGCAGGGCCAGCTCGAGATCACCTCGCTGGCCGAGGAGTCCCGACCCCCCGCCCACGCCTCGGGCGAGGCGCATTGAGCGACCCGGCCCGCTTCGCCGGCTCGGCCCCGCCGAGCGAGTGCGACCTGGCCGTCGTCGGGGGCGGCATCCTCGGCGCCGCGGTGGCACGCGAGCTGCTGCGCCGCAGGCCGGACGCGCGGCTCTGCCTGCTGGAGCGCGAGGACCGGCTCGGCCGCCACCAGACCGGGCGCTCCAGCGGCGTGATCCACGCCGGCATCTACTACGAGCCGGGATCGCTGAAGGCCCGCCTCTGCGTCGAGGGCGCCCGCGCCATCTACGCCTACTGCGAAGAGCGCGGGATCCCGTTCTCGCGCTCCGGGAAGCTGGTCCTGGCAACTGACGAGGACGAGCTCGGCCGCCTCGACGAGCTCGAACGGCGGGGCCGCGCCAACCAGGTGCCCGGGCTGCGCCGCCTCTCGGCCGAGGAGATCGCCGAGGTCGAGCCCGGCGCCAGGGGCGTCGCGGCACTGCACTCGCCGGCCACCGGCGTTGTCGACTTCGTCGCCGTCGCCGAGGCTTTCGCCGCGGACGTCGAAGCCGGCGGCGGCACGATCCACCCCAGCACCGCGGTGCTGGGGGCAAGCACCGACGGCAGGCGCATCCTGCTGCGACACTCGCACGGCACGACCGCTGCCGGCGCCGCAGTCTTCTGCGCCGGGCTCTGGTCAGACCGGCTGGCGGTTGCCTGCGGCGCCCCCGCCGACCCGCGGATCGTCCCCTTCCGGGGCGGCTACCTGAAGGTCCCCGAGAGCCATGCCGGGCTGGTGCGGGCCAACGTCTACCCGGTGCCCGACCCCGACCTCCCCTTCCTCGGCGCCCACCTCACCCGGACCCTGGCCGGAGACGTGCTGATCGGGCCGAGCGCCCTGCTCGCCCCGGCCCGCGACGCCTACCGCCTGCGCGACGTCCGCCTGCGCGACCTCGCCGAGACGCTCGCCTGGCCGGGCACGGCGCGGATGGCCGCCAGGCACTGGCGGGCGGCGGCGCGGGAGGTCGAGCACGCGACCAGCCGTCGCTCCTTCGTCGCCGAGGCGGCCCGGCTGGTGCCGGCGCTGCGCGGAGTCCGCGCCGCGCCCGGACCGGCCGGGATCCGCGCCCAGGCCCTGGGTCGCGACGGCAGGCTGGTCGACGACTTCGTCGTCCACCGCACCGAGCGGGCGATCCACGTCCGCAACGCGCCCTCCCCCGCCGCCACCTCCTCGCTGGCGCTCTCCCGGCTGATCGCCGACGAGCTCGACGGGTAGCGGCGCCGCTACCCGAACGGCCGCTGGTAGAAGTCACGAACCGGGCGCATCGAGAACGGAACCGAACGGATCCCGCCGAAGACCGCTCGCACGGCGCCGCGCTCGTTGCGGCCGTAGCGGAGCTTCTTGACCCGCCCGGCGAAGACGCCCGTGCGGTTGACGCCGGTGCGCTTCACCGTCCGCCACCTACCCTGGCGCTTGACCTGGATCCGCACCTTGCCGCCACGTCCGTGCGGAGTCCGCCCCCAGAAGTGGAGGCCCTTCTTGCCGGGATAGGCGACGAGGGGGAACCGGAACGCCCAGAGGATCGGCTTCGGCCGGTCCGCGGCGGGGGTGGCGCCGGTGAAGTACAGGCCCGACTGCAGGGTCTCCCTGAAGTTGCCGTTCGCCGGCTCGTCACGCAGCCCGTACCAGAAGAACCTGGTCACCCCGGAGCGCCAGGCGCGGTAGAGCGCCTCCGCCACCCAGCGCTTGGCGATCTTCATCGGGAGCCCGCCGGGGTCGGGCGGCTTGGTGTCCCAGGAAAACTCGGTGACCCAGATCGGGACACCCGACCAGTGGGACCGAATCCGGTTCGCCCGCTTCGCCGCGTTGAGCAGGCGCCGCAGGTCGGGCAGGTCGCCCAACTGGACGTCGTTGACGCGGCCGGAGTGGGTCGGCCCGCCGGTCGTGTACGGGTGGATGTCGAAGAGATCGAAGTGGACCCCGTCGGGGCAGCCGCGCTTGGTCGGTCGCGGCTTCTTGCCCCCCTTCATGCAGAGCAGTTCGCGGGTGAACTTGAGTGGGCCGATCGTGTGCCTGCGCACGGCGATCGGGCCGAGCCCGCCGCCGATCACCACGTTGCCCGGATCGACCGACTTCACCGACGCAGCGAACCGGTTGAGCAGGTCGCGGTAGAGCTTCGCCGAGACCGGCTTCCCGGCCGAGTCGAACTGGGGGTTGAAGAAGAGGCTGAGGTTGGGCTCGTTGATCGGCTCCCAGTAACTCACCTTCGGCAGGCCGCCGAACCCCCCGCTGTAGCGCTTCGCAGCGGCGAGCGCGAAGGCGGCGAAGGCCTCGGGGTCGGGGTCGCAGACCGCCGAGTCCCAACCCGGGGCGCTGCACCGTTCCGCCCAGGAGGGCGCCTCGGTGACCAGCGCGAAGGGGGCGAAGCCGGCATCGACCACGGCCCGCATCCGCTTGTCGGTCTCCCACCACGAATAGGCGGGGTCGGCGGGGTTCGAAGGATCGAACCCGGCGGGCGGGCTGGCTGGCGCGATCGCCCGCCAGGAGACCACCACGCGCAACGATCCGGCCCCGGTCACCGCCGCCTGGCTGAGGAACGGCTGCTCGAGGTCCCAGAGGCCGGAGATCCCGGTCTCCAGCGGGCGCTTCGGACCGGCCTCGGCGCGCGGCGCCGCGGCCAGCAGGACAAGGGTGGACAGCGCCGCCAGGACAACTGCCCAATGCAGACGGGTGGCGGCTAGGGCGCGGATCATCGGTCGGCTAGCCGATCCGTCGCTGACGCCACGCGTAGGCGAGGCACCAGGCGAGCGCCAGCAGGATCAGCAGCGGCATCAACAGGCCGAGCCCGCCCGAGGAGGCGCCGAACGCGCCGCCAAGCACCGCGCCCAGGCCCGAGGCGCCCTGGACGTCGAGGCCCACCGAGTGCCCTGAGCCGTCCGCCCTGCCTCCGGTCGCGCCGGAACCGGCGCCCGAGCGCGAGCCGTCGCCCGAGCCGCCCGAATCACCCGAGTCGCCAGCCGCAACCGGCGCGGTCTCGGCCGCCAGGTTGGCGGCGGCCACGCCTTCGGGGCCCTCCGCCTCCAGCTCCCTCGTCTGCCTCTTCCCCAGCGTCCGGGATGGGGAGCTGACCGAGTCGCCTTCGACCGTCGCCTTGCCGCCGGGCGTTGGAAAGGTCTGCGTGTACTGGTTTACTGCCCCGTTGCCGGGCGGCACGACCGTCTCGGCGGCCGCGGAAGCGGGTCCGGCCAACGCCGTCGCCGCGACCATCACCACGATGCTTTGTCTGACTCTGAGCATGGACTCTCCGAAACACTCTACGACCCCTGCCGATGCGGCTCGATCGGACATCTCGCCAGGAGGCGATCGTATAAACGGGACCGGATTCGACTGGCCGATCGGCCTCACCTGGCTGCTCGGTTTCGGCGCGGTTCTCTACCTCGGCATCCGAGGCGGCGGCTACGACGCCCTCCTCCACGACCAGATCGGCATCCTCGCCTGGTGGCTGCTGCTCGGCCTGGTCGCCGTCGGCGCCCTGCCGCGGCGCCGCCCCGGCCGGCTGGCCCTGGCCGTGCTCGGCCTGATGGCTGCCCTCCTCGCCTGGACGGCCCTTGGCCTGCTCTGGACCGAGAGTCTCGAACGAACCTGGGCCGACCTCGCCCGGATCGGCGGCTACCTCGGCTTCCTCGCGCTCGCCATCGCCGGCAGGCAGGCCGGCGGCGCCCGACGGATGGTCGCCGCGGTCGGGACCGCGGTCGCGGCGATCGCGCTACTGGCCCTGCTCTCGCGCCTGCGCCCGGACTGGTTCCCCGACAGCACCCAGGTCGGCGCCTTCCTGCCCGGTGCCCAGGAGCGCCTCTCCTTCCCGGTCGACTACTGGAACGGCCTCGCCGCGCTGATCGCGATCGGGCTGCCGGCGGTCCTGCAGATCGCCGCCGAGGCCCGCTCCAGGGTGGCGCGAGTCGCCGCCACCGCGGTCCTGCCGGCGATGGCGCTGGCGATCTACTTCACGCTCTCACGGGCCGGGATCGCCGCCGCGATCGTCTCCACCTGCCTCTTCCTCGCCCTCGTCCCCAACCGGCTGCCGAAGCTCGGCACGGCCCTCCTTGCCGGCGGCGGCGGCGCGATCCTGGTCGCGATCGGCGCCAGCCGCTTCTCCCTGGTCCACGGCCTGCTCGACGAGGCCGGGCGCAGCGAGGGCAGGGAAGTGCTCTGGATCACGCTCGGCGTCTGCATCGCGGTGGGGCTGCTGCGTGCCGCCTCGATCGCCTTCGCCGCCGGACGCCGGCGTCCGGCCTGGACCCGGCCTTCCCGGAAGACCTCGGCGCGGGCCATGGGCGTCGCGGCTCTGGCGGTGGTTGTCGTCGGCCTGGCCGCCGACGCGCCCGGCCGGGTGGGCGACGGCTGGGACGAGTTCAAGAGCAGCACCGAGCCGCTCGGCGGGGCATCACGGCTGGCCAGCGTCGGTGGCGAGAGCCGCTACGCGCTGTGGAGCTCGGCTGTGCGCGAGATGGAAGCCGAGCCGGTGACCGGCACCGGCTCGGGCACCTTCGAACTGTGGTGGCATCGCGACGGCGACGTCTCCGGTGCCGTCATCGACGCCCACTCGCTCTACCTGCAGACGCTCGGCGAGCTCGGGGCGATCGGCTTCGCGCTGATCGTGGCCCTGTTTGGGACGATCCTGATCGGGGGCGGAATCGCCATGTTCCGGGCGCCACCCAGGCACCGGGCTCCGCTCGCCGCGGCGCTTGCCGGATTTGTGGCCTTCTGCCTGACCGCCTCGGTGGACTGGGTCTGGCAGCTGCCGGTGGTCGCGATCGCCAGCCTGCTGCTGGCCGGCGTTCTCGTCGCCGCCCCCGATGACGGCGGGGCCGAGGGCGACGCGGCCCTCCCCGCGGCGCCGCGGGTCGGCGCCGTCCTCGCCTGCCTGGTCGCGATCCTGGCGATCTCGGTCCAGCTCTCGGCCACGGCGCTGCTGCGCGAGAGCCAGGAGGACGCGCGCGACGGCGACACCGCCGCGGCGCTGGCCCATGCCCGGGACGCCCAGAACGTCGAGCCGGGCGCCGCCGGGCCACGACTGCAGGAAGCGTTGCTGCTGGAAGGCGAGGGCGCTCTTGCCGCCGCCGCGGCGGCGGCAAGGGCGGCGATCGAGCGGGAAGGGACCAACTGGCGGCTCTGGGTGGTGCTCTCGCGGATCGAAGGCAAGCGCGGCAATGCCAGCGCCTCGGTCGCCGCCTACCGCAGGGCCAGGTCGCTGAACCCGCTCTCTCCCCTGTTCAACCGCGACGAGGAAACGGACGGGTGATCCGCTACGAGACCTGGGAGGGCGGCCCCGGCACTCCCAACCAGCGATTCCACCGGGCGGCGATGGCGAGGGCCGAGCGCGAGGCGACCCGTCTCTGCGACGTCGGCGCCGGCGCCAACCCGCTGCTCAACCGCGCCGAGGCGACCGCGGCCGGGGTCGCCGAGTACGTCCTCACCGACATCTCCGCCGAGGAGCTCGAGAAGGCACCGGACGATTACGAGAAGGTCGTCGCCGACGTCACCCTCGGCCAGCCCCCGGGCCTGGGCGGCTTCGACCTGATCGTCAGCCACACGGTCGCCGAGCACGTCGCCGACCCGCACCGCTTCCACCGCGCGGTGTTCGAGATGCTGACGCCTGGCGGCTGCGCGATGCACTTCTTCCCGACCTTCTACGAGCCCGCCTTCCTGCTCAACCGGGCACTGCCCGAGCGGCTCGGCAGCGCCCTGCTCGGCCGCATCCAGGCGGGGCGCGAGCCGGGCGGCGACCACCAGAAGTTCCCCGCCCTGTACCGCTGGTGCCGCGGGCCGACCCGGCGCCAGCTGCGTCGGTTCGAGAGCGCCGGCTTCGAGGTCGAGGAGTACGTCGGCGTCTTCGGGCACGGCTACTTCGACGGCATCTACCCGCTCAACCGGATCGAGCGCAAGCTCGCCGAGGTGCTGCGGCGGCGGCCGCTGCCCGCCCTCACCTCCTACGCCTGGGTGCGCCTGCGCCGCCCGCGCGCCTGAGGGACCGCCGGCGCGAACAGCTCGACCGGCTGCAGGTTCAGCTCCAGGAACCGCCCCGCGGCGACGTCGGCGAGGATCGGCCAGGCGGGATCGCCGCCACGGCGCTCGACCTGGGTGCGGTGCTGGGCCAGGGCGCGGCGCTTCGCCTCCAGCCCCTCCCCCAGCTCAACCACGGTGCGGAAGCGGCTGGCCAGGCGCCAGGCGCCGCGACCGGCCCGGGCCATGGTCGCAGGCCACGACCCGGCCCTGGTCGAGGTCCACGGCCAGCGGTCCCAGAACCAGGTTGCGTAGCCGTACACCGGCAGGCCCGCCGGCCCGGCGACCGCGGCAGCGGCACGGGCGACCGCCAGGTGGTCCGCGGAGACGTCCCACCGGCAGGGCGCCAACAGCGCCGCCGGAGGGCGCCCTGCGATCAGCGACCCCAGACGGCGCGCGATCTCGGCCCGGCAGCCATCGAGGTGACCGTCGGGAAGGTCGAGAAACCGAAGGTCGTCGCCTTCGACCCCCAGCGCCGCCGCTGCCGCAGTTGCCTCGCGCCGCCGCGTCTCGCGGAGCTCGGCTGGGTCGAGCAGGCCGGAGTGCGACCCCGACCCGTCGCTGACGAAGGCGATCGTCACCCTCGCCCCGGCCTGCCGCGCCCGCCAGATCGTCCCGCCGCAGCCCAGCGTCTCGTCGTCGGGGTGGGGCGCCAGGACCAACAGGTCACCGCCGAGCGGCAACGGCGCGGCGCGGCGTGAAGCGAGGCGTGCCGCGGCTGGAAGGCCGGGCGGCCAGCGCTCTGCTTCCCGGTCGCTCACCGGGGACTAGGAAACCAGGCGCTCAAGACGACGCCTAGCCGGGCGGGGCAGCCGTGGAGCGATCCGCAGCAGCGCCGGCAGCGGCCTGGCTGTCAGCCGCAACGGCACGGCGACCGTCTCGACCGGGTCGTCGCGGTTGGCGTAGCGGTCCTTGTAGGGCTCGGGCCCGCGCAGGAACCGGTATTCCTCGAGGCCGGCCTCGATCGCCTCGCGGATCGCCTTGGCGTCGGCGATCGCGCCGAGTTCGTAGCGGGCAAGCTCGGGGTCCGGGTCACGGCCAGACTGGTAGGCCGATTCGGCCCTGCCGAAGCGCAGGTGGTAGTAGGCGTAGACGGTACGGCCGTCGAGGTCGAGCAGGCGGAGCCGCAGCCAGCCACGCTCGGCGGCGACCGGCACGAAACGGCGGTGCAGCTCGCCCCAGAGGCCCTCGAACGCGCCCGACTCGCCCTCCCAGCGCGCCCGGTGGAGGGCGATCAGGGTCTCCAGGTCCGCCCCCGCGGACTCCGCCGTGGCGAAGCGCCAGGTGGCATCGAACTCCCGCTTCAGTCGGTTCTCCGCTTTGCGCGTTTTGCGGCGAAAGTTGCGCGACTGGCCGGAAAGGAACTCGTCCCAGGTGCGCCCTTCTAAGTCGAGGATAGGGCTGGTGATCGAGTCCACCGTCGTGCCGCCCAGCCGCTCGCCCCAGCCCTCCCGGATCGGCAGCGAGCTGCCGACGAAGAGGCTCGCCGGCTCCGCCTCGATCGCCTCTCTCATCGCCGTCGCGGCAAGCTCGCGGTCCTCCGGAGCGCAAACCGGGCCGAGCAGATCGCTCTGCGTGTGGCCGATCATCCGCAGCGAGCTCGGCGGCCGGGCATCGCGGTAGAGCGGCAGGATCGCGATCGGCGTATCGCCGCGGCGGACCAAGGAGATCGCCAACTCGTGCCCGCCGCCGAAGGTCTCCCACCACGCGGTCAGCCACTCCGGGGTGAGAAAGACGTTGCCGGAGGCGAGGGCAAGCCGCGACCACTCCTCGCGGTACGGCTCGAACCCGTCGACCGGCTCGACCAGGAGGTCCCCCGCCTCGACGTCCAAGCCTCGCCGGGCGCTCATGCGGTCACCTCGGGTTCGAGGCCCAGCTTGGCGAGCTGCGCACGGATCTCCTCGACGTAGTTCGCGTTCATCGCCAGCACCCGATCGGGCGGATTCTCGCGCAGATCCTCGGGGCCCACAACGACGATGCCGCTGCCCGGCAGGTAGCGCCCCTGCTTGCGGGGGTTGATGTCGACCGCCGCGGCGATCGCCGCGGCGGCGCCGGGCAGCTCGGCGGCGAGGCTGACGCCCTTCGACCCGGCCCCCCAGAGCACGATCCTCCCCTCGATCGCCGCGATCCGCTCCTCCCAGGCCCGCAGCTCGGCCCGGCGCGCCGCCTCGAACCCGGCGGCCAGCCGCTGCAGCTCACCGACCTCGGCGCGGTCGGGCGCCGCGACCTCGCCGTCGGGCGCCGCCTCGGCCTCCAGGTACTGACCGCCGAAGCCATGCTCGGTGGCAATTACGCGGTAACCCCGCCCGCCGAGCAGAGAGCGCAGCGACGTCGCGCAGAAGTAGTTGCAGTGCTCGTAGATCACGTCCCAGAAGGCGTGCTCGCGCAGCATGAACTCGGCGTCGGGAACCTCCAGGTAGAGGACCGCGCCGCCGCTCGCCGCGCGCAGGGTGTCAACGAACGGACGCGGCTCCGCGATGTGCTCAAGCACGTGCCGGGCGCAGACCAGGTCGGCCTCGCCGCTGGCGCTCAGCGGCCCGTAGTACTCGGGCACGATCCGCAACTCCCCACCGCCGTCGGTCCGCCGCGACTGGGCCGGGACGCTGGGGTCGTAGCCGAGACCCGCATTGCCGCCCAGGGAGCAGAGCAGCTCGAGGAAGTACCCGTCCCCGCACCCGACCTCGACCACCCGCCCAGCGCGGACGCGATGGCGCTCGACCAGCCGGGCCGCGATCCGCTCCGCATACTCGCGAAAGACCGCCGAGAAGTGCAGCGCGTTCTCGTAGTCGCCGCCGTAGGCGGCGAGGCCGGGATCGAAGGCGGTGTTGACGACCATCGCGCAGCGCCCGCAGATCGCCAGCTCGATCGTGCCTCGCGGCGCGTCGCGGGCCTCTGCCGCGCTGGCGTGCAGGACGTTGCAGAAGACCGGCGCCTCGAGCGGCCCGAGGAACCTCCGCAGCTCGCCGTCGCAGACCGGGCAGGCGCTCATCTCGCCTTCCCCCAGCCACTGAACTCGTGGACCAGCGAGCCGGTGTCGTCGCCCCACTCCCAGTTGGCGGCGAAGCCGACCTCCTCGATGCGCAGCCGCGGCGTGCCCGGGTAGACGTCGCGCAGCGAGCGGTGCAACACCGGGACGCCGTCGAGGCGGGCCGTCCACCGCATCCCGTCGCAGGCGATCGCGAGGCGCGAGCGCACCCCCCACCGAACCCGGCGGCCGACGTTGCACCAGACCGCTCGGTAGTGGTCCTCCTCGCCGTCGAGGACCAGGAATGAGGAGATCGAGCTGCCCGGGTAGGCGTCGTCGACCCAGACGTTGACGATCAGGTAGTTGCCGGGGTCCTGCATGAAGACCAGCCCGATCCGGCCGGCCTCGCCTTCGCCCTCGGCCGCCCCGGGCGGGGTGTGGTCGACGGCGATCTCGGCGAACCCGGACTGCGGCCAGGGGCGGGTATAGACCAGTCGACCCGGGTTGGGATGGGCGCGATCGGCGTCGACGCGGGCGCCGCCGGCGCCATCGAGCAGGACGCGACCCTTGCCGACCCGTTTGCGCCAGGGCACGCCCGGCTCCTCTCCCGCCGGGCCGGCGAGACCAGCTGAGAACAGCGGCTCCTCGCCGCGCTCGTCCCAGGCAGCGGGGACCGCGAGCCGCGACGGCACCGCGACCTCGCGCGGGTGGGTCTCGAAGGCGACAACCGCGCCGCCAACCCCGGCCCCAGCCCGGTCGGCGAGGCGGCTGTCGCGCCGCGGGGCGCCGAAGGCGGGAGCGCCGTCGAGCAGGACCCGGATCGTCTCGCCGTCGTCGAGCACCTGGGCGAAGACCGGGCCGGCGACGCTCGCCTCACGCCCGAGCCGCTCGGTGGCGCCACCTATCGTCACCCACAGCTCGAGGCCGCCGTCCTCCAGCCGCAGCGCGAAGCGGTCCGGACCCGGCCCGGCCCGCCAGAAGACCTCCGCCCCCGACCCCTCGAGCCGAGCGCAGACCAGCCCCGGCGGCCCGGTCCCGGCCGGCTCGGCAACCGTTGCGACCCGCACCGCGCCGACCCGGCTGTCGATCCGCCAGCCCGACTCGGCGATCACGGACTGCTCGATCGCGGCCGCCAGCTCGGCCCGGGGCGGGGTCGGGTCCACCGCCAGCGGTCGCATCCTCGGCAGCGCCGGCAACCCCGGCGCTCCCTCGACACCGCTGGCCGCGTAGTAGACCGCGCTATCGGCGCGCAGCACCACCACGTAGAGGACCGGCAGGTCAAACAGCGGCTCAACCAGGGGCGCGATCCGGTTCCCGACCCGGCCGCAGAGCGCCGCATTCTCGCCGGTCACCGGCCGGACCGACAGCTGCGGCCCGCCGGGCGGCCGGGAGCCCTTCCCCCGCCCCTCGCTCCAGCCCACCGCCAGGTTCTCTTCAGGCTCGGGCGGGCGTGTCCAGGGCAGGAGCGCCCGCTTCAGGCGCCGCCGCCGACCGGCGAGCGGGCCGTGGGCGGGCGGATCGTGCGGCTCGGAGGCGTTGTGGCCGTTGAGCGCCAGGGCGGCCATCGCCAGGCCGGGCTCGGTCTCGACCGGGCCATAGGCGATCGCCTCGCGGCCCCAACCCGGCTGCTCCAGGTAGGCGATCCGCAGGGCGCCGTCGTCGATCGCCATCGTCGCCTCGGCGTCGATGCCGCCGCGCTCCGTGCCGTCGGCGGCGGCGCTACCGATCACGGCGCCGGGGGCGCGGTCGTGCTCGAAGTCGTCGCGGATCATCCCGAGGCCGCCCGCAGGTAGATCTGCCGCGCCGCCGCCGCCGCATCGCTCCAGTCCCAGCGCTCCACCGCCCGCTCGCGACCCGCCGCGCCGAGACGGGCGGCCAGCTCGCGGTCCTCCAGCAGCCGCCCCAGAGCGGCGGCCAGCGCCGCCGCGTCGTCGGGCGGGACGAGCAGGCCGGTGACGCCGTCCTCGACCGACTCCGGCAGACCGCCGACCCGACTCGCGACAACCGGCAGGCCGCAGGCCATGCCCTCGACCGCCGAGAGACCGAAGGACTCGCTGAGCGAGGAGTTGACGACCACCGTCGAGCGCCCGTACTCGGCGACGGTGGCGGCGTGGCCCACCTCGCCGACCAGCTCGACCGAGTCGCGCAGCGTGCCGCCCTCCCGGTCGAGCAGCGGCTCCAGGTAGGGACCGGGATAGAAGCGACGCAACGCTCGCACCCGGGGATCCCGCGAGAGGCCGACCAGCAGCTCGGGAGGCGTCATCGCCTCCTTGCCGACCAGCGCCAGCCGCGCCGCTGGCGCCGAGTCGCGCAGCCGGGAAAAGGCGTCGAGCAGGACGTGGGTTCCCTTCTCGGGAGAGATCCGGCCGACCGCGACGATTCGCGGCGGCAGCTCCTCGTCGCGGCTGCGGGGCGCGAAGGCCTCGGTGTCCACCCCGTTTGGCGCCACCGCGATCCGGTCCGCGAGGCCCGGCAGGGCGCGCCGGGCGGCGTCGGCGACGTGGCGGCTGGGGCCGACGACCGCGTCGGCGCGCCCGGCCCCGGCCAGGGCGAGCCGCCGCGGCAGCACGCTCAGCCACTCCGCGTGCAGGTGGAGGATGATCCTCGCCCGCGGCAGGGCACGGCGCAGCACCGGCACGGCGCCGAGCAGGTTGTGGACGTGGACGACGTCGGGCCGGTCGGCGGCAAGCGCCGCCGCCACGCGGCTCACGTAGACCGGGAAGAAGGCCCTGGTGGCAAACAGGGGGAGCCGCGCGCCGAGGCCGCGTTCAAGCGGCTCGAGCAGGCGACGCAGGCGCCAGTCGCGGTCGATCTCCAGGTAGCGCAGGGCGACGCCCTCGGCCTCGCCATCCCGCTGCTCGCCGAGCCGCGGCCCGACGATCCCCACCTCGTCGCCGGCCGCCGCCAGGCGGCGGCCGACCTCCCAGTTGTAGATCGCGATCGACTCCGACGGCGGCCACGCGACCGCCCACGGCTGGCTGACGTAGGCGACCTTCACGCCGCCCTCGCCAAACGGTCGCAGACACGGCCGACCCGCCCACCGGCCATCTCGCCGATCGCCCCGCCGACCCAGTCGGCGTCCTGGCGCGGCAGCGGGCGCACCAAAAGCGAGGCGAGGGCGAGGACGAAGAAGAAGGCGGGCAGCGCAGCGAGCAGCGCGATGCGGTCCGGCAGCAACCCACCGGCCAACCAGGCGACGCCGCCGGCCAGGGCGCTGACCGCGAGGGCCGGGACCAACAGCGCCAGGCGCAGGCGTATCTCGCCGATCGAGCGTCGCAAGAAGAAGAGCAGGGCGAGCGCCGCGGTGGCCTGGGCGCCCGCGTTGGCGATCGCCGCCCCGATCGCGTCGAGGCTGGGGACCAGGGTGATCGCCAGCGCCGCGTCGACCGCGGTCGCGGCAACCATCCCGACCAGGGTGAGGCGCACCTGTCCCAGCCCCTCGAGCGCCGAGCCGGCCAGGTTGAAGATGACCAGCAGCGGGAAGACCGAGGCGAGGACCAGCACGACCGGCTCGGCGTCCGAGTATTCGCTGCCGTAGACGAGCTCGATCGCCGGTCCGCCGAGCGCCAGGGCGGCGGCCGTCGCCGGCAGCGCCAGCACCAGCATCAGCCGCAACCCGCGCGAGACGCCGGAGGCGATCCGCCGGTTGTCGCCGGCCCCGAGCAGGGTCGCGACGACGGGGACGATCGGGGTCGTCGCCCCCTCAACCAGGCGCATCAGAGCCGTGATGCCGCCGAAGGCGATGCTGTAGAAGGCGATCTGGTCGGCGTTGGACCAGGCCTCGAGGGCGAGGAACTCGGAGCGGCGCTCGACCGCCAGCACCAGCAGGCCGGCCAGGCTGGCGTATGCGGCGTAGCGGACGATCGGCCCCTTGGCCGCGCCCAGCGCGGCCGGCGAGGGCGCCGCCTGGACGATCTTCATGCCCATCCCGGTGAACCAGATCAGGGCCGCCGTGGCCCCCACCAGCTCGACCGCGAAGATGCCGGTGATCCCACCCCCCAGCGAGAGCACGACGATCGTCGCGACCACGCCGAAGCCGCCGGTCACCAGCCCGGCGATGGTCGCCTGGCGAAACCGCTGGTAGCCGAGCAGGAGCGCGTGCGGGACCGAGTGCAGGACGGCCGCAGCGCAGGCCATGCCGGCGAAGAACCAGGCTGCCTTGAGGTCGCCGCGAGTCATCCCGATCGCGATCAGGGCGCCGCCGCCGATCACGGCGGATCCGAAGGTGACCGCCAGCGTCCCGCGCAGCAGGGTCATCGCCTGGTCGGTGCGGCCGGCGCCGCGCATCTCGGCGATGTAGCGCTGCAGGGTGCCGGCAAGGCCGGCGGTCACCAGGGTGGTCACCGAGAGCGCGGTCCAGGCGATGAAGCTCTGCTTGCCCATCCCTTCCGGCCCGAGGTAGCGGGCCGCGACGACGGAGAGGATCAGGGTGTAGACCTGCGGCAGCGCGTAGGCGAGCGAGGTCCAGGCGCCCCCGGTCAGGGTCGAGGCGCCGGTCGTCTCACCCGCGGCCGAGATCAGGTTGTCGCTGCTAGGAACCTCGTCCCCGAGGAGATCGGGGTCCCGCTGACTGCTCACGGACGGGCCAGCCTGCGCTTCATCTGCCTCCCCGTGATCCGCCCCGCGTGCTTGAAGTCGCGCAGGAACTTGCGTTTCGACGTGAAGGCCCAGCCGGCCAACACCCGGTAGCAGGCGTGGGTCTGGGCCGGGGGGAGCTTGGCCCGGTGGATCGCCCGCACGTACTCGTAGGCGAAGCGCCAGGTCGGGAACGAGGGTCGCCCCGCCTTGCGGGTGTCGAACCAGGGACCGCGGTCGTAGAGGTTCTCGTGCACCATCACCGACTGCTCGGGGTGGATCCGGTGGCGGAAGAGGCGCTCGTCGATCTCGGCGAAGCGGCCGCGCAGGGCGAGCTCGGCCAGCAGCACCATGTCGGACTCGATGAAGGTTCCCATCAGGCCGGTCGACATCAGCGCCTGAGTGCGGATCACGCCGTAGACGTGGTAGCAGGCATAGCCGATGTTGAGCAGATCGGTCCAGCGCTCGACCAGGTCCTCCGAGCTGAGCCGGAGCCGGTGATCGTAAGGGCCGATCTCCTTGCCTTCCTCGTCGATCTCGATCGCCGCCGGCTGGCAGAGCACGGCACCGGGATCGTCGTCGAGGGCCGCGACGCAGCGCTCCAGGTAGGTCGGCTCGCAGACGTCGTCGGCGGCGGCCCATTTGAAGAACTCTCCGCGCGCCCGGTGGGCGAGGAAGGTGTGGTTCCAGGAGGCGCCGCGATTCTCCTCGTGGCGGACGTACCGGACCCGGGGGTCGGCCCCGACGTAGGCCCGGCAGATCTCCTCGGTCGCGTCGGTCGAGCCGTTGTCGGAGATCACCAGCTCGAAATCTCCCAGCGTCTGCGCCAGCAGCGAGTCCATGGTCTCGGCGAGAAAGCGCTCGGCGTCGTAGACCGGGACGCCGAGGGTCACCCTCGGCCGCTGTGCGGGCCCGGCGGCCACCATCAGACCGCGACCAGCTCCGCGTCGACGCCGAGATCGTCCAGGGAGGCCCGGATCTCGGCCAGGTAGATCGGGTTCATCGCGATCACGTGGCTGGGAAGGTACTCGCGCAGGCGCTCTGGCGCGACGATCTCCTGGCCGGTGCCGGCCATGAACTTGCCGTGCTTGAAGGGGTTGATGTCGACCACGTACTCGATCCGCTCAGCGCCGGCGATCGCGTTCAGAAAGGCGACGCCCTTCGAGCCCGAGCCCCAGACCACGGCGCGGTGGCCGTCGGCGGTCGTCCGCTCGACCTCCGCCGCCCAGTGGGCAAAGGCACGCTCGCAACCGGTCGCGAAGGCGGCGACCTCGGCGGCGACCTCGGCGACGCTCTCCTCGATCGCCAGCGGCGGGGTCGCCGCAGGGTCGGCGGCCCGCGCCTCGATCAGGATGTACTGGTCGTCGAAGGCAAGCGCCAGATCGGTGACCTCGAATCCGGTGGCGCGGAAGAGCCGGGCGAGCGAGCCGGGGCTGAAATAGGAGCAATGCTCGTAGTAGACGTCCCAGAAGGCGGCCTCGCGCAGCACCCGCAGCACGTCCGGCAGCTCGAAGAAGACAACCGCCCGCGACCGCCCCTCCAGGGTGCGGCGCAGCAGTCGCATGAACGCCCCGACGTCGGCGATGTGCTCGAGGGTGTGGCGACAGACGACAAAATCCCCCGAGAGGTGGGCGTAGCGCTCGCCGTAGTAGTCGCGGATCAACTCGACCCGCTCGGCGGCCGGCCCCTCGACCCGCTCGGGGATCGCCGCGGGGTCGACGCCCACGCCCCGGTTGCCGCCGATCTCGCAGAGATCGGCCAGAAACTCCGCCTTGCCGCAACCGATCTCGAGGATCCGCTTGTCGTGCAGGTCGTGCTTGGCGACCAGGTCGGCGGCCAACCCCTCCGCGAAGCGGCGGAACCGGGGCGAGAATCCCTGGGTCTCCTCGTAGGTCGCCGAGTAGGCCTGCAGCGAGGTGTCGACGGCGACGTTGGCGACGAACCCGCAGCCCTCGCAGAGGGCCAGCTCGATGTCGCCGCGGGGAAAGTCGCGAGCCGCGGCAGGGTCGTCGAGCAGCAAGCAGGAGTGCGATGGCACGCCCGGCTGGCGGTAGAAACCGCGCATCCGCGAGGCCCCGCAGCTCGGGCAGGCGGTCTCCACCTCGAACTCGGCGGCGACCGCCGCGGCGCGGGCGACGCCGGTCACGCGATCACCTCGGGGCGTGGCACCGGCACGATGAAGCGACCGCCGCGCTCGCGGTAGGCCTCCTGCTGGGCGACGATCTCGTCGCGGAAGTTCCAGGCGAGCAGGAGCAGGTAGTCGACCGGCTCCTCCAGCAACACCGCCGGGTCGCGGATCGGCAGGTGCACGCCGGGCATGTAGAGCCCCTGCTTGTGGACGTTGCGGTCGACCACGAACTCGACCAGGTCGGTGTCGATGCCGACGTAGTTGACCAGGGTGCTGCCCTTGGCGGCGGCGCCGTAGGCGGCGATCCGGTTGCCCTCGGCGCGCAGCCGGCGGAGCAGCTCCAGCAGCTCGTCCCTGATCCGCTCGACCCGGTCCCCGAACTCGGCGTAGAACCCGAGCTCGGTCAACCCGGCCTCGCGCTCGGAGGCCAGTTGCGCGGTCGCCGAGGGTTGGACGTCGACCTCGCGCCCGACCGTCCAGCGCAGGCTGCCGCCGTGCAGCGGGAAGTGGTCGACGGCGTTGAGGCTGAGGCCATGGCGCCGCACCAGGTTGTCGATCGCCGTGCAGGAGAAGTAACAGAAGTGCTCGTGGTAGATCGTGTCGAACTCGGCGTGGTCGATCAGGTCGCGGACCGACGGGTTCTCGATCGAGGCAACTCCGTCGTCGGCGAGCAGAACCGAGATCCCCTCGACGAAGGAGTTCAGCTCCGGGGTGTGGGCCATCACGTTGTTGGCGATGATCACGTCGGCGTACCTGCCTTCCGCGACCAGCCGCCGGGCCAGGTCGGCGCCGAAGAACTCGGTAAGGGTCGGCACCCCGGCCTCGGCCGCGGCAGCCGCCTGGTCGGGTGCCGGGTCGATCCCCAGCACCGGGATCTTCCGCTCGACGAAGTTGCGCAGCATGTAGCCGTCGTTGGACCCGATCTCAACCACCAGCGAGTTCTCGTCGAGGCCGCGCTCGGCGATCAGCCGCTCGGCGTTCTCGCGGGTGTGCCGGAGCAGCTCGTCGGAGAACGAGGAGAAGTAGAGGTAGTTGTCGACGAACAGCTTCTGCGGCGGGACCTCCTCGAGGATCTGGACCAGCGCGCACCGCGAGCAGAACGCGACCTCCAGGGGGAACCGCGGCTCCGGCTGGGAGAGCGCCTCCTCGCGCAGCAGGGCGTCGGCGAGCGGCGTCTCGCCGAGCGAGAGGAAGCTGTCCAGCGGGGCGGACCCGCAGGACCGGCAGGCCGAATCGCTCACGCCCCGGACCTCGCCAGCGCCGCCGGGCGCAGGGTCGGGTCGATCTCCCCGGCCGCCTGGCGCTCCTTGATGTGGCGGATCCGCATGTAGCGCGAGCCGAGGAAGTCGTCGAGGGTGAGGCCGAGCTCCTGGTAGGCGTCGCGCAGCTGCCGCACCCCGCGGCGCACGTCCCACTCGGCGCGGAAGGCGGGCAGGGTCGAAGGCAGCTTCTCGCACTCGACCCGGTAGCAGCGAAGGTCGGGGCCGCCGCCCTCGGCGTAGACGATCTCGGCGCCGGGGATCTCTTCGCGGACGATGTCGGCGACCTCTGAGATCCGGTAGTTCTCGTCCGTCGCCCCGACGTTGAACGCCTCGTTGTGGATCAGGCCACGGTCGGCCTCGACCACCGCCAGGAAGGCGCGTGAGATGTCCTCGATGTGGACCAGCGGCCGCCACGGCGTGCCGTCGCTCTTGATCAGCGCCTCGCCGGTGGTGAACGCGAACGCGGAAATGTTGTTGACGACGAGGTCGCCGCGCAGCCTCGGCGAAAACCCGTAGGCGGTCGCGTTGCGCAGGAACGTGGGGCTGAACTCGTCGTCGGCGAGCGGCGCGATCCCCTGCTCGGCGAGGATCTTCGACTCCCCGTAGGGAGTGACCGGAGAGAAGGTCCCGGTCTCGTCGATCATGTCGTCGCCGGAAGCGCCGTAGAGGCTGCACGAGGACGAGAAGACGAAGCGCTCGACGCCGGCCCGCTTGGCCAGCTCGGCGAGCCGCACCGAGGCCCGGTAGTTGATCTCGTAGGTGACCTCGGGCTCGAAATCGCCGAGCGGGTCGTTGCTGAGGCCGGCGAGGTGCAGGACCGCGTCGAACCCGGCAAGGTCCTCGGGCTCGACGTCGCGGACGTCCTTGGCGATCGACTCCGGACGCGGTGGCTCCTCGCCGGCGACGCAGTCTTCGAACAAGCCGCTGTCCATCCCGACGACCTCGTGGCCGCGCTGCTGGAGCATCGGGACCAGCACCAGCCCGATGTATCCCTGCTGACCGGTGACCAAGATCCTCATTGCTGCTCCTCCCAGGTGGCCCAGGGGGCCTTTCCGGTTTTCCACAGCTCCTCGAGGAGCCGCCTGTCTCGAATCGTGTCCATGCACTGCCAGTAGGAGCTGTGCCGGTAGGCCATCAGCTCGCCGTCGGCGGCCAGCCGCTCCAGCGGCTCGCGCTCCCACTGCGTCGCGTCGCCATCGATGTAATCGAAGACTCCGGGCTCGAGCACGAAGAATGCGCCGTTGATCCAGCCTTCCCCGATCTGTGGCTTCTCGGAGAATTCGCTGATCTGGTCGCCATCCAGCTCCAGCGCCCCGAACCGGGCCGGCGGGCGCACCGCGGTCAGGGTTGCCAGCTTGCCGTGGGCGCGGTGGAACTCGAGCAGCCGGCCGAGGTCGATGTCGGAGACGCCGTCTCCCCAGGTCAACATGAAGGTTCCCTCGCTGCCGAGGGCCGGGCCGAGGCGCTTGATCCGGCCACCCGTCGCGGTCCCCTGGCCGGTGTCGATCAGGGTGAGGCGCCAGTCTTCCCGCTCGCCGTCGTGGGGCTCGACCGAACCGGTTCCGAGGTCGACCGTCAGGTCGTGGTCCAGCGAGGCGAGGTCGACCGCCCAGCGCTTGATGTACTCGCCCTTGTAGCCGAGCGCGATCACGAAGTCGTCGAAGCCGAAGTGGGCGTAGTGCTTCATGATGTGCCAGAGGATCGGCCGGTCGCCGATTTCGACCATCGGCTTCGGTTTTACCTCGGTCTCCTCCTGAATCCGGCTGCCAAGACCACCGGCGAGGATTCCGACCTTCATCTGATGCATCTCCTTCATCGTGGGCTCGGACTGGATCCGTGGAAGGCCGCCGCATCGCGCGAGCTCGCCGACCACGGCTCAGAGCTCTTTCGACACCCCAGGCAGGAACTTGAGGGCCGCGAACAGGCTACCGCCGGGTGACCCGGAACCCGGCCCGCAGGTGATTGCTCCGAGTGCCGGGGCCGAGCGCCCGCAGGAAAACCCGGTAGCCACCCGCAGGCAGCGGCCGGAAGCGGCCGTCCCGCTTGCGTCCTGCCCGGAATCGGATCGTCCTGCCCCCCGCCCCGGCCCGCCTCACGAAACGGCTGACCTTGACCAGGCGGCCGTTGCGGCGCCGCTTC
>Ga0210063_1000082_pt1 | contig 31158 bp, 28 predicted proteins | sample Muzzi_PWA_D1_FD_185529 | JGI IMG/M metagenome (GOLD analysis project Ga0210063, IMG submission 185529) | Wetland microbial communities from San Francisco Bay, California, USA, that impact long-term carbon sequestration - Muzzi_PWA_D1 (SPAdes) | ecosystem: Environmental > Aquatic > Marine >... | reverse complement strand
GGCACCGCCGGTGAAAGTCAGCTGATAGTTCGGGCCGACCGGATGACCGTCGATGAAGAACCGACCGGGATCGGGACCGCCGTTGATCGTCACCAGCGTCACCGTGCCCCCGGGGTTGATCCAGGTGAGCTGGCGCCGATTCTTGCCAATAGTGACCAGGCTGGGAGGTTGGCAGTTGGGAGCTTGGATGGTCTGATTGCCGTTGGACATGGTGTTCTCCTTTGGATTCCTTCAGGATGATCAACTCAGGGAATGGATTGCAGGGTAACGTCGCGGGGAGCGCCGAGGCTCTCCAATTGCCGAAGCACTCTTTCTCCAGCTTGGGGATCGTCGGATCGCAGCAGGATGGCGGCCCATGGGAAGAGGACTTCCGGGGAATGGCAGTTCGCCATCGGGGCCTGGGACTCCGCCACCGCCTGCCGCCACAGCGCGCGCGCCTCGTCCTCCTCGCCGAGTGCCTGCTTGGAGAGGCCGACCAGGAGCCGCGCTTCGAGAATCGGTAATAGATTGTCGGCATTGCCCGGGGCCTGGCTGGTGAGCCGCTGCACCTGCTCCATGGCCTCCGCCCCGTGGTCGTTCGCTGCCTCACGCTGCTGATTCAGCAGTTCCAGAATACCCAACTGGGTGAGGGCGAGGATGAAATCCCGCTGCCAGCCTGGTTGAGCGGGGTTGATTTGCTGCAAGCCGCGATGGATGGCGACACTCCGCTCCGCCAGTCTCAACCCTTCGGGGAATCGCTGCTGGAGAGCGTGGACCCGGGCCATGCGCCGCAGCCCCACGCCGAGTTGGCGCTGCCAATCGGAATTGGTCGGGTCCTGGCGGGTCAAGCTTTGCATGATCTCGACGCTGGCCCGCAGGTGCTCCTCAGCGGCCTCCAGGGACCCTCGGATCAGCAGCAGACGTCCCAGGTAGTGATGACTGGTCGCTAGCCGGACCTTGTAGCGGGGCACTTCCGGGTCGGCCTGCACCAGCTCCTGGGCCAGGCGGTGGTCCTCCTCGAAGGCGGTCTGGGCCTGAGCCAGGTCCCCCTGCTCCAGGGCGATCAAACCCACCAGATTGTGCTGGCGAGCCACCTGATGCTTTCTCTCCAGATCTTCTGGAGCCCGCTCCTCAGAGCGGCGTTTCAACGCCAGGGAGTCGAGGAACGAGGCCAGAGCCGCATCCAGGTCGCCGCGGGCTCTCTGGACGAAACCGATGTTGCTGTGGGCGAAGGCCAGATTCAATTCCAGATCTCCATCATCAGGGTTTTCTTCTGCGAGTCTTTGAGTAATGGCGAGTTGGGACTGAAAATGTTTCAGGGCCCCCTCCAGATCATCCTGCCGCCAGCGACAGGAGCCGATACCGAAATGGTCGTTGGCCAGCAGGAGCCACCACTCCTGACGGGTGGAATTGCGCCGCGTGAGATCCTCCACCAGGGGGAGGGATTGGCGAAAGGCGGCCAGGGCGCCTTCCAGATTGCCCTCCTGCTTGCGCACCTCGCCGATCTGGTAGAGGGCCTCCGCGTGCCGGGCCAGTTCCGCATTGCTGAGCTTCTCCGGTGGCACCGTGGCGAAGTACTCCACCGCCTTGTTGCCGACATCGTTCAGGATTTCCAACTTGCCCAGGGGAATCAGTTTCTCGTGCAGGTCGCCGATCATGAAGCCGATCAGGTTCTCCGCCTGCTCCTGGCGTAACTCCGCCTCGCGGCGGGCTTCGATGGCCTGGTAGGCGAGGATGCCCACCACCGTCGCCACCAGCAGGGAGACGGCGGCGATGACCGCTGAAATGCGCCGCCGCCGCTGGGAGCGTTCCAGCGCCCGCCGTGCCCGCCGCGCCTGCTGGCGCTCCTCTTCCTCGCGTTGCTTCTCCCGCCGCCGGGTCTCCAGCGAGCGCAGCCGTCGGGCCAGTTCCTGGGCGTCCGCCAGGCGACGGTCCGGGGAGCCGTCCACGGTGGCGGCGATGTCTTCCGCCAGCAGGTCATCCTCGACATCCCGGCGCCAGCCGGTGGCCAGGGCGTGGTGAAAATCCCCGGCGACGATCTGGTAGAGCAGCACCCCCAGGGCATAGATATCGGCCTGGATGGTGGGGGGCTTGCCCTCCAACGACTCCGGTGGCATGTACAGGCGCGTGCCGGTGCGGGCGGATTCTGGGGTACTCAGGGGCAACTCGGTCATGCCGGAGACGGTGATGCCCTTTTCCAACAGCATCCGCTGGTCGGTGATGAGGCCGATGCCAAAGTCCGTCAGCCGCGCCTTGGGGGCGCCCTGGGGGTCGGTGGTGACCAGGATGTTGCGGGGTTTGACATCCTTGTGGAGAACGCCCACGGAATGCGCCGCCGCCAGGGCTTCGGCGATCTGGGCCACCAGTTCCAGCCGGGTGTTGAGGGGGACTTGTTTCAGCCCCCCCTGGGCTTCGGCCCAGGCGTCCAGATCGCCCCCCTCGGTGTATTCCGATTCCAGAAAGTAGGGCGCCTGGTCGAAGTTCCAGTCCAGCACCCGGGCGATGTCCTCGCGGTTGCCCAGGCTCTCTTTGAGCAGGCGGAAGAGGGTGACCTCGCGCTTGAGGGAGCGCAGATGCTGGGCGTGGTAGCAGAATTTGAAGACCCGCTTTTCCCCCGTATGGCGATGGCCCGCGGACCACACTTCGCCGAACCCCCCTTCGCCCAGGCGGTCCTGGAGGATCCAACTGGGGCGCTGGGGGATCTCCTGGCCCGCGGCGGCGCGCCATCCCAGGGTGACCTCGTCGCCCAGGGCCACCGCGCGCTGGGCTTTGGGGGAACCCGGCGGCGCGGTAAAGGGGGCGTGGTCCACGGTGCCCACCTCGAAGACTTCCAGGGGCTCGTCCAATCCCTGGAAGAGGTACGGGCCGTGGGCCAGCCAGCGCACCTGATCCGCGGGCAATTCGGTGGCTGCGGCCTCCCGGGCGAGGTTGAAGGCGCCGCGGGTAATCAACGTCTGGCGAGCCAGGGCCAGGGAGGCGGTGCGGGCGGCGATGGGCTTCGCCAGTCCCTCCACTTCCAGAAGTTTGGCCCCCCGGGCGACGTCCTCCGGGGAGTTGCGCCGCAGCATGACCTCCCCCAGATGCATGCCCGCCCGGGCCAGCAGTTGTAGCCCCAGTTCGACGGAGAGTTCCTCCAGGGCCTGATGGTAGGCCAGGGCGTAGCGCACGGCGTTGACGGGGCGTTCGAAGAGGAGCAGGAAGCCGTCGGTCTTGTCGATCTCTACACCGCCGAAGGTGGGCAGGAGATCCCGGGCGATGCGGTCGTGGCGGGCCGCAACCTCGCTGGCCCGTTCGTTGCCGAGCTTGCGCACCAGGGCGGTGGAGTCCACCAGGTCGGTGATCAGCAGGGTGCGCACCGTCGGCCCCGGCAGGCTTCCCACCATCAAGGGGGGGGCGGTGTGCGGGTCCATGGGGTGATTCAGCGTCTGTCCCCTTTCTGCGGCGATCGTCTTGGCATCGCGTTCAGGAGCCACCGACCAGGCCCAGGCCTCCATCCAGCGGGATCACCGCGCCGGTCATCCAACCGCTCTCCGGCGAGGCGAGAAAGAGCACCAAGCGGGCCACATCCCGGGGTTCCCCGACTCTCCCCAAGGGGGTTGCCTGGGCGAATTGCCGCAAGGCGCGGTCCACCGCCGCGGTGGGCAGCATGGTCTCGAAGATGGGGGTGGCCACCACCCCGGGGGCGATGGCGTTGACCCGGACGTGGTCTGGAGCGAAGTCCAGCGCCCAGCAACGGGTCAACATCTCCAGACCCGCTTTGGCGGCGGAGTAGACGGAGAAGTTACCCACCGGCGCGAAAGTCACGGAGGAGGTGATGTTGATCACCGATGCGGTGGCCCCTTCGCCCAGGCTGGCGCGGTGCTCCCGCAGGTGGGGCAGTGCCGCTCGGGTGATATAGATGGGCCCCTTGAGATCGATATCGACGGTGGCTTCCACATCTTCGTTGCTCATCTGCTCCAGGGCGCCCCGGCGAGCGATGCCAGCATTGTTGACCACGATGTGCAGACCGCCGAGGGCCTCGACGGTGGATTCCACCATGCGGTGGGCATGGGCGGGGTCGGCGACATCGCCAGAGATCGCCACGGCCCGGCCCCCGGCCCCTTCGATGGTGCGCACGGTGGCTTCCAACTGGTCCCGTCGGCGACCGGTGATGGCCACCGAGGCCCCCGCGGCGGCGAGCATTTCGGCGGTGCGGCGACCGATGCCGGTGCCCCCGCCGGTGACCAGGGCGACGGTGTTGTCATCGAGGTGGGTCATCGATCAGGTTCCTCCAGGTGGCTTCAGCGAAGCGGGAGCATGGTTTTTGGAATGTGGTGGAACTCGATTCTATCCCGCCTGCGGGTTTCCCGCATGTGGATCCTGGGATGGAAGATCGATAGAATGTTGTCCGTTGAAGGCCTGATACCGGGTAACGCCCTTCTCCCGCCCAAGGTAGGCAACCCCATGGACTTTTTTTACGTTAGAGATCTCTGGTAGAGACATGGATAGCGATACCCTCCTCGAAGAATTGAACGCCCTGATCCATCGGGCGATGCAGGTGGATTTTCACGTCTCCGAAGAGACGGGGCGCATCGCCCTGGCGGCGGACTATGTTCCCGGGATCCTGGAATTGTTGCGTGCGGGAGCGCAGCAATTGGGCCAGGTGCAGGAGTATTACGAGGTCAAGGAAATTCCTGCGGCGGAGGACACGACGGACTCCCTGTCCGGGATCGGGGCCTTGATCTCCACGGAAATGGCGGTGCGGGAGATCGCGGACCTGGCTTTCCTGGCCCGGGGCGAAATCAAGGGCTGTGCCCAGGAATTGGCTCAGGCGCGGGAGCAGAACGACATCCTCAACATGGCGTCCCATTGCGACACGGGACTGCGGCGGCTGCGCAAAGCGTTGGTCTCGGTGGAGTCCGCGATCTATGAATTCGAGGGCGGGGAGGCGCCGGTCCGCAAATGGTACGACCTCAAACTCTCGCTGGACATCCGCCGGGCCTACAGCCGCCTGCGGCGGCGGATTCTGGCCCCGGGTGTGCCCACCGACGCGACCCTGGACCAGCGGTTGATGGAGGTGGAGGAGGGGTTCGCGGGGTTGCGTGCGGGCAAGATCTATCCCCTCTTCCGCATCGATGATCGGGTCCAGATGCGGTCCCTCAACAAGCGCATCTCCCAGTGGCGGGCCACCGAACCCCAAGATTTCCAGGCGGGACATCGCCTGTGGCAGGACTTGACGGGGTTTGCGGAACTCCTGGCCATGATCAGCCACCGCCAGGAACTGCGGGAACACGACCGTCGCCTGGTGGCTCGGGGCAACCACACGGTGCACCGCAATCACGGGCAGGGCGAGGTGCCCCCGGCATTGCTGGAGGAGTTGAAGCGGCTGGAAGGTCTGGACGCGGAAATCGATGCCCTGATCTACCCCGACCTCCAGACCGACGCCGCGGTCTGGGCCGAGCCCCTCAAGCGCCTCTTCGAATCGTTCACCGGCGGGCCGGTGCTGCGTCAGGGAGGCTGATCGGTCGCGGGCGGGCCGTCGAAAGCGTCCCCAAGAATCCGATCCGCTTCCCGCTCTACGGTGGTGTCCAGGCCCGGCAGGAAGCCGCGCGCCTCGGCCAGGGGGCGAACGGGGATGAGTTCGATACGGTTCCCATAGCGCAGGGCATGGAGCTTCTGACTCGGTTGGCCGCGGTCCCTCACGGTCCGTCCTCCGGATCCCTCTGGGGCTCGTGCTGGGCCAGGTAGCGGACCACGCCGCGCAGGGTGCGGACCTCGTTGTCGGAGAGGCGGGCGCGGAGGAAGAGGTTGCGCAGGTTGCGGACCATGCGGGGGCGTTTCTCCAACGGGCGCAGGAAGCCCGTGGCGTCGAGTTCCGCCTCCAGGTGCTCGAAGAAGAGTCGGACATCCTCACTCTTCGCTGGTCGGGCACCGGGGTAGGGTAGAACGGTGTCGGTGAGGGCCGTCTCCTCCAGGCCGGATTGGAACCACTCGTAGCCCACCAGGAGCACCGCCTGGGCCAGATTCAGGGAGCAGAAGGCGGGGTTCAGGGGCACCTCCACCAAGGATTCGGCGAGCACCAGGTGTTCGTTGCGCAGCCCGGTGCGCTCCGGACCGAACAGAATGCCGGTGGGCGCCTGGACGCCTTGGGCGCGACGCAGCTCCGCCGCCAGCCGCCGGGGGTGCACGACCGGCTTGATCATGTCCCGAGGGCGGGCGCTGGTGGCGTAGACGTGTTCCAGATCCGCCACGGCTTCCTCGGCGGTGTCAAAGAGGGTGGCACTCTCCAGGACCACGTCGGCGCCGGAAGAGGCGGCCTGGGCGTAGGGGTTGGGCCAGCCGTCCCGAGGCTTGACCAGGCGCATCTCCGTCAGCCCACAGTTGAGCATCGCGCGCGCCGTGGTGCCGATGTTCTCCCCCAGTTGGGGTTCGATCAGGATGATGGCCGGTGCCCCCGCCGCGATGCCATCCCCCAGACCCCGCTGTGTCAAGTCCGTCCCCGCCATGATGCCTCCTTCGGCGAGCGAGTCTATGCCAATCGTTTGGACGGATCGGCAAAATAGGGGAGACTGGGCGCCATGACCATGATCCTGACCCCAGATTCCGTTGCCGACGTGCTCGAACCGGAGGCCATCACGAAGCCTCTGCAAGCGGTGCTGGATAAGCTTTACAACTGGGGGGAGCAACTGCTGCTGATGTCCCCCAACTTGCTGGTGGCGCTCCTGGTCATGCTTCTCTTCTGGGTGTGTTCCAGGATCATCGGGGCCTCCCTGCGTCGCGTCTACCATCGGGTGACCGACAATCCCGCCCTGGCCCACATGCTGGAGACAGTGACCCGGTTCACGGTCATGGCCACAGGGTTGGTCGTCGCTCTGGGAGTGCTGGAACTGGACAAGACGGTGACCTCGCTGCTGGCCGGTGCCGGGGTCTTGGGCTTGGCCCTCGGCTTCGCCTTGCAGAACATCGCGGCCAACTTTGTCTCCGGCACCCTGTTGTCGATCCGCAAACCGTTCATCGTGGGGGACGTGATCGAATCCAACAGCTACTTCGGCACCGTCGTGGAGGTCAATCTGCGCACCACCAACCTGCGCACGCCCCAGGGCCAGATGGTGCTGATCCCCAACAAGGAGATCTTCGAACAACCGATCATCAACTACACCCAGGTCGGCAAGGCGGATGCCCACCGGCGACGGGTGGATCTGTCCGTGGGGATCTCCTACGGCGAGGATCTGGAGCATGTGGAGAAGGTGGCTCTGGCCGCCGTGGCGGGCGTCCCCGCCCGGCTGGAGGAGCGGGAAGCGGAACTCTTCTTCCAGGAATTTGGCGACAGTTCCATCAACTTCGTGGTGCGCTTCTGGATCGATTTCCAGCGCCCCATCCACTACAACGCGGCGGTGAGCCAGGCCATCATGGCGCTGAAGGCGGCCTTCGACCGCGAAGGCATCCTGATTCCCTTCCCCATTCGCACTCTGGATTTCGGCATCAAGGGGGGCGAACGCCTGGCCCAGGTGCTGGAAAGCCGGTCGCTGGGGGGGGCGTGATCGCTCGCCGCGTGCTCGTCGTCGGGGTGTTGCTGCTGGCGGCGTGTACTCCTCGACCGGAAGAACCGGAAGACTCTGCTGTCATGAATGCCCCCACCGCTCCCTCGACCGTCACCGGCCCCCGCATTCGCGTGCTAGGCACCGCCCAGGACGGAGGCTTTCCCCACGCTGCCTGCGACTGCGAACGCTGCGCCCTGGCCCGCCGGGACCCGGCGGTGCGCCAGCGCATCGCCAGCCTGGCCATCATCGTGCCGCCCCGGGTGTATCTGATCGATGCCACCCCGGATGTGCGGGAGCAGTTGACGCGGCTGACGGATGTGCGGGATTCGGTCACGGCCCAGGGCGTGGACCGTGCCCCGGTGGACGGTGTCTTCCTGACCCACGCTCACATCGGCCACTACCTGGGGCTCGCCTTCTTTGGCTTCGAGGCGGTGCACACCAAGGACCTGCCGGTCTACGGTACGGCCTCCATGGCGGAATTCTTGGCCACCAACGGTCCGTGGAATCAGCTGCTGCGGTTGGGCAACATCCGCACCGTGGTAGCCCCTCCGGGGGAGGTGGTGGCCCTGGAGGATGGCGTGACGGTGGAGCCCATCGCCGTGCCTCACCGGCAGGAGTACACCGACACCGTGGGCTACAAGATCCGCGGCCCCCGATCGACGGTGCTCTACATTCCTGATTGCGATCCCTGGCACGCCTGGTCGGAGGAAAGGCCCTCCTTGAAAGAGCTTCTCACCGGGGTGGACGTGGCCCTCCTGGATGGCAGCTTCTACTCTGGGGACGAACTGCCGGGCCGGGATCTCAAGAAGATCGGCCATCCCTTGATCACCGACACCATGGACCGTTTGGAGGGGATCTTTCCCGGGACGCCGTCCAACGGTGTGCGCATTTTCTTCACCCATTTCAATCATTCGAACCCCGTGCTCAATCCCGCCAGCTCGGCCCGCTGGGAGATCGAAGCGCGGGGTTTCGGGGTTGCGGTGGATGGCCTGGAGTTGCCGTTATGAGCTCGACCCCGGAATGGGCCGCCTTCACCCTCGCGGAACTCGCCCAACGCCAGCAGGCGGGGGACAGGCCGTACTTCGAATTCCTCCGCGTGCCCGCGATGAGCGCCGGGGTGTATGTCCTCCCCGCCGGGGGCATCGATCGCCAGCGACCCCACCAGCAGGATGAGATGTATTCCGTCGTGAGCGGCAAGGCGCGCTTCCGCGCGGGCGACGACCCGGAGGGCATCCCGGTGGGTCCCGGGGCGGTGCTCTACGTCCCGGCGACGGTGGAACACAAGTTTTTCGCCATCGAAGAAGAACTGACCGTTCTGGTCTTTTTCGCTCCGGCGGAGGAAGAGGAGTAGAATTCCTCTTGGGATGACTAAACGTTTTCGCCCCTGGGTCGTATGTACAGAGTGACAAGGCAAGAATGAGATTTCAAACCTTCCTCCTTCTAGGTTTCTTCATCGCCAGCTCGGTCCCGGCGGGGGCCGAGCTGGCGATTCTCACTACCGGCGACTTCATCAAGGTCAAAACGTTCGAATTGCAGGGCGAGCGGATGCGCCTGGAACTGGCGCGCGGCGGCGCTCTGACCTTGCCCCTGGGGCTGATCGAACGGGTGGTGGATGACGAGATTCCCCTGGAACCGGACCCCCTGCCGGAGCCGCCGCGGGAAGCGCGTTTCGATTTCGCCTTCACCCAGGGCCAACCCGTGCCCGAGACCCCCTTCGGCGATCTGATCTACCAGACCGCCCGGCGGCTCGATCTCAATCCACAATTGGTGGCGGCGGTGATCCGGGCGGAGTCAGCCTTCGATCCCCGGGCGGTCTCCGTCAAGGGAGCCCGGGGCTTGATGCAATTGATGCCCGCCACGGCCCAGCGCTTTGGGGTGGAGCACCATGAGCTTTTCGACCCGGCCCGCAACCTGGAAGCGGGGATGCGCTACCTGGAATGGTTGTTGCGCCGTTTCGACGGCGATCTGCTCCGCGCCCTGGCGGCGTACAACGCCGGGGAGGGCGCCGTGGATCGCTACGACGGTGTGCCCCCCTACGGCGAAACCCGCCGCTACATCCGGCGCATTTACAACCACCTGGGACTGCCCGATCAGGGCTTGCCGGCGGGTGTATGAGGCTCTGGGTCCGCAAATGCTCTTCCTTCGAGGAGGAAGCCAAGGCAGACCGGGAGTTCTGGGCGCGGTTCTCCCCGGAAGAGCGCGTCGCCATGGTGGAAGAACTGCGGGAAGAAGAATGGAGACGGCGCGGTGAAGGCGAACCAAGACTTCAGCGAGTTGCTCGCGTGCTTGATGCGCCATGGCGTTAGAGCCCTGGTCGTCGATCTGGAGGTCGCCTACATTGGCCGGAAGGCCCTGATTCGGAACAAGGCGGCGTCCGGGAGGACCCAAGATCGGGCGGATCTCGAATTGTTACAGGAAACTCAACACGACACCCCCCAGCGGGGATGATCCAGCAAGAAGCCTTCATCCTCGTCGAAATCCAGCGTCGCGCCGTCCAGTTCCCGGGCCGCCAGACGGTCCAGGAGGACGGGGACCTGGTCGATCTCCAGACGCAGGTCATCCGGGTCGCCCCGGCGCACGGCGGAGAGGCGGAACCCCATGGCCCCACAGCCCCCGGCGAAGGCGATGCGCAGGGCGCCGTCGGTGGGCAGATCGCGCCGGGCGGCGTCGCGGGCGGCGGGGGATAGGGTCAACTCCATGGCCGGGATCTTACACAACCGCCCGACCCTCTGGTAGCATCGCCGGGATACGATTCGGGCGCCGTGCAGACCCGTGCGCGCAGGAGCCTTTTCCGATCTTGTCCGATCTAATAGGTTAAAGACATCCATGAGCACCACCGCAGCCGAAAATACTCCGGCCACCGTGTCGGTCGAAACCCTGGACGATGTCGTCATCCGGTTTGCCGGGGATTCCGGCGATGGCATGCAGCTTACCGGCGGTCGGTTCACCAGCACCTCCGCCTTGTTGGGCAACGACATTTCCACCCTGCCGGACTTTCCGGCGGAAATCCGCGCCCCCGTCGGCACCCTGCCGGGGGTTTCCGCCTTCCAGGTGCGGATCGCCAACCACGACATTCACACTCCCGGGGACGCCCCGGATGTACTGGTGGCCATGAACCCGGCGGCCCTCAAGGGGAATCTGCGGGATCTGAAGCAAACCGGCGTCGTGATCGTGGATACGGACGAGTTCAACGCCCGCAACTTCAAGAAAGCCAACATCGAGACCGATCCTCTAGAGGACGGCACCCTGGAAGGCTACCGGGTCTACAAGGTGGCGCTCACCACCATGACCCGCCGGGCGCTGGAGGACACCGACCTGGATGTCAAATCCAAGGATCGGTGCAAAAACTTCCTGGCCTTGGGCATGGTCTACTGGCTCTTCAGTCGCCCGATGGACTACACCATCGAATGGCTGCAAAAGAAGTTCGCGCACCGCCCGGATCTGATCGATGCCAACACCCGGGCGCTCAAGGCGGGGTGGAACTTCAGCGACATCACGGGCATTTTCCAGGTGCGCTACGAGGTCGCCCCGGCGCGGCTGGAACCCGGCACCTACCGCAACATCCAGGGCAATCCGGCGCTGGCCATGGGGCTGGTGGCGGCGTCTCTCCAGAGCGGTCTGCCCCTCTTCCTGGGGGCCTATCCCATCACCCCCGCCAGCGACCTGCTGCACCATCTGGCGAGCTACAAGGAGTACGGCGTCACCACCTTCCAGGCGGAGGATGAGATCGCCGCCGTGTGTGCCGCCATCGGGGCCTCCTTCGGGGGGCGCCTGGGGGTCACCGCCTCCAGCGGCCCGGGGATCGCCCTCAAGGCGGAGGCCATGAACCTGGCGGTGATGGTGGAACTGCCGCTGGTGGTCATCAACGTGCAGCGGGCTGGCCCTTCGACCGGGATGCCCACCAAGACCGAGCAGAGCGACCTGCTGCAAGTCATGTTTGGCCGCAACGGCGAATCGCCGGTGCCGGTCCTCGCCGCCGCCTCCCCGAAGGACTGTTTCGCCATCGGTCTGGAGGCGTGCAACATCGCCCTCAAATACATGGTGCCGGTGGTGGTGCTGACCGATGGCTATCTGGCCAACGGCTCCGAGCCGTGGCGCCTGCCGAAGCTGGATGACGTGCCGAAGATCGCCACCCGTTTCGCCGAGGTGGAAGACGCCGAGAATTTCGAGGCCTACCGGCGGGATGAATCGACCCTGGCGCGGCCCTGGGCCATCCCCGGCACGGCGGGGTTGGAGCATCGGGTGGGCGGGCTGGAGAAGAAGAACGTCACCGGCAATGTGGAATACGACCCCGCCAACCATGCGGAGATGACCCACCTGCGGGCCGACAAGGTGGCCCGGGTGGTGCAGGACATCCCCGACGTGGAGGTCCACGGCGATCCCCAAGGCGGCGATCTGCTGGTGGTGGGCTGGGGCAGCACCGCCGGGGCCATCACCGGCGCCGTCGATGAGGCGCGCAAGCGGGGCTATGGGGTCAGCCGCATTCATCTGCGCTACCTCAACCCCTTCCCCAAGAACCTGGGGGAGGTGCTGCGGCGCTTCTCGCGGGTGCTCCTGCCGGAGATGAACATGGGGCAACTGGCGCTCCTGCTGCGGGCCAAATACCTGGTCGATATCGAGAGTTTCTGCAAGGTGGAAGGGCGACCCTTCGGGCGCGGCGAGATCCTGGCCAAGATTGAAGACATTCTGGGAGGTGGCGATGTCCACTGAAGCGACCCTGACCAAGAAAGATTTCGCCTCGGACCAGGATGTCCGCTGGTGTCCCGGCTGTGGCGACTACGCCATCCTGTCGGCGGTGCAGCAGGTGTTCCCGGGATTGGGGATCCCCAAGGAAAACTTCGTCGTGGTTTCCGGGATCGGTTGTTCCAGCCGCTTCCCGTACTACATGAACACCTTCGGCTTCCATACCATCCACGGTCGCGCCCCGGCGGTGGCCACCGGATTGAAGATGGCCCGACCGGAGTTGGAAGTCTGGCTGGTGACCGGGGACGGCGATGCCATGTCCATCGGCGGCAACCACCTGATCCACATCCTGCGGCGCAACGTCGGGGTCAAGATCCTGATGTTCAACAACCGCATCTACGGTCTGACCAAGGGGCAGTATTCGCCTACCAGCCCGGTGGGGAAGCGCACCAAATCCACCCCCATGGGTTCGGTGGACAACCCCTTCAACCCCCTGGCCCTGGCTCTGGGGGCGGGGGCGACCTTCGTGGCCCGCTCGGTGGATGTCTTCCTGCCCCATCTGAAAGAGACCCTCAACGCCGCCGCCCAGCACCCCGGCACGGCGTACATCGAGATCTACCAGAACTGCAACATCTTCAACGACAAGGCCTTCACCTACATGACGGAGAAGGACCAGCGGGATGACCACACCCTGTACCTGAAGCAGGGCGAGCCCCTGGTGTTCGGCAAGAACCAGGACAAGGGGTTGCGGATGAATGGCGTCGAGTTGGAGATCGTCCAACTGGGCGAGGGCCTCACCGCCGACGACTGCCTGGTCTGGGATGCCACCCGCCCCAATCCCGCCTTCGCCATGCTCATGGCCCAGGCCCTGCCGCCCCACTTCCCAACGCCCATCGGGGTCTTCCGCGACGTCGAGGCTCCCGCCTACGAGGACGGCGTGCGGGCCCAGGTGGAGCACCAGATTCAGGCCAAGGGGAAGGGGACGCTGGAGGGGCTGTTGTACTCGGGGGATCTGTGGGAAGTGCATGGGGGGAGCCCCTGACCTTTTCTGATTTTCTGCGATTCCCGTGGTCCTGAGCCCCATCGTCGGATTTCGTCAAGATGAGGTGGGCGACTGGATCGCGGAACTCGCCTGTGGCCACCACCAGCACGTCCGCCATCGCCCCCCCTTCTTTCCCCGACCGTGGGTTCTTGACCAAGAAGGTCGGCGGGGAAAACTCGGCACTCCGTTGGAGTGCCCGGAATGTCCTGCGACGGCGCGAGACGCGGTAAGCTAGCAAGGCGCCCCGGCGCTCGATGATCACACCAACCCCGGAGCCTTTGGAGGATTTCCTGATGAAGAAGCCCATTCGCGTCGCCGTCACCGGTGCCGCCGGAAATATCGGTTACGCCCTGACCTTCCGCATCGCCGCCGGTGCCATGCTGGGGCCGGATCAGCCCGTGATCCTTCAGTTGATCGAGATCCCCCCCGCCCTGGATGCTCTGAGTGGGGTGTGCATGGAGTTGAACGATTGCGCCTTCCCCCTGCTCCAGGGCATCGTGCCCACGGCGGATTTGAACGAGGGCTTCGACGGCGCGGACGTCTGCCTGCTGGTGGGGGCGCGACCCCGGGGACCGGGGATGGAACGCAAGGATCTCCTCTCCGCCAACGGCAAGATCTTCGGCCCCCAGGGCAAGGCCATCAACGACCGGGCTTCCCGAGACGTGCGGGTGTTGGTGGTGGGCAACCCCGCCAACACCAACGCCCTGATCGCCGCCTCCAACGCCCCGGATCTGAACCGCCGCCAGTTCACCGCCATGACCCGCCTGGACCACAACCGGGCCATCAGCCAGTTGGCGGAAAAGACCGGCAAGCACTCCACGGCCATCCGCCGCATGACCATCTGGGGCAACCACTCGGTCACCCAATACCCGGACATCCACCACGCCACGGTGGATGGCGTCGCGGCGCCGACCCTGGTGGATCAGGCCTGGTACCGAGACACCTTCATCCCCAAGGTGCAGAAGCGCGGCGCCGAGGTGATCAAGGCCCGGGGGGCGTCCTCCGCTGCCTCCGCCGCCTCCGCCGCCATCGACCATGTGCGCACCTGGGTGCAGGGCACCGCCGACGGCGATTGGGTCTCGATGGCGGTCCCGTCGGACGGCAGCTACGGGATTGACCCGGGGGTGATCTACTCCTACCCGGTGACCTGCCAGGGCGGCGATTACCAGATCGTCCAGGGCCTGGACATCGACCCCTTCAGTCGCGAGAAGATGGACGCCACCGAAGCCGAATTGCGGGAGGAGCGGGCGGCGGTGGAGGCGTTGTTGGGGTAGAGAGGCGAATTTCCGTGAATGTTTACCAACAGATCGAGAAGAGACGGGCGGAGATCCTGCGTATCGCCAAGGATCATGGGGCGCGGAATCTCCGGCTGATCGGTTCGGTAGCACGGGGCGATGTCCACGACGATAGTGATCTGGACCTGCTGGTGGAGTTTGAACACGGGCGGACGTTGATGGACCATGCGGCGTTGATGCTGGCCTTGCAATCCCTATTGGGCCTGAAGGTGGATGTCGCCAGCGAGCGCGGCCTGCGGCCCCGCGTCCGCAGCCGCGTTCTGGCGGAGGCCCGGCCCTTGTGAGGCGGGATCTCGAGCGTCTTCAGGACCAAGGGGCACGGTGACCCGTGATGTGCCGGTGCTGAAGGTGCAGTGGGTCCAGATTGTTCGAGCGGCAAGGACAGTGGCGGACAACGACTTCTTGTGAGACAATCCCCGGCAAGCCGAGCCCCCCAGGCTTGTCCCGAATACTGAGATGGTCATTTGCCTACCAAGGGGGTGCCGTGAGAGCCGCTTCGATTTCTTTGCTACAGCTCATACTGATTCTGATCCTGGCTTCGCCGGTCGGGGCGCAGCTGCAATCCATCGTGCCGACGGATGGCGGCGACGGGGACAAGCCGGAGATCGCCATTGTCTGGGAGGATGAGCACGGTGTCTTCTGCTCCCATGTTCCCCGGGAACCGCTCCCCAACGGCTTCACCTTTAGCGATAGCAGCCGCTGGTCCGATACCGCGACCGATCCATCCGGGCTGGGCCAGGGCGACCCCATGACCCTGACCTGGGGGATCGTGGACGATGGGACGAGTATCCCCGGCTTCAATGGAGAGCCCACCGCTGGCAGTGATCTGATCGCCTTTCTGGACGCCGTCATCGGTGCGGGTCCGGGGGGTTCCGATCTGACCCAGCGGCCCTGGTTTGCCAGTTTCCAGGCCATCTTTGATACCTGGGAAACCCTCACCGGGATTCGTTATGTCTATGAGGCGGCGGACGATGGGGTCGCCTTCTCCAACTTCAGCAACTCCGGTCCCGGGTCCCTCGGCGTCCGCGCGGACATCCGCATCGGCGGCCACTCCATCGACGGCCAATCCGGCTCCAACGTACTGGCCTACAACTTCTTTCCCAACAATGGCGAGATGGTGATCGATACCGACAACAGCTCCTTCTACGGCAGCAGCTTCGGTAGTTTCCTTGGCTTGCGCAACGTCCTGGCCCACGAGCACGGTCACGGTCTGGGCATCAACCACGTCTGTCCCATCAGCCAGACCAAGTTGATGGAGCCCTTCGTCTCCTTCGCCTTCGATGGCGCCCAGGAGGACGACATCCTGGCCGCCAACCGGGGCTACGGCGATACCCGGGAATTTCCCAACCAGAACGACACGGCGGGAACCGCCTCCTCCCTGGGTTCCCCCGGGGTGCCCAGCAATACGGTGGTGAGCGATGTCAGCATCGACGACAACAGTGATCTGGACTTCTTCGCCGTCACCGTACCCGCGGGGACCCGAGCCACGGTCACCCTGACGCCCACGGGCACCACCTACCTCAGCGGTCCCCAGGTCGGTAGTTGCAACACCGGCAGCAGCTTCAACGCCCAGACCCAGAGCAATCTGGCGCTGGAATTGCGCGGGCTGTCCGGCAACAACGTGCTGGCCAGCGCCAACGCCAATCCCGCAGGAAGCGCGGAAACCATTACCGATTTTGCCCTGCCGGAAGGTGCCGGAACCTACTTCGTCCGCGTCTCCGGCTCCGCCAACGCGGCGCAGCGCTACGCCCTCACCGTGGCCCTCGACGCCACCGAGGCGGATCTGTCGATCACCAAGACGGACTCCCTGGACCCGGCGTTTACCGGCACTTCCCTGGTCTATACCGTCGAGGTCGCCAACGCCGGGCCGCTGGCGGCGACCAATGTGGTGGTCACCGAGACCCTTCCGGCGGGGGTGACGCTGGTCTCCACCAGCGGCTGCACCAACGATCCGACGGGGGTGCCCACCTGCAACCTCGGGACCATCGCCAACGGGGCCTCGAAGAGTTTCCAGGTGACGGTGACCATCGACCATGGGACCAGCGGCACCATCAACAACCAGGTCAGTGTCGCCTCGGCGGTGACGGATCCCCAGGCGGGGAACAACACCGATGCCGAGGGCACCGCGATCCAGACCGTCGCCTGCGCCACGAATGTCGTGCTGAATGCGGGCGACATCAATGGCGCCGCCGCCTGGCAGGCGACCAACTCGATCACCGCCCAGGGCACTTTCGAGGTACCCGCGGCGGACGATGTCACCCTGCTGGCGGGCAGTTCCATCGTCTTGGAGAATGGCTTTTCCGTCGGCGCCGGGGCGCGCTTCGTGGCGGTGGTGGACCCGCTGATCACCTGTCCGTAGGGGTGGGCGCCGGGTCCTGGAGGATCTTCCGGTGGGGGAAGGGGATCTCGATGTCCGCTTCCCGCAAGCGGTCCAGGAGGACGCCCGGCAGGGTGTTCTTGACCTCGATGTAGTTGCCCTGGGCGGTCCAGAAGGAGAGCTGGAGGTTGACCCCGGAATCCGCGAAGTCCTTGAAGAAGATCTGCGGTCGGGGCTCTTCCAGACAGCGGGGGTTGGCGTCCACCACTTCCGTCAGGATTTCCCGCACCCGCTTCTGGTCCTCTTTGTAGGCCACCTGGATTTGCAGATCGATGCGGCGGATGGGGAAGCGGGTGAAGTTGATCACTTCCCCCTTCATCACCGATTCGTTGGGCACCCGGACGAAGAGGTTGTCGAAGGTGCGGAGCTTGGTGGACAGCAGATCGATGGCCAGCACCTCACCGGTGTGGTTGCCAATGCGCACGGTATCGCCGATGGCGAAGGGGCGTTCCACGACCAGAAAGAGACCGCTGATCAGGTTGGAGGCGGAGGTTTGGGAGGCGAAGCCCAGGGCCACGGTGAGGACTCCCGCGGCGCCCAGGAGCACGGAAAGATCGAAGCCCATTTCCACCAGGACACTGGCCACCACCAGGGCGAGCAACACGTAGTTGACGATGCGCCGGGCGAGAAAGGCCTGGGTGGGTTCCAGGGTTCGGCGCAGCACCCGCTCCAGGCCCCGGGCGGCGAGTTTCGCCAGCAGGAAGCCCACCACCAGAAAGATGGCGGCGCGGGCCGTGGAGGCCAGGCGCTCCGGGGTGATCAACTGGTGTAAAGAGTCCGTGACGGTGGTCCAGAAAGCATCCATGATCAGCTCATTCGAAAAGGGAACTGAGCGCCCGGACCAGGCGCGGGCTCTCGGGTTGGACGCGGGCGGCGGCCACCCGCCGGGCGGCCTGGGGATGGGCGGAAAAGCGGACTTCGCCGGTCGCTTCGGTGCCCCAGGACTCGGCGCGGTGCAACTCCACGGCGGAGGTCCACAGGGTGCCTTCGGAGTCCTCGAACAGCTCCAGGTGGGGCACCGGCACCTTGATGCGTTCCAGCACCAGCACCTCGGCGGCGCGATTGACCACCCGGACCGGGGTCACGGCCCGCTGCGCCGGCACCGAGATGTTCTCCAGGTGCAGGCGGGGCACGGTGGTGGCGGAGTAGCACAATTCCCCCAGGATGCGGCTCGGCCCGAACCAGGTCTCCGACGGGCGGAGAATCGGCTCGTCCAGAAGATTGCCCAGGCGTTCGTTGCCGAGGCGGATCCACAGGGGATTGGAGACGAAGAAATCCACCGCCTCCCCCGGAGGGATGCGCAGGGGGATCGCGGGCCGCGACACCAGGGGGCGATCCGCCAACGCCGGCTCCAGGCGCAGCCCCTCGGCCAGCGAGGGGCGAAAGGCGAAGCGGTAGCGGGTCACCCCCTCCAAGGCGGCCTCCGCATCGTCCATGGGGACCGGTACCGGGGCCTCCGGTGGGGTCCCGTCCGCCGCCGGTGCTTCCGTCGTCCCACCGTGCTGGACATCGATACGCAGGTCCCCGGCGGAGCGCCACAGGATCAGCCGGAGCGGTCCGATGTGCCGCTGCTGGACCACCGCCTCATCCACGGTGAGGGTGTCCCACCAACGGGAGTCCGAAGCCGGGGAAGCAGTCTTGGGGGTGGGGTCCATGGGGGTCAATCTATCAGATCGGGAGCTCCCGGTTGGCCAAGTTGACACACTGTGGCCCGATTGGTAGGGTCCCCAAATTCACTTGAGAACACCCTATGGATACCCTGAAAATTTGTCTTCAAAGCCTGCCGTGTCTCGCCTTCCGGGACGCGCTCCGGTGGCCGGTGGAACCCTCCCCTCGCCCATGAAGCGCGCCGCGATTCCCTGCTTGCATCTCGGTGACATCGAACTGCCCACCGAGGTTTCCCGGCTCTACGATCTGGCCTACAACCTGTGGTGGACATGGACCCCGGAGGCGCGTCGCCTGTTCGCGTCCATCGATCCCGCCGCCTGGTCGCATTACCGCAATCCGGTTCAGATGCTGATCAACGTCGAGCCGGAGCGCTGGCGGGTGTTGGTGGAGAGCGAGCCCTTCATGGACGCCTTCGGTCAGGTGATGGGGGATTTCGACCGCTACCTCGACGGGGTGGGGGAGAGCTGGTTCTACCAGCAGCACGGAGCAACGTTGCCCGGCGCGGGGGGAAGGAGTGACGAGGGCGGCGAGCGCACCATCGCCTATTTCTCCATGGAGTACGGTCTCGATGCCTGCCTCGCTCTCTACTCCGGGGGACTGGGGGTGTTGAGCGGCGACCATTTGAAGAGCGCCAGCGACCTGGGCCTGCCCTTCGTCGCGGTGGGGCTGCTGTATCCCCACGGGTACTTCCGCCAGACGGTGGATGCCGAAGGGTGGCAGCAGCACTCCTACCCCCAGTACGACCTGACGCGCCTGCCGTTGCGCCCGGTGGCCACTCGCACCGGTCGATCGCTGGTGATTCCGGTACCGGTGGAGGATCGGGACATCCACGCCCAGGTGTGGCTGGCCCAGGTGGGACGGGTGCCCTTGTTGCTGCTGGATACGGACATCCCGGAAAACGATCCGGCGGATCGTCCCATCACCGACATCCTGTACGTCCAGGGGCGCGAGATGCGCCTGGTGCAGGAGATGCTCCTGGGGGTCGGGGGCGCCCGGGCGCTGCGGGCGTTGGAGATCACCCCGACGGTCTGGCACCTGAACGAAGGGCATTGCGCCTTCGCCCAGTTGGAGCGTCTGGATGGGCTGCGCCGCGCCGGGCAAACGCTGGACGAGGCCCTGGCGGCGCTGCGAGCCACCACGGCTTTCACCACCCACACCCCCGTGCCCGCCGGCAATGAACAGTTCGACCGAGCGCTGGCGGTGCGCTACCTGGAGCCTTGGGGCACCCGCCTCGACTGCCCGGTGGAGCGGCTGATGGCCCTGGGGAATTCCGGTGGGACCGGCGAAGCCCAGCCGCTCAACCTCACCGCTCTGGCGCTGCGCACCAGTGGCCCGGTCAACGGGGTCAGCCAGCTCAACGCCGAGGTCCTGGAGCGCATGTGGCAACCTCTTCTGGCGGAGGGATTGGACGGATCCGGTGAACCGGGGCCGCCGCGGCACATCCGGGGGATCACCAACGGGGTCCATTCCGCCACCTGGCTGGGGCTGGACATGCGCCGCTTGTTGGAACGCCACCTGGGCCGCGACTGGCAGGACAAGCTTCTGGAACCAGCGGCCTGGAGGGTTTTGGAGGACGTCCCGGACGGGGAAGTCTGGAAGGCCCACCAGGCCCAGAAGGCGCGCCTCGGTCGGTTCTGCCGCGGGCGGCTGCGGGAGCAGCTGGCGCGCCACGGCCAGCCTCCCAGCGCCCTGCGGGAGGTGGAGGCCATGTTCGATCCGGAGGTGCTGACCCTGGGTTTCGCCCGCCGTTTCGCCACCTACAAGCGCGCCAACCTCATCTTCACGGACCTGGAGCGTTTGCAGCGGGCGTTGCGAGACGGACCGGTGCAGATCCTCTTCGCGGGCAAGGCCCATCCGGCGGATCGTCCCGGCCAGGAATTGATCCAGAACATCTTCCAGCTCAGCCAATCCCCGGAGCTGAAGGGGCGGGTTTTCTTCCTCGAAGATTACGACATGCGGGTCGGGGCGATGCTGGTCCAGGGCGTGGATGTCTGGCTCAATACGCCCCGTCGCCCCCTGGAGGCGAGCGGCACCAGCGGTCAGAAGGCTTCCCTCAATGGCGCCCTCAACTTCAGTGTGCTGGATGGTTGGTGGCCGGAGGGCTTCGACGGAGAGAACGGCTGGGCCATCGGCGAGGCGCAGCGTTTCGACAATGAAGCGGAGCAGGACCGGGATGACGCCGCTTCCTTCTATCGCACCCTGGAGGAGGCGGTCATCCCCCTCTACCGGGAGCGAGAGGATGGGCTTCCCCGGCGCTGGATCGAACACATGAAGCGGGCCATCGCCACCGTGGCGCCACAGTTTTCCGCCCACCGCATGGTGCGGGATTACGTTGAATTGGCCTATGCTCCGGCCCCGGGAGCGCGGCAACCGGAAGAGGAGGCCATCGTTGGCCAGCGTTGAAGAGCAACTCTACGCCCTGTGGGGAGAGGTCCAGGACCTCGACACCGCCAGTGAGATCCTGGGTTGGGATCAGGAGACCTTCATGCCCTCGGCGGGGGTCGAAGGCCGGGGCAAGATCCTGGCGACCCTGGCCGGGACGCGGCACGAGAAGTTGACCGCCCCGGCGCTCCGCGAGGTGCTCGAAGCCTGTGCCGAGGCGGCGGAGCCCGGCAGTGTCCTGGCAGCGCAGGTGCGCTGCGCCCGGCGCGTCGTCGATCGCGCCGTCAAGGTGCCGGGCTCCCTGACCCGGGAACTGGCGGAGACCCAGAGTCAGGCCCTGGCTGCCTGGCAACAGGCCCGCAAGGCCGCCGACTTCAGCCATTTCCAACCGTACCTGGAGCGCCTGCTGCACCTGAAGCGGCAGGAAGCCCGGGCGGTGACTGGCGATTCGAGTCCCGGTGATGGCGCCCTCTACGATGCCTTGTTGGACGAGTACGAGCCGGGAGCGACGACGGCGGCGCTGGTACCCCTCTTCGAGTCGCTGAAGGCCGCCCTGAGTCCCCTGGTGCAAGGCGTGGTGGAGAGCGGCGTGACGGTGGATGAGAGCGCCGCGCAGGGGGCCTTTCCCGCCGCCCAGCAGGAAGCCTTCGGTCGCCGCATGGCGGAGGCGTTCGGCTTCGACTTTGCCGCCGGGCGGATGGATCTCTCAACCCACCCCTTCTGCACCGGCTTCAACCCGCGGGATGTGCGGCTCACCTGGCGCTACCAGGAGGATGACCTCCGCCCCGCCCTGTTCGGTATCCTCCATGAGACCGGCCACGGGCTCTATGAGCAGGGTCTCCCGGCGAGCGGGCACCGGACGCCCGCGGGGGGGGCGGTCTCCCTGGGAATCCACGAGAGCCAGTCGCGGCTGTGGGAAAATCTGGTGGCTCGCAGCCGCCCCTTCTGGCATTGGGCGCTCCCCCAGATGCAGGAGATGATCCCCAGCACCCAGGGCGCGACCGTCGATACCCTCTGGCCAGCCCTCCACACGGTGCGTCCGAGCCTGGTGCGGGTGGAGGCGGACGAGGCCACCTACAACCTCCACGTGGCGATTCGCTTCGATCTGGAGCGCGCCCTGTTTGCGGGGGATCTGGAGGTGGCGGACCTGCCGACCGCGTGGGATGCTGCCTACGGTGACCTGTTGGGGATCACGGCGGAAACCGCCGCCGATGGAGTCTTGCAGGACATCCATTGGTCCATGGGGGCCTTCGGGTACTTTCCCACCTACACCCTGGGCACCCTCGCCGCCTCGCAACTGATGGCCGCCGCGGAGCGGGATCTGGGGGATCAGGACGAGGCGTTCGCGCGGGGGGAATTGAAGCCTCTGCTGGACTGGCTGCGGCGCCATATCCACCAGCACGGCAGCCGCTACGAGGCTTCCGATCTCCTGGTGAAAGCCACCGGCAAGCTCCTGGCAGCGGACGACTTCCTGGCCTACATCCGGACCACCACGGAGGCCGTCTACGGGGTTTCCGTGGCGCCCGCCGAGAGCTAAGAAGCCTCCTCCCCCCAAAGGGAGAGGAGGCGCAGGAAGACTCAGAGAGGGATGCGACACTTGAAGGTGGCGTAACCGTCGGTGCGATACGAACCCTGGTAGAGGTGGCACGCGGTGACGATCACCGTGTTGGTGATGCCGCAGGGCAGATAGCCCAGATCGGCGCATTTGTTCCTGCCATCGATCAGCAGGTTGATGTTCAGATTGCCCGCCGCGGCGGTGCAGTCCGACCCCATGCCCCACTCCGTGGCTGTGGTGCCCATGGGTTCGCAAGTCGAGGGAACCAGGGCCATCGGCTGGGCCGGTGGCACGGTGTCGAGGTTCGTCGGATCCAGGATCGGCGCCGCCGGTGCCTCCGCAGGGGCTTGCGCGTCTTCCGCCAGGGCCTGGAAAACCATCAGACTCAAACCCGCGACCAGCGCCAGGACCAGCGCCAGACGGAAGGTGACCTGTTGCAATTTCTTCATGATGTTTGACCTCCGGTTAGTGTTCAGGATGGATGACTCAGTCGTAGATGCGGCACTTGAAGGTGGCGTAGCCGTCGGTGCGGTACGAGCCCTGGTACAGGTGACAGGCGGTGACGATGACGGTGTTGGTGATCCCGCAGGGGAGGAGCTCCCGATCCGCGCACTCATTGGCACCCAGGACCTTCAGGTTGAATTGCAAGTCCGCCGCTGCCGCCGTGCAGTCGGACCCCATGCCCCAACTGATGTCGGTGGTACCCAGGGCCTCGCAGGTATAGCCGCCCCAGGCGAGAGGCTGGGCCGGCGGCGTGGTTTCGAGGGCCGCCGAATCCACGACCGGCGTCGCTTCCGCCGCCGGGGGGGAGGGTTCGACACCCTGCGCCTGGGCCAGCGCCAGGCTCGACAGGGCGAATAGGGCGAGGACGAGCGACAGAATCCAAGGGGGCCGTTGCAGCGTTTTCATGGTTGGAAACCTCCAGTGAGTCGTGAGTTGTGCGAGCTGGCCTCGTGAGGTGGGACAAGCCCTTGCACACCCGGCGATCCCCCTTGTGAGCCGTGGCCCCGAGGGGGCGACGCTGGGCAACCCGAGTCTGGTCGGAGGGTGGTAAAGAAATCGATGGATTGCCGCTGTTTTCGCCCTGTTCCAACACCCCTCAAGCTAAACACCTAGGAAAAAAGGGGTTATTTTTCCCTGTGTTTTAAGAAATTATAGCCATTACATCCATTCGTTGACTCCAATCGCGGGACAGCTCTAGCATGACGCCGTGAAGGAACCCCGACCACCGACCTGCGCGCGCTTCGGAGGGTTCGCGCTGGATCTGAAGAGTCTCGAATTGCGTCGCGCTGGGCAGAGCGTGGATCTGCAGCTTCAGCCGAAAAAAGTTCTCGCCCATCTGGTCCAGAATCCGCTGCGCATCGTTTCTCGGGAGGAACTTCAACAACATCTCTGGGGGGATCGTCATGTCGATGCCGCTCAGGGGCTGAACAATGCCGTCCGGCAGATCCGCAAGGCACTCCAAGACTCGGCGGAACGTCCCGAGTTCATCGAGACCGTGCCCCGGCAGGGCTATCGTTTCATGGCCCCAGTGGAGATCGGCCCGGCGGAGGATCCGGCGGTGGTCCTGCCGCCGCCGGGAAGGACCCGGCGGGCCTGGCTCGGCGTCTTGCTGGTGGCCCTCGTCCTGGTTGGGGCTGGTTTCGTGGCCCGGTGGACGGGGCGCCCACGGGTCGCGCCGGATCACCCCCTGCGCCTGGCGGTCCTGCCCCTGGAAACCCTTGGGGATCCAGAGGGTGAGCCTCTGTCCGCACTGTTTTCCGAAGAGATCATCACCGCTCTCGCGAGCCTCGACACCGGGCGATTGACGGTCCTGTCCCGCGCCTCCATGCAGCGCTACTCCCATCACCCCCGGCAACTCCAAAGGGTGGCTGAGGAATTGGGCGCCACCTATCTGGTCGAGGGGAGCGTTCGGGCAGATCCCCAGGGCACGATTCTGCTGGTGCGCCTGATCCGTGGAGGGAATGAGTCGGTCGTGTGGGGCAAGCGCTTTGCCTTCGATCAGGACCGGGTGGGCTCCGGCGCGTTGGTGGTCGCGACGGAGATCGCTCGGGCTCTTTCGGAACACGCCCTTGAGGTGCCGCTGCAAGCTCCGAGGATGACGGAGGGGCTGGCGAATCCAGAGGCCTGGGCGGCGTTTGTGGAGGCGCGTTTCCGGCTGAGTTCGGGCACCGCGGAGGATCTCGAAACGGCTCGACAACTCTTTCGCCGGGTCACGGAACTGGCACCGCGGCACGCCCCGGCCTGGCTCGGTCTGGCGCAGGCCACGTGGGGCCTCCCTTGCGATGACCGACGGGTGCGGGAGGAGGCGCGGGCCTTGAGCGAACGGGCCCTTGAACTGGACCCCCTTTCCGGACAGGCTCACGTGTTGCGAGGGACGATCGCCTTTCTTCAGGAATGGGACCCCCAACGCGCCGAGGAGCATTTTCAGCGAGCGCTGGAACTTGCCGGTGGTCAGTCGAAGGTCCACAGTGCCTACGGGTTTTTTCTCGCCATTCTGGGTCGGTCGGACGCCGCGATCCAGGAAGCGGAGCGAGCCCTGGAACTCGATCCGATCTCCGGCCTGGGCCACTATCACGCGGGGGCGACGTATCTCATGAGCCGTCAGAACCACGAGGCGGCGGCCATCTGCCGTCGTGCCATGGACCAGATGTGTCCCGAGTGCGCGATGCTCCAGTGGTGTCTTCTCGATGCCCTCATGGGCCTGGGAGAATACGAGGAGGCGCGAGAGAGGGTGCTGGGGTGGCTGCGGCAACGACCGGATCGCGAACCGGTGGTGAGGGCGGTGGCGGCGGCGCCATCGGCGCGTCAGGCGGTCCAGGTGTTTCTGGTGGCGATGGCGGCGGCGAACGGACCCGAGGAGTTTGGCTCCGACTTCACGGGGTGGAAGGCTCTCAAGGCGGCCCGAGCGGGACAAAAGGACCAGGCCCTGGACTGGCTCGAAGAGGCCCATCGAGAGCGCTCCTGCAGTTTCTTCTGGGCCAGCAGCCCCGTCTGGGATCCCTGGCGAGGCGATCCGCGTTTTCAGGCGTTGGTGGCCGACTCTCCTCTCGCGGCGGCAAGCTCACCGGCGGCGCGTCCCCGAGCCGAAGAGCCGTGATAGATTTCCCCGCAACCTATCCGTTCCCTAACAAAAGGAGATGCCTGTGAAGAAGACTGCTTTGTTTGGACTGTTGCTTATTGTGTGTTTGTGCAGTGCCGGTGCGCCCGAGGCGGCGGCACCTTCGGATGATTACAGCGTGGCGGTGTTCGAGGCCACGTTCGGTGAGACCGGCATGATCATGCCGATTCCCCACTGTGGCGACTATTGCGAGAACCCGGGCCAGTCGCGAGGCTGCATCGATACCTCCGGGAGCAGTTGGAAGAAGGTGGAGTGCACCTGCGTCGGCACGACCTGGACCTGCTACTAGAGCCCGCCCAAGAAGGGCGGTGAGGCGCCCTGTTCTCCGGTGCCTCACCGCCCCTTGAAACGCCAAACCCGGCGGAGTTCGATCAGCAGGTCGGATCCTTTTCGGGACTCGCCAATCCCAGAGCCTGCCGCAGTGTCAGCGACGGATCGAAGCCGGGCATCGTCGGTAGCGCGGCCTGCGACCCTTGGATCCGCAGATCGAGCAGCCGTTTGGTCGGGCGCTATCGTTGGCGGGGGAACACCGTACGTTGTATGATTCTCAAGCGTACGGGGCTCTGGAGCGCTGTACAGCAAGGAGGCCCACCATGGCGGAACCCATCACCGCGACGCAACTGCGGAAAGATATCTACAACGCCCTCGACCGAGTGCTCGCGACCGGCGTTGCCCAGCCGGTGGTGCGCAATGGCCAGACTCTGTTGATCGTGCGGGAGAGTGGCAAGCGATTGGACTTTGACCGGCTGCCGAAGCGTAGAATTCGCACTTGCAGCGCTGAGGAGCTGGTCAACACTTCCTGGGAAGGGGAGTGGAATCCGAATCCATGAAGGTGTTCCTCGACACCTATGCCTGTATCTTCCTGCTGGAGGGGGATGAGGCCGCGTTTGGTAAGCGGGCGAAACAGGAACTAGAGCGTGCGGCGCTCTTCATTTCCCCCCTGGTGCGTCTGGAATTTGCCTACCTCCATGAGATTCACAGGATCAACCACGCTCCAGATCGCCTATTGAGCGAATTGACGACTGCCTATGGCGTCACGGAAGCCAGCGATCCTATCCAGGAGATCGTGGCGGAGGCCATGGCGCTGACCTGGACCCGCGATCCCTTCGACCGACTGATCGTCGCCACGGCGAAGCTCCACAGAGCCCCGCTGATCACCCAAGACCAGACCATCCTGGAGCACTTCGAGAACGCGGTCTGGTGACCGCGGCGACAGTGGTACCATCCCCCTCGCTTCCTGAAGGAATCCCTCTCGCTTGGAAGGAGTTCGTCGATGCCCTGGACCCGCGCTCTCGCCGCCCTTGCCCTCCTCCTTTTGCCCCTTTGCCTCAGCCCGGCGCTGGCGGCGAATGGGGAAGAGATTCAGCTCTCCCAATACCTCCCCACCGGGGTGGAATACGACCCGGCGATCCCGACGCCAGCGTCCGTGTTGGGATTCGAGGTGGGGGAGCGCCATGTGCGCCCGGACCAGCTGGTGCGCTATATGGAGGTGCTGGCGGCCAGTTCCGACCGGGTCACCCTGGAGGTCACGGGGCAGACCCATGAACGGCGACCCCTGCTGCTGCTGACCATCACCTCGCCGGGCAATCACACCCGGCTGGAGGCGATCCGGGCGGCGCATCTGGCGTTGAGCGATCCGGCCACGCCGCTGCCGTCGGACGACGCCCTGGCGGCGATGCCCGCGGTGGTCTATCTGGGGTATTCGATCCACGGCAACGAGGCCAGCGGCTCCAACGCGTCGCTGGCGGTGGCCTACGCTCTGGCGGCGGCCCAGGGCGCGGAGGCGGAGGCGCTGTTGGACGAGGTCGTGGTCCTTCTGGACCCTAGCTTGAATCCCGATGGACTGGGCCGCTTCGCCCACTGGGTGAACACCCATCGCGGCGAGGTCGCCGTGGCCGATCCGGAGCACCGGGAGCACCGCGAGCCGTGGCCTCGGGGGCGCACCAATCACTACTGGTTCGACCTCAACCGCGACTGGCTCCTGCTGCAACACCCGGAGTCCCGGGCGCGCATCGAGTCCTTCCACCGCTGGCGCCCCAACCTGCTGGGGGATTACCACGAGATGGGCACCGATTCGACCTTCTTCTTCCAGCCGGGGATCCCCAGTCGCCAGAACCCTCTGATTCCCCCGGCGACGCTGGATCTGACCCGTAAGGTGGCCCAATTCCACGCCGCCGCCTTGAACCGCGCGGGGCGTCTCTACTACACGGAGGAGAGCTTCGACGATTTCTATCCCGGCAAGGGTTCTACCTATCCGGACCTCCAGGGCACCATCGGCATCCTCTTCGAGCAGGCCAGCGCCCGGGGCCATGTGCAAGAGTCGGCCAACGGCCCGCTCTCCTTCCCCTTCGCCATCCAGAACCACGTCTTCGCCTCCCATTCGATGCTCCAGGCAGCGCGGGAGTTGAAGGGGGAACTGCTGCGCCATCAGGCGGCGCTGGCCCGCTCCGGCATGGAAGCGGCGGCGCAGGCGGCCTCGGACAGCCCGGGGGCCTATGTCTTCACCTTCCCCAACGATCCGGCCCGGGCGCGGTTGCTGCTGGATGTGATCCTGCGTCACCGTATCCAGGTCCACGCCCTGGCCCAGGCGGTGGAGGTGGGGGGGGAGCGTTTCGAGCCCGGGGTGAGCTACGTCGTGCCCCTGGCGCAACCCCAGTACCGGCTGGTCCGGGCGCTCTTCGAATCCCGCACGGAGTTTGAAGACTCCACCTTCTACGATGTTTCCGCCTGGGGTTTTTTCCAGGCCTACGGTGCGGTCCATGGAGAGATTCGTGGCGAGACCGGGCGCCGGGGCTTCTCACCGCAGCTGCTGGGGGAGTTGGTGAAGGCGGAGGATCTCGCCCTCCCTGCCGGTCGGCTCCCCGGTGGCGCGGTGGTCTACGGCTACCTCTTCGATTGGGATGGTTTCTACGCTCCCCGGGCCCTCCACCGTCTGCAAGCCGCCGGAGCCCGGCCCTATGTCGCCACGGTGCCTTTTGAGGCGCTGACGGATCGCGGCCAGCGGGCCTTTCGGGAGGGCACGATCTTCGTGCCTGCGGGGGCCAGGGAGGCAGTCTCCGGGGAAGTGCTGCAAGGCGTGTTGGAGGTGATCAGCCGCGAGGATGGCATCGATGTCTACGCCGCCTCCACGGGCTTGACTCCGGAGGGGGTCGATCTCGGCAGCCCCCGGGTCCGCCCCCTCAAAACCCCGACCATCGCCCTGGTCTCGGGGCAGGGGATGGCGAGCTACGCCGTGGGGGAACTGTGGCATCTGCTGGATTACCGGATGGGCATTCCCGTCTCTCTGGTGGAGGCGGACCGCCTCGGATCCAGTCCGGGCGCTGCGGACCTTCATCGCTATACCCATCTGGTCCTGGTGGATGGGGATCTCAAGGCGTGGGACGAGAAGGTGCAGGGGAAGCTGAAAAGCTGGATCGAAGAGGGTGGCACCTTGATCGCGGTCCAGCGGTCGGCCCAGTGGGTGGGCGCGACGCTCCTGGCGCCGCCCAAGAAGCCGGAGGAGGAGGGCGCGAAACCCGCCGCCGTCCCACCGGCCAAAACGGAGGCGGAAGAATCCACGGGGAAAGCCGCCGAGGAGGCCCCGGAGGCGCCGCGCCCGCGCTATGCCGACTACGAGCAGGAACGGGCCAAACAGCTGGTGAGCGGCGTGATCCTACAAGGAGTGTTGGATCGAACCCATCCCGTGGCCTTCGGCTTTCCCCGGGACCCTATCGCCCTCTTCCGCAACAATACGGTCTTCCTGGAGGCCAGCGAGAACCCCTACGAAAATGTCGTCCTGTACAGCGAGACCCCGCTCCTCTCCGGCTACATTTCCCCGGAGAAGTTGGCCAAGCTGGAGGGCAAGGCGGCGGTGATCGCCCGGCGGGTGGGTCGGGGCACGGTGGTGCAATTCGCCGAAAACCCCTCCTTCCGGGGCTACTGGCACGGCACCCAGAAACTCTTCCTGAACGCCCTCTTCTTCGGCCCCACCGTCCAGCGCACCCAGGCCCCGGCGAAGTGGGAGTGAAGACGGCGTAGAGAAAGATCCGATGGCGTGATAGTCTTACCGAAGTCTTACTTCAGGGGGTCACATGGTTACCAAGCTTTCAACCAAGGGCCAGTTGATCTTGCCCAAGGAAATCAGGGATCGACATGGCTGGAGTCCTGGAATGAATTTTGAGATCGAGGAGCAGGGCGATGCGGTGATTCTGCGTCCTTTGCTGGGGATTCGAGAATCCACGTTGGATGAATTGGAGGGGTGCCTGAAATACGAGGGCCCAACCAAGAGCCTGGCGGATATGGAAGCCGGAATCGCGCGAGGGGCTCGGGAGCATTCGTGATCGCGCTGGACACCAACATCCTTGTTCGGTTCTTCACCAAGGATGATCCTGATCAGGCTGCGGTGGTGCGCAAAGTCATGGAGGAGCCCCGCCTTTGGGTGGCGAAGACGGTGGTGCTGGAGTTGGAGTGGGTCTTACGGTACACCTATGCGTATGATCGGCAGAGAGTCCTTGAAGCGCTTAAATTGCTGATCGGCTACCCCCGGGTTGAAGTCGAGGACCATTGGAACGTGCTGCGTGCTATCCGGTGGTATGCCTCCGGGATGGACTTCGCAGACGCCCTGCACCTCGCGTCCAGTGCCACTGCCGAGCAATTCGCGAGCTTCGATCGCCAGATGGCTCAGTCGGCGGACCAGAATTCCACCAGGCCGCCGGTCAGGTTGCTTCGCTAAAATGCACCCCGCGCCGCAGCGCGTCCTTCACCGCGAATACAACTCGATCACCCGTTCAATCCCCCGGGCGCAGACCGGACAGAAATCGTCCGGGTTGCGGGTGAACATGATGCAGTCCACCGCCGGACGGTAGAGCCCCTTGGCCTCGTAGCCCGCGCCCTCGAAGGCGCCGACCTGGCCGAAGTGTGCCTCCCCTTCGAGCATCGGCTGGGTGCTGGCCTTGACCTCCGCGAAGAGGGCGGTCATGGCCTCCTCCGAAGCACCCGCGGCGCGCATCTCCTGGCGCTTCTTCTGGTAGGCCAGCACCGCCGCGTCGTAGGCGTCCTGGTCCCAGGGGGTGGGCAGCGGGGTGCTCTCCGCCACCAGATCCTTCCATTTGAGGTTCTCCGCATCCAGGAGCGCCGTGATGTTGGGCTCCCACGGTTCCACACCCTGCGGCGTGAAGTCTTCGTAGGCCACCTGGGAGGAGTAGTACTCATCCCCCAACCCCGCGAAGGAATGGCCGAATTCGTGCACCACCAGATAGGGTTGTTGGGAGTTGTGGGCGGCGGCGGTGGTCCACAGGTTGTAGATGCCGCCGCCACCGTACTTTTCCGTGTTGGAGAGCAGAATCAGGGCATCGTACGGGGCCAGCGCCGCGAATTCTCGCAGGCGGCGGTTCTCGTAGGTCAACACGTAGCGCTCCGAATCGAAGGCGTTGTAGGCGAGCCCCAGGGGCGAGGCCACCCACACCCCCGCCCGGGGATCGGTGACCCCGGATTCCGCCGCGGCGATGTCGATGGCCCGGACGTTGAAATCCCCCTTGCGGCTCTTGAAGGGTTCCGC
>Ga0210063_1000081_pt1 | contig 31181 bp, 30 predicted proteins | sample Muzzi_PWA_D1_FD_185529 | JGI IMG/M metagenome (GOLD analysis project Ga0210063, IMG submission 185529) | Wetland microbial communities from San Francisco Bay, California, USA, that impact long-term carbon sequestration - Muzzi_PWA_D1 (SPAdes) | ecosystem: Environmental > Aquatic > Marine >... | reverse complement strand
GTCGACCCCCTCTGACTGGACACTGCCGGCAGCATTGTTAATGCCACCACTGACCTTGAGCTTCGTATCGAACCGCACGACGTGTACGCCACCTCCGATGCCGAGCTCGTAACGGTCACTTTTCAAAAACGAATAGCCGACCTGGGCGACATAAAAATCGGTGTCGAAGGTCGTATCGACCGCCAGAAAACCCGAGGCATCAATGTCGCCGAAATCCAGTTCATCGAAATTCCTTTGCACATTGCCGTCAGTATCCAGGCCGAAATAGTTAAGGGAAAGGCGCCAGCGCTCCGCGAAACGCCAGCGTGCGCCGAAATAGAAGTTCGCTTCATAGTCGTCAATACCCAGGTCTCCGGTAGTCAGCTTGTCCGTGGGTTCACCCTTGATTGTAGAACTGAAGGAACCATCTGCCTTCATCCATGTAGCCCCGAGTCTGAGAGAATATTTATCATCCAGAATGGGGTTGATTGCGCTGCCTGCAGCAACTGCCGTACCTGAAAGTATACTGCCAATGAATAAACCGAATAATTGCTTGCTCACATGAATCTCCCGAAAATGTCTGTCATCTGCCGACCGCCGAGCCCGCATTCTAGCGGATAGCCGCCCTTTATACACTGCTGTTTTCTTACCCGTCTCGCTAACGGTTACCTGCCTTCATCCAGCCGCATTAAAGACGAAATGATGGCTTCACCCGGAAAAACACCCGCCGGGGTGGTTAATCCCGTTCTTCTATCCACGCCATCTGGATCGCCTCGAGGATACGTTCACCGCAATGTCGCGGATCATCGTCAAACTCATCCAGCGCCATGACCCAGTTGCGCAGGTCGACGAAGTTCACGTGAACGGGGTCTGCATCCGGATGCGCCGCTTCCAGTTCGATGGCGATATCGAGGGTGTCGGTCCATTTCAGAGCCATGCGCTACTCCCGGGGATCAGTGATTTTCACTGACCATATTGATTGTGTATTTCGGAATTTCCACCACCAGGTCCTGATCCGCAACAAGCGCCTGGCAACTCAGGCGCGAGTCCGGATCCAGGCCCCAGGCCTTGTCGAGCAGGTCGTCCTCGTCTTCATCGGATTCATTCAATGACCCGGCGCCTTCGCGGATATACACGTGACAGGTGGTACAGGCGCAGGATTTCTCGCAGGCATGCTCGATCTCGATGCCGTTTTTCAGTGCCGCATCACAGATACTCATTCCGGAATCGGCGTCGATCACGGCGCCATCCGGACAGATTTCTTCATGTGGCAGAAAAATAATTTGTGGCATAACAGCTTCTCAATTAGTAATCACAGGATAACAACTGTACCGCGCCCTCATCCGGGCCTGTTCACGACGTATCGGGAGTGCACTATTCAGGACGGGTTGAATTCATCCAGCTTGCGGCCGGCCATTGCCTTGCGGATACTGCTGTTCATGCGCCGTTCAACATAGTGGCTGCTGGCTTTCTCAACGGCCTCGATGGCGCGCTTGATGGCACGGTAATCATTACCCTGACGCTGTTCATGAAGTATTCCTGCCGCCTCCTCAATGCGGCTGCGCTCCGTTTCGTCCAGCAGTTCGTCACCATCAGCGGCCAGTGCAGAATGCAGCGCCTCAAGCACACGGTCGGCCTCGACCTGCTCCTCGCGCAACCGGCGTGCATCGCGATCAGCGGCTGCAGTACTCATGGAGTCCCTGAGCATGGTCTCGATTTCGTTGTCACTCAGGCCGTAGGACGGCTTGACCGCGATACTGCTGCTAATGCCCTGTGTCTGTTCCGTAGCGGTCACATTCAACAGGCCGTCCGCGTCCACCTGGAATGTTACCTTGATGCGGGCGGCACCGGCCACCAGCGGCGGGATATCGCGTAATTCAAACCTTGCCAGAGAGCGGCAATCCTCCACCAGCTCGCGTTCACCCTGTACCACGTGCAATGACATGGCAGTCTGGCCGTCCTTGAAGGTGGTAAATTCCTGGGCGCGCGCAACCGGAATGGTACTGTTGCGCTGGATGATCTTTTCCGTCAGGCCACCCATGGTTTCAATACCCAACGACAGCGGTATTACGTCCAGCAGCAACATCTCGTCATCGGGTTTATTGCCTGCCAGGATATCCGCCTGAATGCCCGCACCGACGGCGACCACCTTGTCCGGGTCTATATCGACCATGGGTTCGGCATCAAAAAACCCTGCAACCCGTTCGCGCACCAGTGGTACACGAGTGGCGCCACCGACCATGACGACTGACTTAATATCACGGGTGCGTATGCCTGCATCACGCAAGGCACGGCGGCAGGGACCGAGTGTTCGCTCCAGCAGGGGTGCAATCAACTCATTAAACTGTTCGCGAGACAGCTGGCCTTGCCAGTTCGTGCCCTCTTCGAGTGCGAGTTCAATCCCGGTGGTATCGTGTATCGACAGGTCTTCCTTCGCCGCTCGCGCGATTTGCATCAGGCGGCGCATGTTGACATGGCCTGCATCACGCTTCATGCCGGCTTGCCGCATGATCCAGTCAGCCACCAGGCGGTCCATGTCATCACCGCCAAGTGCGGTATCACCCGCTGTCGCCATTACTTCAAACACACCCTTGTTGAGGCGCAAAATGGAAACATCGAAGGTACCGCCACCCAGATCATAGATTGCAATGACGCCTTCCGAGCCCTTGTCCAGCCCGTAGGCAACCGCGGCGGCAGTTGGCTCGTTAAGCAGTCTCAGGACATTCAGACCCGCCAGTCGACCGGCGTCCTTGGTGGCCTGCCGCTGTGCATCATCAAAATACGCGGGCACCGTCACCACGACTCCGCTCAGCTCACCGCCAAGGGTCTCCTCGGCCCGCCTCTTGAGTACGCGCAGTATCTCTGCCGAAACCTCGACCGGACTGACATCACCCGCCACAGTATGCAATAGCGGCATACCACTCGATCCTGGCACAAATTCATAGGGCAGATAGTCGCCAATGCCTTTCACATCCTTGACACCACGCCCCATCAGCCGCTTGACAGAGGCAATGGTATTGAGTGGATCTTCGCTGGCCGCAATGAGCGCATCATGACCGACAATCACCGGGTCAGCAGCACGATAGCGCACCACGGATGGCAGCAGATGGCGACCTTCAAGGTCCGGCAGGGTTTCCGCCACACCGCTGCGGACACTGGCAATCAGCGAGTTGGTGGTCCCCAGGTCGATGCCGGCCGCCAGCCGGTGCTGGTGCGGCGTGGTGGATTCGCCGGGTTCGGATATTTGTAACAGTGCCATTGTGAATATACCCTGACTGCTTGCCAGGTCCTCTTTACTCACTCTCCATCAGGGAGCGGGGGTGTTCTATTCGGGCGAGTGCCTGCCATACCCGGGCTGCGCTCATTGTTAACTTGCAACCTCGTCCTCAAGCGCCAACTCGAGTTCCATGGCCTCTTCCTCCAGCTTGCGGTAGAACTGCATTTTCACAAGACAGTCCGCCGCCTGATCCAGGCTGGCTGGATCACCTGAGCTGAATTGCTGCCGCGCATCGGTAGTCAGACGCCCGATATCATCCGCGATCCTGTCCATGATCAAACCCAGTTCTGCAAACGCATCATCGGCACTTCTTACTTCGCCAAGGGCCTCACGCAATTCCATCTGTTCCATCAGAAAGGTGATATCGCTGTTAGTGTGCGGCTCATTATCCAGGCGACGCCCCTCAAGCTCCAGCAGATAACGACCGCGTTTCAGCGGATCCTTCAGCGTCTGGTAGCCCTCATTGATGAGCGCTGCCTGCTGCATGGAGAGGCGGCGCTGCTGGTCCGTAGCATTCACGAAACGGTCAGGATGCACAGCGCGCTGACGTTCGCGATAGCGCTCATCCAGCAGATCGGTATCGACGTCAAAAGACTTCGGCAATCCGAAACGCTCAAAATGGGTTGAGGCAGTATCCATGCTCATGGAGGCAACAAACAGAAAGGAACAGGTGTCAGCGTAATGCCGGCATCAGACGTTGAAGCTTTCCCCGCAGCCGCACATATCCTTGACGTTGGGGTTGTTGAACCTGAAGCCCTCGTTCAGTCCTTCCTTTGCGTAATCGAGCTCGGTACCGTCGAGGTACACCAGGCTCTTCGGATTGATCAGCACCTTGACACCCTGGTCTTCGAAGACCACATCATCCGCTGCAACCTGGTCCGCGAACTCCATGACATAGGCCATACCGGAACAGCCGGTTGTCTTCACAGCGAGACGCAGGCCCACGCCAGTGCCGCGTTTGTCAATAAATGCCTTGACCCGTTCGGCCGCTGCTGCTGTTAATGTAATCGCCATAATCGCACCCCGCTAGTGAGCGGCCCACTGGACGGAATCCAGATCAATGCCTTCCTTGAACATGTCCCAGAGCGGTGACAGGTCGCGCAGCTTGGTGACCTTTTCCTTGAGCAGACCGGCCACGTAATCGATCTCCTCTTCCGTGGTAAAGCGGCCAATGGTAAAGCGTATGGAACTGTGCGCAAGTTCATCGTTGCGGCCCAGCGCCCGTAGCACATAGGAGGGCTCGAGGCTGGAACTGGTGCAGGCCGAGCCCGAAGACACGGCCATGTCCTTCAGTGCCATGATGAGGCTTTCACCTTCAACATAGTTGAAGCTGACATTCAGGTTACCCGGCACACGCTGATCCATATCGCCATTGAGGTAAACCTCTTCCATCTCCTGCAGGGAATTCCAGAGACGGTCGCGCAGTACGCGTATACGCGCCTCCTCTTCAGCCATTTCCTCGCGTGCAATGCGGAAGGCCTCTCCCATGCCGACGATCTGGTGAGTCGGCAGCGTCCCGGAACGCAGGCCGCGCTCATGACCGCCGCCATGCATCTGGGCTTCCAGACGTACCCGCGGTTTACGGCGCACATACAGGGCACCGATCCCCTTGGGGCCGTAGATCTTGTGGGCCGAAAAAGACATCAGGTCCACCTTGAGCACTTCCATGTCAATGGGGATTTTTCCGGCGCTCTGAGCGGCATCGACATGAAAGATAATATTACGTTCGCGGCAGATTTCACCGATCGCCTCGATGTCCTGGATAACGCCGATTTCGTTATTGACATGCATAATGGACACCAGCACCGTGTCACCACGCAATGCCGTCTCGAATTTTTGCAAGTCCAGCAGACCGTCCGGCTCGGGATCCATATAGGTCACCTCGTAGCCCTCACGCTCCAGCTGCCGGCAGGAATCCAGCACGGCCTTGTGTTCGGTCTTCAAGGTGACGATGTGCTTGCCTTTTTTCTGGTAGAAGTGCGCAGCGCCCTTGATCGCGAGGTTATCGGATTCTGTTGCGCCTGACGTCCAGATAATTTCTTTTGGATTGGCATTGATCAACTGCGCCACATCACTGCGCGCCTGTTCCACGGCTTTCTCCGCCTTCCAGCCGAACTCATGCGAGCGTGATGCCGGGTTGCCATACTGTCCCTGGCGCGTGAGATAGGTACACATCTTCTCCGCAACACGCTCGTCAACCGGCGTAGTGGCGGAGTAGTCCATGTAGATCGGTATGCTAACGTTCATCGCAAATTACCCGTAAAAACTTCATCCAAGGTTAGTAACCCGGCCGCTGCCTGGCGACCATCCTGTTTAATTCCGGTTGCTTCACGGCTACCACGACACCGGACTGCTGGCGCCTGACGACCGCGCTGACTTTGTCACGCTTGAGGAAACTGGCCAGTGAAATGCCATGCATAAAGTCATGGATTTCGTTACCCAGCCTTTCCCACAAGGCGTGCGTCAGACAGCGCTGACCGTCCTGGCAGTCCTCGCTGCCGCCGCATACGGTGGCATCAATACCCTCACCGATGGCAGTAATGACCTGCGCAATGGATATATCCTCAGGTGCATGCGCCAGCCGGTAACCACCACCGGGACCACGCAGGCCTTCAACCAGACCACCCTTTTTCAGGCGGACAAACAGCTGCTCCAGGTAGGACAGCGAAATACCCTGAGTCTCGGAGATACCCGCCAGTGTCACCGGGCCCTCGTCATAGTGGATCGCGAGATCCAGCATGGCAGTCACTGCATAACGCCCTTTTGTTGATAGCCGCATGATGTTTTACCCGTCAACACACCCGCAAGACTGTGGTAACCGGGTGAAATAATAACCTACTAAATTGCTCAGGTACTAAGTATGCGGGAGTCGCTTGCAACGAGCAAGGTTTTGGACCTGCTCAGAAGGGATATACGCGGGGGGACAGCCTCAGGACTCAATGCTCAGCAGCGCTGTGTCCACTGAAGCGGCAGCATCCGGTAACATGACCTTGCCGGGGATGAAACGGTGCCCCTGCATGAGGCAATAACCCAACCATTTCTGCAGGAATCGATTGATACGCCATTTTTCAGACAGGGTGTAGCGATTGTACATGCGATTGTAAACGGCGTGACGGACGCCACGACGCCGTCCGCAGGAAATGACTTCGCCCACCTGGGCATCATGGTACATACGCACCAGCATATCCGGGGCCGGAAAATCGCCTTCCCTGTCTGTAAAGTGATAAGTGAGATTGAGCGTGGTAGTAAACTTGCAGCGTTCGACGATGACGAGATGCAGATCCAGTACACCATCGATGCGTGAGATGACACGGCCGGGCATGACCTCGAGTTCCGGCACCAGGTTGCGCAGCCGGATGTAATTGCATTCATACAACTCCATCAACCCCGCGAAGTTACGCGCGGGTATGCCGTTGTATAAAAAATGTGTCGCAGTGCAACGCATGTCGGAATCATATCACGTTAATGAATGTCTGCTTCAATATAGCAGGCCATCGTGTATGCTGGTATTTAATCGGCTATCGGCGATAATGACCGGACCTTAATCAGGCGCGAATGCTTGACACGCAAATGTTTTCATGTCAGTAAAATACATTACTTCTGCACTGCGCAAACAACTGCCGGAACACTGTGTACTCACACAAGCAGAAGAGTTGCGTCCCTACGAATGCGATGCACTGTCTGCCTATCGGCAACTGCCCATGGTCGTTGTCATTCCCGAGACGCTCGATCAGGTACAAGCCGTCTTGCGGCTGTGCAGCGAACACAACGTACCCGTGGTTGCCCGTGGTTCGGGCACCGGACTGTCCGGTGGTGCCATGCCGCTGGAAAATGGCGTCCTGTTAAGTCTTGCAAAGTTTAACCGCATCCTCGATATCGATCTGCACAACCGGGTTGCGCGTGTTCAACCCGGTGTCACCAACCTGTCCATTTCAACTGCAGTTGCAGCCCATGGACTGTATTACGCACCCGATCCCTCATCGCAAATTGCCTGCTCCATCGGTGGCAATGTTGCCGAGAATGCCGGTGGTGTCCACTGCCTCAAATACGGCCTGACGACACACAATATACAGGCGCTCGAGGTACTCACCATCGACGGCACGCCGCTTACCATCGGCGGGCAGGCGCTGGACGCGCCCGGTTATGATTTACTCGCACTGATGACGGGGTCTGAAGGCATGCTGGGTGTCATCACCGAGATCACCGTCAAGCTGCTGCCCCGGCCCGACGTTGCACAGGTGGTCATGGCTGCATTTGACTCCGTCGACGCGGCCGGTGCGGGCGTCACGGCCGTTATTGCCAGCGGCATCATTCCCGCCGGCCTGGAACTGCTCGACAAACCGGCCATCGACGCCGTCGATCGGTTCATCAATACCGGTTATCCTAAGCACGCGGCAGCCATCCTGCTCTGCGAGCTTGATGGTACACAGGCGGACGTGACAGCACAGATCGAACGCGTCAAACGGGTATTCACACAAGCCGGCGCCATCGATCAGCAGGTGTCACACAACGAAGCAGAGCGCCAGCGCTTCTGGGCCGGCAGAAAGGCCGCCTTCCCGGCCATGGGCAGACTGTCACCTGACTATTACTGTATGGACGGCACTATCCCGCGCAAGCAACTGGCCCATGTACTTAACCAGATCAACCGCATGTCGGAGGAATACGGACTGCCCATCTGCAATGTCTTTCATGCCGGTGACGGTAACCTGCATCCGCTGATTCTCTACGATGCCAACAAGGCAGGGGAACTGGAACGCACCGAGGAACTGGGTGGAAAGATTCTCGAATTATGTGTCGAGGTCGGTGGCACCATTACCGGCGAGCACGGCGTTGGACTGGAAAAAATCAATCAGATGTGTGTGCAATTCAATGCGGCCGAACTGCAGCAGTTTCACGCCATCAAGTCCGCCTTTGATGCCGCTAACCTGTTGAACCCCGGCAAGGCTATCCCTACCCTGCACCGTTGCGCCGAATTCGGTGCCATGCATGTGCATCATGGTGCGTTACCACACCCCGAACTCGAACGATTTTGACTGCGCAGATGGAACGACTGAATGTCCTTTGAACAAACCCTGCAAGACCTGGTACAGGGAGCGGCTGCAACGGGAACGGCACTGTCGATACAGGGCGGCAACAGCAAGTCCTGCTATGGTCGTACACCTCGCGGCGAGGTTTTGTCCATCAGGGAACACCAGGGCATTATCGACTACACGCCCTCTGAACTGGTGATATCCGCACGCGCCGGCACCGAACTTAGCGAACTGGAATCGGTGCTTGAACAGGAAGGACAGATGCTGGCCTTTGAGCCGCCGCATTTTGGCGAGCATGCCACGCTGGGTGGCACCATCGCCTGCGCACTCTCCGGTCCGCGCCGGCCCTATGCAGGGGCGGTGCGGGATTTTGTGCTCGGCATCAACTGTATCAACGGGCGTGGTGAATGGCTGCGTTTCGGAGGTCAGGTCATGAAGAACGTGGCCGGGTATGATGTCTCCAGAACCCTGACCGGATCACTTGGAACACTGGCGATTCTGCTCGACATCCATCTGCGGGTGCTGCCACGACCGGAGACCGAGTTAACGCTGCAACACGCCTGTGACGCCGCGACGGCTATCACGCGTTGCAACGAACTGGCCGCAAAGTCACTGCCGGTATCCGCCAGCTGCCATGTGGCCGGGCAGTTGACTATCCGCCTGTCCGGCATGGAACAGGGGGTCAAGGCGGCAGCGGCCAGCATCGGTGGCGAGGTCCTGCAGGATGCCGCGGATTTCTGGCAACAATTGCGCGAACACCGACTGGCGTTTTTTTCTGGCGAGCGGCCACTGTGGCGCCTGTCCGTTCCACCTGCATCGGCAATGCTCGCACTCGAGGGTGACACCCTGCTGGACTGGGGCGGCGCACAACGCTGGCTCAGGAGTGAACAGCCTGCAGACACCGTGCGCGCCATTACCGCTGCGGTCGGGGGACACGCCACCCTGTTTCGCGGCGGCGACCGCAGTGGCGAGGTGTTTCATCCCTTGCAGACGGATCTGCTGTCGCTGCACCAGCGTTTGAAAATGACCTTTGACCCCGCCGGTATACTGAACCCGGGCCGAATGTATCGCGAATTGTAGGCATGCAAACCTCACTACCAGTTGAACTGCTGCAAACGGCTGCCGGACAGGAAGCCGATGAGATACTGCGCAATTGCGTGCACTGTGGATTCTGCAATGCAACCTGCCCGACCTACCAGCTGACCGGGGACGAACTGGATGGCCCGCGTGGTCGTATCTACCAGATCAAGCAGGTCCTCGAGGGGCAGCCCGCGACACGCACAACACAGCGCCATCTTGACCGCTGCCTCAGCTGCCGCGCCTGTGAAACCACTTGCCCCTCCGGCGTGGATTACCATCGCCTGCTTGACACCGGACGTGAGCTGGTGGAACAACGGGTCGAACGTTCACCCGCCGATCGCATGCTGCGACGCGGACTGCGCCTGCTGTTGCCGTGGCCGTCACGTTTTGCCCCCTTGCTTCGCCTGGGTCAAACGCTCCGGCCACTGCTGCCTGCGGCACTGAAACAACACGTTCCCGCAAGACAGGCCAGCCCGGGTGCACTTCCCTCAAGGCAGCATGCACGGACAATGCTGTTACTGAATGGCTGCGTACAACCTTCACTGGCACCACAGATCAACACAGCAGCCGTACGGGTCCTGGATGCGCTGGGCATTACCATAGTGAGGGAAACAGACAGCGGTTGCTGCGGCGCCGTCAGTCATCACCTGAACGCGGCCGATGAGGCGAAGCGCTTCATGCGCAGCAACATCGATGCCTGGTGGCCGGCCATCGAACAGGGTGCAGAAGCCATTATCGTGACGGCCAGTGGCTGTGCACCCATGGTCAAGGATTATGGACGGCTGCTGGCAGCAGACAGCGCCTACGCCGGCAAGGCCAAACGCGTTAGCGGACTTGCGAAGGATATCAGCGAAATCGTCAGTGCTGAATTCAGGCGCGAGGCCTTTGCAGCGTCCGCGGATAAGCGCCGTGTTGCGTTTCATTCTCCCTGTACCCTGCAGCACGCTCAACGCATCACGGGCACGGTGGAAGACATACTCACCCGGCTCGGTTTTACATTAACAACGGTCAGCAACGGTCACCTTTGCTGCGGTTCGGCAGGCACCTACTCGATTCTGGAGCCGGGACTGTCAACCGCCCTGCGAGCGAACAAGCTGGCTGCCTTGCAGGCCGACCGCCCTGCTATGATTGCCACTGCCAATATCGGTTGCATGATGCACATGGCCGCGCAGGCAGAGGTACCGGTGATACACTGGATAGAACTGCTTGAACCACTGATTCACCCACAGGATGCAACATAAAACCATCATGAGCGAGAATAGTTTACCCCTGGTTATTGAACCGGACGAACTGGAGCAATCACTGGCTGTTGACAACCTCCTGGTCGTCGACCTGTGCAAGCCGGAGAACTACCGGAAGATGCATGTGCCCGGCGCGGTGCACCTGGAATACCCGCAGATAATCGCCGTCAGCAAGCCGGCCATGGGCCTGGTGCCAGACGATGCCAGTCTGGAGAGCGTGTTCTCCTCGCTGGGTATCGACGAGCCGACTCACGTGGTGGCCTACGACGACGAAGGTGGCGGCCGCGCGGCCCGGCTGTTATGGACGCTCGAGGTCGCCGGCCATACACGCTACTCGCTGCTCAACGGGGGTCTGCATGCCTGGGTCAACGAAGGCCACCGCCTTGAGACCACCGCCGTTGCGCCGCTCGCAAAAACATTTCACGTGCGACGCAACAGCGGAGCGTGCGTAGACAGTGCCTATATCAGCGCCAAACTCGGTAATAAAACGTGCTGCCTGCTCGATGCACGCAGCCCCGACGAATACAACGGTATCAGGAAGTATGCCGATCGTGCCGGCCATATTCCCGGCGCGGTCAACTTCGAGTGGACGCAGGCCATCGATCCCGCCCGCAATTTGCGGCTCAGGAGCGCCGGGGAATTAACCGCCCTGTTGTCGCCACTGGGTATCACGGCCAACAAGGAGGTCATTACCTACTGCCAGACGCACCATCGTTCCGCGCATAGCTATATTATGCTCAGACAGCTGGGTTTTGCAGACGTGAAAGGTTACCCGGGATCCTGGTCGGAGTGGGGAAATAACCCTGATCTACCTGTCGAGTAAAGCCTGTTATTGCATGCACACCCGCACCATCCAGAGGCAACCGCATTCGCTAGTATTTGAAAAAGCACTCCCGGTAATAGCGTAATTCACGGATTGAATCGCGGGTGTCATCCAGCGCCAGGTGCGTACTGCCTTTCCTGAATCCGCTCAGCAGATTCGGTGGCGCCCAGCGTGCCATCAGCTCCTTGATGGTACTGACATCCAGGTTTCTGTAATGGAAAAACGCTTCCAGTTTTGGCATGCAGCGCGCCATAAAACGACGGTCCTGGCAGATACTGTTACCACACATCGGGGAGGTGCCCTCCGGGACATGCCCGGCCAGAAACTCGATAGTCTGGCGCTCGGCCTCGGCCTCATCCAGGGTACTGTTGCGAACCCGCTCGACGAGGCCGGACTGGCCATGCTGCCGGGTATTCCATTCATCCATGGCACTGAGCACTTCGCCGGGCTGATGAATGGCCAGCACCGGTCCCTCCGCCAGGATGTTCAGCTGTGCATCGGTGACGATAGTGGCAATTTCTATAATCCTGTCATTGCCGGTATCCAGTCCGGTCATTTCCAGGTCGATCCAGATCAGGTTATTGGCATCTTGCATCATGTAAAAGGTCATCCATTATAAAGATTAAGGTTGAGTCGCATTGTAGCAGAGGCTAATCTGCCGGATGGCAACCGTCGAGACCACGTTATCGCATGAATACATTCACTTATATTTTTCTGCTGGCCCTCGCCGCCTCGCTGGGCGTGCGCTTCTGGCTGGCTGCACGTCATATCGCCCACGTAAGGAAACACCGCGAGACCGTGCCCGAATCGTTTGCCGGCCGTATACCGCTTGAGGATCACCACAAGGCCGCGGACTACACCCTGACGAACACCCGTATTGGCATGATTGCGCTTGTCTATGACAGTCTGCTGCTGCTGGGCTGGACGCTTGGCGGTGGTCTTGAATGGCTGGACAACAGCTGGCGTGGCGCCGCCCTGTATCCGGTCTTCACCGGCATAGCCGTCATCTTCAGCGCCCTGCTGATCATGACCGTGCTGGATCTGCCCTTTTCCCTGTACCACACCTTCGTCGTTGAAGAACGCTTCGGCTTCAATCGTTCCACGCCCGCCCTGTTCATTGCGGACCTGCTGAAAAACGCGCTGCTGCTGGTGTTCATTGGCGGGCCGTTAATTGCGCTGGCGCTGTGGATCATGGAGGCATCGGGTGGACTGTGGTGGTTGTACCTGTGGGCCGTCTGGATGGTCTTTACGCTGGTCATGTTCTGGGCCTACCCGGCGGTTATTGCACCGTTGTTCAACAAGTTCTCCCCGCTGGACAACGAGGCATTGAAACAGCGTATTCAGGCCCTGATGGACAAATGCGGCTTCCGCAGCAAGGGCATCTTTGTCATGGATGGCTCGAAACGCTCCGGTCATGGCAATGCCTACTTCACCGGCTTTGGCAGCAACAAGCGCATTGTTTTCTTTGATACCTTGCTGGAATCCCTGAATCCGACCGAGATCGAGGCGGTGCTGGCACATGAACTCGGGCACTTCAAGCTCAGGCACATCCAGAAGCGACTGCTGTCTACTTTTGCATTGAGCCTGGCCGCGTTGGCACTGCTCGGGTGGCTGGCGGGCGAGAACTGGTTTTACCAGGGTCTGGGCGTCAGTCAGCCCTCGCCGTGGATGGCGCTGCTGCTGTTCATGCTGGCCATGCCCGTCTTCACCTTCTTCCTGCAACCGCTGCTGTCACTGCTGTCACGGAAGCATGAGTTCGAAGCCGACGCCTACGCGGTCAGGCAGGCCAGCGGTACCGACCTGATCAGGGCGCTGGTGAAGATGTATCGGGAAAATGCCAGCACCCTGACGCCCGACCCTCTGTATTCGGCATTTCATGACTCTCACCCACCGGCGCCGGTGCGAATCTCGCGTATATCCGCTACTATTGGCAGTAACTGAAACGGAGAATGAACATGAACAAGCCATTCGCTGTACTTGCTACCCTGTCGCTGCTGGCAGCAAGCAATCCACTGCTGGCAGCTGACATTAACAACGGCAAACAACTGCAGCAAAAAAACTGCATGAGCTGCCATGATGACAGCATGTATACACGCGATGAGCGACGTGTCAAAAATCTTGCCGGCCTGCGCACCCAGGTGCAGCGTTGCGAATCCACGCTGGGGCTGACATGGTTCGACGATGAAGTCGATGATGTGACGGCCTATCTCAATCAGTCATTTTACAAATTCAAGTGAATACCATGACGGTATGCAACCTGGCTGACAAACACTGCAAGCCCTGCGAGGGCGGCGTTGCTCCCCTGAGTCGCGACCAGGCGGAGGCATTCCTGAAAGACCTGCATGACGACTGGACAATCGACAGTGGCAGCAAGGAAATCAGCCGGACCTGCCACTTCAAGAACTACTACCAGACGATGGCCTTCGTTAACGCTCTCGCCTGGATCGCGCATGGCGAAGATCATCACCCGGATATCGAGGTCGGCTACAACCGCTGTCATGTGCGCTACAGCACGCATGCCATCGGCGGGCTCTCTGAAAATGATTTCATTTGTGCAGCCAGGATAGACGCGTTGCTGCCTGCCGCGGGATAGAAGGCAAGACATATTCAAACCGGTCCGGACAATGAACCCTCCAGCCCCCTTCCCGGGCTGGTCATTGTCAACTACGGCAGGAATCAACTGGTCGAAACCGCAGGCGGTAATATCCGCCGCTGCGTGGCACGTCGCGGCCTGCCACCGATGGTGTGTGGCGACGAAATAGGCTGGCTGCCGACCGGTGACAACAGCGGCGTCATAGAGACCCTCAAACCGCGGCGCACGGTCCTGTATCGTGCCGATGGCAGCGACGGCCAGCGACCGCTGGTAGCAAATATCGACCAGGTCATAATTGAGGCGGCGCTGGAACCCGCGCTTGATTACTTCCTGATTGATAAATACACCATCGCCGCCGAACTGTCGCAAACCGAACCACTGATCATCATCAACAAGTCTGACCTGCTGCAGGATAGAGACCGCGCACGTATCGACTCATTAATCAGCGAATACCGGCAGATTGGCTACACCACGCTGTTAATCAGCGCACTGAGGGATACCGGCATCGAGGACTTTACTGACAGGCTGACTGGCAAGACCAGCATCCTGGTGGGTCAGTCCGGTGTCGGCAAGTCATCCATGGTCAAGCGATTGCTGCCGGACCGGGATATTGTCACCGGCAAATTATCGGCGGCTTCCGGGCTGGGCAAACATACCACCACCGCGACAACCCTGTATCACCTGACGCGCGGGGGTCACCTGATTGATTCTCCCGGGGTACGGGATTTTCACCTCGCCCGGGTACCCGGGGATAAACTCGGCGATGGCTTTCGCGATTTTCGCCCCTTTCTGGGTCAGTGCCGTTTCAATGACTGCCGTCACCTGTCGGAACCCGGGTGCGCCGTCACTGCGGCCGTCGCCGCGGGCAAGATACTCAAGCGGCGCATGGAGAGCTACCGCCGATTGATAATGTAGACCGGCGTCCTCGCCGCGATTTATCCCGCGTACCAAACGGCCTTGCCGAATCGCGCCGGGAACGGCGCTCCTGCCCCGATAGATACATACGCAGGGGGCGACATTACGCCGCGAGCATGCCTAGCCCGGCGGCCAGTGCATCGGGCGACCACCGAGCAGATGCAGATGAATATGGAAAACAGACTGGCCGGCCCCGGCGTTACAATTCATTACCATCCGGTAGCCCGGCTCGGCCACCCCTTCATCGGCGGCGATCTGCTTTGCGGCCAGGTACATCTTGCCGAGCACACCTGCCGTCTCCGCTGTCAGCTCATTGGTTGTCGCAATGTGCGTCTTCGGAATCACCAGCACATGCAACGGCGCCTGTGGATTCACATCACGAAAGGCCAGCACCTCGTCATCTTCAAAGACAACATCCGGTTGTATATCACCGGCCACCATCTTGCAGAATAAACAGTCAGTCATTCTGTCCTCCTTGTTGTGTGATATTGACGGGTGAGGCAAGGTGAGCAGCGCCCGGCGGCCCACTAAAACTCCTGTCGACCGGCAAAGGCATGTGACAACGTGCCGCCGTCAACATACTCCAGTTCACCGCCCATCGGGACACCGTGGGCAATGCGTGTCGTACGCACGCCGTGTACGCGCGCCATCTCACTGATAAAATGCGCCGTCGCCTCGCCTTCGACCGTCGGATTGGTCGCCAGGATCAGTTCCTTCACCTCGGCCGAGGCAAGGCGCGCCTCCAGCTGCTGCAGGCCGAGTGCCTCGGGACCAATACCGTCCAGCGGCGACAGATGTCCCATCAAGACAAAATACAAACCCTGGAAGCCGGTTGACTGCTCCAGTGCCTGCACATCGGCCGGTGTTTCCACCACACACAGCAGGCTGCGATCGCGCCGGTCACTGGCGCACAGCGCACACACAGCGTCTTCACTCAGGGTGCGGCATTCACGGCAATGGCCGATGCGATCCATGGCGAGGGTGAGCACCTCCGCCAGCTGTCGCCCACCATCACGGTTGTACTCAAGCAAGTGAAATGCCATGCGTTGGGCCGATTTCGGGCCGACGCCCGGCAGACAGCGCAACGATTCAATCAGACGCCCGATCAGGCGTGAGCCACTCATTAATCAGAACGGCAACTTCATGCCGGGCGGCAGATTCAACCCCGAGGTGAGGCCCGACATGCGTTGCTGGGTAGTGGCTTCCACCTTGTGGGAGGCATCATTGATTGCCGCCGCCACCAGGTCCTCGAGCATGTCCTTGTCATCGGCCAGCAGGCTGTCATCGATGCTGACGCGGCGCACTTCGTACTTGCCGGTCATGATGATCTTCACCATGCCACCGCCGGACTCACCGGTGACTTCCATGCTGGCAATCTCTTCCTGTGCCTTCTGCATGTTGGCCTGCATTTCCTGAGCCTGTTTCATCAAGTTTCCCAAACCGCCTTTCATATCTTTTACCTCTGCTGAAAATAAAGTACCTTGTTGCCGCTTTCGCGGGTCAGACAGACACATCATCAATTGCGCGGTCGTATTGATTCCCGGTTCACCGAGCCGCCAAAGGCATCCTGTATCGCCCTGACATTCTCGTCCTGCTCAATCGAGGATTCCGCCCGTTGCTGCCGCTCCTTCAGCTCCCGTGCCTGTTTGGCTGCGGGTGTCTCACTGGCCAGCGGAGCATCCGTATCAATCTTCACCTGCAGCGTACGCTGATAATAATCACACAACGCACGTTCGAGTTGTTCGAGGCGTGCCTGACCGGATAAATGGGCATGTGCCGGGTCCAGCGACAGCTTCACAACATCGCCTTCCATCCCGTGGAAGGCGCAGTTCAATAACATTTCACGCGCCATTCCCTTGAGGGGCAGCGCCCCGACCACGGCCGACCAGTCGCCTTCCGCCGCCGCTACCGGCGCTGCCGTGGTCACTGGCGGGGGCGCTGCCTGTTGCGCGGGCGCTGCCTGCACCCCGGGTGCCGGGGCTGACCTGACCGGGCCCTTGACCCCGGAGGCAGTGACGGGACGAAAGGCCAGCATGCGCAGCATTACCATCTCAAAACCGCCACGCGGCTCCGGTGACAGCGGCAAATCGCGCCGTCCCAGCAGGGCAATCTGGTAGTACAGCTGGACGTCTTCGGCAGACATCCCCGCAGCCAGGGCAATCACGGTCGCGCGATCCCCATAGCTGTCATCCACCGCATCCGGCAGCGTCTGCGCGATGGCAATGCGCTGCAGCACGGATACGACGTCCGCGAGCAGTGCCGCGTAGTCGGGTGCAAACGTGTCCGCCTGCGCAATCTCGTCCATCAAGCGTGCGGCATTTCCCTGCGACAGGGCTTCCAGCAAGCGATAAATGACGTCACGGTCGATGCTGCCCAGCATGACACGGACTTCGTCTTCCCTCAGCGCACCATTGCCAAATGCAATGGCCTGGTCGAGCAGACTCAGGGCATCGCGCATACTGCCGCACGCCGCGAAAGCCAGTTGTCGTACGGCGCCGTCATCCGTTGCAATCTTTTCCTGCTTCAGGATGGTCTCGATCTGCCCGGTGATCTGCGCTACGGTCAGGCTCTTCAAATTGAACTGCAGGCAACGTGACAGGATGGTGACAGGCAGCTTCTGCGGGTCAGTCGTCGCCAGCAGGAACTTGACATGCGGCGGCGGTTCTTCCAGTGTCTTCAGCAGCGCATTGAAGCTGTGCTGCGACAGCATGTGCACCTCGTCAATCAGGTAGACCTTGTAGCGACCGCGCGTCGGTGCATATTGCACGTTTTCCAGCAGCTCGCGGGTATCCTCAACCTTGGTGCGGGAGGCGGCATCGACCTCGATCAGGTCAACAAAACGGCCTTCGTTGATTTCCTCGCAGGCGCTGCACTTGCCGCACGGCTGCGAACTGACGCCGGTTTCACAATTCAGGGACTTGGCCAGGATCCGCGCGATCGTGGTCTTGCCGACGCCGCGGGTGCCGGTGAACAGGTAGGCATGGTGCAGGCGGTCGTTGTCGAGGGCGTTGACCAGCGCACGCTGAACATGATCCTGACCGACCAGCTCGGTAAAATCCCGGGGCCGCCACTTACGCGCAAGAACCTGATAACTCATTGATGGGCCTGGCCTGTTTTCGCCTGTTGTGTTGTGCAGGGCGGCTGAAAATGGAGGCGACCTGTACCAGCCACACCCCGGCGCACGAATCCACTGCTGCCGCTGCTCCCTTCCGGGCCTGACGGGGTTCACAGCTTATCGTCGCGAGGGGACCGGCACAAGCCACCATAAATCGCATCGAACAATGCCGGGCATTATAAGGTCTGGCGGACAGATTGATAAGCGGCCTGTTGCCGCGATGCCAGCCAGTACACGGCCTATTCGGATTTGTCCGTCCCCACCACCTTTTCAGCATCAAGCGCGCGCCCGCGACCCGAAGGCTTGCCGGAAAAACGGCCAACCGTGGTTTCGGCGATGCGCTCGATGACCGGGTACTGGCGCGCCCTGACGCCATACCCCAGCAAGGCGCCACCGGTCGCGGACACGGCGAGCAGGCCCAGCGTCATGAACTGGGTAAATAACAGCAGCAAACCCAGGGCGGCGATTCCCGCCATCGCGGCCCCCAGTTTCAGCGTCGAGCGCTGCTGCACACGCCGCGTTTCACGCAGCAGCTGGCGATGGCCCTCGCGGATTTCTTTGGTTTTCTCCTTGTCGGCCTGACGCCGCAGGCGATCACGCTGGCGGTTGAATTTCTCGCTGGCGCGGACAAGAGAATGCTGGCTGGCGTGACGGGTGATGGTGGAAAACAACAGCGCGGCAATCACACCGATCAGCATACCCAGACCAATGACCAGCCAGCCGCTGTTGTGCAGATCGGCGTCCTGGACTGTCATCACCAGCAATGCCGTCGCCCCCTGCAACAGGAAAACCCCGACCAGGAATTTGATAAACGCCGGCAGGCTGAACGGAACCATCATCACACCTCGTGTGTACTGATACGGCTATTCTGCCACAGAGATGACACGTGTAGGAGCGGCGTCCCCGCCGCGACGGGTTATTCCGAATCGCGCCGGGGACGGCGCTCCTGCACCAAAAAAGACACACCCGCAGAAGCAGAACGCAGCTGCGAATACCATGGTTAGCCCATTCGTGCTCGCGGAGCGCTCCTACGGACTGTGGAACTCATGTATATTAAGGCAATAAAAACAGGAATCCCGGCCCGCCATGCCCCGTAGCGCCACTTTCAGACTGTTCCTCGCTGTCGTCGTCTTCATCGGGCTGATGTTGCTGCTGGCGCTGATACTGAGCGCGGCACAGTTTACCCTGTCGCTGTGGCAGCAACTGCAGACCGCGCCGATCTGGGTCGTGGTACTGATTGCAGCCATCAGCAGCCTGCTGCTGATGTTCGGAATCTGGCTCAGCTGGCGCATCGCACGACCCGCCCGGCCAAAAGCGACTCAGGCGGCAACACCCCTGACTGAAGCAGAACTGCAGTCACAACTGGATGCCGCCACCACCGCCGGCGTCAACGTCGAGTCGGCCCTGCGTGAACTGCAGGAACTGTCACGACGCCGCGAGCTGGAAGTCGTTCATCTGGCATTGTTTGGCGAGATCAGCAGCGGCAAGAGTTCACTGATCAATGCCCTGCTACCGGGTGCCAGCGTCATGACGGACGTCATTGGCGGTACCACCACAGCCATCCAGCACTACCACTGGCAGCGTGAATCCGGCGATCAGGTGGTGCTTGTCGATGTGCCTGGCCTCAACCAGGTGGAGCGTGAGTATGACCGGCTCGTCATGGACGAGGCACAGCGGGCGCACGTGGTGATCTTTGTCTGTGACGGCGACCTGACGCGCAACGAGTATCTGGCCCTGCAACCCCTGCTTGATCTGAAGAAACCGCTGATCGTGGCCTTCAACAAGCTGGACCGTTATTCACAATCAGACCAGCAACTGATCCGCCAGCGCCTCCGTGACCGGTTTACATCCGATCCACAGGTGCGCCTTGCCGGCATTGCCACCCAACCTGCACGCACGGTCATCAAGGTTGGAGCGGACGGGACCGAACACGAAGAGGAACAGGTCCTGCCACCACAGATCGAGGAACTGCGCATGGCGGTGCAGGCCGCACTCGACAGCAATACGGCACTGCTGGAGCATTTGCGCGATACCGCGGTGTTCGAACTGACCGCACGCAAGCTGGAACAGTCGAAGGCGGAACATCGACTCAAGGCCTCCGCCGAGCTGGTCAGGACCTATACCCGGCGCGCCGTGGCCGGCGGACTGGCGGCGATCAGTCCCGGCACCGACATCCTGATCCAGGGCTACCTGGGCACGCGCATGGTCAAATCGCTGTGTGAGCTGTATGAAGTGCCGGTTAAAGAAATTGAACTGCAGAAGACACTGACTCTGGCAACGCAGCAGGCCCGCACCGCACTCCCTTTGCTGCTGGCCGTCGCCGGCAATGCGGCCAAGGCCTTTCCGGGGGTGGGTACACTGGCCGGCGGTCTGATGCATGCCGTTGCCTACGGGCTGATCTTCGATGCGCTGGGGCGCGCCATCAGCCGCACACTGGAGACTCGCGGTGAGCTGCGACCCGCCCCGGCGAGTCTGATGTTCAGGGACAACCTGGTTAGCGGCGCGGAATCACAGGCACGCAAGCTGTTGCGGCTGGCACTCGATGTACGCAAGGAGCAGCGCCTTGATGAGAAAACCAATGATTAGCGCAGGATCACAGGGCGGCTACAACCCGCCACTGGCTGGTTATACTTGCAGGAGCGGCGTCCCCGGCGCGACTGTTTTTTATCATACACCTGATCGCGCCGGGGACAGCGTTCCTGCAGGCAACCCCGGGGCACCCGGAAAATGAGCACTGACAGCCACCTCGACCAGGCACGCGATAGCCTGGAACTGCTGCTGCAGGACGAGCGCCTGCCACCCGAGGCGCGCGCGGAGCTCGCCGATGATTTCAGCCAGGTACAGGCCATGCTCGACAAGCTGGAGCATGGCCATATCCATATTGCCGTACTGGGCCGGGTCAGCGTCGGCAAGTCCTCGGTACTTAATGCCTTGATCGGCGAACGGCGTTTTTCCACCAGTGCCCTGCACGGAGAAACCAAACAGAGTGAAATGGCCCACTGGGATGAGCAGGAAAGTGGCGCCCTGTTCCTGATCGACACACCGGGCATCAACGAGATCGATGGCGAGGCGCGTGAACGCATGGCCCATGAGGTGTCACAGCGTTCTGACCTGGTGCTGTTCGTCATCGATGGTGACATGACGGACAGTGAATACAAGGCCTTGCAGGGACTCGCGCGCGAACACCGACCACTGCTGCTGGTACTGAACAAATCAGACCGCTACAACACCGCTCAGCGCGAGCAGCTGCGCAGCAGCCTGCTGGGGCGTCTCGAACATCTTATCCCCCCCGAGAACCTGATCGAGGTCGCGGCCGATCCACCGCCGCGCATCGTCATCGCAGTGGATGCCGATGGCCGGGAAACCGAGAGCGAACGAACCTCGCCCCCCGATGTCACGGCCCTGAAAGACCGGATCTGGGAAGTCCTCGAGGCGGAAGGCAAGACCCTGGCCGCACTGAATGCCAGCCTGTTTGCCGGCGACCTGAGTGACAAGGTCGGCGCGCGCGTGCTGGCCGCCCGCCGTCAACTGGGTGAAGCCGTCATCGACAGCTATAGTCTGGTAAAGGGTGTGGCCGTTGCGATCAATCCGGTGCCGATAGCAGATCTGGCCGCGGCGGTCGCTGTCGATGTTTCCATGGTGGTGCACCTGTCCAAGGTCTACGGCCTGCCCATGACACGCAGCGAGTCCGGGGCACTGATCAAGACCATCAGCGGGCAGTTGTTACTGTTGATGGGCGCCACCTGGCTGTTGCACCTGGTGGCATCACTGCTGAAGGCCGGCAGCGGCGGCCTGTCGACCCTGTTGACCGTCGGTGCACAGGGCGCCGTCGCCTACTACTCGACCTTCGTCGTCGGGCGAGCAGCAGAACACTACCTGGCGGCCGGCTGTTCCTGGGGCGAGGACGGACCCAAGCGGGTGATTCGCAATATACTCGACAGCATCGACCGCGATTCCATGCTCGCCAGGGCACGCCAGGACATCCTGGCACGTATCCGTACTACGCGGGCCTGACGAGGAAACATCCACTAATCGACTTGAAATACATCCAGAATGGCCCGTGTGTCATCATTAAGACGCATCACCTGATCATCGAGCCAGCGTATTTCCGTATACTCCGGGCGCGAGGCAAGTCGATTTAACAGCTCTTTCGGCAATGGCCTGGAGTGCCCGTAAAGGCTCATGTCCAGCACCTCGCCGCGCGCAACCTTCTTCTGCCAGCCAGGTGGCAGTTCACCACCACGCGCCAGCTTTTTCTGCAGGCCGGGCGGCAGACTCTTCTGTTTCTTCGGCTTGTCCCTGCCACCAGCATCGTCATCCTCTTCATAACGAGTATCCCGATGTGTATCGAACCAGGAGCGGATAATCTGTTTCTCTTGCTCCGTAAACAGCAGGCTGGGCGCATTGCTCACGTTATCCGTAGACTGCCAGAACTGCCACCATGGCACCCCGGACTCGGCCTGTACTGTGTTTGAAAGCAGCACCATCATCATCAGCAAGATTATTTTCACGCTTTTCTCCTTTAAGCAGATTGATAGTATCAGGTTACACCTGATTATTTACTATTTCGTCATCCCGACGCCTGCCGGACAAAAGCGCATCGCGCATTGAACGCCCGGAGGGCGGCCCGAAGGATGAGTGAAGCGAATCATCCATGCAAACCAGGAGATGGATGCCGGCCGTGGCCGGCATGGCGAATCAACAGGTGCTTCCCTGGATATCCATACGGCATGATTGAGTAATCGTTGCGGTTATTCAGACAGCGGGGTTCGCAACGCCTGCCTGCTGGCCCTGCTCCATGCAAAAGTGCGCAATGGCCGCAAGAAAATCGTCGCCGTATTTTGCCAGCTTGTGCTGGCCGACACCCGTGATTGCAAGAAATTCTTCTTCCGCCACAGGCTTGTCCCGCGACATCTGCATCAGGCTGGCATCGCCGAACACGATATAGGGCGGCACTCCCTCCACTGCAGCGATGTGTTTGCGCAACTCGCGCAGATAGTCGAACAACTGCTCGTCGTAAGGTCCGTGCGCGGCCGCGGGTCGCTGCTGCTTCGCCACCTCCCGTATACGGGGCTTTGCCAGCCGCAGGGTCTGCTCGCCGCGCAACAACGGGCGGGCGGCCTCGGTCAGTTTCAGAACGGAGTAGTTGGCTATATCCTGAACCAGATAGCCATGATGGATAAGCTGGCGGATGATGGACGTCCATTCCTGCTCGCTGCGGTCGCTACCCAGGCCATAGGTGGAAAGCTGCTGGTGATGGCGTGAACGAATGCGCTCGTTATCCGCGCCCCTCAGCACATCCACCACGTAGGCAACACCGAAGGACTGGCCAAGCCGGTAGACGCAGGACAGCGCCTTCTGCGCGTCCAGCGTGGCATCGAACTGTTCCGGTGGATCCAGGCAGACATCACAGTTGCCGCAATCCTGCTGCAGCCGTTCACTGAAATAATTCAGCAGCACCCGGCGCCGGCAGGTCACGCTTTCAGCCAGCCCTACCATGGCATTCAGCTTGTGCACCTCGATACGTTTTTGTTCAAGGTTATCGTTATTCTCGATCAGGCGCCGGGCGGTACCCACGTCCTGCGCACCGAACAGCAACAGGGCCTCGGCATCCAGGCCATCGCGGCCTGCGCGACCGGTCTCCTGGTAGTAGCCTTCGATGTGCCTGGGCAGATCATAATGCACGACGAAACGGACGTTCGGCTTGTCGATTCCCATGCCGAAGGCCACCGTGGCGACCACCACCTGCAACTCGTCGCGCAGAAAGTCTTCCTGCACAGCCTGGCGTTGCGCGGACGGCAGGCCGGCATGATAGGCCTGCGCCCGCAGACCCCTTGCCTGCAGTTTTCCGGCAATCTCTTCCACCCGCTTGCGGCTCAGGGCGTAGACGATGCCTGCCTGGGCTTCGCGATCCTGCAGAAAGCGCAGCAACTGATCGAACGGCTTGTGCTTTTCCAGTACCGTGTAACGGATATTGGGGCGATCAAACCCGGTGATGTGATGATGAGCCTTGCCAAGGCCAAGCACACGCACGATGTCATCCCGGGTCTGGGCATCTGCCGTGGCCGTCAGGGCGACCAGCGGAATGCCGGGGAAATACTCGCGTAGCGCGCCCAGTTGCTGGTACTCGGGGCGGAAATTATGGCCCCACTGCGATACACAGTGGGCCTCGTCAATGGCGATCAGGGCAATGTCGATATCCGCCAGCCGCTCCAGGAATCCACTGCTCAGCAAACGCTCCGGACTGACATATAGCAGGTCCAGCTCGTGTGCATGTAATCGCGCCAGCACCTGACGAACCTGTTCGGGGCGCTGGGCGGAATTGTACAGGGCCGCCGCCACACCATTCGCATGCAGCGCGTCCACCTGGTCTTTCATCAGCGAAATCAGTGGCGAGACGACCAGGGCCACGCCCGCCCTGTGCAGGGCCGGAAGCTGGTAACAGAGGGACTTGCCGCCGCCTGTCGGCATCAGCACAAAGGCATCCTGGCCAGCTAGCAGTTGCTCGATAATCGCCTGCTGGCGGGGACGGAAGCTGTCGTAGCCGAACACCGTCCGCAGGGTGTCGTGCAGGTCCCCGGCAGTCGGGTATCGGGGGCGTATCATGGGGTCATGTGCCGGTCTGGCCCGCCGTTCGGGTGGCCTGCTCGACACGCTGCTGCAAGGCCTGTTCCTCGGCAGCGGGCGCCCCCCCTGTCAGATACCACTCACGCTGGATCTCAGCCAGGTTATCAATCGTGTCCCCGGCACCGTGACCCATGGCCTCAGCCAGTCGTTTCACCTGCAACGCCATGCGCGCCTGCTGTGCCTCCGGTGGCGACTCGACTCCAGCGAGAATTTCCATTCGCAGGCAAAGTTCCCTGCGGGAATCCAGCTGTGCACACAGCTCGCCGAGCAGCCGCTCGCGCTGCTCGGCGCCCGCCAGCAGCGCGTCTCTGGCCTGTGCATAGCGCGTTTGCATGGCCCGTTCCGCGGCGGCGTCATGCAAGGGTGGCAGCCCCGTCCATTGTTGCTGCAGCGACGCCAGTTGCGTACTGGCCAGCGCTGGATCCGGCTGCTCCAGCAGTTGCTCGACCTCTCTGCAGCAAGCGGCTTTTAGCCGTAATTGTTGCAGCTGCACCTGCGCAAGCTGTTCGCGCAACGTTTTGGCGCGGGACTGGAAGCCGTGTTGCGCGGCGTCAAAGCGTTTATCGAGCGCGGCGGCATCCTGTTTTGAAACCGGTCCCGAGGCTTTCCAGGCATCGAGAATCCCATGCTGCTGGCGCACGGCGTCATCCAGTCCCTCCAGCGTGACATTTGCCAGCCCTTCAAGTTGCTCACAGAGCTGTTGTCTGTGCACACTGTTTTGTTTTTCTGTTTCGTGGCGTGCCTCCTGCTGTTGCCGGCGACGTGAGAAAACGGCATCGCAGGCGGCACGGAATTCCTGCCAGAGCCTGTTCTCCTGCTGGCGCCTGGCGGGCACCGTGACCTGCCACCGGGTTTGCAGGCGTTTGCATTCATCAATCGCCTTGTTGATATCCTCACTGTTGTGCAGCTCGCGTACGCTTTCGATCAGTGCCTTGCGCGCTGACACATTGCGCTGCCGCTCCTCAGAGAGATACTCATTCAGTGTCTCCATCGCGCCCTTGTAGCGGCTTTCGATCTCCCTCGACTTGCGCCGGTCCACCGGTCCCGCCTGGCGCCAGTCGGTGACGAGCTGCCGTTGGAATTTGACGGCGGCATGCCAGTCCATGCGGGACCATTCGGCCGATGACAGAAAGACCTCCAGCCGCTGCAGCAAGGTCTGTTTTCGTTCCAGGTTACGGGCGCGCTCCTCGTTCTGTTGTTTGAAGAAGAGCTCACAGGGCTTGTAGGCTTCTCTGGCGGCCTTGTCGAAACGCTTGCCCAGCGACCTGAATCCCGCCGCTCCACTTGCCGGCAGTTGCTTCCATTCACTGCGCAGACGACGGATCTCGCCGGCCAGCTCATCAGGCTTCATTTCGCGACCGATCAGTGATTCCATCTCCTCACACAGGCGTTGCCGCGCCTCATCGGTGCCCCAGGCGCACCAGCTCTGCAGTTCCACAAGCTTCGGGGTCAGGCTGTGCAGCTTGCGGGTCGCGTCGGCCAGCTGTCCCTTGTCAACGCCCAGTGCCCGCAAGAGTTTGATGCTGCTCTGGATACGGTCATGCAATGGAACGGCTTCCTTGAGCGTTTGCTGCTGTAACAGCGACTCCAGATCGATGAGCATACCCGGAAGCCGTTCGAGCCCGGTGCGGCGCTGCTCCTGTTGATGACTCAAACGCTTGCGCAACTGCCCGGAGAGGTCAGCGAATCGCTGCAGACCTGTTGCGAGTCGCTCGGAATCCACCGGCCAGTGTTGTTGTTTGCCGCGCTTTTCCAGCACCTTGACCGCGGCTTCTGCCACGGGCTGCTGCGAACCCAGCAACTGCTCAGCCTCATCGAGCAGCGACTGCAGTGCCTGTTCCATTTTCCGGTGTTGCTGCAGCGCCTCCAGCCTGCGGCGGATGGCATCTGTCTGTTGTACGAATTGCTCGTCCAGCGACTGCCCCTGCGTATTCGGCAGGTCACCGGCTTCCTGCCATGCGCGCTGCCAGTCGTCCAGTTCGTCTGAAAAACCACGCCCCGCTTCCGCCGTCAAGGCCTGCGTGTCCAGTAGATCTGCCAGACGCTGCTGCATTTGTGCCAGCAGCGCTTCCCTGCAGGCCACGATCACTGCCCATTGTCGCGTCTCGGCCTCCCGTGCCTCGCGAAAGGCCGTTGCCGCCTTCAGGTACTTGTCAACGGCCAGGTCATAGCGTGCCCGGGCATCCGGATCGGCCTCATCCCCGATGGTCTGCCAGCGGGCCTGAAGACGCTGAAACTCGATTTGCTGCGCTTGCAGGTCGCCACCCGGAACCATGGCTTCGACGGCGCTGCAGAGCCGTTCACACTCCGCCCGTATTCTCGCAGGGCGTTCCTGTGCCTCCCGTATCGCTTCCAGACGCAGCCGTGACTGGCGGTATATCTGCTTGTCACGCTTGCTTGCTTGCCGGTTGATAGCCTCCAGTCTATCGGGGTCGGTGATCCGTTCAAGGGCCGCCTCGCGGTTTGCCAGTACGGCATCCCCGATGGCGATATCCTGCAGCAACGCTTCCCGGGTAATCCGGTCCTGGGCCGCCCTGCGAAGCTCGGCCTCGACCGCGTTCATGGCAATGAATTCCAGCAGCCGGGTGTCCGGGCAGCGGGACAGGAAACCCATACGGTCAACCAGCGGCGGAGCCTTCACACGGGTCCCCGCCAGCAGGTCTGACAGGCAGGTGAATGCGAACTGGCGTATATCCGTGTCGGTGTCTTCAACTGCGACGCTGTGCAGCAGTTCGAGGTCATCAAGCCGCTCCAGTGCCAGGCAACGCACCGCAGGGGCCTCGTCCTCACGTGCAATCTGCACCAGAATATCCACGTCATCAGGCGTCAGCGCCGCCACGGCGTCTTGACGCACAGCAGGATCCTGATGTTGCCATTTAGGCTTGAAAAAACGCGTCAAAGCCATGTAATTATTCTCTCCGCGACCTACTCATGCACTTTTTGTACTCAACCGGGCCAGCCGGGTGTTTCGATCGGCTCGCCGAGGTCGGCCTCGATCAGGCGTCGGCGCACTTCCAGCAGCTGCTCGATCAGTTGCGGTTCGAAGCGCTCGTAGGCCGCGGCATCGGGAACGCGCCTGACCACCACGCCGAGCAACTCGGTGATGGCATTGCCGATCGAGTTCTGACTAATGGTCACGATCAGTTTGTCCTCGTCATTGCGGTAGATAAGCTGCTTGAAGGCCGGCTGCCAGCGGATGGCATTGGCGTAGGCGGCATCGACAATACAGTGGTCACGAACCTTTTTCGCCGTCTTCAGAAAATCATTGTTGAACAGCAGTACGTTCTCGACATGTTCCGGGAAGTACAGGTCATCCAGCATCGGCGCATTACGCGTCGACACCTGGCTGAAAAAGGTCCGGTAGAAATCCAGGAAACCTTTCAGGATCTCGTCGTACTCGTTCCAGAAAACGACCTCCTCCAGCGCCGCCACCCCGCCCTGGATTTCCCAGCTCGGCAGGCCCTGCGGATAGCCGGTCAGCTCGATACGCGAGCCCGCCTCACCGACCGGCCAGAGCATCTCCAGTTGCAGGGCGCGGTCGAAAAACTCGCGGTAGACATCATGCATGTAGGCCTCGAACAGGCTGTGCTGGCCACCGTCCGTGAGGTTCGGGTTTTTCGGGTCAGCCGGCTGCGCCGCGCGCAGTTCATCCTTGTCGAACACGATGAAATGATTGTGCAGCATGCGGATACTGGGCACCCCGGGAGACGTCAGCGGCCAGGTTGCATCAAGGCTGGCTTCACCCGCGAGCAGCAGGTGCGACTCCGGGTCAGGATAGCGCTCCACCATGTAATCGATGATGATCTGGTTCATGCGGTTCCAGATGCGTCTCACATCCTCAGGCACCTGGGTGCGGCGCACCGGCCGCCCCAGCGGGTTGAGTATGCACTTGGAACTGTTGAAGATGATGGAGGTGTCAAACTCGCGGCTGTGGCCCAGCGCCTTGCGATACAGCAGCAGGTTTTCCGGGTTGCTCAGCAGCCCGTTGTTGTGCATCAGGTCATCGAGGTTTTCGGTGCTGTTGAAAAACTCGTTCGGCGCCATGGCCTCAGGCACATCCAGCGGGATTGGCCTGAACGGCGTGACGATTTCTCTTGGGCCGGATTGCATGCGCTTGCTCCCTGTCGCTGCCGGCGGCGGTTAGTTGCGTGACCCGGCAACCCGGTCGAGACCGAGCGGGTTCTGTGCGTCCACACCGTCCATGAAGGGAAGGTTACGCTGCTCGTGAGTCAACTGGTAGACAAGGCCGATCCAGTTGCCGACGATACCCTCGGCGGCATCGTGCCAGGTGTTGTCAATGCGCGCGGCAACCAGTTGCTCGGGAAATTCCGGCGCCGCATGACCCGCTGCCCGGGCTTTTACCAGGCGCTGGCGGTATTCATTCAGGATTGCCTGCTCACGCGGCTTGAAGTAGTTGTCCGGGAACGGCGGGTAATCGGGGCGCTTGCCTGCGGCAAAGCGCTGTACCTCGCGCTTGTACTCCTTCAGCAACGACACGGTGTCATACTCCGGATGTCCCTGGAAATAGACGACGCGGAAACCATCCGCGCTGACGGCGAGGTGCACTCCCGCCTCGACACTCTCCACCAGCAGGTGCAGACCGGCTTCCCGGAACTGCGCGGCGCTGATGTCATTGAAGCGTGAATGCGGTACATCGAACTGTGTATTGACATCGACAACCAGCGGGTGCGTTGGCCACATTACCCGGTGCGGGAACACGCCCCAGCGCTTTGCGGGCATTGCCGTGCGTTTCTGTCCATGCTGGAACTGCATTGCCGCATGGGTGGCGAGGCACGAACACAACACCGAGGTGACGTTCGCCTGCGCCCAGTCGAGCACCTCGCGCAGCGGCTCCCAGAAGGGCTCCTGCGACAGGTCGGGATGGGTGACATTGGCCCCGGTAACGATCAGCGCATCGAGTCCCTCGGTGCGGATCTGCTCGAAGGAGTCATAGAAGCGCTCGATGTGTACCCGTGCCTGTTCTCCGCGCGGCAACTCGGGCAGCGTGAACGGATGCATATAGAACTGGGCGATGGGGTTGCTCTCCCCTACCAGCCGGAAGAACTGTCGCTCGGTTGCGGCCAGTGCCGCATCCGGCATCATGTTCAGCACACCGATATGCAATTCGCGGATGGTCTGGTGCAGGGCACGGCCTGGTTCGAGTATGGTCTGACCTTCCATACGCAGACGCTGGAAGGTCGGCAGGTCATTGTGGGCGACAATCGGCATACAGCTTACCCCTGTGGTTCATTCGCCTTGCCGGCAATGGCGTTTTCCAGCAGGTCGAGGAAGTCCTGTTCGTCACGCACCGCCGCCACCTGGTGCGAGGTCACGGTGTAACCGTGCGGTCGCGCAATGGCCTCGTAACGCGGCACGCGTGAATGGAACAACCGCGGGAACACCCAGCGGCAGAATTCATCGGGCTCGACCTGCGCTGCATACTCCAGCCCGCGCTCCCCGAGGTACTGCTGCAGCTGCTCGGCGAGAAACTCGGGGCGGTAATAGAGCGGCTTCGGACTGCTCTGGGCACGGCGAATCAGGGCCTCCTCCTCGGCCTGCTCGGTGACCCGGATATAGAGGATCAGCGAGTGCCCCACCAGCAGATCGATCACCGCCGGCTCGTCGAGTTCACAGAGGCTGCCGCCGACGTCGTTGACAAAGTTGTCGTAGCCGTAGATTTCGTGCGCCTTGCGGATAAACTCGGGTACGTCCCGCATGGCCGCGATCTCTGCCTCGCGGTACAGCGCCTGCCGGCGTGAAAACTCCTCCAGCGGCACGCCGCCAAGTTCGGGATTGCCGAGCTTGCCGACAAAACTCAGTACCGGCCCCAGGTCATTCACCTTGATGTTGTTGCTGATATGGATCCAGTCGCGGTGCAGCAGCTCCCGCAGGAACGGCGTCTGCATCGCCTGCTGCTTGATCAGGTCCATGATCGGCTCGTCCAGGTAGCGGGTTCCGATGCGGTAGTCACCCGAGTAGTGAAACCAGTTGTGCGCACGCAGCAACGTCGACAGGTGGGTCTTGCCGACGCCGGACATGCCCAGCAGGGTGACGCTTTTATGCTTCCAGGCACGGAACTCGTCAACGGTGAACTTCATGCAACAGACTCCAGGGTGGGTGCAGTGGGGAAGTTTAACCGAAACGCCCTGCTGCGTCAGAGGGCGCTTGCAGGAAAGTCACTGCAGGATACCTGTACTGGCGGGGCAACCTTCAGGCTCGCACGGGCAGCAGCTCAGGCCGGATTGCGCTCGTCGTAACGGCCGGTGTTGAACTTGCTGTCAAACCAGCGATACAGCTCGGCCACGGTCCGCGGTTGCTGCGGCCGGTTCAGAAAGTCGCCCGGGTTGCGCGCAGCCGCTGCCGGGAAACGCTCGGCGGCAACGGTGGCCGGCGCTGTATCGAGCGTCTCTAGAATCAGCACCGCCCCGGAGCGCCCGAAATAATGCGCCAGGCAGAGATCCGTCCGGCCAGGTTCACACCCGATGCTTGCGCTCGGGGTTT
>Ga0210063_1000078_pt1 | contig 31576 bp, 51 predicted proteins | sample Muzzi_PWA_D1_FD_185529 | JGI IMG/M metagenome (GOLD analysis project Ga0210063, IMG submission 185529) | Wetland microbial communities from San Francisco Bay, California, USA, that impact long-term carbon sequestration - Muzzi_PWA_D1 (SPAdes) | ecosystem: Environmental > Aquatic > Marine >... | reverse complement strand
CTCCAGGAAATAGCCCGCCAGCACTACCAATGGCCTCCCTGCATACCGGGACGGCCCGGCGGAGCATAAGCGCCTCAAGGCGACGCTGAATACAGCGTCACCCGGCGGAGGCCGGTGTCCAGGCTGTTGATTCCGCTGAATAATTCACTGCGCTTACCCGACGGGCGGCCCGTCGGGCCTTGATCGCGCCATTAAATAAGGCATGCATCAGGGTAGCTAAGCCGTTAGACTACGCAGCCCTGCCGGGCTTGCATCGAATACGCACCCCGCGGGGCACACCGGGCAACCCGGCTATCCCATTCCGTTCCACGCATTCCACCTGTTTCAGGCACAGCACATGACGACCGACACGGTAACCGCGTTTACCCAACTAGCGCTGCAACAACCCCTCCTGAAGGTACTGGATGAAGTGGGCTATGAAACCCCGTCGCCCATCCAGGCTCAAACGATCCCGCTGTTGCTGCAAGGCCGGGATGTACTGGGTCAGGCACAAACAGGCACGGGAAAAACGGCTGCCTTCGCCTTGCCGGTTTTATCCGCTCTCGATTTGAATCAAAAAGATCCGCAGGCACTGGTGCTGGCACCGACACGCGAACTGGCGATCCAGGTCGCCGAGGCCTTTCAGAAGTACGCCAGGCATCTGCAGGGCTTTCACGTGCTGCCCGTGTACGGTGGCCAGGATTACCGCACTCAAATCCATGCCCTGAAACGCGGTGTGCATGTGGTGGTGGGCACCCCCGGTCGCGTCATGGATCACATGCGTCGCGGCACCCTGCGACTGGGTTCCCTAAAGACCCTGGTACTGGATGAAGCGGACGAGATGCTGCGCATGGGCTTCATCGACGATGTCGAATGGATACTCGAACAAACCCCGCCAGAGAGACAGATCGCGCTGTTCTCGGCCACCATGCCGCCGCAGATACGCCGTATCGCCGAGAAGCATTTAAATGCACCCGAACAAATCACCATCAAGACCAGGACCACCACCGTTGAGACCATTCGCCAGCGCTTCTGGCCGGTTAGCGGTGTGCATAAACTGGATGCCCTGACCCGGATCCTGGAAGCCGAACACTTCGATGCCATGCTCATCTTTGTGCGCACCAAGACCGCCACGCTTGAGCTGTCCGAAAAACTGGAGGCACGCGGTTATGACTCGGCGGCGCTCAATGGTGACATCCCGCAGGCCCAGCGCGAGCGTACCGTCCAGCAATTAAAGAAGGGCCAGCTCGATATCCTGGTCGCCACGGATGTTGCCGCACGCGGTCTCGACGTGGAACGCATCAGCCATGTAGTCAATTACGATATTCCCTATGACACCGAGGCCTACGTCCATCGTATCGGGCGTACCGGTCGTGCCGGTCGGCAGGGTGATGCCATCCTGTTTGTCGCCCCGCGTGAACGACACCTGCTAAGCGCCATTGAAAAAGCCACCCGGCAAAAGATCGATATCATGGATCTGCCTTCAACGGAACTGATCAATGACAAGCGCATCGCACGGTTCAAGCAGCGCATTACCGATACCCTGGCAAATGAAGATCTGGGGCTATTCAGCCAGCTGATCGAGCAGTACCGGCAGGAGCATAACGTCCCTGCCCAGGAGATTGCTGCCGCGCTTGCCCGGCTGTTACAGGGCGATACCCCTCTGTTGATCGCGCACAAACCCCGACACAAGGCCGCTGGCGACTGGCGCAAGGATGAAAAACCACCCCCGCGCAGCAAACCGGGGCGTAAGGCAGACGTGCGGCCCGCAAGAAAAGAGTCTTCGCCCGAAGCCGGCATGCAACGTTGTCGTATTGAAGTCGGTCACCTGCATAAAATCAAACCCGGCAACATTGTCGGCGCCATCGCCAATGAAGCAGGCATTGACAGCAAGCACATAGGCCGCATCTCGATTTATGATGACTACAGCCTGGTTGATTTACCTGCAGGCATGCCCAAAGCCGCCTTTAATATCCTCAAAAAGGCCCGTGTAGCTGGCCAGCCGTTGAATATCGCGCCGCAATTCAGGGAAGCAAGGCCTGACAATGCGGCCAGACACGGCATCGATACCGGCGGCAATGCCGTAAAAAAACGCACCTCACTGAAAGCCAGGCCGAAAACGGTCAGCAAGAAAAAGCCACGCAAAAGCAAGCCCCGCAAACCCTGACGGCCCGCCAAAACTGGTAAAAACCGGCTTGAGCCAGTAGCGTACCGCCTCCTGGAAAGAGACGGGCTCATGTTGTCCGGTGACTGGCTGGCAACTGATTATTGATGCCGTGTTTATAATAATTTTTACACCCCGTGAATGCCGTTGATCAAACGGGTCGAGCGGGCAAGGGATTCTATACCTTGTTCCTGTACAGGGTTAAAAATTTATCGAGGTTATCCGCAAATACTTTCCGGTCTCCCTGGCTGAGCGCCGGTGGCCCGCCTGTCGCGACGCCGCTGGCGCGCAGTGTCTCCATAAAATCCCTCATATTCAGACGCGCCCTTATATTGTCCATCGAGTAGAGTTCACCGCGCGGGTTGAGAGCATGCGCACCCTTCTCGATCACCTCCGCGGCCAGGGGAATGTCTCCGGTAATGACCAGGTCACCTGCCTCGAGACGCTTGACGATCTCATTGTCGGCGACATCAAAGCCGGGGGCTACCTGAATAAACCTGATGTGGCGTGATGGCGGTATACGCACCGGCTGGTTGGCTACAAGCGTCAGCTGCACACCGGTTCGTTCGGCGGCTCTGAACAGGATGTCCTTGATCACGACAGGACAGGCATCCGCATCCACCCATATATTCATCTTTTATCCCGCTAGCCAATAATGATCGATAACCCGAGCAGCAGCGGTGTCAGTATGGTTACGGCGACATTTGCGCCAAGGTATTGCGGAAATTTACCGATATTTTCTCCGTATTTTATCGCCCCGTATAAAGAGAAAAACGCCAGCGGCATAGGCAGCAACGCGATCAAACTCAACACCGGCAAGTAGCTGGCCAGGACATAGATGACTATGCTCGCTGCTGTTGCCAGCGCAAAAAGACCGTAACCCGTATTGCTGCGACTGACACCGTAGGCAATCGGAAAATGGTTGCGACCGACGCTGATGTCAGCCTGAATATCAGGGTATTGATTCAGTAACAGGAGATTATTAACCAGAAAAAAAGGCACGATGGCAATCAGCCAGGACAAGGGTGCATATTCCCCCTGCAGTACATACTGGGTACCCACGACCATAAGAAAACCAAAACCAAGACCGGGTGCAATCAGACACAGCAACGGATGTCTGTTTATCCACCCGCTATAGGTAACGACCAATACCAGGCCAATGAGACCAATCGGCACGATTCCGGTCCCGTACCTCCAGACGAAAAAAATGCCAATCAGCAAGGTAGCTACAAGGGACGCGGCACCCACGGCAAAAACAGCACCCGCCATCTCGGGATGACGCGGCAATGATCCACTGCCGCCACTGAATCGTGTTCTCGTCGTTACGAAGTCCAGGCCGCTTTTGAAATCAAAATATTCATTCAGCGCATTTGCGCTGATATGCGCCAGCCCCCCCCCGAGCAGTGCCAGTGACAGCAGTGGCAGGTTGACTGTCGTGTTGTCTGCAATCACGGTGCTTGCACCCAGAAACACACACACCGGTGTCAACACCAGAAAGGGAAGCCGCATTGACTGGATGACTGCAGTTAATTTCATCATTTTAATCAGATCCCTGCGCAAGGTACCCGGGAGCGCCGGTGGTGCGGGAGCCATGGGGGGATATCAGGCACTCAGCTGTGAACCGTCACCCTATCGAGGGACGGCAGGCGACAGGCTAGCATCCGAAGCCTTGTTTATATACAGCTTTCCGAGCAATTCCGTTCTTTTCCTGTTCACGCCCATATCACTGTGGCCGACTCTTGATGCCGAGCGAACGTGTATCACGCTCTGCGGTGCATCCACCCTGATCTCCAGATCATCTACGAATCCGAAGACGGGGGATGAAAAGGTGGCGGCGAGGTAATCGTCACTTTCAGCCTGAACAGTGCCACCCATATCCCGAATCACCTGTTTCAGCACAGACAATGGCTCCAGTGTGCTGTTACCGGGAATACGGATGGGCTCAATGGAATGACCGGCATCATTTCCCGGTTCACTACAGACGCAATTAGGCTTGTCCGGGCATTGCGACAGCCTGCCCTCTGTCAACCCCGGGGCCTTCCCCGATTTCGACATCACGCCAAGAATAAAGAACAGGACAATCAAGGCAAGCATTAAAACAGACAGGGTAACAAGGGCTGTTTTCATCTAGGTGTTTCCCTGGCCGGCCGGTTTCCAGCCCTGGATGGCATGCACATCAAAGCGACAGATAGCTGGCCACAAAGTCGGCATCCTTGTCCCCGCGGCCTGACAGGTTAACGAGAATTGCGTCATCGCGAGTCATGTCCTTTGCGATCTTCATGGCATGTGCAACGGCATGCGCACTCTCCAGTGCGGGTATGATTCCTTCCAGACGAGAAAGTTGCATAAAGGCTTCCAGGCATTCCTTGTCATCAATGGTTTCATAATCAACACGTTTGATATCCTTCAGATAACAATGCTGCGGTCCGACACCGGGATAGTCCAGGCCGGAGGCAATAGAATAGACAGGCAGTGGATTCCCTTCCTTGTCTTGCAGGTTATAACATTCAAAACCGTGGATTGCCCCTTTGATACCCAGCGTCAGGGTGGCCGCATGATCACCTGTATCCAGCCCCTTGCCGGCTGGTTCCACTCCGATCATCTTCACCGAGTCGTCACCCAGAAAGGCAGTGAACAGACCCATGGCATTGGAGCCCCCGCCAACACAGGCAATGAGCACATCGGGCAGTCTGTTTTCCTTTTCCAGAAATTGCGCCCTTGCTTCCCTGCCAACGATGCTTTGAAAGTCACGGACAATTTTCGGGAACGGGTGCGGCCCGACAACCGAACCGATTGCATACAGGGAATTCACCGGATCTTTCAAATATTCCTCGAAGGCACTGTCGACGGCATCCTTGAGTGTTCTTGTGCCCCGTGATACGGGCACCAGCCTGCAGCCCAGTATTTTCATTTTGGTGACATTGGGGTGCTCTTTCTCGATATCGACTTCACCCATATGTATTTCGCAATCGATGCCAACCAGTGCACATGCCGTGGCCAGGGCCACCCCGTGCTGGCCGGCACCTGTTTCCGCCAGCACCCTGGTTTTCCCCATATATTTGGCGAGCAGTGCCTCGCCAAGACAATGGTTGATCTTGTGCGCGCCCGTGTGATTCAGGTCCTCGCGTTTCAAAAAGATACGTGCCCCCCCGATTGATTCAGACAGCCGCCTGGCAAAGTAAACGGGGCTGGGACGTCCCACATAGTCTGCGTAGAGTTGTTGCAGTTCCGCCTGAAATGACTCCGTTTGACTGACCTTGTCATAGGCGTCGTTGATATCATTCATGACCTCGATTAGCGGCGGGGGAATTATCTGTCCGCCATACTCACCGAAGTATCCGTTTGTATCAGGCATTTCCAGATATTCACGCGTCATATTCATAGCTCCTGGTTGCCAATGGTCTGCTGCGGCAGGATACAACACTTGACCGGCAGTGCAACAACACACAGCACCTGATCATCATTGCCGGCGTATTCCCGGAACGTGCTCGATCTCTGACCTCATCCTTAGTACGCAGTCCTCACCTTCCCTGATGGTTTCACTGGCACGATAAAACTCCAAAAGACCGATATGCGACAATTTTGGCGACAGCAATATATCGGGTGGATCACCCGCCATGCGGCTTCTGGTTATTCTGTCCTGGGTAATATTGAAAGAGCCGGCGATGGCATCCAGCATGCCGGGTGGCTGCTCATCGTCATCTGTTGTCGGTAACAAGGCAGTGGCGTAACCTTTCACCAGTTCGGCTATTTTCCCTCCCACGCCGCTGGTTTGTTCTGGCGGCTTCTTTGACTTGTCGAAATGTTTTCCGACAATGCCTCCATTCAGGTTCACCGCGATGACGATGTCCGCACCCAGGGCGCGGCATACCGAAACAGGCACCGGGTTGACCAGGCCACCGTCAACCAGCCAGCGCTTTTCATTTCTTATCGCCGGGAACAAACCGGGCATCGAAATCGATGCCCATACTGCCTGGACCAGCGAACCCCTGGTCATCCATATCTCTCTTCCGGTTTCCAGGTTTGTCGATACAGCCGCATAACCCTTTTCGAGGTCTTCGATGACATCCTCGTCGCCTGCCACATTCTCATTCAGGAAATAATGCAGCCTGTCTGTATTGATAAAACCATTTAGCGAGGTGTTGATTTCAAACAATCTCGCTGTTTCGAACTTTGTTAACGAGCCTGCCCACGCTTCCAGTTTTTCGATTTTTCCTGTTACATAGGAGGCACCCACCAGTGCACCAATAGAGGTTCCGCAGATGATATCCGGGATGATACCAAGCCCGGCGAGCGCCTTTAGAACGCCGATGTGCGACCAGCCGCGAGATGATCCGCTCCCCAGAGCCAGCCCGACATTAAGTTCTGTCTTCATCCGATGCTCCTGGCCCTGGCCGCTCCAGTGTCATTCACGGGAACTGTGCAATTATCGGGTTATTCAGCGTCTCCCGAGGCCTGTCTGGCGCGTATTCTGACCGCAGTGCCGTAGGCAAGTAACTCGGCCGTACCCTGCATGACAGGTGAAGTGGTAAATCGCATGGCAACGATAGCGTCGGCGTTCTTGTATCTTGCCTCAGCAATCATCCTGTCGATTGACTGCTCCCGCGATTCAGCAAGCATCTTCGTATACTCGGTAACCTCGCCGCCAACAATGGTCCGCAGACCCGCCAGGATATCCTTGCCAATATGCCTGGCCCTGATGGTGTTGCCCCGCACCAGTCCCAGCGTCTCGATAATTTCGTAATCCGCAAACTCGTCTTGCGTTGTAATCAGCATTACTTGTCTATCTCCCTGTTGTAATAATCGTCCTCTTTACTCTGCAGCCGTTCCTTCAGTACCTTGATCATCAGGATGCCCAGACCCGCGATGAATAGCAGACCCAGCAGGCCAAAGGGAAATGCAGTGATCATTCCGATAAACATCGCAATCAGGTAAATAATCGCAATAATCGCCAGCAGTGAATAACCCCATTTTTCATATGTATCCATATCCTCTCCTGTCATGCACAGCCACTGAAAAAGGCAGTATGTGTTATTCCCGCTCTTTGTTCCCCGTATCATTCGTCATGCTCACGACTCTTGCCGTGACGTACATTGTCAAAATCACCGCCACTGCAAACGCATACAACCCATACCTTACTTCTACACTGGCGATTACCCCGAGTTTCACGGAGACCACCAGCACCGCCACAATAAAGACATCCAGCATGGACCACTTGCCGTACAGGTGCATCCAGTGCAGATATTTATCCAGATTGTCTGACTTGTCCGCCTTGATACCAAGCAGTCTGAACAAAACGCCCATTTTAAGCAATGGAAGTACCACGCTGAAGCCGGTGATCACGAGGAACAGGAAGTAGCGCCCTTCTTTTAACAATTCCAACGCGCCACCGAGGACAGAGAAGGTGTTCTCAACCAGAACAAATTTCTTCAGTGTAATGATTGGCGCCAGCAGGCCCACAAAAAGGGATACTAGTGTAATCCCCAGAATTACCTTCAGCCGTCTGGCCTCTTTCCTGTAGCTGCCGGCAATATTGACACCTGTATCAATCTTCACTGCTATCCCGCCAAATACTTCAATGGATGGCAACAATACTGGCTGATTGATGCGTACACTGCTCCACGCAGCCCAGCGATCAAAGTGACAGATAGCCTTTATAGTACCGCTGAAAGCTGGCTTTACCCTCAAGCAAAAACTCGCCGAAGTTCCAGTCAGACCGGCCCAGACGATGCTCAAACCCTGGTTGCACCACGTAGGTGGCTGCAGGAAAAGCCGTACCATCGCTCAGTGAAATCCGCACCCGCTTGCGTACATACATCTCCCCCTCGAAGCGATCCAGGCGCTCCCATGCCAAAGCGGGTACGCACCTGTAGATGACACCCTCAACGCAGCCCCCCCTGTACGGCTTAATCGCCGGATACAGTTCGCCTATCACGGACCGCCGACAATATCCTTTCAAGATGCCTGGCACAACTGGCAGGTCGAACCCGGAGACTTCCCGCATAATGCTGTCACACATCAACGTCCCGTAGGCAAAGAGATGTTCCATTTCTGTACTGTTTCTGTTCTTTTTCTGCGTCACAACAACTACATTACGGATGCTTTATATCCCGTCAAAAAAGTCGACCTCGCCTGTTTCAAGCGAGTACTCGGCGCCAACAATGGTCAGGTCACCTTTCTGTATCAACTGCTCGAGTATTTCTGATCCGTGTCTCAGCTGGTTTGTCGAGGCAAGAATATTTGCCCGAATGGCCGTGTTTAATAATTGCTCCGGATTGTTGCGAAGGTCTGTCGCCAGCAAGGGTTCTACCGTGGGCCGAATCCGGTTGACGATCGATAAGACATTGGATGATCTGGCTTCTGAAGGACCCTGCAGCCCTTCAAGGGTGGCTATGACAGCACCGCACATTGAGTGACCCAGAACAACGACAAGCGGCGTTCCAAACAATTCTGCCGCAAACTCGACACTTCCGACCTGTGAGGGCGCGACGATATTGCCTGCAACCCGGATGACAAACAAATCACCCAAACCCTGATCGAATATGATTTCCGCTGGCACACGGGAATCCGAGCAGCCGAGAATAATAGCGAAAGGTGTCTGGCCTTCGACAAAACTGGCTCTTTGCATCTGCTTTACAAAGGTATCGACACTGCGCACACCAGAGACAAAACGCGCGTTGCCTTCCCGTAATCTTGCAAGTGCCTCATTCACCGTTGTCATTGATTATTGATTCTCATTATTGCCTGTATTTGATCCAGCGACATGATCGAAGGCTACGTCCGCTATACGGACCACCAGCCACTGTCGGTAACCGGCATCTCGGCACCCGGTGTCCTGCACTGCTTTTTACATATAAACAGGAAAAGCCGTGCCTGGCCCTAGCCTGTCCTGTCTCGCACCCTGCCCGCCCTGTAGGCGTCGATAATTCCGATTAGCCAGCAGATGATAAATGCCAGCGTAGCAATATTCAGCAGTCGTGCGTCTGTGCCAGTTAATTGATTCGTAGCCATTGCTGTAATCGTTGTCATATCCGGCTGGATATCACCACTTTGCATTTTTTCGACTATCTGCAATGCGTACTCCAGCGTCTTTGAAGCCACATAGTAAATCAGGGCGAATGAAACACCAGCCAGCACAAATCCCCGCAAATACATCTTCAGGAGAACGTGCCCGGTACCAGGAAACACAAACGTTGATAACAGGGCTGCCTTTGTTGACATTTTCATTGTTAACTACCACGTATGATAACGTTGCATAATACATGCAATCCCGGATAGAGAAATGATACAAATGCATCGGGATTGTTACGGTCTGTCGCTGTAAACAATTCACCTGCATCATACATCTCCACGCAGGCTCCAGCTATTCTGTGACGACCCGACTCAAACACAGACAGTGCCCGTGCATAACGCCATCTTAACGCATCCGGCTGAAGACATGGTTATGCCTTCGCCAAAATAAAAACACCGACACCCATCATCATGCCGCCGGCAACCTGATTCATCAGGCTTGTTGCCCTGGCGTTTTTCAGGATCAGCCCTGCCTTGTCCGCCATGAATGCATACCACAGCTTTGGACCGCCCACTGCGACCATCGCGATGATGAGAATAATGCCGGTATCGGTAACAGATAGTGCAGTCAGGTCGGCAAAAGCGGGGAAGATACCCAGATAAAACAGGACGGCTTTCTGGTCCGCCAGGGTTATCAGCAGACCGGCCAGGAAACTCGATGGCATCGTGTTGCCGCCAGTTACCCTGATGCTATCTGTTTTTGATTTTGACCTCCACAGGACAGACCCCAACCAGATCAAATAGACGCCACCAGCATATTTCAGCAGCACAAAATAACTACCCAGCAAATCCGCGAGAACCGACAACCCGTATATGGCAATGAGTATGAACACCATATCGCCAACCACTATGCCTGCGGCGGTCAGTAGGCCATGAGAGAAACCAAGAGCGGCTGCCCGCGCCGATACAGCCAGTACACTGACGCCCGGAACCAGCGCCCCCAGGAACATGATTCCAGCCAGGGCAGCAACATCATGTGGTGTCAGACCAGTCTCCATGCGCAGGTCGAGCTTGTTAAGCGATTTCCTGCAAGCGCGCCGGATAGCGCATCCGCGGGCAGAGGAAGGTGCACACCTTACTTGTCAGCAGAACGTCCAGTGCCGGCTGCCACGTTTTTTAGCCTTATCGCCGAAACAAAGGTGGACACAGCTACCAGGGCCGCAAACAAAAACCAGGAGATACTGGCCAGTCTGAATAATGTATTTGCCGCATAGGCTAAACAATAAGAAAACAGCCCGTGAATCGCGACACCCTTCATTGTGGGGAGATACGATGCTTTCTTTACACCCAGGGAATACAACACAGCCCCACCCAGACCAAGAATCACACCGCGTACGACACAACCTGCCATGAGCTGTTGTACTGGTATGTTATAGCGCCACCCGGTATAACCATCCACTATGGCTGACACCGTAAACAAAACAGCAAACATCAGCAATGCATGTTTAGGAATATTCATGCTCTAGCCTTGTAATGATTGAACCCGGCCCGGCACGGCAACCCGGACGGGAATGATTTGCCTGAACCCCGGTGCCGCGCTTCAGCTGGACAGGAGAAGCGAGAAGCGCTTGAAACATTAGCCGGATACCAACGAGGTCAAAACAAGAATGACTTACGAGGTCAATTCGTCAGCGAGGGCTCGCAAGAGTTTCGCACCATCGCCGTGCCAGGCACTACCATGCATGCAGGCAAGGGTTGCTGGTTCAGTTGATGCCAGTCGCTCAAGCATTTTACGAGCATTTTTCGTATGCGAGAAATAATCCATTGTGTGACGAAAGGCCTCACTGGGCCCGAGAATATCCGATTCAGTGAGCGCTGGCAGATCGGTGCCGCCCTGTGTGAACAGATCGCCGCACAGCAAGGTCTGCGTACTCTCTTCTTTCAAAAAGCCGCACTCCCATGCGTGCGGCAGGTGTGGCGCATCCAGCCAGCGCACACGATGGCTGCCAAGAGAAAGCAGTTCTCCATCTGCCATGGTCCGGGGGCTTCGATCCGCAAGATCCTCAATGGAAACCATGCCTGCAATTGTGCCGCAGAGCGGAGATGACTGCGGGGCGATGGCCAGCCATTCATTGAGCGAGCCGCATTCATCTGCTTCAATATGTGAAAATGCAATATAACGCAGCCGTTCGACCGGGAGCACGCTCGCGACCGCTTCACGCACAAGCGCAAACATCTTGCGCGGTCCGGTATGAAACAACAACGGTTCCTCGTCAGTAACAAGATACTGATTGAACGAAAATCCGTTACCATTTTCAAACACAACCGGCGTGTTGATGCGATAAATCCCGTCGGCAATTTCATGTACATTCGTTCCCGCCTGGCTATTCGTTATGCTCATGGTATTCTCCTTGCGTAATAATTAACGGGGGACAGGCGCTCATAACCCGGGGGTGCCTTATGGCAACGCAATGAGCGCAACGAGCAATGTGATGCGCAGTCAAGCCTGAGTATGGCCTGTTTTATAGAAAATATACGGCATCATCGCCACCCATACCAAAAAAACCACCCAGACCCGGCCAGCCAAAAGATTGTAGTCCTGAAAGAGACTTTCCCAGGAATGTCCCGCAAAGTAATGGCCAAAAATAAATTCAAAGCCTACGGTGAGGAGCAGCCACGAGATGCCGGTCAACCAGGCCTGCGCAGCTGAACCAAGAGGCCAGGCTCGGGAAAAAATCCAGACAGCAAGACCGGTAAACACGATGCCTGTTACAGTGGATATCTGGTGAGCCATCAATTCAGACAGGCCTCTTCCGTATGTCACTTCCCTCAAGACGCCATTGCCGATTGCAACAATCATCAAAACAAACCAGAACAGAATATGGCGTATGAGCATTTTTCCCCCGGGGCCCGGTACTGGCGGCAAATCGGCTGGTCAGTGCGAGGCCATGTTTGTGCCATAAAGTACCTTCGGATACCGCACGGAACAGTCTGCCCGGCCGATCACGTCAGGTGTTTTTCCCCATAATATGGGTTGGTTTTCCATCAAGGCTCACCTGGTTTTTCTCTTCCCAGTATTTTTTCAAGCCTTCTTCCCCTTTTTTAACAGCCCAGCTGGTCAACTGCTCTCTGTCTTCAACATACTCTAGTATCGGGACCGACATACCGCAGGACGTCTGCACCAGGTCAATTGCGAGGTCGAAAACCTGCCTGGCGCCGGGAATCGGGTCGAACAAGGAAAACAACTCATCCCATTCAGGATCGTTTTTATGGACTACCCTGGCGTTTCCGTAAAGCCGAAGAATCATCGGGCTTCCCTGGAAAGCACAAAACATGATGGTCATTCGGGAACTTTCCTGGACATGGGCAGCGGTCTCATTACTACTTCCGGTTACATTCAGCCATGCAACCCTGCCGGGCCCGAGCACTCGCAATGAATCCATCCCTTTCGGTGATATATTAACCCGGCTGTCGGACGTTGCAGTACCCACAAAAAAGATTTTCTGCTCTTCGATGAACTTCACCAGCTTGTCCGGGATTTCAGCATATCGTTGGGCCATTTCACTTCCTCCTGTTTAAATCTGGCGCTTGACGTCACGGGCGTAAAATTTCGTGGCACATCCGTCAGCCGGAAACGATTGTCAGGTGCAGCTTGTTTCAACCGAATAACCAGCGCCGGATTATCTTTGTATAGCGCGGCATGACAAGGTATACCATGAAAAAGACCACGATACCCGTCACCGCAAGCGTGGTTAGATAGCGGTTGTTCGGAATACCCAGGTATTGCAACGCAGGTGTAACAACCAGCGGCACACCGAGCACTAGAGGGTAAATGGCAGACCAGGTAGCCAGGAACTGCTTCCAGCGTACGGGTACCTTCGCCCTGGCACCCGCCGGGGTAAACCAGAAATCCAGTCCGCTACTGATAAAGAAGTCGTCACCCGTCACGAACAGCGGCTTGACCTTCTCGATCAGACGGGCACGCGTTGAAGACTCCATCCATTCCTGCAAATGAGCTTTTGTATCGAACCGGATTATGACCGTGAATGTTTCTGTCAGCCCGCTAATTGGACGGACGATGTGCCAGTCCAGATAACCGGGAGAGGCCCTGCAAAGCGGTGCAATTTCCCTGATCCATTTCTCGTAGTCGGCATGCTTGTCGTTACGAACTCTGTGCGTAATGACTACCGTTGCCCCTTCACCGGTATTTTGTTCAGAGACTGTGTTTGTATTCATTGTATTTGCACATCCGGAATGCCCGAAGACCAGACCCGGCGGCGCGGACGGAACGCCAGGGAATGCCAGGGAACGCAGCGATCGACTTTTTAGCCGCCATCTTTATCCTTGTAAGGAAACCGGGTGTGGCCATATCGAATGACCAGGATAGCTATAGCGATAAGCAAAGCGGCACCAGCAACACCCAGCATTCTCCAGGTATCCAGATTTTTCATATCCAGTATCAGATACCGCGCGAGTGCAACAATCGCTATATACAAAGGCATTCTGACAGGCAGCTTTCCTGAATCGAGGTAGATTGCGACCATCGCCAGCACTTCCAGATAGATAAACAATAGTAAAAGATCAGCCAAAGTGACAATCCTTGCATCAATCATTGACGATATTTCGAAGCCCACGGCAATTATCGTAGAAATCGCGACAATCAACAGGCCAATATCCTGCGTCCACGTAAGCGCTTTATGACCGATTACTCTAATATTATTCACAATGATAACTCCCTGTATTTCACAGTTTTTTCAGGTATCTTTGTTCTTCTACGGCAAGCTTAATTGTCACCGGGCGATCTAACGTTTATCCGGCGTACAGTCCCGTATAAGCATGACCCAGAGCGGGTTTTGCACATTTGTCGATTCTTCCGTTAGCCGTGCAGGGCCCTTGACAGGGTGACACATATCGTCTGAATCGAGCGGCGCGCGTTAGCGCGTCAGACTGGTGCGGCTTGCTATGTATCTTCCTGTTCATTGAAAAGATCCTCGTGGGAAAACGGATCTACAAGCTCGAATATACCTGCACCCCGGGGCGCTGTAGTCATCCCGGGTTTATTGTATTTGCAATCCTTCCGGTCAATCTCTTTATGAATATTATCGAGCGCATTTGTGTTAACGAACACTCTAGAACCAGGGGTCCGGCACCGAAGCTGTCCGGTGGAAACGCACAGCGCTGAAACGTACTTGATGCCTGGCTATGTGTTGGCATCCGCCCTCTCTGGTCGTTACGTCTTTATCTAAGCTGACTGCCCTTACTTCCGCGGCGATTAATACCACCTGTGTCAACCGGCTTTTCTTCATGACTCGATTGACATGCAACACAAAGCTGGACACCGGGGATTGCCTCTCTTCGCTCTTCCGGGATGGCAGCCTCGCATTCCTCGCAATACCTGGCACTCTCACCAGTCGCGAGGTTACTTCTCACCCGCTTTATGGCGTCTTCAATACTCGCATCAATTTGATCCTGTACAGCGCCATCACGTGCCCAACCGCTAGCCATAACCAATACCTCTTTCCTTACTCCTTACATTTCCGGATTCTACACATAATGGTTGAACACCGCCGCTACCGGGGGAGCATCCGCGAGTGAGGCGATCAGCAGGAGTGATTGGGTATACCGTGGATTCTGGATGGACATCCCGACCCGGAAAGACAGGAACCTCGGCTATCTCTACCCCCGGATTGACCCGATGATTCCATACGGCACGAAGGGATTCGCCTCTGAAACCCTTGATTTGCATTAACCCATCAGGACCAACTATCGAACAGTCACCCCTCCCGATATTCTCTCTGCCAGAAGAAATCCCATTCCTTAATAACTACGACGACCGACACGAGGAGCAAGAGACCGGTCTGGATGACCTTGCTGTCTGGATGAGTTTGAAACATCTCATTGAAAACACCTGCCGTAACGTGAAAGACAATCGCGACAAGTATGCTGCGGTTCGTTTTGTAGTAAAGCCAATTCATCAAGATAACATAGGGGACAAGGCTAACCATAAAATTAAGACTATAGAGAAGTCCGGTTTCGGCCACATTGCTGTGGTAGTACCCATTGATGAACGAAAGCGGCATGTGCCATAGCATCCAGAAGGCACCAAAAAGAAGTGATGTATACAGCAGATTCATTCTCGTTCGCAGGCAGTCAGTACCATAGGAGTGCCATGCCAGTTCCTCGACCAGTGGTGCGAGAAAGAGCAGGAACCAACCGGGGAAGATCCCGGCGGAGAACGACGACATGCCCGAGAGTCCGAACTGATCGGCACTATGGCCGAAAAGCAGCGAGATCGCCTGCGCCAGGAGGATGCTGGCAAGCATGAGGAAACAGGTGAGAAAAAGATAGAATGGCCTGACGCCCCTGAGCCCGATGATTCGCCGCTTGAGATCAGCCCGCAGATCGGGGTACGGCCAGATCATCCAGAATGCTATCAGCATCGGCCCAAATAGGCCCATAACGCCAAGAACGCCTACTGCAGTAGCGAGAAACTGGTTCGTGGGCGTGATTTGGCTAACGTATGCAGCCGCGAACCAGAATGTCCACGGAACTGCGGTGGCCAACGCATAGAAAAGGACTGGGTGACTATATTTCCCGATACTCATAGATACTTTGCTCAGGCCCAGCTATTGAAGCCATTCTCGCGCGGCAAGCGCGTCTGACTGGGCTGATTTGTTATATGCCATTTTCATAGCTGAGGTAATAACCCTCTCCATTGTTACGCAGTACCATGGTCGATGTGCGCGTACTGAACGGCGGGCAAATAAACTTCTTACCCAGATCGCTTTCCGCTATTCGGTTGCAGGCAGATTCGACAGAGTTTGAATCACCTGCTTGATATCTGAATGTCGCCCAAACTCGATTGGTATCAGGATTGTGGCTTTCTTCAATATTAGTTACCGAGGAGGGCAAGTACTGTGGCAGCCAACCTTGTGCTATTAATCCGGAGCGCTCCAGTTCCTCGTAAGACTCGAATGCGAACTTTGCGCTTTCTGTGTATTCCATATATTCAAGCACGGCCAACACAATGCCAAGTGCCGCAAGGGGTAATGTAATCACTAAGGCGAAAGATTTCATGGCATATAACGTTCTGCTTTGGTCACGGCTTGCCCTGGAGCGCAGCGAAATGGCAAGCCGCCGCACTCGAAACGGTTGTTAGCCATACGGACTCCCGTCTTTATGAGTAAAATCCCGTTTTCCATTAACAAGTGATGCCCGAATATCATCATCCGGGTATACGACTTCATCTCCTGGCGTTCGGTCGCCGATTTCAAGATAAAGCACATCCTCCGAAGTTTCGTTAATCAGATTGTTAGCGCTTCCTGTACACGCAGGGCAGGAGTGACTGATTATGTGGCATTGCCCCGGGCTACCGACTGACTTGGGAATGACATCTCCAAAACAACACATCCGCTATCTGTCTGGAACGGGCCATGCACTTCACCTGGCGGTCTACTCGCATAATCTCCAGCTTCAAGCCAACGATCAAAGGCCGCGTCATACAGCCGACCCTCAATTATCAATATTTCTTCTGGATAGTCGTGACTTTTGGCACCAAATAAAGAAGTATCAGCCCCAGGCTTGAAACGGGTTAGCCGCGAGTAATCCCCCGTTTCTTCATCAATGGCTAAAGTAACCTCTTCAGCCACAGTCTCCAAACCATCAACAGGCTTCCATCGGTAAGAATTCGCCGAAAGCAGAGGATTCCAGTATGTTTCCGTTGTTTTTGACATTTGCTATCTGCTATCTGCTATCTGCTATCTGCTATCTGCTATCTGCTATCTGCTATCTGCTATCTGCTATCTGCTATCTGCTATCTGCTATCACGTTTTAGGCACATAACGTTAAGCCAGGTTGCCGCGCGTAGCAGCGCGGACAACTTGAGCGATTTGCTGTGGATTTGCTGTGTATAAAACCATTGCAATGCTCAAAAGCTCCTTTGTATTTCCAATAGAATGGCCTTGCCCAAGAACCATAAACCAACACTGCCAGCTAAGAGTGTGGCCAAGACCAAACTTAAACTCATTTTCCTTGTTCCTGGTGAAGAGATCGTCAAAACGATTCCAAACAGTCCCATGACAACACTGAAAAATAATGGATATATCAACGTTCTTCCAGCTGCCCATGCACCCCATCCCTCAAAGTGATCCACGTAATTCGACGTGAAGCTGTATAGAGCAAGAGGTAACCATGAGAGAGCAAGATACAATTTTGTAAGTGGACGCTTCATGTTCCTGAACATAGTTTACTCACATAATCGCCTTCCTCGGGTCCCGCTCATGGTCCATGATCCATGGTGTATGCACATTCAGTGTACATAGAAAGATGTGTATATTTCCTGTTTAATTACAGAGGCATAGCACCCAGGGTGGTTTTGAGGCATAACGACCAGGCTCAGCGGCGCAGACGAGACGATAAAGTAAGCAACCCACGCTTACGTCCGCTGCAGCGTCCCGTTAGGCGGCCTACTCATGCTCAAAATTCCGGTCTCGAAAGACTAGACCTGCCGGATGGTATCGCATGGCACATGCGAGCGGCTTGTCAGCGCCTGATGGGCGATAGGGATTGATGAGAGGATTGATAACTCTCATAGCTCCACCTCCCCCTTTTTGGGTTCATCAGTCGGGTCAATACGCGGGAGCGCCCAGCGGACTATCCCCGCGACCCATAAAAATCCGATGAGACCTCCAAGATACACGTTCATAGTACCAGCCGGCGCAATGAAACCAGTGTGCCCAAAGACGGTGATAGTCTCAATTGCTTGCTCAAGAAAGAAGATGATGCTCAACCACGTGAGCCAGCGTGGAATGATGGGTGACTCACCAATCCCAAGAGCGACTACTGCTGCAGCCATGGCAGTCGTCGATCCGTTGACCAGTGGACCCCAGTAAGCAGGTATATCGAAAATCGTGCGCGCGCTCGCTGGATCGAGACCTTGAGGATGAAGTGCCAACCCCGCCCAGAACCAGGCCTGGACTTGTGACGTAATGGCACACCCGAGTACTCCGGTCAAAAAGATGTACCGATACGGTTTGGGAAGCAGGGCCGAGACTTGTCCGCCAAAAATGGCGAACCCGAGCGAAAAGAACGCCGCTGTCCAGGCGTAAATCCGGGCGCTCGTACCGTTATCCGAAAACCACAGAATGATGTCTTGCCCGCTCGAGTCAATAGTTGGATACGAACCGCCTAACGCCACAAAACCAGCAACATACATAACACACGTAGCCAGGATGTTAAAAAGCAAGATTCGTGATGGTTTCATATACACACGGGAAAGGTCCTGGCAGTTTGTTTTGCATCGCACAACGTTGGCCAGAAGCCGCGCGAACAAAGCGCTGAAGAGTGCGTCGGTTTGATGGGGCTGCGTGGCTTGCTATGATTCACTATCGCACCCTTCAATATCTAAATACCAAAACTATCAATAGAGCAGATACCAGGCACGATAAAAACGTCCGGATAAACTCTCTGTTGTTTAAACTTCTTATACCAGGCATTACCACAACGGCAAAAGCAAACAGGAAGCCCGCCACGAGCGAACACAGAAATGCAGCAAGGATCAAGGCAACCTGAAATAATTCCATGAGCTTTGTCTTAGCCCCCGGATGATCTGTTGATATAGCATAACGTCCTGCATGAACGGGCCGGGCAAAGCAGCTCTTTGCGCGGTCCGACGGCCTGAAAGGGCGCGAATTCGAGGCCGTTATCAGGCCCTTTCTCCACTTGCAAAAGTGTCTATATGAATCCGTAGGTTAAATACATGCTCAAGGCTATTCCCAGAATTCCTATAATACCGTTGACTACCATTCCAGCATTTAAATTATACCCAGTCGGGATCTCGGCTGGCCGCATCATCTTTAATATTCGTTTGTGCTGCCAGACTGAATAAATAGCCATGAATGCCGCCAACAAAACGAATGACATCCCTACAAAAAATGAAAAATGGCGTTGAAACAGCTTGATTTCATCTCGACCGGCAATCTGTATAAACAGACCAAAACGCTCTACGACAAATCCAAACGCCATAAGTGAAATGCTTGTTCGATTCCAGGCGAGTAACGTTCGTTCCGCAGCAAACAGGACTCTTGGATCATTTAGATCTGACATGATGTTACAGGCCTACCGGTTGAGCCAGGCCGCGCCGACACTGAAGTATGTACTCAGCATAACTTCACTTACCGGCGTCGGCTTGGGCGATTGGTCAGGTTCCATTTCTGCCTGGGTGTTCTCAAACCCATTTTTGGTCTTCAGTCTTCGTGTCATATTCCACATAAAACGGCGTCCATCGGCGCTGAAAATTCAATAGCCAGATCATGTTGTCTTGCAAGATTGCTTTTATAGTACGTCAAAACGTGCTCGACTCTATCCAGGTGGGTCTTGGTTTTGTGGCCATTCTGCACCACAAGATTGTTTGCGTCGAAAATGAGGGTGTACATGGTGTGTGTATTCTATACCTTGTTTCCCACAACCAGTGACTGGTAATGTCACAAGAAGGAGAATTGCAGGATTTCGATTCATTGCAACCGGAACCTGACGCCTGCGCTCAGGCACCGACGCCACCATGTAGAACGGTCGTGCCGAAAAATGCTGGATCGTCAACGCAAGTATTGACCGTTCCTTTACGGGTGCCACTCTTTACAAGCACCTCACAAAGCGAGCGTTTGAAATGAAGCTTTGCTGTGCAACTGCTCCTGAACATGATCTCGCTTTCTTTTGAGATGCAATCTGACGCCGCTATTTCATCGTCAGTCCCGAGCCTGGCCATACAGTAGTCCGCGATCCACTGGACTGGTTCGCCCGGTGGGCACGCCACAGGCTTTTGGTCCGCCGCAGATGCGAAACCCGAGGACAGGAGAGCGACAGAAAGGAACGCGGCTTTCATCAGTACCTGACCTTCCGGTTCAGCGGCGGCGCACCACGGCCTCACCACCGCTGGGCCCATGCAGGCGCTGGGGCTGGATTCGGCTCAAAAAGAGAAAGATCTTCTTCAAACAGCAGAACCGAGCCATCACCATCGAGATTCCAGCTCTGGAGCTTCCCGGCGCGCGTGGCGACCAGGAGGTGTCCTTCCCTACTCCAGTCTGCCCACTGGACGTGATTCAACGGCTGAATATCCTCATTCGTTTCCAGCCAGTAACTGACACGCAGCCCGTCTACGGCCTGATCGACGCCGAACGCGGCCCCGGCCCAGCCGATGCTCTCCACACATAGCAGGTGGCTGCCACCGGGCTGACGTTTCTGGATGCGGGCGTTCCGACGCTCGTCCCATGCGTCGTCCGGGGCTCGGTTGGGAGAGTCCGCGGTATCCGACCAGCCGCGCCGCCGTTCGCTTGCAAACTGAACCACGGGAATGGGGCGTAATCCGTAGGGAATTGGCAAGGCTGCGTCCTGGGCATTCCCGGAGTCTTGAACCTCGGCGAAGTAGTAGCCGCGAGTCCAGGTTCCGCAGGTCCGAACGGCGTATAACGCCGTGAGCCATGGGAGCTTTGACACGGCCACGTACGCTTCACCGTGCTCCCAAGTGGCGCCGGGCTTGTGTGCGAAGTAGCAGAGAAAACGACCATCCGGAGAGAGATCAGACCGTCGTGGAAAGACCCGGCCCGATAGCCATGCGCCAGGCTCATACCGTCTCTCTGCAAGATCCCAGCGGCCCACATGGGACCAATTTGTCGGCCCTCGCCGGAACACTGCCACTACCGGGGCGTTTGTCGCCGGAATGCAGTAGATCCGGGGAGGAAAGCTTTCCTTCATCGCTGACATGCTTCGCCCGCCCAACTACCCGGCCCTGCCGCTGCGGGCCGCGTTGTGGCGTTGCGGGCTGTAGCGCTGTGTCAGGTGGCACCCACGATCCGGTGGCACATCACGGGAACACCATACGCGACAACGATAGAAATAGAACTCACTCAGAGGCTGTCGGATCATGATGTAGCACCACGAAGTAGGTCAGAGCCCCCAGGGCGAACGGCGATACCAGTGTGAAGAGATAGTCGAGGACGGACAGTTGGCCCTCTGTGTAGAGCACCACCAGGGACACTAGACTCATGAAGCCGAATGCCACCAGACTCAAAGTTTTGGCTCTCTTTTTGGCATTCTTCGATTCGCTATTGGTTTTCATCAGGAGGTTCTGGCGTGTATAAGACGACTTCCCGGGCACCTGACGCTGGCATTACCGGCGCCGAAGGCGTCCGCTGCATGCCCTCGTTAGAGCAACATCCGAAGTAAAGTGAGCGCTGAAACCGCCACTAAGCTGAAGTTCACAATTGTGGTTGCTATCATTGCCACAGACGTATTGCCTCGCCTATAGATGCCGTGTAATCCAATCGCTCCACCAGTTGAATTGAATACTACGCTAATCACTATAACCGGAAATGCAACATACGCTGATAATGGCGGATGTCCGCCTTCAAATGCCATGGCAACAGAAATCAGTAGAACCCATCCAGTCACTCCAATTGCAACACAACCTAAACTTAGCCAAAATGTTTTTCCAATCATTATTTTACCAGTCGCTAACATCATGCATCAGCGGCATTGTTATGTATGCGAATATCACCAACGGAAATCAGTTAAATAAGTCATTCTCCAGATTTAACAGTTTTTCTTTTGCTTGCAATCCACCAGCGTACCCAACTAATTTACCATCACTCCCGATAACCCGGTGACAGGGAATAATTATGGATATTGCATTAGCCCCATTTGCACTCGCCACCGCTCTTACGGAGTTTCGATCGTTAATACTTTCAGCCAGTTCTAAATAGCTTGAAGTTTCACCGAAAGGAATTTTAACCAGGCCATTCCACACCTTTTTCTGGAATTCAGTACCAACGGTTAATATTGGTATACTAAAAGACTTCCTTTTATGATTAAAATATTCCTCTAATTGTTTTATAGTTTCTTCAATTACACCGTCGCTTCTGGCCATATAACCGGATTTTAGCCCCACTTTAATTCGATCATCTATGCGATCTCTCATTTTCCTGTATCGCCAGTCGCAAATACACAATTGCTCTTCGAATGAACCCACAATCAATTCTCCATACGGTGACCTGTAGTATTGATAGTTAATCTGGTTCATTTAATCTTAACCTTTAAGTCACTTTATAAATATTAACCTGGTAAACATAACGCCTCGCCTCAGTCGCGCGGCAGAGCCGCGTCGATCTGGAGGCATTTGTTATGAGTTTTTCTGCTCATTAAAAACAACCTTGTTTGAAAACGGATCTACAACCTCAACTACTCTCGCGCCCCATAGTGTGGTAGTGATCTCCGGCTTATTGTATTTGTAGCCTTTCGAGTTATTTTTTTGCGAAGATTATCGAGCGCATTTGTATTTACGAATACTTCAGAGCCTGGAGTGCAATCTCCTGAATGTTCATTCAAATGGAATATCATATTTTAACGCGATACCTGCATATATACTGGAAGGCCTGTTTCGTCCCTGTGTTCCCAATCAAGCTCCATGCCGATGAGGCGGTATAGTCATCCTGCTTTCGCACCATCACGATCATCTGCGGCGAAGTCGGTAAAAGCAAGGGTGTGCTTTCTGCACGAAACGTGGGGCCCCGGTCAAATCGAATGCCTGTTCGTCGGTGATCGTCCATCCCCCATAAGCTTGTTCAATCTCTTCCCGACTGATACCTCGCGGCAACGGGCCTCTGTGACCCGGAGAGAACGCGTACATCAGCAGTGTGGCTTTCTCTGTGGCCACCGCCGTGACCTCACGGGCCACAGCGCGCACCTGCTCGGGCGGAAGGCCATGTACGACGCCAAAGTCCAGGAAGAGGCTAAATCCGGAGCCAATGCCGGCGGCCGACAGCGCCGTGATGTTTCCATCGACGAATTGAACCTTCATGCTTGTTCTGCGTACACGCTCACGGGCGCTGCGCACCGCCTTCGGCACTATGTCGACACCTGTTACCTCCCACCCGTGTTGAGCCAGGCGAACCGACCAGTGCCCGGTACCGCATCCAAGATCGAGCGCACGTCCGTAAGGTGGTTCCCGGCCGCTCTCTTCCCGGTCCAGGAGGGCGACGGCCTGTGCACCGATAGGAAGTGACGGCATCTGTTCCCACGGTGTCATGCCAACCAAATACTGGAATTTGTAGAAAAGACTCATTCAGCCTCCCGGTAATGCCTTGGCGGCTAACGTTTGAACTCTGCTGCTGCCGAAGGAGCATTAGCGACGTATGCAGTCGACAGGAGTGGCTTGTTATATGGCGTCACTTTATATCACCTTCAAAATTAACACCTCGGAAAAAAGTGGTAATGAGACCTCACACTCTGAACCTTGGGAGCGATCTAATACTGTTTCCATATGATACATGTCGCCCTCCACATACTCTTCACACACAGATGGCGAATTATTTTCATCTACATAACTAACCTTGTATGTTGCATCACCTGATTTTGGAAGGAATATGAACCGGCTTTCCCCGGGAAGCAGATCTCCTAGCCTGGTTTCCTCATCATCAACATGCACTATCACGGAATTGATTGTATCTGTCCCTCCATTTGTTATGCGTGCCGTTGAATTACCAAGCCAGATAAGATTTGGCGTAAATATGCAGATAGCCAGGATAAAAAGAATGAGTGCAGATCTCTTCACGTTCCAAACCAAATACTGCCTCGCATCAGCGGTGCGACTTTGCCGCGTCCGACTGCATGCGTTTGTTATGTGGAGAAATCCCCATGCCCTCAAACCTTTTCGAGCAATTCATCCAGACTAATAGCTGGCTGAATATCTATCTTTGCGTCCAATTTCGCAAATAGTGGCTCATTTATTTCGGCCATTTGCAACTGATCAGTTGCCTCGAAAATAATAGTGCCAGCCCGACGCCCGTCATCAAGATGAAAATAGGCTGCCTCGGGCTTAACTTTCTCAACGAGGTCCCTGAGTGTCAGCGCTAAAGTTCCATCAGATACGGCCTCGTTCCCTTTCTGCACGGGAATCGAAAATCTAAAGATTAGACGCATTGGGTTCTCCTTTTCTGTCTAATTGTGGCGCTATTAAGTTCACCGAATTACCATATAATGCTGGAGATCAGCCACGCAAGATCGCGAGGACATTTTGCGGCAGCAAAAGGCCACAGCGATCAAGCGTCGGTCTGCAGCGTCCTTGTATCCCGGCTATTCAACCGGGTTCTCAAAGCCAAAGCGCTCTCCGGCTTCCCATGCTTTTCGGTTATTGCCATCGTTCGGTATCCCACCAGACTCCTTGAGCATCCGAGCAAGATGCATGCAGTTCCAGGTCATGATGGTCGTGTTCCGTTGTGTGAAGTCATTGTCGAAGCCGACACGTCTGCCACCGTTCTTCACATCGCCATACGAGGGCCCCGGGCCCGCCTCACCGAGCCGATCCGGTCGCAAGCGGGATAACGTTTCAAATCAGCCGCGCAGTTCACTGCGTCGGTTGGATTTGCTTGTTAGGTTTCCATTCACCATTTTCTATTTTAACCCTTCAATTGTTCGCTTAAGATCTCTTGCAGCTGTAAAGACAAATGCCTTACCAATTTTCGATTTTTCCAATAAGCCCAGATCTACTAATTTAAGCAGATCAGTCCTAGCAGTATCATAAGTTACATTATGTGCACCTCTATGACTCTCAACATAAAAAATGGAATCTGGCCTTTTCAAGGCTCTATTTATCAGGGCCACCTGACGATGATTTAATATTTTTTGTAATTCAGGTGACTTCTTAATTAGTATTTCAACAGTTTTAATCTCATTTGCTTTTTTCTCTAAGTATTTCAGCAGATCGTTTATTGCTCTATTAATTACTTCCAGTTGGTGAACAATAAAATACGTAACATCATTATCATCTGTTTCTGTGTAGAGATATGCTCTGGTATATTTTGCTGGCGCTGATTTTAATATCCTGGATATAGAAATAAATTCCATTGTCCAATAGCCTTGTTTAAGCATTGACCAGTAAAATAGTGCCCGTGCAGTTCTGCCATTTCCATCCTCAAAAGGATGATCGTATGCAAGCATGAAATGAAGAATTATTCCTCTAATTACAGGATGAATGAAAACTGACGCATGTGTTGCATTAGCAAATGCGCAAATATTTTGAAGTCTATCTTCTAATTCTTTTGCTTTTGGCGGAACATGTATTATTGTTGCATCCCGCTCATCACCAACATAAATATCGTCCAATGTGCGCAATTTCCCTACTGCGTCCGGATTATCTAAAGTGTTAGTTGTTAGTATCTTGTGCAATTCACATATCAATTCAGGCGTAAGATCCTCGTTCGAATTTTCGTTAATAAACTCCATTGCATCATAATTATTAACGATCATAGTTTCTGATTTATCTCGCGGCTTCCGCTTTTGACGGAGCATCTCCTTAGCTACCTTTCTAGTTGTTGCTGCTCCTTCAAGCTGACTTGAAGTTATTGATTCCTCAATTAGCGAGTTAATTAAATATGTGTCTCGGGTATTTGGATTAGCTACTTGTTCACTAGCCTTGAGTTCACCTCCACCATGTATGTCGACTTCATGTAACAGACGGCGTACGACATCCGGCTCGGCATACACAAATGGATTGCCGTCCTTATCTGATTGCGGGATGTTCTTATAAAGCGCCCTGCGCGAAAGCTTTATCGCAAGCCACCACTCTTCGTGGCTTAAAACATGTGGAGGCAATTTTAGATGCCTAAGCTTGTCCCAATGATAGTAATGGCCCCTTGGATCTGCCTGGATCCCGATCGATAGAATTCGTCCCAAATCATCTGGCGAATTACTAGCCATCTTTGTTAGGAGCAGATAGAAATCAGGCGGCTTAATTGGGATCTTCATTTTAAATACCAATATATTTTGGATTGGTACGAAGATAACAGAACAAGCTACCAGTTACTACCAATTTGGTAGCTACTGGTAGCAAATTGGTAGTTATACGAACACCTTGGATAGTACCAATTTGGTAGCAATTGGTAGTATTTTGTTAGTTGGATAAGTGCTAACCGTCTGTTTTTGTTGCTTATTATTATAGTTATAACTGATTTTGATAATTAGCCAGGAACACCTAATAGTAAGAGACTCATAAAAACTGAAAATTGCGGATAGCTTGGGAACCTGACGATTCGCATCAGCGGCAAATTGCGGAGCGCAGCGGAGCAATTTGTCCGATTGCATGCGTTTGTTATGAGTCCCTATGGATAAAGTCGTAAGTGCCACGTTGCACCAGCAGATATTTGCTGTCAGAACCAGTGTAGTTCGTGATTCGATGTTGTCTTAACGGCTGGACTTCTACCTTCTCCCCAGGGCAGAGTTCCACCGCATCGTCCGGATCTAAACAATGAACCTCAATCTTTCCGGAAAGACAGAATACATGCTCGACGACGTCGCTATGAATATGCCATGGAGATTCTTCGCCGGGTGAAAGCACAATCTCCGCCACCCGCGAACTGTCGGTAAGCACCAAATCTTCCCTACCTGCCATGATGCCTAATCTCGTAACTCATAACATTGAAGCTGTTCGGCGCAAACGAGGCGCAGCGTAGTTTGCGTCCTAACGAGAGACTTGTTAGCTGCTATTGCAGCCACGAGAAGTTACCGACTTGACTCAACATGGCGAGTGAAGTTGTTCAGAATAGCCTGCCAACCGTCGCGCTGCTGTTCGATAGAATGAGTTCGCTCACTATCGAAGGTTACGCTAACTCTAACGCCTTCGGGGTTATCAGCGAATTTGACTTGAGCTGCGCGATCGCCAATGGAATACTCGATCAACTTGTGCTTCACAATGCTCGTATAAGTTCCGGCGAAATCAAACCCCATGCTACCGTCCTTTGCCTCCATTCGTGAGGAGAAGGCACCACCCACGCGCAAATCCACCTCGGCAGCGGTTGTGTGCCAGTCATCGGATGCAGCATTCCATTGTTTGATGTCCTCGGGGGTCGTATACGCTCGCCACACTTCCTCAATAGGCGCAGAGACAATTGTTTCAACGGTAATATTCATAACGTGTCTCCTTTCTTGATTGCATCTAACGACAAGCATCAGCGGCAAATTTGCAAGCGAAGCGCAGCAAACATGTCCGGCTGCATGCGATTGTTAGGCCGCATTTTTCGTCGCAGGTTTAACGATTTTTTTCTGCCTCATAGTAATTGTTCTTCCCGCAATCTTCGTAACATCCTACCACTCGAAATCCCGATCGCTCTAATGCTCTTTCATATGCCTCCTGACCAAGTGATATACATGCGTGACCGGTATTTACATCTGTCCAAGTGCCAGTCCCGATTGGTGCAGTAAATAGAAAGCTCGCTCCTGGATGTAAAATTTCGGAGACTTTTTCTAGCATTTTGATTTGATCTTTTTCGTTAAGAAGAAATATTAGGCCGATGGAAATGGCCGCATCATATTTTCTTCGAAAGTAATCACTTTTTAACACCGTGTTGCACTTTACTGGAATATCGGGAAAGCGGTTTTTGAATACAGTTATAAGGGTTGGCGAAGAGTCGATTGCCCATACCTTTAATCCAGCATCGACAAGGACTTGAGTAACCGGTACCCCTCCGCCACATGCAATCTCTATTATTTCGGAGCCATGTTCTAAAGAATGCGCCCACCGATTAGTAACTTGAACTCCTACTTTAGAAGTGTCGCGACATTGCAGGAAAGTTTGAGAGTGTTTTTCGTATGCTGCTACTGAATCAGTACTCATGCAAGCTACTACCCGATGCGGCCTAACGTCGGAATTGAGTTGCAGCTTGCCCAAAGGGCATGCTGTCAACTCGAATGACTTGTTATGCTGCGGATTCCTGCTGAACATCCCAGCCAGGGAAAACTAGCACGGCAGGATGGCACTTCAAGGCACGAGCCAGGATTTTCGCCCTTTCTACGCCTAGATTAACCCGGTCATTCTCGATAGCAGAGATTGTTGACTGGGGAATTCCAGTCACATCAGAAAGTTCATTCTGGCTCATCTCCTGTAACTCACGCAGGATACGTACCGATTCTCCAACCGAAACATCTATTAATTTCTGCGCTTTTCGATAATCCTTCATGTCATTTCCTCCTGTAATCATGCGGAGTTACACTAACCACTAAAACAAGCACCAGTTCCTTCTCAACCTTATAGATAACACGATACTGAAGATTTAACCGGGACGAGCGATGTCCCTTCCACTCCCCCCGAAGTGGCTCGTCCCTGAAACCCTTGATCACTTTCAATCCCGCAGGGCCGCTGATTTCAACAATATCTTTCCATTTTTCATAGCGTTTTAGCACATCAGCAGGCAGTGACTTTAGCTGCCTCACGGCATTCCTGTGCTCTAATATCTCCCACATACTATATGTAGTATATATATGCTATTTAGTATGTAAAGAGCGGCATAACGGCTGAAGCCAGCCGTGCCTGCGAAGCTGGCGTCGGACTGTGCTGATTTGTTATGTGCCGAATTGAATCGACTTGTTAGATGCTTACTCACCGTAGGCCTCGATAGTGCTCCCAAATGCATACTCATGAAGATTACTTTCTTCATCAGAAGAAACTAGATTTTCTCCAAAATCGTAAAAACCAATTCTTGGTTTGTACGATTTACCATTGACCTTAATTTCTTCTTGATCGTGCAGCATGGCAAAGTCAAATGCGAACTCACCAACAATTTCTTTTGCCTTGTCTTCATTTACTCCGAATTTTGATAATTTATCTTTCAGGATCTGTATCATTTGGTATTGCCACTCAATCGCAAGTTCTTCGTATTCTTCTGATATTTGCAATTCCATGTGTATTCCTTTTTTCGCTTCTAACGGTTGAGCCAAGCCGCGCTGCCACTGACAGAACCGCGAAGCGCCACAACAGTTGCCAGCGTCGGCTTGGGCGATTGGTTATGCGGCGCTAACTTCAATGAGTTCGCTAACTGAGGAGGGAGGCGGAACAGGCTCACCGGCTTCAATGAGGCCCTCTATATGAAATTCAATAGCGCCTTTAATTAGCTCTAGAACCTCTTCCCGGGTTTCACCTGCGGCAATACACCCAGGTAAATCAGGAACATGTGCACCATACCCAGTTTCGCCTTTTTCAATTACCACCATATATTTCATGTCATATTCCTCATGACAATTTTAGACCGGCCTGCTTGAGGATGCTCGATAATGTACCTGGCGGTATATCTGCACTTGGCCTTCCCGCTACAGTGATCGTACCGCCTTTGCCAGGATGACGAAACTGACGATGGCTTCCCTTCATCCTGGATTGCACCCAACCATCTTTCTCAAGAATTTTGATCAGTTCCTTGACCTTCACCATTTATCTTCCTTGCCTAAGCCGCATAACGTCGGAATTGGGTTGCAGCTTGCCCAAAGTGCATGCTGTCAACTCGAATGACTTGTTATGCCGCGGATTCCTGCTGAACATCCCAGCCAGGGAAAACTAGCACGGCAGGATGGCACTTCAAGGCACGAGCCAGGATTTTCGCCCTTTCTACGCCTAGATTAACCCGGTCATTCTCGATAGCAGAGATTGTTGACTGGGGAATTCCAGTCACATCAGAAAGTTCATTCTGGCTCATCTCCTGTAACTCACGCAGGATACGTACCGATTCTCCAACCGAAACATCTATTAATTTCTGCGCTTTTCGATAATCCTTCATGTCATTTCCTCCTGTAATCATGCGGAGTTACACTAACCACTAAAACAAGCACCAGTTCCTTCTCAACCTTATAGATAACACGATACTGAAGATTTAACCGGGACGAGCGATGTCCCTTCCACTCCCCCCGAAGTGGCTCGTCCCTGAAACCCTTGATCACTTTCAATCCCGCAGGGCCGCTGATTTCAACAATATCTTTCCATTTTTCATAGCGTTTTAGCACATCAGCAGGCAGTGACTTTAGCTGCCTCACGGCATTCCTGTGCTCTAATATCTCCCACATACTATATGTAGTATATATATGCTATTTAGTATGTAAAGAGCGGCATAACGGCTGAAGCCAGCCGTGCCTGCGAAGCTGGCGTCGGACTGTGCTGATTTGTTATGTGCCGAATTGAATCGACTTGTTAGATGCTTACTCACCGTAGGCCTCGATAGTGCTCCCAAATGCATACTCATGAAGATTACTTTCTTCATCAGAAGAAACTAGATTTTCTCCAAAATCGTAAAAACCAATTCTTGGTTTGTACGATTTACCATTGACCTTAATTTCTTCTTGATCGTGCAGCATGGCAAAGTCAAATGCGAACTCACCAACAATTTCTTTTGCCTTGTCTTCATTTACTCCGAATTTTGATAATTTATCTTTCAGGATCTGTATCATTTGGTATTGCCACTCAATCGCAAGTTCTTCGTATTCTTCTGATATTTGCAATTCCATGTGTATTCCTTTTTTCGCTTCTAACGGTTGAGCCAAGCCGCGCTGCCACTGACAGAACCGCGAAGCGCCACAACAGTTGCCAGCGTCGGCTTGGGCGATTGGTTATGCGGCGCTAACTTCAATGAGTTCGCTAACTGAGGAGGGAGGCGGAACAGGCTCACCGGCTTCAATGAGGCCCTCTATATGAAATTCAATAGCGCCTTTAATTAGCTCTAGAACCTCTTCCCGGGTTTCACCTGCGGCAATACACCCAGGTAAATCAGGAACATGTGCACCATACCCAGTTTCGCCTTTTTCAATTACCACCATATATTTCATGTCATATTCCTCATGACAATTTTAGACCGGCCTGCTTGAGGATGCTCGATAATGTACCTGGCGGTATATCTGCACTTGGCCTTCCCGCTACAGTGATCGTACCGCCTTTGCCAGGATGACGAAACTGACGATGGCTTCCCTTCATCCTGGATTGCACCCAACCATCTTTCTCAAGAATTTTGATCAGTTCCTTGACCTTCACCATTTATCTTCCTTGCCTAAGCCGCATAACGCCAAGGTAAGCGGCATTCAGCATGGAGCAATTGCTCGGGCAACAATGGCGCAGCCATGCCCGAGCGAGTGCGGAGTGATGAACGTCCGAGTGAACCGCAGGCGAACGGCTTGACCGCCTTGTTAGGCCCTTTCAGGCTCATCGTTTGAAGGACCTTCTTCATATGCCACAACTCCATCGGGCAGTACTTCCCAAGGGGCTTTCGACCCGACATAGATGTGCATACCAATCGAAACGCCCGGATCTCCATCTACGCAGCCCAAAGTAACGCCATGCACTTGGCCTTCGACAGTACCGCAAAGGGTAGACCCACAGACGCTACAAAACGTTAGCCCACCACCGCTTCTAGATTCATAGCTCGTAAGCTTTTCTTCGCCACATACCCACTCAAATGTACCTGGTTCGATTTCCGCATAAGCTGACGCTTGCGCACTGAACGCTTTGCGGCACATTGAACAATGGCAGGACCGTGCATTGTGGAGGGCGCCGTTAACCACATAGGCTATTGCCCCACAGAAACACGATCCTCGAATTTGCATGACGATTCCTTTTTGGGCCTAACG
>Ga0210063_1000076_pt1 | contig 32033 bp, 27 predicted proteins | sample Muzzi_PWA_D1_FD_185529 | JGI IMG/M metagenome (GOLD analysis project Ga0210063, IMG submission 185529) | Wetland microbial communities from San Francisco Bay, California, USA, that impact long-term carbon sequestration - Muzzi_PWA_D1 (SPAdes) | ecosystem: Environmental > Aquatic > Marine >... | reverse complement strand
CCGATGCCCAATCCGACATCGCCCGCAACTTCCGGGCTACCAGCACCGCCGTCGGCACTCAATTCGCCTGTGGCTTGAGCGCCCGCGACGCCAACAACACCGACACCGCCGCTGGCTTTTCCATCCGGCCCCCCCGGCACGCGTTGACCGTCTCGGTGGTGCAGGGGATCACGGTCACCGCGGCCACGGTGGATACCGTCCTGGACAATGCGTCGGCCCTGATGCAAGGCGCTCAGCAGCCGCCGGGGGATGTGGCCTGCTGTGTCGAACTGCGGCGTACCGGTGCCGTCGGGACCTTCGCCCCAGCGGCCACCATGGTCGGCGGGGTGGTTTCGACCCAGGCGGAGCAGAACTTCGTCTTGAACATCAACGCCGATTTGAAGTACGTCAGCGCCATTGCCTTCTGTGGCCTGCCCAACGGGCCGTATGCTGGCTGCGCGGGGAACGGCACCCTGATGGTGGTTTCCGGCACGGGTGCCGCGACCTACGCCCATGAAATCGGCCACCGGGAGGGTCTCTGCCATGTCGGCACCAACTGTGCGCCCACCTGCGGACAGGCTGGGAATTGCGCTGGCTGCGGCGACCCCAGTGCCAACGACATCATGTACTTCCGTCTTTGCGGCGGCAACCAGAACATCCTGCGCTCCGGGGAGTGCACCACCATGCGACAGGCGGCCACCCCATGAGAATCCCCACGGCGTGTCCTCTCATCCTCGCCCTGACGTTCACCGTCTTCCTGTCGGCAGCGGTCGTCCGAGGCCAAACCGCCCCGCCAGTACCGCCCCAAGAATCGATCGAGTCCGTCGTGCGCTCGATCTTCCACCACGGCATGCCCTATTCCCTGCTGCGCTCCTACGGTCCCGACGCGGTCCCGCGACTTCTGGAACTGTTGGACTCCGAGGCGGAGAAGCCCCATTGGGCCAACATCGTCTGGGCCCTCGGAGTGATCGGCGACCCCCGGGCCACGGCCCCCTTGATGGGCTTCCTCGAAGCCCGCTTTTCCGGCGAGGTGGATGCGGCCACCTGGCAAGCCCTGGTGCTGGTACCGCAGAGCCTTGGCATGCTGGCGGGGCATGATGAGGAGGCTTTCCGGATGCTGGCGTCGAGGGCCTCGCCCGCTGCGTGGAAGCAGCGTTCCATGGCCTGGACCTACCCGACGCTGGGGGCAGGAGACCGGGAACTTCTGATGACCAAACTCACCGTGAACGGGCTGGGCCTCTGCGGCACCCCCAAAGCCCTGAAGAGGCTGGAGGAGTTGCAGGTTACGCTGGCCGCCGATCCGGAGGTGTGGGCCATGGTCCGGCCTAATCTGGAAGAGGCCATGGTGATGGCCGGAAAGATTCAACGCTACGGCCATCGAGCCGTGTTCGAGGGGACCACCCCCTGACATTGTCCTCCGATCCCGAGGGGCGGCCGCCGGGCCTGCCCCTCCTTTTCGCACCCCTGTCCACCCCGGGCTCGATGGTATCGTTAGCGATAAAAAGGAGGGCTTGCCATGAGTATCCGGCACGTCAATGTCGAGGGCCTCGGTCGCCTGCCCGCCTTCTGCCACGGGGTGGTGGCGGGGGATTTCGTCTATGTTTCGGGAACCCTGGGCACCCGGGGCGATTCGCTGGAACTGGTGGCCGGGGGGATCGGGGTGGAGACGACCCAGACGCTGCGCAACATCGAACGCATTCTGCAAGGGTGCGGCGCCACCCTGGCCGATCTGGTGAAGGTCAACGTGTTTCTGAGCGACATGAGCACCTTTCCTCAGATGAACGAGGCGTACCTGGCGGTGGTGGGTTCTGCCCCCCCGGCGCGCATCACCGTGGGCCGGGCGGAACTGGCCCTGGGGGCGGCGGTGGAGATGGATGCGGTGGCGTATGTGGGGGCGTGACGGCAACCCAGGGTCGGCGATGCCATAAGATCAGGATTTAGAGTCCAAGATTTTGACCCACTTTCCTGGCGAGGCAAAACCATGCGCATTTTTCTCACTCTGGTCTTCCCCCTTCTTCTGCTGCTCCCCGCCCCGGCCTCGGCCAAGAAGCTCAAGCCCATCGATGAGGTCCTTCTGGAGTTGGGCCGGGATGACGAGAATACCCTGCGGGCCCAGGTCTGGGACGGCAGCGCAGGGCCGCGGGTGTTTTTCGAGCCCTTTACCTGTGCCTGCCAGCCGGGAGATCCCCTGGTGGTGATGCTGAAAAACAGCAAGGGTCTCTTCGGGGTGGGCACCCAGCCGGACCTGGGGACCCTCTTCCGGGATGCCCTGCGGGTGGAGGCGGCGACCCTGGGGCTGCGCACGGCGCGGGCGCGGGAGGATGCGGACTGGGTCGTCACCGGTCACATCGAGAGGATCGAGATGGCCATGAAAGCCGTGCCCTTCGGGCCGTTGCTGTTTTACTCCCACGCCCGGGTGACCTTGAAGATCGCGGGCGAGGGGCAGGGTGGAGCGGGGCACCCGCTGCAACTCCACAATCTCCAGTGGCGCTTCAACGGGGGCTTCGGCATCAAGGATGAGGCGGCGGAGGCGCTGGCCCATCTGGTGGTGGAGTCGTCCCAGGAGATTCTCGGCTACCTCGCCAGTGTCGCCGAGCTCCCGGCCACCGCCGCCGTGGATACCGCCCTGGACGCCGTGCGAGCCTATGGTGTCAGTGATCGGGAGGTGGAGGTCCGCATGGTGGGCCTCTCCGGAGACCGGGAGCTGGCCTCGGAACTGTTGGCCCTCCTGCCTCGGCAAGACCAGGAAGACGAGCGCATCGAAATCTACGACGCCCTCGCCAACCTCCGCGAGCCCTCGGTGGTGTCGGAGTTGACCCGCTGGTACGACAAAGAAGACGAGGACGCCCGCTACTTCATCCTCAAAGCCCTGGCCTACATCGGCACGGAAGACGCCTTGGCCTTCTTGCAGGAGCGCAGCCTGCGGGACCCGGATCGCGGCTGCCGCAAGCTGGGGGAGCGGGCGCTGGCGGGTCGGTAGGGCGCTACCTTGGGTGAATCCGGCGCTGCCAGACACGAGGATCCCGGGCCTGGTGGACTATCGCGATAACCTCGATCCAGACCGAGACCTTTCGATAATAGATGGAAAAGGGGAAGCGAGATAAGGTCATCCGCCGGACGTTTCCCTCGATCCTCTGGTAAAGCTGAGGTCGTTCGGCGATCTGTTGGAAAGCTCCGGCCAGCTCTCCTTCCAGCAACGCCTCCATGTGAGGAGCTTCTTCGAGATACCAGCGACGAGCCTGTGCCAGATCTTGCTCCGCTGATGGTGTAAGTCGGATCGAAGGGGTTATGAACCTTCGGGCCAGACTCTCTTCCGGACTTCTTCCCAGGGTGAGGACCGATCCTCTGGTGGAAGGGCGTCCAATTCCGCGACACGCTCGCGCACCAGATCCAGGTGCCAGGCGGGGATGGGCGCTTTCTGGCCCAGGCTGTCCCAAAGTTCCACGGCGAGATTGGCTTTCTCGTCGTCCGGGAGCATCAGGGCCTGGCGGCGAAGTTCTGCAACTGTCATGGTGCCAGTGTAAAGCAAAGGGCGAGGCCCCGCCACCCGGTGGCCCCGCTAAGAAACCACCGCCAACCGCTCCCGTTTGTACTCCGCCGCCTTGCTCTTGAGGCCCTCTTCGACGGCTTCGGAGATCTCCAGTTTCTTCTCGTCGGCATAGTCCCGCAGCTGGCGGGTGATCTCCATGGAGCAGAATTTGGGGCCGCACATGGAGCAGAAGTGGGCGACTTTGGCGCCGTCCTGGGGCAGGGTTTCGTCGTGGTAGGCGCGGGCGGTTTCAGGGTCGAGGGAGAGGTTGAACTGGTCTTCCCAGCGGAATTCAAAACGGGCTTTGGAGAGTTCGTCGTCCCAGTCCTGGGCGCCCGGGTGGCCCTTGGCGAGGTCGGCGGCGTGGGCGGCGATGCGGTAGGCGATGAGGCCCTGCTTGACGTCCTCTTTATTGGGTAGACCCAGATGCTCCTTGGGGGTGACGTAGCACAGCATGGCGGTGCCGAACCAGCCGATCATGGCGGCGCCGATGGCGCTGGTGATGTGGTCGTAGCCCGGCGCGATGTCGGTGACCAGGGGTCCCAGGGTGTAGAAGGGGGCCTCGTGGCAGACCTCCATCTGGCGATCGACGTTTTCCTTGATCAGGTGCATGGGCACGTGGCCGGGGCCTTCGATCATGACCTGGACATCGTGGTGCCAGGCGATTTCGGTGAGTTCCCCCAGGGTGTCCAGTTCGGCGAATTGGGCGCGGTCGTTGGCGTCGGCGATGGAGCCGGGGCGCAGGCCATCGCCCAGGGAGAAGGAAACGTCGTAGCGCTTCATGAGCTCGCAGATCTCCTCGAAGCGGGTGTAGAGGAAGTTCTCCTGGTGGTGGGCGAGACACCACTTGGCCAGGATGGAGCCGCCGCGGCTGACGATGCCGGTGACCCGGTTGGCGGTCATGGGGATGTAGGGCAGCCGCACCCCGGCGTGGATAGTGAAGTAATCGACCCCCTGGCGCGCCTGCTCTTCCAGGGTTTCCATGAAGCTGTCGAAGGTCAGATCCTCGGGCCGCCCGCCGACCTTCTCCAACGCCTGATAGATGGGTACGGTGCCGATGGGCACCTTGGAATTGCGGAGAATCGCCTCGCGGGTTTCGTGGATGCGCTTGCCGGTGGACAGGTCCATCACCGTATCGGCCCCCCAACGGATGGACCAGTCGAGCTTCTCGACCTCTTCCTCGATGCCGGAGGAGGTGGCGGAGTTGCCGATGTTGGCGTTGATCTTGACCCGGAATTTGCTGCCGATGATCATCGGTTCGAGCTCCGGGTGGTGGATGTTGGCGGGGATGATGGCGCGGCCCCGGGCGACCTCGGAGCGGATGAATTCCGCTGCCATGTTTTCCCGCTGGGCGATGAATTCCATCTCCGGGGTGATCTCCCCCCGGCGGGCGTAGTAGAGCTGGGTGGGGGTGGCATCCCCCTTGCGGGCGTCGATCCAGGGCTGGCGTAGATGCATGGGGAAAGCCTCCTCGGAAGGTCGAGGCGGCGGGTGGGCGGGCCTGGAGATGGGCTGATCGGGTCCAGGTCGTTTCGCCATCCCTCCGCCGGTGTGAGCCGGTTCAGGTTCCAAGGGTCTGCTCTCAGCCCGGTTCTGGTCCCTCTCGGGTCAAAATCGGACACCCCTTGCGAAACGTTGTGCTGCGAGGAGGATCTTACGTCGCCCTCCCGGGGAATTCAAACCGGTGGGCTCTTGGCGCAAAATCCTCCATCGACCCCCTCTTTGGCCAAGGTGGGCAGACGGAAGGGTGGCCACAGGGGGCCACCCCTACACCAGGGTCCTCGTAGGGGCCTGCCCCCGTGCCCGCCCTTGGCCTTGGAAGCGCCCCCGCTCTTGGCCCAGGGGAGAGGCGTCCCGCCTGCCCCTTCCCGCACCTTTTTGGGGTGCCTTTGGGTAGCCCCGGGTGTGAACCTGGGGGGGCGGTGGAGAGCCCTCACCCCCTCAGTCCCCCTCTCGCCTTGCCTGGAAAGACGGGCGAGGGAGAAGCCAGAAATCAAGCAGCCCCTCCTTTCTCAAAGGAGGGGTTTGGGGAGGATTTTCGCAGCGAACATCCCCCCCGTCGGTCCCCCCCCTTGGAAGCCCCTCAGAACGGACTTCCCACGCTCAAAAAGAACTGCGCCGGGCTCTCGCCGGTCTCGCGGTCGAGTTTCCAGCCCACTTCCAGGCGGATGGGGCCGACGGGGGAGCGGTAGCGCAGCCCCAGACCGGCGCCGACTTTGCTCTGGCCGAGGTCGATGCCGCGCCAGTCGCGCCAGACGTTGCCGACGTCCACGAAGAGGGTGCCGCCCAGGGCACCGGCGATGGGGAAGCGGTACTCCAGGTTGGCGAGCACCAGGGCGTTGCCGCCCACGGGGATCAGTCGGGTTCGCCCCTCGGCGTCCACCTCCGCCAGCAGGGTTTCGTCCAGCACGCCCAGATCGTCGCGACCGTAGGCCCGGTGGCTGGTGCGCCCGCCAGCGAAGAAACGTTCCCCGATGGGCACGGGGTTGCCCACCTGGGTGGGGTCCCGGGGATTGTCGAAGGCGGTCCCGCTGCCCGAGGGCTCGATGGCACCCAGGCGGAGGCTGCCCGCCAGCACGCCAAAATTTCCCAGGTCGAGGTAGCCGGTCTGCTGCACGAAGAGCTTCAAGAAGTTGGCATCGGTGGAGAAGGCGGGGAAGGCAACTTGGGTCTGGAGGAGAGTACTCCAGCCCTTTGAAGGATCGAAGGGGTCGTTGCGGTGGTCGATGAAGTAGTTGGGGATGAGGCTGGCGATTTCGATCTCGCGATCTTCCCGTTCGATCTCGTTTAAGGGGACCTGGACGTTGTTGAGGTTGATGATGCGGTGTTCCAGGATCAGCCCCAGCCGACCCACGGGGAGTTGTCGAAACGCCTCGACCCGGGCGCCCCAACTGGTCTGGTCGAAGCTGTCGCGGTTCTCGTCGAAGAGGAAGAGGGTGTAGGTCAGGGGGATGCGCAGATGCCCCAGGGAGGGTTGGTCGAGGGCGATGCGGAAGCGCTGGTCCTCGGTGCTGGCCAGGGTGTCCAGTTGCAGGGTGAACGCCTTGCCCGCCAGGTTGCGGTGGGCGTAGCTCAACAGGCCCCGAGGGCCATTGTCGGAGTCGTAGCCCAGGCCGTAGGCGATCCGCCGGGTCTTGCCCTCCTCGACCCGCACCACCACATCGCGGTCCGCGGATCCCAACTCCCCGGGGGAGAGAGCCACATTGACGCTCGAAAAGATCCCCAGGCGCGACAGGTTGCGCTCCACTTCGAGGAGCCGTTGGCGGCTGACCGGCTCTCCCGGATCGAGGTCGATGAAGCGCCGCAGCACCGGCCCCTCGGTCTTGCGGTTGCCCCGCAGGACCACCCGATCCACCACGGTTTGGGGTCCCTCCAGCACCTGGAGGGTGACATCCACCAGATGGTCATCCACCCAACTCTGGCTCGCCGCCACCCGCACCGCGTCGTAGCCCCGCGCCTGGTAGCGGCTCCGCAACTGGATCACCGCCTCTTGCAGGCGCCGGGGGTGGTAGGGGCCACCGGGGGTCAGGGCGAGGACCTGGTCTGTCGGGTCGAGGTGTTCAACGCCCTTCAGCAGGAGGTCGCCGACCCGGCGGCGCTCCCCCTCGAGGACGGGGACGATGAGGGTGAGCTTGTGCCCCGTCTCCTGGATTTCCGGTGGACCCACCTGGACATCCCAGAAACCCTCCAGGATGTAGAAGGAGCGCAGGTTGTCGAGATCCCCGTCCAGGGTGGCCTGGGAGAGGCGACCATCGCCCAGTTTCAGCCAGCGATCCGGGCGGGTCGCCATGCGGTCGGTCAACCGGGCAGCGCTGATGGAGGCGTTGCCGACGAATTCCACCGTCTCCAGGGTGTAGACCGGCCCGGGGTCGATCTGGATGGTGATCCCGATGGTCTCGTCCGTGACCGCCTCCTCGACGGTGACCGCGGCGTGCCAGTGGCCTTTTTCCTGGAAATGCTGACGCAGCACGGTGCGGGTGCGTTCCAGCAGCGCCTGATCGTAACCATCGACGCTGAGCAGGGGGAGAAGGTCTTTGTGCTCCAGGCGCTTGAGGTCCGCTCCGTGGACGGTCAACTCCACCCGTGGACCCAACTCCAGACGGTAGGCCAGATCGACCTCGCCGCGCTCCCCAAGGCGGGTCTCCCGGGCCGGTTCCACCCGCGCGGTGCGGTAGCCCTGGGAGACCAGCCAGCGGCGCAGGCGTTCGGCATCCTCGCGAATCCCTCGCGCGTCGTAGGGCCTGCCGGGACCCGCTTCGAGAGGCTCCGCCAACTGCTGCACCGTAAAGGGTCCTGCCGGGCCTTCGAAGGCCACGCCGCCGATCGAGAGGCGCGGACCCGGGTCGAGCAGGAAGGTGACCCCCGCCCGGTCGCGGTGGACATCGACCGCCAGCCGCACCTGGGCCTCCGGGTACCCGGTGCGGGCATAGAGATCCTGGAGGTTGTAGACGCTGCGCAGCAGCCTGTCTTCCACCAAGGCCTCGCCGGGGGTCACCACCAGTTCCCGCCACAGACGGTCTTTGGCCAGACCCAACTCCCCCGCCAGGGCGATCCCTTCGATGCGGATGGCGGCCCGCGCCACCACCACCGCGACCACACCGGACGGCACGGCCGCGCGGGTATAGACCTCCCCGGAGGCGATCAAACCGGTGGCGTGGAGATTGCGCAGGGTGCGCCGCACCGCCGCTTCCCGCAGCGGTTCCCCGGGGGTGAGGGCGATCATGGATCGCAGCTCTTTGAGGGCCTCGGCGGAGGCGTCGCTGCGCATTTCGATGGCGGTGATGACCGGCTCGGGGTCCGGTGCTCCTTGCCCGAGGCCGGGGGAGGCGAGGAGCAGCCCGGCGGCCAGGAGGCCAAGGTGGCACAGCCCCGGGAGGCGCCGACGGCGCACGGCGCTCAAAATTGCCGATCCCACAGCGCGTCCACGGAAAAGGAGCCGTCACCGTTCTGGCTGAACACCAGCACCAGTTGCCGACTGACCTGCCATTCCGCCTCCAGGATGTCGCCGTCGGTGGAGGAAGGGTCTCGGGAATAGGTGACGAACCAGTCCTTGCTCAGCCGTTTGCCGACGGTGAAGCGCACGGAGGACACCGCCTCGTTGCCCTCGGACAGGGGATCGATGCGGAATTTGTCGAAGCCGAAGAGGGTGTTGACCCGTTGGGTCAGCGCCGAGGCGGCCTCGCCGAAGAGGAAGGTCTCGGCGGTGTACTCCCCCTCCCGGGTGCCGGGACGGGCGGGGGCGGTGTCGCGGTCCGGGGGCCGCCCACTGGCGATCAGGGAGAGGACATCGAGCCGGGGCAGGGGAGGATCGGAGGCCACGTCCACATCCAGCCGCTCCGGGGTGCCGGTGATGTTGAGGGTCACCTCGTAGGCCCGTAGGCGGCTGCGGGCCACCAGGTCGATCTCCGGTTCCACCCGGTAGGGATTGGTGAAGTTGAGAGCCCCCCGCTCCACGGCGTAGTCGTTGCCGGCGTAGCGCACGGTACCGCCGGGATCCACCTCCGCCTTGCCGAGCAGGATGGGGAGGGCCAGATCCCCCTGCAATTCCAGGTCGAGGCTGCCCCGCAGGTTGACCAGCTCGTTGTTCAGGCGCACCGCCCCGGGAGCTTTGATGGCGATGTTGAGCTGGGTGCTGGTCAGGAGTTCGTCGGTGGTGCCCACCTCCAGGCGTTCCGGTTCCAGGAGCTTGCGCAGCGCCTGGGCGACCCCCAGATCGAACTTCGCCAGGTAGCGGACCTCGTCCAGATCCACCGTGCCCCGGATCTCCCGGCCCTCGCTGAGGGAGGTCAGGTACAGTTCCGCGTCGCCCTTCTGGAGCCAGCCTTCCGGGTAGAGGAGCTTGACCTGATTCGCCCGGGCGTACAGCCGGTAGCCCTGGAGACCGTGCTCCGGGGTCAGTTCCATCTGTCCCCAGGCTTGCACCTGGCCGCCGCCGACCTCGGCCTGCAAAGTGTCGAGATTGATCTGCTCCGGGGTGAACAGCAGGGTGGCCTGGAGGTTCTCGACGGTCTGGGGGGCGAAGGGGAGGGGGAAGGGCTCGAGACGGACCGCCGCTTGACCCTCGAACGCGGGCAGGGTGGGGGATCCCACCAGCCGCCCCGCCACCGTGACCTTGCCGGGAAAGTCCACCTCGGGCCACACCAGCCGACTCCAGGCCATGTCCACCTCGCCCTGCACTTGAAGGTCCAGGGTCGCGCCGCCGCTGCCGTCGATGGAGAGTCGACTGCCGGTGGCCTCTTCCGCCAGGGTCACGGACTCGGCGGTCACCGTGCCGCCCTGGCCCCCCAGGGTGGCGGGCTCGACCAGGGCCAGCGCGTGGTCTTCGTACCGACCCGTCAGTCGCTGTAGGGCCAACGACCAGCGCAGCGCCTCCGGGCGAGACCAGGGCCCCTCGACGGTGAAGCGCCCCGCCAGCGCCCCGTCCACCTGGGGCAGCGAGCGCCCCAGGGCCAGTTCCGCCAGGCCGCGCACCGCATCGCTGGTCACGTCAGCGGCGAGTTTCAGGTCCCCGTCGGGGGTCCCCAGGGCGGTCTGGGTTCCTCGACCTTCCACCGCCACCAGACCCAACAGGGAACCGTCCACCTGGAAGCGGGACCCCTCCAACGCGATCTTGAGCCGCTGCGGTGCGTCCGCTGGGCTGCCGATGGCCCGACCGAGGACGCTGATGTCCCGGGTTTCCAGCTCCAGCTGGGCGCGGGGGGCGTCCCCCGAGCCCCGCAGTCGGCCCTGGAAGTCGAGCCGTCCGCCGAGGTGTCCCTGGGCGAGACGGGCCAGCGGTGCCGCGTCCAGCCGCAGCCCGGTGCCGACCAGTTGAAGATCCAGCGTGCCATCGTCCAGGGCGACCGTACCGGAGGTGGTCACCGTACCCTCGGCGGTGTGGAGCACCACGGCATCGAGGCGCGCCTCCCGGGGGTCCCAGGCGAACTGACCCGCCAGGCGCCCGACGTCGTGGCCGTACACCCGGGCCGGTTTGAGAGCGCCATCGATCTTCCCCTCCAAGGCCTCGGCGGGGCCGTCGAGACGCAATCGACCGCTGACGGCACCGTCCAGGGGCACGCCCCACAACCGCCAGATGGGCAATTCCCCCAGGGGCCAGTCGAGGGCGTCGAAGACCAGCGCGGAGACGGCGCTCCCGGTCGGCGGCACGCGGCTTTCCCCGGTGATCAACAGGGCGCCCGGGCCGGTTTGTAGCTCCAGCTGGATGCGATCCACCCCTCCCTCATGGACCCGCAAACTCCCCCAGCCGTGCTCGGCGGTCACCGCCGGGGTGGCGGCGTTGCGCAGATCGAGGCGCAATTCCCAGGTCGGGATGGTGGTCTCCGGGGCCAGGATCAAGGTGCCCGTCGCCGTCCCCCGGCCCTGGTAGGGGAGCCACGAGGGGGTTTCGGTCAAATCCAGTTGTTCCTCGATCAGCGCGGTGATCTGGCCACTGTCTTCCGTATCCAGGGTGAAATCGAAGCTTCCCCGCCGGGTTACCAGATCGTACTCACCCTCCGCCAGCACGCGCTGTCGTTCGGAGGAGACGAAGAGGGCGGTGCTCGACAGGACGCCGTGATCGAAGGTCAAGGGGATGTCGCCGGTGACCGCCAGGGCGTCGTCGTCGCCGGTGTCGAGCGGCTCGATGGTGAAGCTCCCCCATCCGCTGGGTCGCTCCCGCTGACCGCGCACCGAGCGCAGGTTCAGGGTTCCCGACGCCAGCCCGGAGAGGTGCAGCCGGGGAAGGCCGACCCGTTCCAGAGCCTGATCCGCGTCGAGCCCGTCGAAGCGCAGATCGATCTCCAGGGGCTGTTCCGGGCGCGCCATGGCCACGGTCAAACGTCCGGTGGCGTGGCCCTGGGCGAAGAGGGCATCATCGATCTCCAGGCGGAAGTCGCTGGGGCGCCACTCCATCCGACCCCGGGCGGTGCCCACCGGGCGATCCCACAGAGCGAGGCCGGGGGAATCGAGCTGGCCCAGGTAGCGCCACCCCGCAGAGCTCCAGTCCAGGCTGCCGGTGGTCTGCACCGGTCCCACCAGGCCGTCGCCGAGATAGCCGAGGCGGCCCACCAGGTCCAGATCGCCAGAGGCGGTGACCTGGAAGTGGGCGGAGAGGGTGTCGAGGAGCACCGGAGGGGATGGGCCCTGCGAGGGGGCCTCCGCCGGGGTCTCCCCGGCGGGACGCGCGGAGCGCAGGCCGGGCTGCTCATCCCAGCGCACCGTGCCCCGCGCCTGGAGGTCGAGGGCCTCTCCTTGCAGTCTCAGGTCGCCCACTTCGAGCCGCTCGCCGAGGAGCTCCGCGTTGAGCAGCACGGCGGCCTCGTAGGGCCGGGCCCCGGGGAGGGTCACCGTCACCCGGTCGATCTTGACCTGGCCCCGGAAGCGCCCCTCGGCATCCTCCGTCAGGCGAACCCGAAGGCCTTGGGCGGCGCCGTCCACCGCCAGTTGCCGGTCTTCGATCTGCAACCGACCGCCCTCGATGACCAGCGCATCCAGGCGCAGTTCGCCGGTCTTCCGGGACCCCTCCGTGCCCAGGGGCGGCAAATCCCAGCGCCCGTCCGCGTCGCGCCGCAGCACGATCTGAGGTCGTCGGGCCTCGACCTGGCGCAGGCTCCACAAGCCGCTGCCCCAGTCGAGGATGGCCACTTCGAGGCGCAACGCCTCCAGGGTCGCCAAGGGCGGTGCGCCGGGCTCCGAGGCGGGCACGGTGACCGCCTCCAGGCGCAGCACCGGCGGCAGGAGGCTGAAGCGCGCCGCGCCCACCGTGACGGGCCTTTCCAGGCGTTGGCTCAACGCCGATTCGACGAGCTGGCGCAATTGTTCGCGGGCGAACTCGCTTTGCAGCAGGACGGTGGATGCGAAGACCAGCAGCGCCAGGAGCGCCAGGAGCCAGAGGGCGACGCGGCTCAGGCGGCGGCGCCAGCTGGGCCGGGAAGGGGGTGTACCGACCGGGTAGACGGGATCGACGGGATCGACCGGATCGACCGCGTTGGACCCATCGACCTGGGGGGGCGGGGCGAGGGCAGGGGTCTCCTGGGGCTCGGTCTCCGCCCGGGGTTCTGGAGGCACTGCCGGTGCGGGTCTGCCCGCCGGTACGCTCATGCCGTGGGCTCGTCACCGTCCGTCAGACCGCCCCAGCGGAGTTTGCCCCGCAGGTTGTCGTAGAACGTCCGCCCCCCCGCCTTGACCAGCTGGACGTGCACCGGGCTGCGGGTGATGAGCAGGCGATCGTGGTACCCGACGGTGGTCCCTTCCTGGCCGTCCACGGTCAGATAGACCTCCTCGCTGCGGGTTTCCAGCACCACCGAGAGGGTGGCGGAGTCGGGCACCACCACGGGACGTAGGGAGAGGGTATGGGGGCAGATGGGGGTCATCACGATGACCGACAGCTGGGGATGGAGGATGGGGCCACCGGCGGAGAGGTTGTAGGCCGTGGAACCGGTGGGGGTGGAGACGATCAGGCCATCGGAACGGTAGGAGGCGACCCGATGGTCGTCCACCCGCACCCGCAGATCGATGATCCGGGAGCGGGCACCCTTGGAGATCACCGCATCGTTGAAGGCCCGGTAATGCAGGCTCTCCCCATCCTTGCGCCGCAATTCCACCGCCAGCAGGGAGCGCTTCTCCAGGGTGTATTCGCCGTTCAGCACCGTCACCAGCCCCGGGTACATCTCGTCGCGACCGAATTCGGTCAGAAAACCCAACGTTCCCAGGTTGACACCCAGCAGTGGCACACCCTCCAGGAGATGACGCGCCGCCGCCAGCAGGGTACCGTCACCGCCCAGGGCGATGACCAGATCGACGGCATCCTCCGGCACATACTCTTCGAAGTCGTCCCGCCCGATGGCCCGTCGGCTGGATTCGTCGAGGCACACCTGGAGCCCGCGGCGGCGCAACCATTCCGCCAGCTCAGCGGTGATTTTCACCGCTTGTCGGCTGGCGGGTTTGGCGACCAGGGCGACGCGACGAAACGTGGCCGATGTGGCCGATGTGGCCGATGTGGCCGATGCGGTCATCATCCCTCTCCCTTCAGACACGCGAACGCCTCGCGGTTGCCGCCCATTCCCACCACGGGGGAATCGAAAAGTCCCACCAACCGCAGCCCTGGGGCGAATTCCGCCAGCTGTCTCCCGCGCTCTTCGATCGTCCGTTGGCGCAGGGCCTCATCGCGCACGATACCGCTCTTTCCCACGCCCCGGGGGCCGACTTCGAATTGGGGTTTGATCAGGGCCAGCAGCCAACCCCCCGGCGCCAGGTGGGGAATCAGCGGCGGCACGACCTGAAGCAGGGAGACAAAGCTCACATCGATGGCGATGCCACCGCACGGCTCCGGCAGGGCATCCGGCGCCAGGTGGCGCACATTGACCCGGTCCATCACCGTCACCCGGGGATCCCGCTGCAGGCCGGGTACCAGTTGCCCTGCCCCGACATCCAGAGCATAGACCCGTCGCGCCCCATGGTGCAGGAGAACCTCGGTGAATCCGCCGTGGGAGGCGCCGACATCGAGCCAGGCGCGATCCGCCACATCGACGGCGAAATGGCCCAGCGCCGCCGCCAATTTCCCTCCGCCCCGGGAGGGCTGGGAGGCGAGCCGCTGCCCGGTCGGCGAGATCTCCACCACGACGTTGGGAGGGACCGATGCCGCGGGCTTCGGGGCCACTTCTCCATCGAGGCGCACCGTGCCCAGGCGCACCGCCCGCCGTGCCCGTTCGCGGGAGGGGAACCAGCCATGTTGAACCAGATATTGATCGAGGCGCACGCAAAGCTCCTGAACGCCGGTTTCAGAGAGCCAACTCTATCATTCCACGGGATTTTTCCTCGACGCGTCGGGGGCCGCCAGAGCGAAGGGAAGGGCTAGCAGGAAGAGGCAGACTCGCTGGATCTCCGAATCCCGCCAGTAGTCCTCAAAAAGCCCGGCGACGCCCAGGGCCAGGAGGGCCACGAAGGCGCCCAGATAGAGATCGGCCCGAGGACCGGTCAAACCACCCTCCCGGCGCAGCCGTCGCAACGCCTCCCGGCCTCCGACCAGGAACAACCAGAGAAATGCCGCCAGCCCGGCCAGGCCGCGTTCCGCCGCCAGGTTCAAGTAGCTGCTGTGCAAGTGGGGCACCCAGTAGCGGGGGGCGGTGGGGTGGCGGTAGATGGCGTAGCGGTGGGGCACCATCTCCGGACCGATGCCGAAGAGGGGCCGCTCCGCCACCATGTGGAGTCCGGCGTAGGTCATGCAGAGCCGGTCGTAATTGGAAGGCTCGGTGAGGTCGAAGATGGAAGTCACCCGGGAGGACACGCCCGCGGGCACCAGCCACAGGACCAGGGCCACCGCCGGGACCAGCACCAGCAAGGCGCGGCGGGCGGTGCACGCCAGCAGGACGGTGACCGCCACGGCCCCCCCGATCCAGGCGTTGCGGGTCAGGCTGGCCAGCAGGGTGGCGTTGATCACCCCCAGCGCCAGCCAGCTCCACAGGGGATGGGCTCCCGGCCACAGTCGCCCCCGCCACCCCGCCGTGGCCATGCGGGCCAGCAGCAACATATCCGCCAACAAGAGCACGCCGGAGAAGGTCATGTAGTGGGAAAAAGGTCCGGTGATGCGGTTGCCCAGGTTGTCGAAGCCCGCCGCCACCTGCACCAGGCCGTAGGCGCCGGTCAGGGTGGCCATGAGCACAAAGGCGGTGACCAGCGCCCGGGCATCCTTTTCTGCCCGCACCAGCCAGAGGGCCAGCAGAAGGGTGGTGAAGTGGAAGAAGCCGCTGGCGGCCCGGCGGCTGACCTCGGGATCGTAGGAGAGGGCGATGGAGATCGCCAGCAGGATCAGATACGCCGCCGTGGGCCGCAGCAGGGGGACATGCCGTCGCCGCCAGAGGGGCCGCTGCACGGTCCACGGGGCGCTCAGCACGGTCAGCCCCAGCAGGATATTGGAGCCCGCCAGGGCGAAGACCGTCAGGATGTGGGAGGCGTAGAGCCGGAAGCCGATGCGTTGGCGGCGGGCCGCCGAATCGCCCCTCAAGAGGCGTCCGCGGCCCCCAGGATGCTGGCGGGCAGCGCCTCATCGATGAGCATCACGGGGATGTCGGAAACCACCGGGTAGATCAGTTGGGAATCGGCGCTGAGCAGGCCGTGCTCCACCAGCGGTTCCTCGTCCCGAAAGTGCTCCCGGTACTTCTCCTCGAGATTGTGCCGGACGTTTTCGGGCAACGCCACCAGCTCCAGTTCGCCGTGGCTCTTGGGGCATCGCAGGATTTCCAACAGTTCTGAATCCACCGCCATGGGTTTCCTCCTTACTGGCTCTCGCCTCGACCTCAAGCGCCCGCCAGCCTAGCACAGGGGCAACCGGGGTCCGAGAGCGATATGAAGTCGTTGATGATCAAGGTTCGTATTTTGCGCTATCCTCTGACCCAATACGAAGAATTGTTTTAATTTCACGGAGAAAAAGGAGATGCCCATGCTGCAACGTGTCCTCATCGTCACCACCCTCGCCCTCGCCCTCCTCGCCCTGGCCGTGCCGTCGGCGGAAGCCAGCGCACCGCCTAGCGCCTGGTGTAGCAACGTCTGTGGTCCGGGGGTACCGTGCTCCACGGCGTGTGCGGCGTATGACTTCCCGGTAGGTGCGTGGGTCTGGGTGGATTGCACTACCTACGACACTCTCTACTACGGCGGTGGCAGTTGTGGCTCGGCCATCGGTTCGCCCACGGGTGATCTGGACCTGGAACACTTCCTCGCCTCGCTGGAGTCGCTGGCCGAGGGCGACACGACAGTCGAGACTCGTTAACTTTGCCCCCAACAAGGAGAACCCCATGCTGAAACGGAACCTCATCGTCGCAGTCCTCGCCGTCGCCCTGGTCGCCCTGGCCGTGCCTACGGCGCAGGCGATCCCGATCCCTTCGAAGCAGTGCGCTTACAAATGTGGTCCTGGCGTTTCCTGTTCCACCCCGTGCTGGGCGCAGGTCCTGGGAGGCGGCCCCTGGGTCAGCATTACCTGTGGCGACTATTACTTCGAATGGGAGTGGGAGGGAGCCGGCACCGTGCCTTGCCAGAGCCTCGCCGGTCCCCTGACGGAATCCGGCCTGGAGCGCTTCCTGCGGTCCTTGGAGTCCCTGGCGGAAGAGGGCTCCGCGTCCGGAATCGAGTAGCGTTACGGCGGGCGGTGCCTGGGACCGCCCGCTTCCCTGCCCCAAATCCACCGGCCTGGTTTCGGCGAATAGCCCTCCCAAAGGAGGTCTATGATGCGTTGGTCCCTGAACCTGCTGGAAAAAGACATTCTTCCGGATCGAGCCGTTCGCTTCGGCATCCGGCGCCTGCTGTCCCGGCGGTTGGAGCAGGAGGAGCCGGGCAATGAAGAAGCCCGGGAAAAGCGGCTGCGGCAGCTCCTCCAAACCTTCGAGAACGGCCCTATCGCTATCGAAACCGGCGCCGCCAATGTGCAGCATTATGAGGTGCCAGCCTCTTTTTTTGAGCGCGTCCTGGGACCCCATCTCAAGTACTCGAGCGCCTTCTGGCCCCGGGGCGTCCAGGATCTGGGCGCGGCGGAAGCGGCCATGCTGGCGACCACGGTGGAGCGGGCGGAACTGGAGGATGGCCAGCGCATCCTGGAGTTGGGTTGCGGCTGGGGCTCGCTGACGTTGTACATGGCAGAGCGCTTTCCCAACGCCCGCATCGTGGCGGTGAGCAATTCCGCCAGCCAGCGGGCGTTCATCCTGGAGCGCGCGGAGGACCGGGGCCTGGAGAACATCGAGGTGATCACCTGCGATATCAACCACTTCGCTCCCGATCTTGGAACGTTGCCCTTCCATCGGGTGGTCTCGGTGGAGATGTTCGAGCACGTCCGCAACCATCGGGCCTTGTTGGAACGCATCCATGGCTGGTTGGCCCCCGGGGGCAAGCTCTTCGTCCACGTCTTCTGCCATCGTCGTCTGGCCTACCCCTTCGAGGCGGCGGACGATTCCGACTGGATGGCCCGCTACTTCTTCACCGGAGGGATCATGCCCTCCGCCGACCTGCTGCGGCGGGTGGAAAGCCCCTTCCAACTGGAGCAACAATGGTTGGTGGACGGCACCCACTACCAGAAGACCTCCGAAGCCTGGCTCGCCAACATGGACCGCCACCGCGCCGACTTGAAGCCCATCCTGGCGCAAACCTACGGCGAGACCGAGAGCACCCGCTGGTGGAGTTACTGGCGGACTTTCTTCATGGCCTGCGCCGAACTCTTCGGCTACCGTGGGGGCCGGGAGTGGCTAGTGGCGCACTATCGGTTTGAGGGGTGAGGCGCGCGCCCCGCGAAGCGCAACGCCCCCGGCAACATCACTCCCCAGACGCCCGCGATCACCATCAGGCTGAGCCAGGGCCATTGCGGGTGCAGTTGCGCCGCCCCCAGCCGGGCGCCGGCGCCGTAGGCCACGGGACCACCGACGGCGCCCACCAGCGTCGCGAGCCAGTACCGCCCAGCGAGACCGGCGAACGAGGTGCGCACGGCGGTGCCGAAGTGAAACCACAGGGCGGTGATCCACAGAGGACAGAGGCAGGGATGCCAGGCCCCCACGAAGCGCAACAATCCCAGGCAGCTCTGGATGGAATCGACCGCGGTGCCGACCAGCCCGAGGGCCAGGACCAGTTCCAGATCCCGCCGTCGCTGGTCAGGGTTGGCCCCGAAGAAGGTGGGGAAGGCGAAGTACGCCGCCAGCAGCCCGGCGACCATCAACGGGCCGATCCAGAACCAGCCCCGAGCCGCCCCGCCGACGCAGGCGACCCAACCCAGTTGGAGGAGCAGGAAGCTGAGAATCTTGGAGATCACCCTCGGCCAGGGACGGTTTGGGTGTTCACTCATGGTTGGGAGCGAGCTTCGACAGATCTCCAAGATCCTTGGGCCGTCCCGATGCCGCCTTGTTGGCGATGAGATCCTCAAGGCTGAGGATGGGAACGGTGAGCCCGTCGAACTCGGCATCGAGGCGTTTTGCCCAGGCTTCGTCGAAGGAGACACCGTCGATGGAGGTCAGAATATCGATGCGGTTGGGTGGGCGACCGAGTTGGAGTACTTGCCCCGGCTCCAGGAAGGATTCAGGGGTAACTCCAGTATTGGCAAACCCGAAGCGTTTCAAAGCCTCGAGAATTTTTGACGCATTGTCTGCGGACCGCCTCACAAAGAAGTCAATGTCACCGGTGTAGCGCGGGAAGCCATGAAAGGCCACCGCGTGACCACCCACGACCAGATAGTCAACTCTCAGAGAGTTTAACAACTCGACAAACTCTCTCGAATCTTTGCCCAGCTTCACCCATGGCCTCCCGGTGGCGTTTCCCAATTTCCAGAGCGAGGTCCAACCGCTCCTGCGGCGTGAGCGATGCGTAGTAGCGATCGTCGGCTTCCTCCGCCGCCTGGAAACTGTTGAAAACTTGGATAACGCGTTCCATGCCAACAGTTTATCATGCCGTCGCCCCCAGCACCGCCCCCAGCACCGCCCCCAGCACCGCCCCCCGGGCGGCCCTGGGAGTTCGGTGTACCGGCCCTGGGCACACTGCTAGACTTTCTCCATGGTGACCCCCAAGACAGCGATGCACCCCTCCGGCTTGACGGCGGTGGCGGGGATTCGGGTGGGGCATTGGGAGATGGCCGGTCGCCCGACGGGGTGTACGGTGGTGCTCGCGGAGGGTGGCGCTGTCGCGGGGGTCGATGTCCGGGGCGGGGGGCCGGGAACCCGGGAGACCGCCCTGCTCGACCCCATCAATACGGTGGATGCGGTCCACGCCGTGATGCTGGCGGGGGGCAGTGCCTTCGGTCTCGATGCCGCCGGCGGCGTGATGCGTTTTCTGGAAGAACAGGGGGTGGGTTTTCCCGTGGGGCCGGTGCGGGTGCCCATCGTCGCCGGGGCGATCCTTTTCGATCTGCTGGTGGGCGGCGACCCGACGATCCGTCCGGATGCCGATTGTGGCTACCAGGCCGCCGTCTCCGCCACCACCGAGGTGGTGGTGGAGGGCAATGTCGGCGCCGGTGCCGGGGCCACCGTGGGCAAGCTGCGGGGCATGGAGCGGGCGATGAAGGGGGGCCTCGGCAGTGCCGCGTTGGTGCTGCCCGGCGGGCCGACGGTGGCCGCCCTGATCGCCCTGAATGCCATCGGGGATGTCATCGATCCGGCTTCCGGGACCGTCGTCGCCGGAGTGCGGACGGCGGATGGTCAGAGTCTGGCGGATGCGCGGCGGTTGCTGCTGGAGGGAGTGCCGCGTGCCCCGGGGACGCCCGCGAGCAGCAACACCACGCTGGGGGTCCTCGCCACGGACGCGGTCCTCACCAAGGCCCAGGCCACCCGGGTCGCGTTGATGGCCCACGATGGACTCGCTCGAACGCTCTACCCGGCCCACACTCCCCTGGATGGGGACACGCTCTTCGTGCTGGCCACCGGGCGGCACCGGGAGAGCCTCGACTTGGGGCTCCTGGGAGCCTTGGGCGCGGAGGTGACCGCTCGGGCGGTGCTCCGGGCCGCTCGCGGTGCTCGGGGGATAGCGGGATTCCCCGCAGCCCAAGATCTGGCGCCGCAAAATATCAGACAGAGATGATTTGACTCCTGGAGGGGTTACCGCTTACCATGCGGCCATTCTGTGGGATGGATGAGAAATTTCCTGAATTCAGTCCAGTTTTTTCGGTGTTTGTGAGCCCCTACCATGAAGTTCCTGGTGCCTTTTACGAGCGATTCCACCGAGCAGGAAAATGTCTACCAAGGGATTCGTAAGTCGGTGATGCTCTACACCGGTGCCACCTTGGCTCCGACCCGCATCGCTCGCCTTGAGTATATGGACGCGGGGAATACCGTGGTCCTTGCCGTGGGGCAGAAACATGACCACAACGGCGAAACGGTCATGGCGATTTTCTATGATGAGGGGCAGGATCTCTTCTTTGTCTGCACCCCCCACCAGGGCGCCCTGCGCAATCGCCCCTTCGTGGTCAGCGGCCCGACCGTGAAAGTCATGCGGGAGTTCACCCGTTAGGCTCGATTCCCGGCTCCCGAACGGCCAGCGTTGGGGAATGCAACCCCGTGCTCCCAACAGGGCGGAACTGACATCTCTTTCGAGAACTGTAATGCGTTTCGTAACATTTCTCTGCGTATGATCAGCTGCCTTGCTCCTGCCTATGCTTCGAATATTGAGGCAAGGACGTAATATTTCGATCGCTATTTAATGGAAGTTTTAGAGACGATGCGTCCCAAGCTGGACTTCATGCTGCGCCAGTTCGGATTGGATCCGGTCAAGCCGCCGAGTCCCGAGGAGTGGAAGCATTTCCAGGAGGCTCTTGCGCATCGATTGGAAGAAGATGCCCACGAGAGCACCCTGCTGGGGCATTCTCTGCGAGCGCTCTCCCGGGAGGTCCAGGAACTCTTTACGGCGCGCCTGAGCTCCGAGGGACGCATCGCCCAAGAACGCAATCAGTTGCGCACGGTGATCAGTTCTCTGGGAGCAGGGCTCTGCCTCCTGGACGCCGAGGGGCGAGTTTTGACCCTCAACCCGGAGGGGGAGCGCATCATCGGTTATGCCGAGGAGGATCTGGCCTGGGAATCCTTCTTTGATCGCCTTGCTGGTCATGGCGAGAACCTGCCGCATCCGAGCCATCTGGAGGAGGGCTCCAGTCATCGCGTGGAGGAGGGGCGGTTCATTCACCGTGACGGACGCCAGCTCACGGTGTCTTATGTCCTCACCCCTCTCCTCCAGGATGGAGAGTCCAGCGGCGCGGTCCTGGTGTTTTTCGATATCAGTGAACAGCATCGGTTGGCGAAGAGGCTGCGCGAAAGCCAACAGCTCTCCAGGATGCTGGTGCAGGCGGCTCCTGAGGTAATCTTCAGCTTGACCATGAAGGATGGCGCCCTCCAATCCCTGAATCCCGCCTTTGAGAGCCTGACGGGGTGGACCGGTGAAGAATGGCTGGGCAAGCCCTTTGCCCAACTGGTGCATCCCCGGGATCTGCCCCAGGCCCGTCGGCAGATCCGTCGGCTGCTGCGGGGTCTGCGCACACCGCCCATGGAGTTGCGGTTGCGCACGCGGTCGGGCCGCTCGGTGGCCGCCGAGGTGGTCTGTACTCCCCTGGGCGAAGATGCCAAGATCACGGGTGTTTTGGGCATCGCCCGGGACATCACGGCAAGGAAGCGGGCGGAGCGGGAGATGCGGACTGCCAAAGAGGCGGCGGAGGCGGCGAACCGGGCGAAGACCGACTTTCTGGCCAATATCAGTCACGAGTTGCGCACGCCTCTGAACGCCATCATCGGCATGACGGGGTTGCTGCTGGAGACCGCCATTCAACCTGAGCAACGAGACTTTGTGGAGACCGTGCGGACCAGTGGAGACACGCTGCTGAACCTGGTGAACGAGATTCTGGACTTTTCCAAGATCGAATCCGGTCGCCTGGAGTTGGAGGCTCAGCCCTTCCATCTACCGACCTGTATCCAGGGGGCGATGGATCTGGTGGCTTCCACGGCGACCCAACGGGATGTCCAACTGATCCATCAAGTGCTCACGGAGGGTCCAGAGACCGTGGTGGGGGACGCGACCCGGGTGCGGCAGGTTCTGGTCAACCTGCTGAACAACGCGGTCAAGTTCACCGATGTGGGGGAGATTCGGGTCGAGGCCGCCGTGCGCCCTGGAGACGCTGGCACAGAGGGTGGGCTCACCGTCGAGATCGCGGTGCACGACACCGGGATCGGTATTCCGGCAGAGCACCTGGAGACCATCTTCGAAAGTTTTCGGCAAGTGGATAGTTCGACCTCCCGGCGTCATGGGGGGACCGGGCTGGGCCTCGCCATCAGCCGCCGTCTGGTGGAATTGATGGGGGGGACGATTCAGGTGGCGAGCGTGCCGGGGGAGGGTTCTACGTTCACCTTCACCTTCCAGGCGCGCCCGGCGAATTCACGGCAAGAGGTGGAGAGCTGTCGGGGAGTGTCCAGCAGCGCGCCCGCGACCTCCTTCGATACCGGCCTGGCGGAGCGTTTGCCCCTGCGCATTCTGGTGGCGGAAGACAATGTCGTGAACCAGAAGGTCATCCTCCTGATGCTGGAACGCCTGGGATATCGAGTGGAGCTTTCCACCAATGGTATGGAAGTCCTGGATGCCCTGGAACGCCAGCGGTACGACGTGGTCTTGATGGATGTGCAAATGCCGGAGTTGGACGGCCTGGATGCCACCCGCACCATCTGCCGTCGTTGGCCGCCCGAGGAGCGGCCCCAGATTATCGCCATGACGGCCAGCGCCCTGGCGGAGGATCGCCAGCGTTGTCTCGATGCGGGGATGCACGACTACGTCAGCAAACCCGTCCGGGTGGCGGATCTCCAGGCGGCCCTCGAGCGCGCCGCATCCGGTGCCGTCCCTGGCGAGGCTTCGGTCGATGCCAAACCCGAACTGGCGCTGGATACGCTGAAGATGCTCTACGGGATCCAGCCGGAGAAAGTGCGGGAACTGGTCAGCAGCTTCGTGCAGCACTCGCGCGAGGCGCTCGAGGTGATCTTCGAGGGGGAGGCGGAGGCGGATTGGGAGGCCGTGGCCCTGGCCGCTCATTCCCTGCGGGGGAGCGCGGGGACCCTGGGAGCCACCGGTGCCGCGGAATGGTGCGCCCGGGTGGAGGGGGAGTGTCTCGATGGTCGCGGCATCACCCGCCAGGATCTACACCATCTCAAGGCCAAGGTGGAGAGCGCCACCGAAGCGTTGCAGGAGGTCCTGGAGGCCTGGCAAGCGCCCCCCTGAGCTCGTACGAAAATTCCTTTTTGGCGAACCATCGCGTTCGCCGGGCTCTCGTTGCGATATGCTAGGCGATATTGGATAGTGCTAAGGCCCCCATTTATGCAGCGACCCCTAGAACGCATCCTCCTGGTAGAGGACGAAAAAGACATCCAGATCGTCTCCCGCCTGGCGTTGGAGGACATCGGGAAATTTCAGGTACAGGTGTGCGATTCCGGTCAGGAAGCGCTGCGCGAGGCACCGACTTTCGGGCCTGATCTGATCCTCCTGGATGTTCTGATGCCGGACCTGGATGGTCTGGCGACGCTGGAAGCGCTACGGCGCATCCCCTCTCTGGCTGCCGTCCCGGTAATCTTCCTCACCGCCCGGGCCCGCAGCCAGGACATTCGGGAGTACCTGCGCGTGGGGGCCATCGATGTCATCCTGAAGCCCTTCGACCCTCTGACCTTGGGCGATCAGATCCGCGAGGTGTGGACCCGCTGGGTCGAAGAGGGTTCGATTCCTTCCTAGATTTCCCTCGCCACCTGCCGGGTGACGGTGCGCAGGATGACCGAATGGGCAGAGGAGTTCTCGTGCTGCCCCGCGCCACCACCGGAGCGGGAACTGCCCAGGGCGACAGGCACGGTACCGCTGTCCAGGTCGTGCAACGCTTCGATGAGTTCTTTCGCGGTGCGGAAACGATGTTCCCGGTCCCGTTCCAACAAGCGCATGACCAGATCCTCCAGGTCTTTGGGCACCTGGGGATTGAGGTCCGAGGGCCGATCCACATCCCCCCGCAGGGTGTTGCGCACGGTCTCCGTTACCGTGTGGCCAATAAAGGCATTGACTCCGGTGAGACTCAGGTAGAGGACGGCCCCCAGGGCGAAGAGATCGGACGCTTCGTCATAGCCGTTGCCGGTCAACGCTTCCGGTGCCAGGAACCCGGGGGTGCCGAAGATGTGGCCGGAATCGTTGGCCAGAGTGTAGATCCAGCTGGCGAGGCCGAAGTCCGCCACTTTCGCCCCCCCCAGCCCATCCAGCAGGACGTTGCCGGGCTTGACATCGTGGTGCACGACGCCCCGGGCATGGGCGGTGCCGAGGGCCTGGGCCATCTGCATCGCCAGGGAAGCCACCTCGTCCGGTGCGAGCCGACCGACCCGTTTGAGGTGTTTGTGCAGGGTCGGGCCATCGACGTATTCCATGGCGATGAAGGTGGTCTCCGGGGCGTCGCCAACATCGAAGACGGCAACGATGTTGGGGTGACTGAAGCGGGCCACCATGATCGCTTCGTGGAGCAGGCGCTCGACGAGATCCTGGCGGGACATGCGCGGGATTTCCATGCGGGGTTTCAGGGTCTTGAGGGCGACCATTCTCTGTAGCTTTGGGTCCCAGCCCCGGTAGACGGCACCCATGGAACCTTCCCCCAACAGATTGAGGACCTGGTAGCGCCCCAACGCTTCCGGCATCGCCTCGCCGCCGTCGCCGGATTCGCTCTCCGGGTCCCAGGGCGGGGCGGGCGCGGCGGAATTCGCGGACGGTTCATCGGATGGCCCGCCGGGCGGAGGCACGCTCGAACCGGTGCGATCCGAGCGGACGAGAAGGCGTTGCAGCCGCAGCACCAATTCTTCCGGAGCGAAGGGTTTGCCCAGGTAGTCGTCCGCTCCCTCCCGCAAGCCACGGATGCGTTCCTCCGCCGAATCCAGGGCGGAGAGGAAGAGGACCGGCACATCGTTCAGGAGCGGTTCCTTGCGTAGCATGCCCAGCAGGTCGAAGCCGGAGAAGCCCGGCATCATGACATCGAGGATCATGGCGTCCACGGGTTGGCGCAGCGCTGCCTCGAGGACCGCGGTGGGTTCGGAAAAGCAGAGGACCTGGTGCCCGGCGGAGCGCAAGACCGCCTCGACCACTACCAAGATGTCCGGCTCATCATCGACGATCAATATCGTAGCCATACCCAAATCCCTCAAGAATCCGCGGGTGATCGGTGAGTGGAATCCCCGTGGTGTCGCCGTTGGCGCTCTCGCCACCCCTCCACGGGGTTCAGGGTGGGCGCTTCCTGCCGACAGGGAATTTCAAAGTAAAAGACGGTACCTTGCCCCGCCTGGCTCTCAAAGTCGATCTGGCCGTCGAGCCGTTGCACGATGGAACGAGCGATGCTCAACCCCAGGCCGCTGCCCTCCTTGCTGCGGGTGTGGACGGAATCCACCTGCACGAAGCGCTGGAAGATCTTGTCGCGAAACTCTTCCGGGATTCCCGGGCCATGATCGCGAATCTCCACCCGCGCCGTCGTTCCCTGGTCGAAGAGCTGGATATCCACCGACCCTCCTTGGGGGGAGAATTTGACCGCGTTGGAGAGAAGATTGGTCAACACCTGCATCAAACGGTCGGTATCCACCCGCACCGGCGCGCTGACGGACCTGGGATCCAGGCGCAGGGTGACGCCGAACTGCTGGGCGTAGGCCTGGTTGGCTTCCAGTGCCTGCTCGACGATGGGGAGCAAATCCACGACTTGCCAGCGGAAGGGGATATGCCCCGATTCGATCCGCTCCACATCGATGATGTCCTCCACCAACCGGACCAGCCGACGGCTATTCTTGTCGGCGATCTCCACCAGCTGGCGTACCGGGGGAGGCAGCTCTCCGAGGGTTCCCCCGGCCAGGAGCTGGAGGGAGGCGAAGATGGAGGTCAAAGGGGTGCGCAACTCGTGGCTGACCATGGCGATGAAGTCGCTCTTGAGGCGATCCACCTCCCGGCGCTCGGTGACGTTGTGGAAGATCCCCCGGGTGGCCACGGCGACCCCATCCCGGTAATAGCAACTGGTACTCCCCTCCACCAGAATCTGCTCGCCCCGTTTGGTCAACAAGGCGGTCTCCAGGTTGTCGATGGTTTCCCCCTGGAGCACCCGCTGGAAGATCTCGATGCAATGGGGCAAGTGGTCCGGGGCAACGACATCGCGGAAGTTGAGTTGTTCGACCTCCGCCATGGTGTACCCCAATGCGCGCAACCAGGCTCGGTTGACGTATTGGAATCGTCCTTCCAGATCGACGCTCTGGATGAGGTCGGAGGCGTTCTCGAAGAGGTCCCGGAAGCGTTCCTCACTCTGGCGCAAGGCCTCTTCGTGGCGCTGCCGCACCAGGGCTGCACCCAGGATGCGCGCCGCGGTGCTGAGGCTTTCCATCTCCGAAACGGTCCACTGGCGATCCCCTCGCTCCTCCGACAGGCCGATCACTCCCCACGGTCCGTCGTCGGCGAAGACCGGGCAAAGGAGGAGCTCGGCAGATTGCTCACCGACGAAACTCCGGGTGAGCCATGGTGGCAGCTGGTCGGTGTTCCCGCTCCAGGTCTTGCCGGTGCGCAGGTGGCGACGCAGGTCGTCCAGTTCGGGTCCTTGGATGGGTTGCGCTTCGCCCCGGGGCATCCGGTTGTCCGCGGTTTCACTCCAGCTCTGGACGACCCGCAGAGCCATCAGGTCGTCGCCATCGTTCCGGCTCTCCAGCACGAAGATCCGGGAAACATCGAGAGCCCGGCCCAATTCTGCGAGGAGCTGATCCAGGCTCTCCTGCCAATCCTGGCTGCGCAGGAACCATTCGGCGGCGAAGCTCACGGCCTCCAGCGCCGCGCCGCGGCGTTCCAGCTCGCGCTCGACCCGTTTGCGCTCGGTGATGTCTTCGCAGATCGTCACCACCCCCACCGCCTGGCCGCGGGTGTCGCGCACGGCATCGGAGCTGAGGCGCACGGGGAATTTGGCGCCATCGCGGCGCACATTGATCCCTTCCCGCTGCTTCCCACTGAGGTTCCCCAGATCCGCCGGTTTCAAAGGGCGCCGCCGCCCTTCCGGCCCGAAGACATTGGCGGGTTGGCCGATGAGTTCGCCGGGCTCACAACCGTACATCTTTGCTTGGGCGGGGTTGGCGTAGATGATCTCGCCGGCCTGATCCGTCAGGGTAATGCCCAACTGGGTGGTCTCCACCGCCTTGCGCAGCATGCGCAACCCGACCTCCATCTCCTTGCGCACCTGGATCTCGCCGGACAGGCGCCGCTGACTGGTGTCGAGGTCCGAGCGGTGGCGTTGCAGGTTCTGACGCAGCGCTTCCAACTCCAGATCGACCCCCCTGGTCTGGCGGCTTTCGAGGACCAGGCCCACCAGCAGGATGAGGGACGCCAGCAGTGCAAGGCATCCGGCCACCTGCTGGCCGAAGTCTGGAAACGGGGCGAGGGCCGCGTGGACCTGCGCCACGGCGAGGGGAATCAGGCTGAGTTCCAGGGCGATGAGGGAGGGCTGAGCCCCCTTTCGAAGCAGCGGTCGGGTGACCCAAAACAGGGTGGCAAAGATCGCCAGGAGGGGAACGAACTCCCAGGGGCGGGGTACCGGCTCGAAGGTCACCGTCCCCAGCATGGCCCACAGGAGGGTGCCGCTGCCGATCCCGGAAAGGACCAGTGCGGTCACCGTCGAGCCGAGGAGGGTCGGGGGACGATGGCGCACGACGATCCAACCCGCCGCCAGAGGCGCCAAGGTGCAGCTGAGGCGTGCCAGGAGCCATACCTGGGAGGCTGCATCGGGCGGTTGGGCGGCATCGTCACCGGTGAAGATCATCAGCGCCAGGACCATCTGCGCCGCCGCCGCCACCAGGAGCCCGCCGGCCACTCCCCGGAGCAGCCGTCCCAGTGGGGCGGTGCGCAGGCTCCAGGCCAGCACGCTGCCGAAGAGGCAAACCCCTGCGGTACTCCACGCCAGAAGGCCGGGGGTCAGATCCCAGATGGGCGTTCTCGGGAGCTGGCGCGGCCCGGGTCCGGGGATCGGCACCAGCAAGATCCAGAGGGCGGGGGCCAGGCTCACGGCAAGGGTGAGCCCAAGAAGTACCAGAGGGCGTTGGGAGGGTGCGCTATACTTGCTTTCTTCTAGCATTCAGCCCACTTTTCCATGCCTTTCCGGCGAGTGTTTCCGCAATGATGCCAACCAGCACCCATCCCCTTCACCGCATATTGGTCGTCGATGACGATCCGGATATCCGCCAGGTGGTTCAGCTCACGCTGGAGACCGGTGGTCTGGAGGTCTGGACCGCCGATGGTGTTGATGCCGCGCTGGATCTGATCCGCGACCGAGGCCTGCCCCACCTGGCGATCATCGATATTTTGATGCCTGACGGGAGCGGTCTCGATCTGTGTGCTCAAATCCATAAGTTCTCCGATCTGCCCATCATTCTGCTCTCCGCCCTGGATGGCTCGGAGACGGTGATCCCGGCGCTGGAAGATCATGCCGAGGACTACGTCACCAAGCCTTTTCACCCGGGGGAGCTGGCGGCTCGGGTGCAGCGGGTCCTGCGCCGTATCGGGGACTTCAACTACGCGCTGCAACCCATCATCGAGGTCGATGAACGGCTTTCCATCGATCTGGGCCACCAGTTGGCGCACATCGATGCCAAGCCGATCAAACTCACCCCCACCGAAACCAAACTGCTCCACGTCCTGATGCGTCAGGCGGGGCGTTTCGTCCCCGCAGAGTTCCTGTTGCAGCGGGTCTGGCCTGCTCAGGAAGTTTTCGAGGACACCTTGCGGGTCCACCTCCACCGCCTGCGCCAGAAGCTGGAGGTCGAGCCGACCCAGCCCCACTATCTCACCAATCAACGGGGGGTCGGCTATCGTTTCCTTCCCCCGCAAGAGGGCAGATGATCGCCCTATTGTGAATGCAATCGGATTACAGCTTGCATTACGGAACAGATTTAGGCTGGATTTCTCGCACTATCGGGGCCAGGTAGGGCACGACGTTGTCCGCCACGCGGCGGTGCCCCGCGGGGTTCGGGTGGATACCATCGGGCAGATTCCATTCCGGGTGGCCCCCGACGCCGTCCAGGAGAAAAGGCACCAACGGCACGTCGAATCGGGCCGCGAGCCGCGGGAAGATGGCAGCGAAGCCCTCGGCATAGTCGGCGCCGTAGTTCGGCGGAATGCGCATCCCGAGGAGCAGGACCTTCGCGCCTCCCTGGCGGGCTTGCTCCACAATGGCCTGGAGATTGGCCTCCGTGTCCGTCAAGGGCAGGCCCCGCAGGCCGTCATTGCCTCCCAGGCCCACCACCAGGATCGCCGGCTTCTGGCGCAGTAGCCAATCCAGGCGGCGCAATCCCCCGGCGGAGGTATCGCCGCTGACCCCGGCGTTGAGCACCTCGACGGCCAGCCCCTGTTCCCGGAGGGCTTGTCCCACCAGGAAGGGGAAGGCCTGTTCCGCGGGCAGGGAGTACCCGGCGGTCAGGCTATCGCCCAGGAATACCACCCGGGGTGCCGCCGTTGCAGCTTCCGGTGCCGAGGACGATGACTGCGTCGGCGAGGGCGTGAGAGGTGACGCGCCGGGGGCATTGGGGGGCGCTGGCAACGCTGGTTCCCGCGTAGAATCGGCGGGAGCGGCTGGTGGTCCGCCACAGCCGACGACGATGCCCAGCAACCCGAGCACCAGGAAGTGGCAAGGTCGGTGGATCCAGGGGCGTGTCATGGACGAAGTGTAGCGGATGAGGAGTACGATGACCGAAGTTCCCCACATCGAATTGCGTAATCTAAGCCGTCGGCTGCCCTCGGGAGATCGGCAGCTGACGATCCTGGACGGGATCAACCTACAGATCCGCAAGGGAGAGTCCGTGGCCATTCTGGGGCCTTCCGGTAGTGGCAAGTCCACCTTGCTCGCCTTGATGGCGGGTCTGGATCGACCCACCGGGGGGGAGGTGCTGCTCAACGGGGAGTGCATCCAGGATCTATCGGAGGATCGACTGGCGCGGCTGCGGCGGCATGAGGTGGGCTTCGTCTTCCAATCCTTCCAACTGCTGACCAACCTGACGGCGCGGGAGAATATCCTTCTGCCACTGGAATTGGTGGGGGAGGCGGACGCCCGGACCCGGGTCGATGCGCTGCTCGAACGGGTGGGGTTGGAGGCGCGGGGGCACCATTATCCTTCCCAACTTTCCGGCGGGGAACAGCAACGGGTGGCTCTGGCGCGGGCCTTCGCCTGCCGACCCCCGTTGCTTCTGGCGGATGAGCCCACGGGCAATCTGGACAGCGTGACGGGGGCCAGAATCCTCGAATTGCTGGACGCGTTGCAGCAGGGTTCTGGCACGACTCTGGTGCTGGTCACCCATGATGCCGCCATCGCGGAGCGGGCCGACCGCCGGATCTATCTGCGCGATGGGCGGATCGAAGTCCCGGGCGAGGCGTCTTGAGGCCCGGCTCCGGGCCCCGACCCTTCCCGCGTTGGCTGCTGCGCGAGTTCCGCGGCGGCGGCGGGAGGATGGTGTTCTTCATCGCCTGTCTGGCGGTGGGGGTGGCGGCGGTGGTGGCGGTGGCCTCGCTGGCTTCCAGTGTCGATGGAGCGATTCAGGGGGAGGCCCGCCAATTGCTGGCGGCGGATTTGAAGGTGGAGGGGCGGCGGTCAGTGCCGGAAGCGCTGGATGCGGTGCTGGAATCGTGGCGGCGGGATGGAGTCCCGGTGGAGCGCACCGAGATCAAGGAGATGGCCACGGTGGTGGCGGCGCTCGGCGTGGCGGACGACGCGGCGGCCCGTTCAGCGGATGCCACTCCCGGACGCAGCCAACTGGTGGAGCTGAAGGTGGTAGGCCGTGGCTATCCCTTCTACGGTGCCCTCAGCCTGGAGCCGGCGGTGCCCCTGGCGGAACTCCTGGACGCGGCTTCGACGGTGGTGGCTCCCGATCTGTTGACCCGCCTGGGGCTCCAGGTGGGCGACACCCTGCGCATCGGAGGCGTTTCGTTCCGGATCGCGGGAACGGTGCTCAACGAGCCGGACCGGGTCAGTTTCTCCTTGACCCTGGGGCCGCGGGTCTTTCTCTCCCAAGAAGGCTTTGATCGCACGACGCTGGAACAGTTCGGCAGCCGCATTCAGTACCGCACCTTGTTGCGACTCCCGCCGGGGACGCCGGTGGCGAGCCTGGAGGCTCTCGGCGAGGCGGTGCGCAAGGCCCTGCCGGAGGGGAGTCGGTGGAATGTGGAGAATTACACGGAGGCCCAGCCCGCGCTGCGCCAGGGGTTGGCGCGGATGGAGCGGTTTTTGGGGCTGGTGGCTCTCCTGTCGCTGCTGATCGGTGGGATCGGGATCGCGCAGACGGTGAGGGCCTGGATCGCGGGACGGATGGATGCCATCGCGGTGCTGAAGTGCCTGGGGATGCGGCCCCGGGAGGTGATGGGCCTGTATCTGGGGCAGGCGGCGCTGCTGGGGCTGGTGGGCAGCGGGGTGGGCGTGGCGGTGGGGCTGGCACTGCCGCTGGTGCTGCCGACGGTGCTGGGAGGGTTGGTGCCGGAGGGGGCGATCCGGGCCTGGCAACCGATGGCGGCTTTGCGGGGCCTGGCGTTGGGGACGGGGGTGGCGCTGGTGTTCAGCGTGCCGCCGCTGGCCGCCGCCCGGCGGGTTTCTCCGGCCCGGGTGCTGCGGCGGGGCGCCGCTCCGTTGCCCGCCAGCCCAGGTGCCAGCCTCTTTACGTCCGCGCTGTTGGTGTTGGGGGTGGCCGGGACCGCGGCGTTGCAGAGTGGGTCGCTGCTGCTGGGGGGCGGGTTCACGCTGGGGGCCATCGCGGTCACCGGGGTGCTGGCCCTCGCGGCCTGGCTGCTCTCTCGGGGGGCTGGACGGCTGCGTCGCGATGGGGCGCCGTTGTGGTTGCGCTACGGCCTCGCCGCTCTGGGGCGCCCCGGCGCGGCCACCCTTGGTGCGGTGGTGGCTTTGGGGTTGGGCATCATGGTGGTCCTGGCCATGGTCCTCGTGCAGCGGCACCTTACCGATCAGTTGGGCAACGATCTGCCCGCCCAGGCACCCAGTGCCTTCCTGGTCGATATTCAGCCGGATCAGTGGGCGGATGTGCGCCGGATTCTGGAGGAAGAGGGG
>Ga0210063_1000075_pt1 | contig 32605 bp, 26 predicted proteins | sample Muzzi_PWA_D1_FD_185529 | JGI IMG/M metagenome (GOLD analysis project Ga0210063, IMG submission 185529) | Wetland microbial communities from San Francisco Bay, California, USA, that impact long-term carbon sequestration - Muzzi_PWA_D1 (SPAdes) | ecosystem: Environmental > Aquatic > Marine >... | reverse complement strand
CAACGAGGGCCTGGGCCTGCGCGGAAGTCGTGCCCCTCAACCGCCGCAGCAGGCCCAGGCTCTCCGCGGGGGATTCTTTCCCCCGCATCCACTCCACGGGAAACTTTTTCACCAAACCTTGGGCCTGAGCGTAGGATTCGGTGCGGCGGCCCCGGGCATCCTCATAGAGCAAGCCGTTGACCAGAGAGCGTAGAGCCGGTTCCGCGTGCTCGCTGTCCAACCGGGCCAACGCCCGCTCCACCTGGGTGCAAAAGATAATCTTGTGGCCGATGTCCGTGTAGCTGCGCGCCGCCACGGGTCGGAGGATCTCGAACAGGTCCCCCAGGCGGGCTGCCGAAGCGCCGAAAGCCAGCAGGCCCACCAGCGCCCGATCCGCCCGATCCGCATCCCAGCTTTCGAGCGCCGCCAGTAGCTCTCGGCGGGCGTGGGCCGCACTGGAAAAGGCCACCTTGGGGCGGGGTGGCAGGGTCCAATCTCCGGCTTCCCGGACATCTCGGCCCTGGGACCGCTTGCAATCGTCCAGGGTCCACAACGCCGCCAGCCACGCCTCCCGGGGCGAGACCTTCTCGATCAGCTGGAAGGCGGATTCCACCATCATCACGGCGTGCAATTTGCCACCGACACTGCGGGGTCGAATCTCCTGGATGCCGACCAGAAACGCCGCGCCGATGAGCGTCGCGGGGGTGGCGCCCGCCTCGATGGCCGACACCGCCACGTCGAACGCCCCTTCCCGGGAAGCCCGGCGGACCCGCTCCGCCAAAGCCTTGACCTGGGTCAGATTCCCCAGATGCCCCGGGGGCGCCGCGGCGGGCCAGGCCCTTAAAAACCCAGGACTCAACAGCGCCCCCACCGCACCACCCCCCAGCCCCCGCAACAGTTGGCGCCGATTCAACGGGCACCTCGCGGCACCGCGACCGAATAAATCGCTGTTGGTTCTACCGCCATACCCAAAGCGCCTCCCTCAGTGCTGACCGTGCTACTACAACTGTAGTGTTGTACGGGGGATCGGGAGCAGGGTTGCTCTACCCCATCAAGCCCAATGCCTTCCCCGTCCACCCCGGGAAGAGTTCCGCATCCGGCGGCAGCCGCAGATGCTTGCGGGCAACGCCGCCGAAGACGGCGCGGAAATCGGTGGTGACGGGGAGATCGCGGCCCTCGTAGAGGAAGCCGTCGGTGAGGCGCTCGAAGTGGCCATGGACCTTGCCGCCGTCCACCCCGTTGCCCAGGACGAAGAGGCAGGAACCGTGGCCGTGGTCGGTGCCGCCGGAGCCGTTCTCCCGCACGGTGCGACCGAATTCCGTCATGGTCATCACCACCACATCGTCGCGGTAGGTCCCCAGATCGGTCCAGAACGCGGCGATGGAGCGGGCCAGATCGTCGGCCCGGCGGGCGAAGGTGCCGGTGGCGGTGCCCTGCTGTACATGGGTGTCCCAGCCACCGGTCTCGGCGAAGGCCACCTCCAGACCGATCTCCGCCTTGATGAGCATCGCCACCTGGCGCAGGCTCTCCCCCAGAGGAGAGCGAGGATAGTTGGCGCCGCGGGTGGGGCGGTAGTCGGCGGGCCGGGTGAGGCCCGCCTGGCGCAACATCTCCAGGGCATCGAAAGTCTCCCCCCCGACATCGTGCAGCAGTTCTTGGGAGGTTTGCTCGTAGAGCGCCTCAAAGCCCTGCCCCACGGACCCCGGGCCCAGCCCGCCGCCGGGAGCCCGCACCTGAAAATCCTCCAGTCGCGACACCGCCAGCGCCGGGGCCTCACCGTAGAGTGAGCGGGGCAGGGCGGAGGTCATGGCCACCGAACGGAAAGGGGTCGCCTCGTGGCCCAGCAGGCCGGCAACCCGATTGAGCCAGCCGGACGCGGTGCCCTTGCGACCGGGGGTGCCGGTCTCCATGAAGTCCTGGGCATCGAAGTGGGAGCGGGTGGGATCCGGCGAACCCACGGCGTGCACCACCGCCAGCCGACCGTCCTGCCACCAGGGCAGCAGGGGCTGGAAGGCGGGATGGAGACCAAAGGCGCCGTCCAGATCGAGCAGCGCCGCTTCTCCGGACGCCCGGGCGGCGCTCATGGCGAGGCGGGGCCGGAACTTCTTGAGCGCCGCTTCCTCCAGCGGCGGCACCGCCATCAGGCCATCCATGGCGCCCCGCTGGAAGAGGGTCACCAACACCTTGCGGCGTCCGAAGGCCCCCGGCGGCGGCGCCGCCAGAGCCGCCCGTTGGAGGAAGGAAGGCCCCAGTCCCAAGGAGAGGAGGGCCAGGCCGGTATTCTTGAAAAACGCTCTGCGGTTCATGGTCATGGTGTGTGCTCCTGTAGTAATGCTAAATCCACCCCTGCCCGCCCTGAAAATCCTCCCCAACCCCTCCTTTGAGAAAGGAGGGGCTTCTTGATTTCTGGCTTCCCCCTCGCCCGTCTTTCCAGGCAAGGCGAGAGGGGGACCGAGGGGGTGAGGGCTCTCCACCGCGCCCCCGGGTTCACACCCGGGGCTACCCAAGGGCACCCTAAAGGGTGCGGAACAAAGACGGTTTCTTGCCTCCCCCCTTTCTCAAAGGGGGGCTCTTTCCGGCAAGACTGGGGGGATTTCTCGCCGCCAAAATCCTCCCCAACCCCTCCTTTGAGAAAGGAGGGGCTTCTTGAAGACCCTCCCCAACCCCTCCTTTGAGAAAGGAGGGGCTTCTTGATTTCTGGCTTCCCCCTCGCCCGTCTTTCCAGGCAAGGCAAGAGGGGGACCGAGGGGGTGAGGGCTCTCCACCGCGCCCCCGGGTTCACACCCGGGGCTACCCAAGGGCACCCTAAAGGGTGCGGAACAAAGACGGTTTCTTGCCTCCCCCCTTTCTCAAAGGGGGGCTCTTTCCGGCAAGACTGGGGGGATTTCTCGGCCCTCACCGCCGTTGAAACTCCGGCGATCCCAGAATTACACCCACTACCTGGGCCAGGGCCGTGGGTTCCTTCTCCGCAAGCCGCCATCCAGCGTCCCCTCGCGATTCCGGCTCCAGGCCAGGGAAGAGCATCGCCTCCATCGCCGGATCCGTCATGGGGCTGGGCTCTTCGAGGGCCGGGGCCTTGGCATCCACCTTTTCCGCCAATCGTGGATCCCGCACCAGGGGGCGTAGACGGCGCAGGGTCGGTTCCGGATCCCGCTCCGGCAGCAGAAGAGGAAGACAGGCTGCCAGGGCCTCCTCGGCGGATTCTGGCTCCCGCCCCTCCAACAGAGCTGTCACGTCGAGGCGCACCCCGGGCAGCCGCCCCGTGGCCAGGGCCAGGCCGAAGTTCATGCGCCCCAACAGAGCGCCGGTGTTGACCCAAAAATCAGCGCGATCCGGATAGCCGGTGGGCGCCTGGTATCCCCACAGGGGCTGGCCCAGCCGCTCCAGCGCCTGGATCACGCCGCGGGGATCCAGCACCTCGGCCCCGGTGGCGCGGAGGGCGGAGAGGATCAGTTCGAAGGGAGACTTGATCTTCTGGCCCCGGCTCTCCGTCGGCGACCAGAATTCCGGCGATTGCACCAGGGTACGCAGCACCGCCGGGATGTCGCCGTCGGTAGCCGTGAAGGTCGCCGCCAGGCGCTGCACCAGCGCTTCCGGGGGCTGGTCGCTGACGAAGCGCACGGCCAGTTTGCGGGCCAGATGGGTGGCCGTGGACGGGTGGCGAGCCACCAACCCCAGGACGTCCTGGCCGTCCTCGATGCCCCGCCCCTCGGGAAAAGATCGACCGAGAACGGTCTTGGGTCCGGCGTCGTGGGCATCGGCCCGGAAGAGGAAGAGACCGTCCAGGTCGGCGACGAAGCCCAAACGCGTCGCCTGGGGGTTGCGCCGCAGCATTCCCTCCACCCGCTGGCGACCTTCCCCCGGCGGAATCACCGTCCAGCCGGTGAACGCCCGGGCCACCGCGACCACGTCCTCTTGGGTGTAGCCGCCTTCCACCCCCAGGGTGTGGAGTTCCAGGAGTTCCCGGGCATAGTTCTCGTTCAGCCCCGTGGAGCGCCGCCGCTCCCGCTCGGGATCCCTCGGGGGTTCGGCACCACGCCCCCGGAAACCGCCCCGCCCGCCGCGCTGGCGGCGTTCGAAGCGCTCCCGGTCGAAGGTTTTCTGCGCAGCTTCCGAGGCCGTCGAACGAGCGTTGTCCAGGTAGAGGAGCATCGCTGGATGGCGGGCGGTGGCAGCCAGGAGGGTGGAAAAGGCGCCCAGGATGTGAGGGCGCACCGCGTCCCGCTCATAGCTCAGCAGGAAGGAACGCACCTCGTTATCCGCCCGGGAGATGTAGAAGTGATTGCTCCAGAAATCCGCCATCACCTGCCGTAGCTGGTTTTCGGCGTAGCGGGCGCTCAGCACCTTCCAGGCGGCCAGTTCCTGCAAGACTTCCCGCTGCGGACGGTACCCTTGCTGCCGCGCCCATTCCATGACCTTGCGCCGCTCCGGATTCCTGTCCTGGGGCGGATTTTCCTGGGGGGGACCTGGCTGGGTACCGCGCTGCAAACCTTCCCGATCGATCACCCCCGCCCGGGCCGCCTGCCTCAGCACCAGCCCCGGGTTCGGGTAGGTGTCGGCGATCTGCCGGGGACTCATCTCCAGGGTCTTCAGGCGGCGCAGTTTGCCCTCCAGTACCGGCTCCGGCAGCGCCGCCGCCAGCTGTTGTTCCACCCATGCTTCCAGGCCCTGTTCCACCACCCGATCCACCTCCCCGGGACGCGCCCCGAAGGCCAGTCGATCCAGGAGGTGAGCGGCGGCTTCCCGCTCGCTCAGCCCCGCTGCCCGCCACGGCATCGCGAGGGGGTCGGCAAGGAGGGAGGAAGCACCCAGGAGCACCCACAGGGTGACGAGGGCGAAGGCGGCGGTCGCGATGGTCGCGGGGGCGAGAAGGGGCGAGCGGGTTGGGCGGTGCCGCGATGGGTGGACGGTGCGATGGGTCATGGTGTCGATCCCTTCCGATGGCAAGTTCCAAGGTGGCGTCGTCAGGGGATGGAACCCCTGACCGCCGGATTCCTTGCGCTCCAACTTCGCGAACAGCGGCAGCACGCGACACCGGCGACGACCCAGCCCACGGTCCAACCCACGGTCCAACACACGGCCAGGCGCCGGGGTCGCGGGAGGACGCCCGGAGTGTGTCTGAGCGTAGCGAGTTCGCGAGGGGCGGCAGCACGCGACACCGGCGACGACCCAGCCCACGGTCCAACCCGCTTAGTATGATGCCGCCATGAGCGAGGCTACGACGGCCCCACCGAAGAGCAGCGGTCGCCGCTGGAAGCTCCGGCTGCTGAATGTTTACCCACCGTATCTGGGCGCCGGAGTGCGCATCCGGCGCATCGCCCAGGATCTCCGCACCTTCGAGGTGGAGATGAAGCTCCGCTGGTGGAACCGCAACTACGTCGGCACCCACTTCGGCGGCTCCCTCTACTCGATGTGCGATCCCTTCTTCATGCTGATCTTGATCGAGGCGTTGGGTCGGGAGTTTATCGTCTGGGACAAAGCCGCCCAGATCCACTTCCGCCGCCCCGGGCGGGGCACGCTGCGCGCAACCTTCCACATCTCCGAAGAGCGTATCGAGGCGATTCGCCAGGAAGCGCTCTCCCAGGGCAAGGTGGAGCCGACGTTCGAAGTGGAGGTGCTGGACGAGGCCGGGGAAGTGGTGGCGCGGGTCGAGAAGCTGCTCTATGTACGGCGCAAGGAAACGGTCGCCCCAGACGACGGAGCCGGTTGATTTCGGCACGGCGCCCGAGCCATTATTTCACGAAATCGGCGAATACGGCCCAGGCAAAAAAAGAAGGGGGCGTGCCCCCATGCCCCCTTTGAGAATGTGTTGAGGTGCCGGTTGGGTTGTTGGACCCTTCCGACGGTCCCTCAAGCTGACTCTCTCGCTCGCGAGAGTCTGAGAGCCCAGCTGACTTCTTCAAAGAGCAAGGGTGATGCCAGGTTGAGACGAAAATGACTACAACCCTCCGAAAGCGATGCAAGCCCCTGTAAAGTCGGCATTCTTTCCACTGCGGAGGCGTGCCAGGCCCATTCATCAACCGAAGAGTACGGCCAAAAACAGGGAATTTCGCCAAGGTTACCCTCCTGCCCCGGGAAAGACTCCGTGACGATTTATATCGTTATTGAGTGAGTGTTTCGATTCATCGAAGGGTAAGACGGCGCTATTTGCCGGACGTCCTAATGTTTCTGACCAGACCCGCTGCGACGGCAACCCCAGGGGCAGGCCCCCGGACTAGGACGCAACAGGACCGAAGGGATCCGGGAATACCACCCTGGGGACACCCACCACCCCACACCCGCTATACTCCCCGGCCATGGCGAACTTCAATGCGAATCTGGAATTGCGGCCCGGGGATGCGCCGGGCACGATCGTGATGGACACGCGACCGGAGCACGAGGTGATGCCGGATACGGTGCACTTCGCCGTGCTCACCACGGTGGCGGAGGTGGCCGCGGCGGGGGCGGTGGGCGCCGCCGTGGTGCCCGCCAACGTCAACGTCAGCCTGCTGCGGCGGGCCCGGGGAGGGCGCCTGGAAGGGCACGGGCGGGTGGTCAAACGGGGACGTACCCTGACCGTGGCGGAGGGGGAGGTCCACCAGGATGGGAAGATCGTCGCCAAGGCCATCGTCACCTTCGCGATGATCTAGAGTGGAGGCGGAAACCCCACAACGAAAGGCGCTCCTGGGTGCCCTGTACGCCCTGGGAGCCTACGGCGCGTGGGGCTTGAGCCCCCTCTTCTGGCGCCAGCTGCACCCCATCCCGCCCCTGGAACTCATCGGCCACCGCGTGCTGTGGGGCATGCTCCTCTTCTTCCTCCTCCTCACCTGGCGGGGCCGACGACCGGAACTGGCGGCGGCGCTGCGCCAGCCCAAGACGCTGGCCATCTTCGCCTTGACCATGCTCCTGCTGGGCAGCAACTGGTTCCTCTTCATCTACTCCGTCGATGTCGGGCGGGTGGTGGAGGCGAGCCTCGGCTACTTCATCAACCCGCTGCTCAACGTCGTGCTGGGATTCGTCTTCCTGCGCGAGCGACCGCGCCCGGTGCAGTGGTTGGCGGTGGCCCTGGCGGCAGCGGGGGTGGTGCGCCTCGCCTTCACCGGCGCCGGGGCCACGGAAGGGATCCCCTGGATCGGCCTGACCCTGGCGGCGACCTTCGGTCTGTACGGGCTGGTGCGCAAGACCACCCGGGCCGACGCCCTCTTGGGATCCAACCTGGAGACCCTGTGGATCGTCCCCCCGGCCATCCTGTACTTGCTCTGGCTGACCACCACCGGGGGGGCGGTCTGGCCCCAGGTGCCCTGGACCACTCTTCTGTGGATTCCCTTGACCGGTGCCATGACGGCGCTGCCCCTGTTGTGGTTCTCCAACGCCGCCCGACGGCTCCCCCTGACCACCCTGGGATTCTTCCAATACCTGGCCCCCACGGGGCAATTTCTCCTCGCCGTTTTCGCCTTCCGGGAGCCCTTCTCCCGGGCCGAACTGACCGGCTTCCTGCTGATCTGGATCGCCCTGGCGATCTTCGCGGTGGAATCCCGGCTGCATCGCCGAGGTCGGTAACTCCGGCGCCAGAAACGGGCTCCGACTCGCCAGTCCTGGACCGCCGAGGCCCCCGCCTACAATTGGGCCAAGAAATTGCTCAACGAAAGAATAACCACACCCCGGAAGGGGTTGAGGACAAGCAGATCCTCATCTCCAGTGACGATGAAGTTGGCCTGACCAGCGATGGCAACTTCGAGCAGGTGGTCGTCGTCCGGGTCACGACAGACCTGGATTTCCTGCCCTGGCTGAACCCGTTCGCCAGCGACCTGAACGAGACCAATAAGGGCCTCGATATCCTCGGGTTGCAAACCATACTTGCCTCGAATCCTTGGCCGCGACGCCACGTCCACCAATTCCTCGATCAGGCCAGCGGAATACAAGACGGTGATCGAGCCAGACCGCAATGCCACAATAAGTGGCAAGGTTATGCCTTGAGGTCGGATGAGCGCCTGAATCAGAATATTGGTATCCAGGACGACCCGCTTCACGGATTGGCCCTTGGTTGCCTCGCGCTCCTGACTTCGCGCCGCGCCTTGTTCAGGTCATCGACAATCTCTTCCTCAGAGAAGGCTGCATTCTGTTCCGCCAGCCGCGCCCGGGAAGCATCGAATCGGCCCCAGGCCTCTTGCTTTCGCATTTCCCGAAAGATGAGATATTCATCGTAGGGAATCAGGGCAACCGCAGGCCTGCTTCTGAGAGTCAAGACATAGGGCGTGTGCTGCTGATCCACTTCCTCAATGACCGTCTGGAAAGACAGCTCAAGGTCGTTCCCCGCGATGATTTTCTGCATTTTAAACACTCCTCATCAGCGATAGGCCGACCGTCCAGGATGGACCGCGCATCACTATGTTACCATCCACTCTCAACCCCCGCTGGCCGGGTGGTTCCCGCCGCCCGCGCAACCGTCTGACCAACCCAAGAAGGAAGTGGAGCTTTGGAGCTGAATCGAGAAGACGTTCTTCGCGACTACCGTATCGCCGTCCAAAGCCGGGAGGCGAGCCTCATCGGCCGCCGCGAGGTGTTTTCCGGCAAGGCCAAATTCGGCATCTTTGGCGACGGCAAGGAGGTGGCTCAGGTGGCCATGGCGCGGTCGTTCCGCAAGGGGGACTTTCGCTCCGGCTACTACCGGGATCAGACCTTCATGTTCGCTCTGGGGGTGCTGACCCTGGACCAGTGGTTCGCCCAGCTCTACGCCCACGCCGACCTGGAAGCGGAGCCCGCCTCCGCCGGGCGCTCCATGAACTGCCACTTCGCCACCCGCAGCCTGAACCCGGACGGGTCCTGGAAGGTGCTCAAGGAGCAGTACAACTCCTCCGCCGATGTCTCCCCCACCGGCTCCCAGATGCCGCGTCTGCTGGGCCTCGCCCAGGCTTCGAAGGTCTACCGCGAGTTAGGGGAGACGCTGGGGGAAAACCCCTTCTCCGTCGAGGGCAACGAGATCGCCTGGGGCACCATCGGCAACGCCAGCTGCGCCGAGGGGATGTTTTGGGAGACCCTCAACGCGGCGTGCGTCCTGCAGGTGCCCATGTTGCTCTCCATCTGGGACGACGGCTATGGCATCTCCGTGCCCAACAAATACCAGATCGCCAAGCAGGACCTCTCCGCCGTCCTGATGGGCTTCCAACGCCAGAGCCCCGACGATGGCGGCCTGGACGTGTACTCCGTGCGCGGCTGGGACTACGCCAACCTGTGCCAGACCTACACTCTGGCTGCGGACACCGTGCGCCGCGCCCACGTTCCGACCGTCCTCCACGTCACCGAGCTCACCCAGCCCCAGGGCCACTCCACCTCCGGCAGCCACGAGCGGTACAAATCCCCGGAACGCCTGGCCTGGGAGGAGGAGCACGACTGTCTGAAGAAGATGCGGCAGTGGATGCTCACCGCTGAGTTGGCCACCGAGGCGGCCCTGAGCACTCTGGAAGCGGAGGCGAAGCAGGCCGCCGAAGACGCCCGAGATCGCGCCTGGGAGGCGTACATCGCGCCCATCCGCGAGGATGTCACCGCCTTTGTCGATCTGGCCACGGCGGTGGCGACGGGGGTGCAGGACCCGGCGGGCAAGGACACCATCGCGCAGCAGACCCGGCGGCTCCAGGGGAGCGCCGCCCCCCTGCGTCGGGACATCCTGACGGCGTTGCAGGAAGTGCTCATCGCCGCCCGGGACGAGCCTTCCGATGCCCGCCAGCAACTGATCGCCTGGCGGGATGAGCAACGAGAGCTGGCGGCGGATCGCTACGCCTCGCACCTCTACAACGAGACTGCCAGCTCCGCTTTGAAGGTGCCGGTGGTGCCCCCGGTCTTCGCCGAGAAACCCCGCCAGGTCAACGGTTCCGAGGTGGTCAACGCCTGCTTCGACGCCAACCTTAAGAGGTTCCCCCACCTCCTGGCCTTCGGCGAGGATCTGGGCAAGTTGGGGGATGTCAACAAGGGCTTCGACGGCTTGCAGGCGGTGTACGGTGAGCTGCGGGTCGCCGATGTCGGCATCCGCGAGTGCACCATCCTCGGCCAGGCCATCGGTATGGCCATGCGCGGCTTGCGGCCCATCGCGGAGATCCAGTACCTGGACTACCTGCTCTACGCCTTGCAGATCATGTCCGACGACCTGGCGACGGTGCAGTACCGCACCAAGGGCGGGCAGAAGGCCCCGGTCATCGTGCGCACCCGGGGTCACCGGCTGGAAGGGATCTGGCATTCCGGCTCCCCCATGGCGGGGATCCTCAACCTGGTGCGAGGAATCCACGTCTGCGTCCCCCGGGACCTGACCCAGGCGGCGGGGATGTACAACACCCTGCTCCAAAGCGACGATCCGGCCCTGGTGGTGGAGGTCTTGAACGGCTATCGACTGAAAGAGCCGATGCCCGACAACATCGAAACCATGACCGTCCCCCTGGGCGTGCCGGAGGTGCTGCGGGAAGGCACCGATGTGACCGTGGTCACCTACGGAGCCTGCTGCCGCATCGCTCTGGCCGCCGCCGCGACCCTCAGCCGCCTGGGGGTGGAGATCGAGGTCATCGACGTCCAGACCCTGCTCCCCTTCGACCGCCACCACCGCATCATCGAATCCCTGAAGAAGACCAACCGCGTCGTCTTCCTGGATGAGGACATGCCCGGTGGTGCCACCGCCTACATGCTGCGGGAAGTGCTGGAGGTCCAGCAGGGCTTCCACTGGTTGGATTCCGAGCCGCGCACCCTGCCGGCCCGCTCCCACCGCCCCTCCTACGGTTCCGACGGGGATTACTTCGCCAAACCCAGCGCCCAGGACATCGTGGAGACGGTCTACGACCTGATGCACGGCTTCGATCCGCGGCGCTACCCGATGTTCTACCGCTAAGCGAGACGCCCATGGACAACCTCACCGGCACCCAGCGCAAATACCTCCGCGGCCTCGCCCACAGCGCCCGCCCCCTGGTTCACATCGGCCAGCATGGCCTCTCCGCGGCGGTGGTCCAGCAACTCGACCAGGCGCTCGAAAGCCACGAGCTGATCAAGGTCAAATACCTGACCGATGACCGGGAGGGCAAGGCGGCCCTGACCACCGCCATCACCGAGCAGCTGCGGGCGGAACCCGTCGGCGCCGTGGGCCACACGGCCATTTTCTACCGCCGCCATCACGACCCGGAAAAGCGCAAAGTCAAGATCCCCCGGTAGCCCCCAGGATCCGGCCCCCATGACCACCTCCAGCGTCAACCTCGACGAGAAGCGCCGCATCCTTCAGCTCGAGACCCTCTACGATCTGGCGGTAGCCCTGAAGGCGGAACGACCGGAGGAGGAACTGGTGGAGGAACTCCTCCAGCGGGTGTGCTCCGTCCTCGATCCGGCGGCGGCGGTGGCGATCACCCGCGATGCCTTCGGGGGTCTGGGCGCGGTGGCGGCGGTGGGCTGGCCCACGCCGCCCAAAGGCACCAGCCTGCTGGCCTCCCCCCTGGGGGACCAGCTGCTGGCGCAAGGGCGCATGCTCACCTTGCGCGACGGCGAACTCCTGGACCGCTCCTATCGGGAACTGATGGTGGTCCCGCTCATCTGTCGTCAACACATCCTGGGATTCGTGGCGGTGATGGACAAGGAGGTGCGCGGCGCCGACGCTCCGGACTTCACCCCCGAGGACCAACGCTTCCTGGAATCCGTCGGCGCTCTGGCGGGACTCTCCCTGGACAGCGCCCGCCAGCTGGCCTTGCTGGCCACCCAACGCCAGCGCCTGGAGGAGGAAAACAAGATCCTCAAGGGGCGCTTCGTCGAGGAGGTCTCCGGACGCCGGATCATCGCCCACGCTCCCAAGATGCGCGAAGTCCTGGCCCTCGCGGAACGGATCGCCCCCCGCGGGGTCAACGTCCTGGTGCGGGGGGAAAGCGGCACCGGCAAGGAGTTGATCGCGGAACTCCTCCACGTCGGCTCCGGGCGTACCGGCGCGCTGATCGCGGTCAACTGTGCGGCCCTCCCGGAATCCCTCCTGGAGAGCGAGCTGTTCGGCATCGAAGGGGGCGTGGCTACGGGGGTCAAGGCGCGCCCGGGAAAGTTTGAACTGGCCGACGGTGGCACGCTCTTTCTCGACGAGATCGGCGATATGCAGCCCGCCATCCAGGCGAAGCTCCTGCGGGCGTTGCAGGAGCGCGAGGTCACCAAGGTGGGCGGACGGCGCCCCATCGCCATCGATGTGCGCGTGGTGGCCGCGACCCACCGGGAGTTGGAATCCCTGGTGCGCGAGGGCGAGTTCCGGGAGGATCTCTACTACCGCCTGAAAGGGGTGGAGCTGGAACTGCCACCGCTGCGCCAGCGGCGCGGGGACATCCCCCACCTCGTCCGCCACTTTGCCGAGACCTTCTGTGAACGGGAAGGCATCCCGTTGCCCACCTTCCGTGCCGACGCCTCGGCATTGCTCCTCAGCCACGACTACCCCGGCAATGTCCGGGAGCTCCAGAACCTCGTCGCGGGCGCCGTCTCCGTGGCGGAAGGCGAAGTGACCCGAGAACTCATCGCCTCGTTCCTGAGCTCTCCGGGAACCGTGGAAGCGGAGCCCACCACCCTGGACCTCGCCAGCGTGGAGCACCAACACATCGAGCGAGTGCTGCGGTTGACCCAGGGGAACAAGACCGCCGCGGCTCGCATCCTCGGTATCGATCGCCGCACCCTGGCGCGCAAGGGGTTCTAGTCTGCGACAAAAAGCCCCAACGAGGCAAATTGCCTCAATTCGATGCAAACCGCTGGTAGATCTGGCCTAACGGGCAAACAGCGGAAGAGCCCACCGACCGCATGAGGCAGAATGTCTCAGCCCCAGAACCGTCCCCAATCGTCCCCATCGCTGGACAGACCCCGCCAAGTTCCTGACCCTGAGCCACTTACAGATTTTCTCTCCGACGGCCTCCAAGTTGGCAGGAGCCTTGCTCTCTAGACGGGGGCTCACAAGGAGGTTTCTTATGTTAGACTCGGTTCGCAAGTACGTGGCTCTTCCTCAGGTTTCAACGTTTCCCGCGGTCTCCGCGGTCATTTTGTCGAGCTTCGGATTGCTGTTGACCTATGACCTCATCCACCCCATCGCGGTTTATCTGCTAAAACTTTACCTGATGTTCTAGGTGAAGTCTGAGCACCCTCTGATCATGACTGCTGACCCTTCACTCAGGGAAGTGACCCTGAGGCTTCCCATGCTGCCCGACATGGAGATCGAGGCGAGCAAGGCAGCAACGTCCATGGCGGAAGCTATGCAGATGAGCCCGGACAAGATCGACGAGGTCCGGATGGCGGTGATTGAGGCCTGCATCAACGCATTCGAGCATAGCCAGGCAACGGAAAGAGAAGTCTTCCTCAAGGTACAAATCCTTGGCGACGAAGAGCCAGAAAAACTCTGCATTACTGTGCGCGACGATGGGGTTGGCTTCGCCCCCGGCGAAGTGGAAGAGCCCACCCTGGCCAACAAGTTGCGCGCGGAACGGAAGCGGGGTTGGGGTTTGACCATTATCCGCGGTCTAATGGACGAAGTCGAGATCCAGTCCAGCGCCCAAGGCACAACGGTCGTGATGTGCAAGGGACGCTGACAAGAGGGGACGGTACAGTCATGACGGAGAGCTTGAAGCTATCGGTGGACCGCCGCGACAACTTCGCGGTGATCTACACGGAAGGCTACATCAACAACCAGGGGGGCGAGGAGATCGCCGAGATCGCTTATGGGCTGATCGATGAGGGGCAGAAAGTCCTGCTGCTCAACCTGGCGGGCACCAAGATCGTCAATTCGATCGGTATCTCGATCCTCATCGAGATCATCGAGAGAATGATCGCGATCAAGGGCAAGTTGGCGTTCTGCAGCCTGACCCCAACGATTGAGAAGACCTTCCACATCATGGGACTCGCCCAGTATGCCGGCATCTACCCTGACGAGGACGCAGCCGCCGCGGGACTTGCCGAATAGGGTGGTCGCGGTCGGTAACGGAGCCCTGTGGCGGGAGTTGGTGGCGCTCCTCGAAGAGGACGCGCCGGACACAGCCTTCCTGCGCCGCGCCTTTGCCCTCTTCTGCCGCGGCGCCCACGCCACCGAGGCGGCCTTCTACCGCCAGGAGAAGGACCCCAACACCCTCCATCGATTCTGTTCCCATGGCTCGGGCGAATTCCCGGAGGATCTCTCCGAAGAGTCTCTGACCGGAGAAACCCTGACCGCGTACCGCCCCGTCCCCTTGCCCCAGGGGGTGCTGCTGCTCCCCGCCACCGCCCACGAGCCGGAGGCGGAATGCGCCCTGCTGGCGGCGGCCCTCCAGTTGCAGGAGTTGCGCGCCCGGGTCAAACGGCAGAGTTTCCGGGCCAAATACCGAGGGGTTGAACTGGAGGCCCTCTACGACGTGGGGCTGGCCATTACCCGCACCCTGGAACTGACCCAACTGACCGACGAGATCCTCTCCCGGGCCGTCTCCCTCCTGGATGCCCGCCGGGGCGCCCTCTACCAGCTCCAGGGGGAGAACTACCAGCTGCGCCAGGCCATCGGGGGCTCCGCCGCGCCGCGAGTGACCGCCCAAAACGAAGATGTCGCGGCCCTGCTGCGGACCGGACGCTCCCCCCAACCGGTGGAGGCCCCGGAGCCGACGGACCCGGACCTGGCCAGCACGCTCCTGGCCAGCGCCCGCTTCCTCGCCGCGGTGCCGATCGAACTGGACGACCAGCCCTGGGGGCTGCTGGTGGTCGGGGACAAGGAACACCGCCACGGCGTCGGCCCGTTCTCCGCGGCGGACCATCGGACCCTGGGCCTTTTTGGCCACCACGCGGCCATCGCCATCGCCAACGCCCAACTCCACCAACAAGCCCTGGAAAAAGAGCGATTGGAGCGCGACATGGAGCTGGCCGCGGAGATCCAGCGCCAGCTCCTGCCGGAGGTCATCCCCGACGTCCCCGAGTACGCCCTGGGCGGTTGGAACCGCCCCGCCCGCCAGGTCGGGGGCGACTACTACGACATCCGGCCCCTGGAGGACGACCGCCTCCTGCTGGTCCTGGGCGATGTCACCGGCAAGGGCATGCCCGCGGCGCTGCTGGTCTCCACCCTGCACTCGGCCTTGCGCCTGATGGTGCCCCGGCTGGCCCTGGGGCCGGAATTCCTCCGCCGCCTGAACGAACACCTGCTGGAAATCAGCCCGGTCAACAAATTCATCACCCTGGTGTTGGTCGATCTGGACATCGCCCGGGGCCGACTGCGCTACCTGAACGCGGGGCACAATCCGGCCCTTCTGCTGCGGCGTGACGGCGCGGTGGAGGCGTTGCCCGCCGGGGGGCCGCCCCTGGGCCTGCTGCCGGACTCCAGCTACCGGACGGCGGAATACGCGATGGGGGTCGGCGATCTGCTCTGCCTCTACAGCGATGGCCTCACCGAGGCCACCACCCCCGACGATGAAGAATTCGGCACCGAACGCCTCGCCCAGCTGCTGGACGCCCACCGCCAAGACACCCCGGCGGCGATCCGGGCCACCCTCGAAACAACCCTCCACCGCTTCACCGCCGGCCAGCCCCAGGGCGACGACCAGACCTTGATCCTGCTGCGTCGGGATCGATAAGCAGGCCTGTCAACCTGGGGGGCAAGCCCCCATGTCTGTCCAGCATCGGGTTGCAGCGGAAGCCAGGATGGTCTATAGTCCCAAGCTAAGATGCTATACATATTCTGACGGAAAGAAAGGATCTACCATGAAATTACTTCGTCTCTCCTCCATCGGACTTATCCTGGCCATGGTCGCTGTTGTCGGTTTCATGGTGTTCTCCCCCGTGGGCGTAGAGGACGCTTCAGCCATCTGCTGCTGTGATTGTCCAACTTCCTGGAAGACCACCCCCAGCCGCACTGTAGGTGGCTCTGGGTGGACCGGCCCCGCGAGCTGTGACGCCGCGCGTGCCGAACTGCTGGACGACTTGCGGGACATCACTACCTGCACCAGTCACCTGGATATTTGCAAAGAGAACTTTGTGATCACCACCGATTGCGAGATGAACGACCCGAAGTGGTATCCGGTGACCGGCTATCTCAGGTACAACTGCTGGGATTGTGATCTTTGAGCTGCGGAGCAACGATTCATCGGGATCAGGACCCCAGCCTCGCCCGCAGATGACTTTCCAGATACCCTGCGGGCACCTTGGGCGACGGCGCTGATCGACGAGCCGGGGGCTTCCGTCGCCCATTTCAGCCGCTTTGCAGCATGCAGCGGATCGTCGCCGCGCAGCGCGCTGCAGCACAGCAACTTGGCGAACTGATCTGACTTCTGGGCTTGGGTGGACCGTCCCGGATATCTCGCGGGAAACACCACCAGCGCCCCCTGGTGGTCCAGTTGGAAGGTCCCCAACTACCCAGCCAGCGAACCAAGCTGCGTATCCCCGCTCTTTCCTCCTCCCCCGTAGAGCACCGGAACCACCACCAGATTCAAGAAGGTCGAGGACAGCAATCCCCCCAGGATCACCAGGGCCATGGGGCTCTGGATCTCGTTGCCCGGGGCGCCCCCGGCGAGGACCAGGGGCACCAGGGCGAGACCAGCGGTCAACGCCGTCATGAGGATGGGGGCCAGGCGTTCCCGCGAACCCTGGAGCACCGCGTCGCGGCGGTTGAGCCCCTCCCCCTCCAGCCGCTGGTATTGGGTGACCAGGAGCACCCCATTGCGGGTGGCGATGCCGAACAGAGTGACGAAACCGACGGCGGTGGCCACCGAGAGCACGCCGCCGGTGAGAGCCAGGGCGAACACCCCGCCAATCAACGCCAGGGGCAGATTGACCAGAACGATCCAGGTATCCCGGGCGTTGCCGAAGGCCAGGTAGAGGAGGGCGTAGAGAGCGATCAGGATCAACACGGCCAGGATCCCGAGGTTGCGGGCGCTGCGCACCGCCTCCTCGAATTGCCCCCCGAGGGTGATGCGGTAGCCCTCCGGCACCACCAGATTCGCCGCCATCGCCGCCTCCACCCGGGCCACCGTACCCGCCAGATCGGCCCCCTCGATGTTGGCGGTGACCATCGCCACCCGTTCGACATTCTCCCGCCGGATCAACGACGGCCCCAGGGTGGTGCGGACGTTGGCCAGCCGGTCGAGGCGCAGCAGATCCCCCGCCGGGGAAGTGACCGGGAGCGCCCGCAGCCGGTCGATGTCGCCCCGCAGCTCCGGTGGGAAGCGCACCACCAGAGGGGAGACCAGCCCGGCTTCCACCACATCCCCCACCGGTACCCCCTGGAAGAGGGCCTCGACGGCGGTGGCCATGGCGCCGGGGGTCAGGCCATGGCGCGCCAGGGCGGCGCGGTCGAAGTCCACGGTCAGTTGGGGCACCGACGCCTGCTCCTGGTTGGAGAGATCGACGATCCCCGGGACTTCCTCCAGGAGCTGCCGCAGCTGCCCGCTCAAGGTGCGGGCCACGGCGAAGTCCGGGCCGAAAATCTTGATCGCCAGGTTGGTGCGACTGCCGGAGATCATGTGGTCGATGCGGTGGCTGATGGGCTGGCCGAAGGAGACCGAAGCCCCGGGAATCATCGCCACCGCCTGGCGCAATTGGGCCACCAACTGTTCCTTGGTGCGCCCGTGCTCCAGGGGACCGAGGACGACTTCCAGTTCCGAGGCATTGACCCCCTGAATGTGCTCATCCCGCTCCGCGCGACCACTGCGCCGGGAGGTGGAGCGCACCTCCGGAAAGGCCAATAGCGTTTCCTCCACCTGGCGACCCAGCCGGTCACCCTCCTCCAGGGGAGTGCCCGGGGGGCTGATCACCGACACCGTCAAGGCGCCTTCGTTGAAGGGAGGCAAGAAGCTCCGGCCCAGGGTGGGGGCGATCACCGCCGCCACGACCGTCAGGATGATGGCGGTGGCCACCACCCACCGGGGGTGGCCGAAGCTCCACCGCAGGGTCGGTTTGTAGGCCCGGAGGAAGGCTCTTTGTAGCCACGGCTCCCGGGCTGTCATGCCTCGGCTGCCGGGCAAAAGGAGCAAACAGAGCACCGGCGTGGCGGTCAAGGCCACCAGCAACGACGCCGCCAGGGCGAGAAGGAAGGCGAGCCCCAGGGGGCGCAACAACTGCCCCTCGATGCCCGGGAGGAAGAAGATGGGCAGAAAGACGATCATGGTGATCAGGGTGGCGAACAGAATGGGGTTGACCACCTCGACGGTGGCGGCGGCCACCACTTCCTGGGGCGAACGCCCGGCGCCCGTGCCGTCTTCCGCCGCCGCCTGGCGCAATCGCCGGAAGACGCTCTCCACGACGATGATGGCGTCATCCACCAAGAGGCCAATGGCGATGGTCAATCCCCCCAGGGTCATGGTGTTCAGATCCCCGGCGAGGAGCGACAGGACCACCACCCCGGCCACCAAAGACAGGGGAATGGCGAGCACCGAGATCAGGGTGGTGCGGACGCTGCCCAGGAAGAGGAAGAGGATCACCACCACCAGCAGTCCACCATCCCGCAGCGCCTCCGTCACATTGGCCACCGCCACCGCGATGAAATCCGCCTGGCGGAAGTTTTCCGTCTCGATCACGACGCCCGGAGGCAAGGTACCTTGGATATCGGCCAACACCTGGTCCAGCGTCGCGGTCAGCGCCAGGGTATTGACCCCCGGCTGTTTCTGGACGGAAAGCACCACCGCCGGATGGGTGTTGTAGGAGGCGGTACCGCGCCGGGGCAGCGCGCCCCAGGCCACCGTCGCCACATCCCCCACCCGCACCGGTACGCCATCCACGGTGCGCACCACCACCGCCGCCACCTCTTCCGGCTGCCGCACCCGCCCCGTGGCCCGCACCAGGTATTCCTGCCCGGCCTCGACATGAAAGCCCGCAGCGGTACTCTGGCCCGCCGCCGTCACCGCCGCCAGCACTTCTTCGAGAGAGATCCGGCGCTGGGCCAGCGCCGTGGGTTGCACCGTCACCTGCAACTCCCGCTGATCCCCACCGATGGGCACCACCTGCGAAACCCCCGGCACCGCCAACAGGGTGCGCGCCACGGCGGTTTCCGCCAGCTGCCGCAAGACCAGCGGAGAAACCGTTTCGGAGGTCAGGGCGATGAAGGTGATCTCCCCCATGATGGAGGAGATGGGCCCCAGCTTCGGGCGCTCCACCCCCGCGGGTAGGTGCACCTCCTGAAGCCGTTCGGCAAGGATCTGGCGGGCCAGATACAGGTCCGTTCCCCGGTGCATCTCCACCCAGATCACCGCGATGCCATCGGCGGAGACGGAACGGATCCGCTCCACCCGGGGCGCGCCATTGATGGCGGATTCGATGGGGAAGGTGACCACCGCTTCCACCTCCTCCGGCGCCAGACCGGTGGCCTCCGCGATGATCGTGACCGTGGGGGTCGATAGATCCGGAAAGATATCCAGCGGCATGCGGAGGATGACCGCTCCGCCGGCGACCAGAAGGAGCAGCGCGGCGCCGCAGACCAGCAGCCGGTGGCGCAGGGAGAAGCGAATCAGGCGTTCCAGCGTTCCCATACTCATTCCCCCCTCAATGGACATGGCCTTCGTTCTGACCGCCTGCCAGCAGAGTGGCACGCCGGATCGCGTCGCCACCCCGGATGACGATCCGTTGACCCAGCGGCAATGCGGCGATCAAGGCGCGATCCCCCTGGCGCAGCGGAACCTGCACCTCATGGCGAGAGAATCCCTCGCCGGAATCTTGCAGGTACACCACCATCACGCCGCTATCGTCCACCAGCGCCGTGGTGGGCACCACGATGCCCTCGACGGTTTCCACCAGGTGCACCTGGGCGGTGACCGTGGCCCCGGGTAACAGGGCCGCGGAGGGCGGCACCTCCACCCGCACCGCCACGGTGCCGCTAGCGTCCATGCGCGGTGCCACGGAGACCAGGCGCGCGCCAGCATCCGTGGTGAAGGTCAAGCTCTCCCCTTCCGGCAAGTCCACCGTCACCCCCCGGATGCCTCCCTCCGCCACCCGCCGGGCGTCGGCGGGGGGTAAGGCCACTTCCAACCAGACCCGGTCCGTGCGCACCACCTGCACCAGCGGCGCTCCGGCCTCCACCGCCTGGCCGGGGGAAGCCTCCACCGCCGCCACCTCCCCGGCGAAGGGTGCCCGCACGGTCAGCGCCTCGGCCTCGCCCCGGCCTTCCCGCACCGCCTGGGTCGCCGCCAGGTCGCGGCGGGCGGTGTCCAACCGAGTCTCCAGGGTGGCCTGGCGCAGCCGCGCCTCCTCCACCTGTCGCAGGCTGACCGCCTCCAGGGCGAGGAGTTCCTCCAACCGCGCCCGTCGGGCCTGATGGGTGCTGAGTTCCCCTTCCAGCGTGCTGACCGTGCCTTCCAGGGTCGCCAGACTCTGCTCCATCGCCACCTGGGGGACCAGGCGGAGCAGCGCCGCGCCCACCGCCACTCGCTGCCCCGGGTAAGGCCAGGGCCGGGCCAGGACCAACCCCGCCTGGGGCGCCGCGAGATGCGCCTCCCCTCCCGCCGGGGGACGAAGGTGGGCCACCCCCGTGGCCGCGCGGTGCAGCGTCCCGGAGGCCACCCAGGCCGTTGCGAAGGGCGTGCGCCACTGCTGCTCTTTGAGGAAGCTGACCTCCCCCTCTTCCTCACCCCCCCCAGAGGGCGGCGTGAGCAAGCCCCCGGGATCCTCCACCGTGCCCACCCGCACCCGGCCCCCGGGAATCTCCTCCACCGGCCCCGCGATGGAGGCGGTGGTCGATCCGGCGGTCGATCCGGCAGGCTCGATGCGAAAGACCAGGTCATATTCCCCGACCCGCTCCGGCTGGATCTCGACGTTGAAGATGCCCGGCCGAATCGGCTCCGTGGCCCGGAAGACCGTATCCCCCGCGCTGCCCCGCAGCACGATTTCCACCGTCCCGGCCGTCATCGGTGAGAAGTCCTCCAGCAGGGTCACATGAGTGTGGGCCCTGGCCACCGTGCCGACGATCAGCGGGTCGATCTCGGGGAAGATCTCGTAGTGCTCCCCCCAGGCGGTGACCGCCCAGCTCTCCCCCTCGTCCTCCCCATGGCCATGACCGTGGTCGTCCCCCGCCCCATGGTCCGCGCTGTCCCCGTGATCGTGATCCCCCTCGTCGCCGTAATCGTGATCCCCGCAGGCCACCGGCAGGAGTGCCAGAGAGAGGAGCAGGACCGCCAAACCGTTCCATCCTGTCGTGTGCATCATGGTGTGTTCTCTCCAACCGTCGTTGCCACTGTCTTGCCCATCAATCGTTCCAGCTCCCGATGCGCCTCGAGGGCTTCGTCCAACACTTCCAAGGCGATGCGTTGCGCCTCCGCAGCGGCCCGCAGCGTGTCCAACAGGTCGGTCAAGGGGACCTCCCCCAGGTGGTACGCGCGGGTGACGGCGACCACGGCGGGGGCGACTTCCCGGGCGATCTCCCCCGCCTCCACGGCGGCGGGGCGCAGGCGGTGGTAGGCGGCCAGCGCCCCCGCCCGCTCCGCCCCCAGGCGACGACCCGCCAGGGCCAACCGCGCCTCCAGCGTTTCCGCATGCGCCGCCGCGGCGGCCCGTTCCCCCCGCCGCGGGTGGGTCAGGGGTATGGACCAGCCGAGGCCCACCACCGGGCCGTCCATTCGCCGACCGTCCCCTTCCTGCTGCTGCCAGCCGAGGACGATCCGGGGCAGGGCGAAGCGAGGTACCAACGCCGCCTGATCGCTGCGGGCAGCATCACCTGCCGCCGCCAGCGCCACCAGGTCCGGATGTCTCTCCAGCGCCGGTGCCGACTCCTGCGCGCCCCCGGACGCCACCCCGTCAACGCCTTCCGGCAGCGCCAGCAGCGCCGGCAGCTCTGGCAACTCCGGCAGCCGGGGCTCGGTGGTCGGGGGTAGCGCCGCCAGCCACGCCGCAACCCCGGCCCGGGCCCGCGCCGCCTCCCCTTCGGCCCGCGCCAGATCCGCCCCCACCGCCGCCGCCGCCAACGCCAGGCGCCGCGCCTCCAGACCGGCGGTCTCCCCCGCTTCCGCCCGGCGGCGGGCCTGTTCCGCCAGGGTGGTCAGGGTCGCCCCCTGGCCCTCCAGGAGGCCTACCCGCGCCGCCGCCAGCGCCCAGCGCGCGTACATAGCCCGCCACTCCGCCCGCAGTTCCAGGCGCCGCGCCTCCCGCTGCGCCCGGGCGGCGGTCACCGCACTCTCGGCGGCGGCGCGCCGGTGGCGCCGCACCCCGGGCCGGGGGGGCGACCAGGCGACGGCGACCTCCACCGTCTCCTCCACCGTCTCCGAACCGAAATCCAGGGCGTCCCGGGACACTTCCAGTTCCGGATTGGGCCACTGGCTCGCCGCCAGGGCCTGGGCCTCCGCCTGGCGCACCTCCCCCACGAGGACCGTGTTGAGGGCCTCACTGGCGGGCTGTTCGCCCTCCAAGAGGCGAAGAAAGTCCGCCTCCGTCAGCACTTCCGCCGCGGCGGGAATCGTGGGTTGGACCGTCAGGGCGACCGCCAGCAGGGCGCCCCCCAATGGATGCATCATGGCTGCTCCTTCTTGCTGAATGGACTCTGGATACACTTCCACCCCGATGAGCCCGGTGGCTCAGCGGGTATCCGAAAGCTGTCTCAAAGGAGCAGGGAGCAGTGCAGGTGGATCGCCGGGGGCGGGTGGCCCCAACGTTCGATCTCGGAGGCCGCGGTGCGGGTCGCCAACGCCGTGGGGGGTGGCGACAGCAGAGCGGTCGGCAACACCGTCGGGGTGAGCGTCGGCAGGAGAGAGGGCGAGGGCAGGGTCGCCGGTAGATCCGGCTCCGCCGCCGCGTCCCACCGATGCCGATGATCATGACCGGCGTGGTGATGGACGGCGTGATGGTGACCCTCGTGGTGGTGCATCGCCAGATGGACGACCACCGCCGCGCTCAGCCCCGTCGGCAACGCCACCGGCAAGACGGCGGCGAGCAGTACGATCAAGGCGAAGAGAGGGCGGGCACGCATCACGCGGGGGATTGTCTCACGTTCCGTCCCGCCGTGTCAGATTCTGCCATCGGCAGAGGGCAGGGAGACGGAAGGCAGGGCGGCCACGGGGGGCCGCCCCTGCAATCCAGCGGGACGTAGAGGCAGGCCCCTATGCCTGCCCTGCCGGGGCGCTCCGACCGGATGGTATTCGGCCACCCAGGTCGGGAACCCGGGGGCTGGACAGACCGCTACACCCGCTCCGGATCCTCGTCCCGGGCGGCGATCTCCTCATCCGTCAGGGGCGCGATGGGCGTGGTCACCGCCGGTGCCTGGGGCGCCACGGAAGTGATGCTCTCGGGACGTACGATGGGCATCGCATCCGTGTCGGCCAGGGCCGCATCGGAAGCCACCGCTTCCCCCGGCAACGCGTAGGATTCACTCACCGCCCGCTTCAGGGTTCGCGGCCCACACCAGTTCGGGGACCCAAGATCTCGATAGAGCGCCACCTCCGCTCCCCAGAAGCTCACCTGCCAGAAGGCCCGGAGCACCATGCCCAACTGCTGGATCAGCAGGATGACCAGAATCGTGCCGCCGGAGGTGGGCAACACCCCCCCGCGCACCTTCCACACCAACCACACCACGAGCAGCAACAGCACCAGGAAGCAGAGGTAAAAGGGGATCAGCTTCAGAGGCCGCCGCAGCACCGCCCCCAAGGCCCGGAAGTAGCCCCGGAAGACCCGCCGTCCATCATGGTCCGCAGCGGAGAGGCGGCTCAGGTCGTAGGCCAGATCCGTCAGGGTAAAGATCCCGAGGAAGAGCACCAACCCCACCACCACGGCACCGTAGAGCAACCGCTCGTCGTAGCTGTTCTCCGCCAGTTTGTTGCCGATGCGGCTGGCGATGACCACCAGAATGATGGCCGGGATCAGGCTGCTCACAAAGGCCAGCAGACTGCGAAAATACCGCCCCGTGAAGCGGCTCACGCCGGTGAAGAAGGGCGTCTCCCCCCCCTTGCCCAGTAGCACTCCGGCAGTGCCTGCCGCCAGCGCCAGATGCAGCCCCAGGGAGACCAGCAACAGCACCGGCAGAGCACCGAGCAAGACCCCCAGGTGATTGCCCGGACTGCCGAGAAAATCCTGCAGGGCACCGAAGGCATTGCCGCCCAGGAACTCCTGGGCGAAAGGACGAGCGTCGAGAGCGCCGTGCAGATGATTGGCCGCCACCCAAGCCCACAACAGCGCTGGCACCAACGGCACCAGGTAGAAAGCCGCCACCAGTCGCTTGTGCCCCAGGGCAGTCCGTACGCCACTCCCGATCCAGCCGAAAATCGATCCATTGGTACGCATCATCTTCTCCCCGGGCTCAGCCGACCACCGACATCAATTGAAGGAACGTCTGCACAAAGCCGAGCAACTGGACCGTGATGGCGGTGGCGGGTTTCCCGTCTTCCTCCGTCGTCCGACCGTTGTTCAGGCGATTGCTCTCCAGCGCCAGGATGCCATCCGGATCCACCACCGCCTTTTCCAGCTTGCTGGTGCGAAGGAACCGATAGCGGTGCCAGCGATCCTGGCCGTCCCATTCCTTGCGTTCCACGGTGCCGTCGTCGAAGGTCAACTCCACCGTCACCGGGTGACGAAAGCCTCCATCGCGAAAGACGGTGACCTGGGACTCGTAGATCTTCTCGTCCTCCTTGGCCCCCTCGCTGTCGTCGGCGACCTCCTCTTCCCCCTCGCCCTCCGCCTCATCTTTGGGATACTCCACCCGCGCCCCCTGTTCCCAGAAGAAGCCCTTGGGCTTGCGCAACTCATCGTTCTTCAGGCGTCGAATGGAGTAGTCCAGCACCTCCGTGCCGTGCAATGCCTGAGCGTAAAACCAGCCCAGATCCTGCCCGGTGACCTCCTCCACGACGCGTTCGAAATCCGCCGTGGAGGGATGCCGGAAGCGAAACTCCTGGAAGTACGCCCGCAGCGCGCGAGCGAAGGTGGCCTCCCCCAGGAGGCGTTCCATGTGGCGCAGGGTGACCGCCGTGCGCGGGTAGCTATTTCTGGCGTAGCTGCCCCCGCTGTAGAACTCCCAACTGCGGGTCGCCATGGCGTCCTGAAATTCCCCCCCCACCACGGCGTTGCGCTCCTGTTCGAAGCGCGGCTGCACGGTGCCGAAGAAGCGGTGCGTCTCGCCGTAGTTTTCCTCCATGGCGACCAACTCCATGTAGGAGTTGAACCCTTCGTCCAACCAACTTTCCTCGAACTCATTGTTGGCAAGCATGCCCTGGAAGAAGTTGTGGCCATATTCGTGCACAGTCACCGTCTCCCCGGGCTCCCGGATCGCCGTATTCTCGAAGATCGGCAACCGCGTCAGATTGTCCGTTCCCAGGGTGATCAGGGTCGGGTACTCCATACCCCCCGAGCCCCGAGCACCGTAGGGCGGATCCACCATCGTCATGGTGGGCCAGGGGTACGGCGCCAGGCGCATCCCGTAGCTGCGAATAGCCGCTTTGGCGGCCTCGAAGAAGCGTGCCGTGTGGAAGTCGTGGGCCGGCCCCACGAAGAGCTTCAAGTCCACCGGCAGCAGATCCAACTCCGCGGGCGGCAGCCCCAGCAAGTCGCTGATCTTCTGCCGCAGCTCCGCCGGTACATCCGTCTGGGGATCGAACCGCTCTTCGTAGACCAGAAACTTCGGCCACGCCGTCCAGGCGAAATCGTGCACCGCGTCCTGGGCGAAACGCACCGTCACCTTGCCGTCCGCCACCTCCTCGGAAAGCTGCTGACCGGTGGCGCCGATTTTCCCCTGGTACCGCTCCGGCAGGGTCAGGGTGACGTCGTAGTTGCCAAAATCGGCATAGAACTCGCTGTTGGGATGGAATTGGTGGCAATTCCAACCGGGCTCTTCGCGGCCGCGCATTCCCGCCGTCTCGAAGACCGCGATCTTGGGGAACCACTGCCCCCCCAACACATAATCCCCCACCGCTCCGGTGCGGGCGAAGATGGTGGGAAATTGGGCCTCGAAATGGATCTCCAACTCGATCCACTCCCCCGGCGGCAGCGGTTGGGGCAGGGGGTAGCGGGCCACGGTGCGGTCCTCCGCGTTGCCGTCGTCCGGGGCGACGTACTGCTCCACCGCCTTCAGATCGGTGCCGTCGGGAAGAGTCATGGCCGTGACCTCGATCCACCCCCACCGCTTGCCGTCGAAGGTATCCCCTCGCAGCTGCCCACCGCTCCCCTTCATGAAGGTGGAGCGGTTGTTGGCGAAGGCGTTCAGGTAGTGGTGAAACCAGAGATCCTGAATCTCCACCTGGGAGGTGTTGTGCCAGCGCAGGTGCTGGACTCCGGTCAGGCGGAAGGTGTCGGCGTCATAGTCCACATCCATCTGGAGGGTGTAGACCGGTTCCGGCCAGGGTATGGTCACCGCGGTGGCCGGAGTCGCTACTACGGCGACCAGGACCAACAGACCAAAGACGATGAGGGGAAGCCCCCTGTGGGCAGGACAGATCATGGCATCAGACTCCTGACTTGGGCGGTTTGTAGTCGAAGTGCGCAACGCGCCTGGGGTATGGGCCAAGTACGTCTCACCTTACAGGATGGTTTCAGCCCGGTACAAGACGCGCGGCGTAATTCCTACTACAAAGTACGGTGCTCGCGGGAAAAGATTAGCAGCGTTCTTGGAAATGACAGCGGCAGGCGGGGGAGGGGCGAGGCTGGCGTCTACTTCACGATGGATGAGGCGACGTTGGGACTGTCGGGATTGACCGCGAGGGTCCGGGTCTTGGGGATGATGATCAGGTCCATATCTTCCATGGGAATCGCCCCCAGGAGGACCTGGTCACCGAACACCAGCACCCCCGAGAAACCCACACGATTCTTGAAGCGCAACTCGATGGGGCCAACGTAGGGCACCACTTTCTGGGAACCGTCCGCCAGGGTCACTTCCTTGCTATCGATGGGTTCCAGCTTGAGTTGAATCCGCACATGCTCCGGGATACAAAGATGGAGCGCCCCAGAATCCGCCAGAGCGGTAACCTCCACCGCGGCCAGATCCTGGAAACGGGGATCCTTCAGGGTGAGCTTGCCGTTGACGAGGCCCATAGCGAGACGATACCACTACTCATCCGTGTGGTCTTCATGCACCCAACCGTACCCAGAATACGGATCTACGGCGAGCTTCACCCACCCCCATAAGGCACCAACAACCGCTTCACTCCCCGGGCCTGACCGGTGTCCTCATCGACATCCAGCACCGCCCCGGCGAGGCGAACGTCGCGTTTGGCGACTTCGAAGGGGGATTTGGTCTGGAGCTTGAAGCGGCGCAGAACCTTGTCGGCGCGGAAGCCGATGATGCTCTCGTAGGGGCCGGTCATGCCGACATCGGTGATCAGGGCGGTGCCGTTGGGCAGCACCCGCTCGTCGGCGGTGGGCACGTGGGTGTGGGTGCCGAAGACGGCGCTGACCTGGCCGTCCAGGTAGAAGGCCATGGCCTGTTTTTCGCTGGTGGCCTCGGCGTGGAAATCCACCACCACCACCTTGACCTCCGGGTCCAGGGTGGCCAACAGGCGATCCGCCACCACGAAGGGGGAATCCAGGTTGTTCATGAAAACCTGGCCCTCCAGGTTGATGGTGGCCACCGGCACGCCCGCCGCAGTCTCGCCGACGTAGATCCCCTTGCCGGGGTTGCCCTCCGGATAGTTGGCGGGGCGCAGCAGATCCTGCCGTTTGTCCAGCATCTGGACCCCTTCCCGCTTGTCCCACATGTGGTTGCCGGTGGTGTAGCAGTGAATCCCCAGTTCCCCGAACTCCTTGAGGATCTCCGGGGTGACCCCGAAGCCACCGGCGGCGTTTTCCACGTTGACGATGGTGTAGTCGATCTGGTGCTCGTCCACCAGACGAGGCAGGAGATGCAATACGGCCCGGCGACCGGGCTTGCCGATCACATCGCCGACGAAGAGTATTTTCATGGATGGCCTTCCTTCAGCGGGCGTATTCGACGGCCCGCGTTTCGCGAATCACGGTCACCTTGATCTGTCCCGGGTAGGTCAACTCCTGCTCCACCTTGCGGGCGATGTCCTTCGACAGCCACAGGCTTTCCTCGTCGGCAATCTTCTCGCTATCGACGATGATGCGGATCTCTCGACCGGCCTGGATGGCGTAGGTTTTCTGGACACCCCGGAAGCTCGAAGCGATCTCTTCCAGCTGCTCCAGGCGCTTGACGTAGGTCTCCAGGATCTCCCGGCGAGCCCCGGGCCGGGCGGCGGAGAGAGCGTCGGCGGCGGTGACCAGCACCGCCTCGACGGTCTCCGGATCGTAATCCCCGTGGTGGCACGCCATGGCGTGGATGACCGCCTCGCTCTCGCCGAATTTGCGCAGCAGGTCGATACCGATCTCCAGATGGGAACCATCCATCTCCCGATCCACGGCCTTACCGATGTCGTGGAAGAGGCCGCCGCGGCGCGCGACGTGGACATCGGACTTGAGTTCCGAAGCCATCACGCCAGCCAGGAAGGCGACGTCCTTGCTGTGGTGCAGCACGTTTTGGCCGTAGGAGGTGCGGTAGCGCAGCCGCCCCAGGAGCTTGACCAGTTCGGTATGAACGCCGGAGATATTGAATTCCAGGAGGGCCGCCTCGCCTTCCTGGCGGATGTTCTCGTCGAACTCCGCCCGGACCTTCTCCACCACCTCTTCGATCCGTGCCGGGTGGATGCGCCCGTCGGTGATCAGCCGTTCCAGGGAGACCCGCGCCACTTCCCGGCGCAGGGGGTCGAAGCCGGAGAGGATCACCGCCTCGGGGGTGTCATCGACGATCAGATCGACGCCGGTGGCCATTTCCAGAGCGCGGATGTTGCGCCCTTCGCGACCAATGATGCGCCCCTTCATTTCGTCGTTGGGAAGCATCACCACGGAGACGGTGGTCTCCGAGACGTAATCGGAGGCGGCCCGCTGGATGGCGGTGCCGATGATGCGTTGGGCGTGGCGGTTGGCATGCTCCCGGGCCTCGTCCTCCAGCCGCTTGACCAGGTGGGCGGCGTCGTTGCGGGCCTCGCTCTCGACCACCCGGATCAACTCGTCCTTGGCCTGCTGCACGGTAAGGCCCGCGATCTGTTCCAACTTGCCCCGCTCTTCGGTGAGCCGTTGGTCCAGGTCGGCGTGCTTCTTGTCCAACAGTTTTTCCTGGCGACCGATGGACCGCTCGCGCTCCCGCAGCTCCTTTTCCTGCTGCCGAGCTTCCTCTTCTCGTTTGTCCAGGGAATCTTCCCGCTGGTTTAGTCGGCGCTCCACGGCTTCCAGTTCGGAGCGCTCCTTGCGCGCCACCTTCTCGAACTCGGTGCGGGCCTGGAGAAGTTTCTCCTTGGCCGCGACCTCCGCCTCGCGCACCTTACTGGCGCTCTGGCGTTCCCCCTCTTCGAGGGTTTTCGCCGCTTCCTTGCGCGCCTCCTCAACCACCTGGCGGGCGGAACGACGCAGAAACAGCCACCAGAAGCCGAGAGCCAACACCGCGGCGAACAAAGCCACCCCGATGAGAATCAGAAAGGTTGTTCCATTCACGGAAACCACCCCCTATGGAAAGCGGGGGGAGGGTGGGTCGGGAGAGGGTGGCGGTATGGGCAACCCCCGCGTGGCCGTGTGGACTGCCGCGATTAGAACCTGAATCGCATCAGGTGGGTGTCCGCGCCGCGAGCCATTAGCTCCCCGTACAAGCGGGGCTTGCACAGGCCACGCGGTTTTAAGACTCCCTTGTAGAAAATGTTGGTTCTACAACTGGTGAGTCCATCACGAACCACACAGGGGGTGCAAAGCGTTTTCATTCAAGGTCCGGAGCCAGGGTGATGCCGCTGTTCAGCTCTCTAGTGCCTGTTCCAACTCCGCGGTCAACGCCTCGACCTTCTCCCGGATTTCGACCCCATCCCCCTCCGCTAGTTGTTTCTGCGACCGGGTGAGCTCGTCGGCCAGGTTCAAGGCCGCCAGAATGGCGATCTTGGCCGGGTCTACCGTCGCGACCTGATCTGCGATTTCCCGCATCTTGCGGTCAACGACGTTGGCGAGTTCCCGGAGAAATTCGTTATCTTGCTCCTCCCCACGGACATGGTAAACGGAGCCAAAAATTTCGACGGCTGTCGTGGTGCTGTGGGCACTCATGTCCGTTGGGAACCGTTCCGTCCCGCCTCCACTGAAGGTGTTTTTCTCCAATGACTTGGGACTGCCAAAACTATAGCACAGAAGGGTCCGACCCTACTCTTCCTTGAGTAGCTCTTCGAGGGTCTCAGCGAGGGTCTCGACCCGCTCGCGGATTTCGTTGCGTTCCTCTTGCCAGGCTTCATGGCCACCATCTCCCGACTCACCGACGGCCTCCAACTGCTCTTCCAGCCGCTGGATCTTCTCCGTCAGGTCGGCGTTCTCCTGCCGTAGATCCCGCAGGGCCTCGGCGGCTTCCCGAACCCGCTCTTCCAGTGCAATCAGCCACGGTGCATCCATCGCCATGGGTTCTAACCCTTCCAGCCGAAGCGATGCTCCAGCTCTTTCGTGAGCCCCTGCTGGCGCTCGTTGACGACCTCCTGGGTCAGCGCGCCCTCGGGGGAGGCGTACTGGAAGGTCAAAGTGGTGTTGACGGCGCCATCCGGCACGCCCTTACCCTGGTAGCGATCCTTGAGCTGAAAGGAGACCAGGTCCGGCGACCCGTGGTCGCGGATGGCCGCCTCGATGTCCGCCCAGGGCACGGTGACGGCGTGGGTGAAGGTGAGATCGACGCGGACCCCGGGGTAGCGCGACGGCACGGCCACCTTGAGCCCTCCCGAATCCCCCAACAAGGCGTCGGTGCGCACTTCCGCCACGAAGAGAGGATAGCCTTCCTCCGCTTCCGCCAACTGGCCGCAGTAGCCGACGAGGCGCGGCGTGGGCCCCTCGACCAAGAGGGCGGCGGAGGTGCCCGGCAGCAACCCGGCGGTCTCCTGGGCGCGGAAGGTGAAGGCCGCCCCAAACTCCCCACCCAAACCCTCCAGAATACCTTTGATGTCGAAGAAGTCCAGGGCATGGACCCCGGTCCAGGGCGTGCCCAGGCTCCCTCCGGCGACCACCGCGAGGGTTTCCATTTCCTCCCCCTCGCAGAAGACGTGGCCGAGTTCGAAAAGTCGCACGCTCTCGGCACCACGGCGCTGGTTGAAACGGGCGCTCTCCAGGAGGTTCGGCAACAAGGAACGGCGCATCACCGCGTAGCGCTCGGAAAGGGGGTTGGCCAGTTCCAGGGCGGTGCGATCCGCGTAGAGGCCGGGCAGAGCGGCATCACTCTCGGCATCGTGAAAGGCGAAATTGATGGTCTCCAGGTAGCCGCTGGCCGCCAGGGTCTGGCGGATCTGCATCCCCCGACGATGGCCCGCGGTGGTGTGGCCGTCGGCCCCGGTCAAGGCGGGCAAAGTCGAGGGAATGTTGTTGAGGCCAAAGAGGCGGATCGGCTCTTCGAAAAGATCCTCCGTCAACTCCAGATCCAGGTAACGCCACGACGGCACCGTCACGGACCACGGTCCGCTCTGGGGCGCCTCGATACCGCAGCCCAGGCCCCGCAGCCAGCGCGCGATGTCGTCATCGGGAATCGCGGCCCCGGCGAAGCGTCGCAGACGGTCGGGGTCCAGCGCCACGATGCGGGGCGAGCGCCGGGTCGGGTAGACATCCACGGCGCCCCCCAGAGCCTCTCCTCCCGCCACTTCCACCATCAAGGCGGCGGCCCGCTCGGCGGCGTAGGCGCAGACCTCGGGGTCGGCGCCGCGCTCGAACCGGTGGCTGGCGTCGGTGTGCATGCCCAGGCGGCGGGCGGTGCGACGGACGCTGGCGGGATCGAAGTAGGCACTCTCCAGCAGGATGTCGCGGGTGGCCTCGGTGACCTCGCTGTCGAGCCCGCCCATGACCCCGGCGAGGGCCACGGGGACCTCCGCATCGGCGATCACCAGCATTTCCGCGGTCAGTTCCCGCGCCTCGCCATCGAGGGTGGTGAGCTTCTCCCCCGCCTTCGCCGATCGCACGCGGATCGTCCGCTGCCCCAATTTGTCGAGATCGAAGGCGTGGAGGGGTTGCCCCAATTCCCACAGGACGAAGTTGGTGACATCCACAATGTTGTTGATGGAACGGAGCCCGATGGCCTCCAACCGTTCCCTCAGCCAGTCCGGGCTGGGACCGATGGTGACCCCGCGAATCACCCGACCGACGTAGCGGTGGCATAGATCGGGGGCGTCGATGTAGATCTGCGCCGCGTCGGCGGCTTTCTCCGCCGCCTCGTCCAGCCGGATCTCCGGCGCCTTCAGGGGGCGATCGAAGAGCACCGCCACCTCCCGGGCCATCCCCAGGTGGTTCATGCAATCGACCCGGTTGGTGGTGATGTCCATGTCCAGGATGTGGTCGCCGGACCGCTCCTCGATCAATTCCACCGCGTGGCCCGCGTCCGTCAGACGGCGCGCCAGTTCCTCCACCGAAGGGGGAAGTTCCACGTACTCGCCGAGCCAGTTCTTGGAAAGTTCCATCAGCCGCGCACCTGTCGTAGCAGACGCTGATCGTTGTCGAACAGCGTCCGGATGTTGGGGATCCCGTAGCGGATCATGGCCACCCGATCGATACCCAGACCAAAGGCGAAACCACTGTAGCGATCCGGATCAATACCGCACTCCGAAAGCACCCGCGGATCCACCATGCCGGAACCGAGGATCTCCATCCAGCCGGTCTGGGAACAGGTGGCGCAGCCGGAGCCCGCGCAGAAGGGGCAGGTGATGTCCACCTCTGCGGAGGGTTCGGTGAAGGGGAAGAAGCTGGGCCGCAACCGAACCCCCGTATCCTTGGTGAAGAGCCGCTG
>Ga0210063_1000074_pt1 | contig 32634 bp, 22 predicted proteins | sample Muzzi_PWA_D1_FD_185529 | JGI IMG/M metagenome (GOLD analysis project Ga0210063, IMG submission 185529) | Wetland microbial communities from San Francisco Bay, California, USA, that impact long-term carbon sequestration - Muzzi_PWA_D1 (SPAdes) | ecosystem: Environmental > Aquatic > Marine >... | reverse complement strand
TTCCGCCCCCTCGTCCAACCATTCCGCCGCCGCCGGGAAGCCCAGGGGCGACGGCGAGATCTCCACCCAGCACGGCGCCGCCAATCCTTCCAGGGCAACCGCCTGATCGATGCCAAGGTCTATCGGAATCGCCTGGGCGCCGACGGCGGTCGGGGTGGGTGCTCGTTTCTCTGTCGCCTCCACCAACCGGGTGAAGAGACGACCGTAGTGCCGCCGCCGGAAGCGCCGCCGGGACTCCGCGAACCAGGCGGCGCTTTGGGGTTCGGCCCCGGCGCTGCGGTTGTAGAGGTGCACCGCCCGCGCCGCCGGGACGTGGAGGGCGGGGAGATTCGCGCGGCGCAGGCGGTGGAGCCAGTCGGTCTCCTCGAAGTAGAGGGGGTAGCCCTCATCGAAGGGGCCGATCTGCTCGAAGGCGTCCCGGCGCAGGGCGAGGAGGGCGCCGCTCAAATCGTGGGTGACGAAGGGCTCCGTCGCCTGCCAGGCGCGGTGGGCGTGGTGGCGCCAGGTCTTCCGGGCCATGCTCCCGCGACGCGCGCTGTAGGGCGCCCGGGCGGCGAGCCATTCCCAGCGCCTCGTGCGGGGCTCCGCCGGGGGCAGCAGCAGGCGCTCGCCGCGATCCCAATAGAAGCGCGGTCCCGCCGCCGCCGCGCCACTGGCCAGGGCGTCTCGGAGCGCTGCGAGGCAGCCGGGGCGGACCAGGACATCGGGGTTCATGGCCACCACGTAGGGGGCCTTGGCGGCGGCCATGCCCCGGTTCACCCCCCCGGCGTAGCCGGTGTTGCCCCCGGGGTCGATCCATTCCAGCTCCAGGGCCTGGAGGGCGGGCCGATCCTCCGGCTGGCTGCCGTTGTCCACCAGGAGGATCTGGGCCGCGAGGCCCGAAGTTTCCAGGTCCTGGCGCAGCGCCGCCACCGCTTCCACGACCAGGGCGGGGGTGTGGTAATGCACCAGGACGATGGCGAGTTCCATCCAGGAATTGTAGTGCGTTCTGGTACTGTAAGCGCCATGGCGATCCCGATTCCCGACGACGAACCGCGCAGCGAAGAGGAACTGCGGCGCCAGTTTCAGGTGGAACGGGAACTGGCCCAACGGCTGCTGAGTGCCCCCCGCGAGGCCCGCCGGTCGCTGTACAGCGCGGTCTACGACGAGTTCCTGCAGCGGGTACCCCAACAACCCCTGGCCCAACAGAAGGCAGACCCGGCGGCCCAGGGGCATCTGGTGGCGCTCCAGGCGCAACTGCTGGAACCGTTCCTGACCCCGACGACCACCTTTCTGGAAGTGGGCTCCGGCGATAGTTGTCTGGCCGTCTCGCTGGCGGCGCGGGTCCGGGAGGTCATCGCTGTCGAAGCTTCCGAGGCCATGGCCCAGGGCCTCCAGCCACCGGAAAATTTCCGCCTGGTGGTGGCCGACGCGCCGCCCTACGGCATCCCGGCGGCCAGTGTCGATCTGGCCTTCAGCTGCCATTTCATCGAGCACGTGCACCCGGAGGACGCCCTGGAGCACGCCGCGGAGGTCCACCGCTTGCTGGCGCCGGGGGGGCATTACGTCGTGGTGACCCCGAACCGCCTGCTGGGACCCCACGATATCTCCAAGTATTTCGCCCGGCGGGCCCAGGGGTTGCACCTCAAGGAATACACCCACACCGACCTTGCCGTCCTGCTGCGCCGGGCCGGATTCCAGCGGGTGGAGGTGCTGAAGGGCATCGGCCAGCCGCCGGTGCGGGTGCCGCTGGCCCAATACCGCCTGGCGGAGGCCACCACCGGTGCTCTTCCCGCGGGAGTGCGCCACCGCGTCCTGGAACGCCTGGCGGATCGCTGGGGCCTCCATCCGCCCTTCCGTCCGCTGGAGCAGGTCAAGCTCGTCGCGACACGCTAGAGACCCCAGAGAGATCGATTTTCGCCATGGCCGCCCTGACCCTGCTCAAACTCCGCACTCCCGAGGAGCGCCATTCCCCGGAATTGCGCTACACCTTCGAACGCTGCCTGGCGGAGGCCCGGCGCGCCTTCGACGGGGTGGAGCTGGTGATCCTGGAGGCGGGCGAGACCACCACCGTGCCGACGCCCCAGACCCCCTGGGTCCTGGTGATGGGAACGCCCTGCATTCTGGTCACCGCCACCACCCTGGGGGCTCTGCGGCAAGCGCTGGAAGCCGGGGCGGAGGCGGCTCGCCCCCACCGGCTGGCGGCGACGGATCTCCCCCAGCGCTTCCCCCTTTACACCCTGCGGGGCTTTGAGCAGGCGGAGGCGGCTTTGTTGAAGGAAGGTCTGGAAGAGGGGAACGGCCCGGGTGACCACCTGATGCCCATCGCCCTCCTACGCGGTGCGGCCTTCGCCCACCTCTGCGCCGAGCGGGGCGTGCGCGCCGTGCTGGAAGATCCCCTTCTGGAGCTGGACTCGGGGTTGGGAAAGGTGGCCCGGGTGGGGCTCTATCACCAATTCTCCGACTACTACGGCGAGCCCCGGGCGGACGTCCTGCCGCTGATCCCGGCGGGTACCCAAAGCATCCTGGAGATCGGTTGCGGTCGCGGGGTTACGGCCCAGCTCTTGAAGGAGCGGCTCGGTTGCTCGGTGGTGGGGGTGGAGCTCAACCCCCAGATCGCCGCCGAAGCCCGTCCGCATCTGGATGAAGTCCTGGTGGGGGACGTCCAGGAGCTGGACATCGAAGGGTCCTTCGATCTCGTCCTGGCGCTGGAACTCTTCGAACACCTGACGGATGGCGAGGCCTTCCTGGAGCGCGCCCGGGGGTGGCTGCGCCCCGGCGGCTCGATCCTCCTTTCCGTGCCCAACGTGGGCCATTTCTCCGTCGTCGAGGATCTGCTGGCGGGCCGCTGGGACTACCTGCCCCAGGGGCTCCTGTGCTACACCCACTATCGTTTCTTTACCCGGGCCACGTTGGAAGACTGGCTCCATCGTTGTGGTTTTTCCCGCTACCAGATCGTGCCCCAGAAGACCCCGCTGCCGGAGCGGTTACCGTGGATCGCGGAGGGGGCCGACTTCCCCATCGATTGGGAGAGTCTGGGGACGGCGGGTTTTTACGTGCGGATCGAGGGCTGAATTGGACGCATCCCGGCTGGCCGGTATTTTTCAAGATTACGGGGTCGAGGGCGACGCTCTGGAGGGGGCCGAGACCTTCGCCCGGGTGACCGAGATGGGCCTCGCCGCCGTCGAGGAAGACCGGCGCGCCGCCTGCGCGCTGGCCATCGCGGAAGCGTGGGGGGAAACGAAGGACCTCACTCTGTTAGGGCTGCTGGCCTGGATCCTGGATCACTGTGCCAGCGCCTCCCCGGACCTGGCGGACGCGGCCCGCGCCCTGCGGGATCTGCGCTTCGCGCCCCTGCGGGCCGCCCACCCCCCACCGTCGGTGGAGGCCCAGCAAGCCTCCGGTGTCTGGAAGACCGTCCCCGCCGGGAAATTCCTGATGGGCTCGCCGCCCAAGGAAGGGGGCGGGGAGGCGGAACGTCCCCAGCACCGGGTGGCGATCAGCGCTTTCCAGATGCTGGACCACCCCGTGGTCAATGAAGACAACGTGCTGAAGGTGGGGCGGGTGGATCGCGCGCGGCTGCCCATCGTCCAGGCCACCTGGTACGAAGCCTACGCCTTCGCCGCCTGGCTGGGGGGGCGGCTGCCCACCGAGGCGGAATGGGAGTACGCCTGCCGCGCGGGCTCCAAAGGGCGCTTCGCGGGGGGCAATACCGAGGCTGCCCTGGACCGGGTGGGGTGGTACCTGGCCAATGGGGAGCGCCAGCTCCAGCCGGTGCGGAAGAAGGAACCGAACGCCTTCGGACTGTATGACATGCACGGCAATGTCTGGGAATGGGTGGCGGATTGGTTCGGCGCGTATCCGGCCGCCGACCCGGCCGCCGCCGCCGCCGCCGTGGTGCAGGATCCCCGTGGTCCCTGTGGGGGACGGGGTCGGGTGGTCCGCGGCGGCTGTGTGCGCGACACCGCCAGCTGGGTGCGCGCCGCCTACCGCAAAGCCCGGGATCCGGAAGACCGCGACCGCTACGTGGGTTTCCGGGTGGTGCTGCCGCTGCCGATGGGGTCCGGTTCAGCCTGAGCGTTCCTCTCCGCCCTGGGCCGCGATCCACTGATCGATCACCGTCTCCAGGGTGCTCAGGGGGAGGGAACCGTTGCGCAGCACCGCGTCGTGGAAGAGGCGCAGGTCAAAGGCCGGACCGAGGGCGGCCTCGGCCCGCCGCCGCAGCTCCTGGATCTTGAGTTCCCCCAATTTGTAGGCCAGGGCCTGCCCCGGCCAGGAGATGTAGCGGTCGGTCTCGGTGCCGATCTCGTGCAGCGACAAGGCCGTGTTGGCGGCCAGGAAATCGACCACCTGCTGGCGGCTCCACCCCTGGGTGTGCACCCCGGTGTCCACCACCAGACGGCACGCCCGCCACATCTCGTAGGTCAAACGCCCGAAGTTGGAGTAGGGGTCGGTGTAAAAACCGGCCTCCAGGCCCAGCTTCTCCGCGTAGAGTCCCCAACCCTCGCCGAAGGCATCGATGTAGGAGTGCTGGCGGAAGGGGGGCAGGTTGTCGCGCTCCTGGTTGAGGGCCATCTGGAGGTGATGGCCGGGCACCGCCTCGTGGAGGGAGAGGGCCTCCAGATTGTAGAGCGGTCGGGTGTCGAGGGCGTAGGTGTTGACCCAATAGCGCCCCGGCTGCCCGGACCCGGCGGGCGCGGGCACGTAGCGCCCGGCGGTGTACTTGGGGGCCAGATCGGCGGGCACCGGTTCCACGGTGTAGGGCAGCCGGGGCAAGGTCGCAAAGAGGGCCGGGAGCTTGCCGTCCATGCGCTTGGCGATCCACGCCGCCTCCTTGAGCAGCTGCTCCGGCGTCTCCGGGTAGAAGCGCGGGTCGGTGCGCAGGAAGTCGAGGAATTCCCCAAAGCTGCCCGCGAAGCCCACCGCCTCGATCACATCTTCCATCTCGGCCCGGATCCTGGCGACTTCCTGGAGTCCCAGGTCGTGGATCTCCTCGGCGGTGAGATCCAGGGTGGTGAAATGGTGGATCTTCCACTGATAGTAGGCCGCCCCATCGGGGAGATCGATGGCCCCCAGGCTTTCCCGGGCGCCCGGGATGTACTCGTCCTCAAAAAAATCCAGCAGGGCCTGGTACGCCGCCACCACCGACCCGGGGATGACCTCCCGGGCGCGGGTTTGCAAGCGCTCCCGGTCGGCGGCGGGCACCGCGGCGGGAACGTGGGTGAAGGGTTCCCAGAAGACGCTCTCCGTGGGGTCTTCCACCAGGTGGGCCGCCATGGTGCTCTCGATGCCCGCCAGGACGACCCGCGGCTGGGTCATCCCCCGGCGGAGCCCCGCCCGCATCCACTCGATCTGCTCGCCGAAGTAGCGCGGCGAGGCTTCCAGCCGGTCGAGATAGTTCTCGTAGTCCTCCACCGTGTTGAGGGGCACATCCTGGGGCAATCGGGCGAGGCTGGTGTGGAAACCGGAATCGGCGTTGAAGGGGATCTGGTGGTCGCCGAAGCGGTACCCGGTGATGCGGGCCTCCAGCTGCTCGTGGAAGATGTCGTAGTTGATGGCGTCATCCGGCGACAGGGCGGCGCGATCGATGGCCAGGAGTTCGTCCCAGTACCCCCGCCAGAGCGCGTCCTGCCGCGCCAGATCGTCGGCCGCCAGGGAGGGGAGGCGGTCATCGAAGGTATGCACCCCCACGGCGGTGGCCAGGAGGGGATCCGCCTCCAGTCGACTCTGCCACTCCCGGGCGAAGAGGGCGTGGAGCGCCTCCGAGGGTGCCTCGGAGGGTGTTTCCGACGGTGTTTGGGGTGCGCAAGCGCCCGGTCCCAGGGCCATGCCAAGACCCATGCCCAGGGCCACGACGAGTCCGATCCATCTCAGGTTTTGCATCGGCGGAGGATACCAAACCCACGGCTCCGGATCCTGGCAAGGGGTTTGCTATTTGAATCCGGACAAGGCCGCGAGAAAGGGCCACACAGGCCAACCTGGCGTGTCAAGATGACGCGCCGCCGGTCAAGATTGCGCAACTTCAAGAACCTGATTTGATTCGTCGAGGAGGTCGTTCCATGGAGGAACCCAGGCAAGACTCGGTCGAGACGCTGGTGGAGGTGCGAGATCTCACCAAGCACTTCGGCCCGATCCAGGCCGTCGATGGCATCTCGTTCTCGCTGCGGCGGGGCGACGTGTTGGGTTTTCTGGGACCCAACGGTGCTGGCAAGACCACGGCCATGAAGATGATCACCGGCTTTTTGGAACCGGACCACGGCACCGTCCGGGTGGCGGGTTTCGAGGTCGCCGAGGATTCCCTGGCGGTGCGCCGCCAGATCGGCTACCTGCCGGAAAACGCCCCCGCCTACGGCGAGATGACCGTTACCGGCTTTCTGACCTTCGTCGCCCGGCTGCGGCGCCTGCCGGACCTGTCCGCGGCGGTGGACCGCGCCATCGGTCGCACGGGCCTCGAAGGGGTGCGGGAGCAGAGCATCGAGACCCTCTCCAAAGGCTTCAAGCGCCGGGTGGGGCTCGCCCAGGCGCTGATCCATGACCCGGCGGTGCTGATCCTCGACGAACCCACCGACGGCCTCGACCCCAACCAGAAAGCGGTGGTCCACCAGCTCATCGGCGAGCTGGCGGCGGACACCGCGATCATCCTTTCCACCCACATCCTCGAAGAGGTGGAACGGGTCTGCAACCGAGCCATCGTCGTCTCCCGGGGGAAGATCCTGGAGGACTCGACCCCGGCGGAACTGATCGCCCGCACCGGCAACCTCACCGACACCTTCCGCCAGATCACCCAGGGGGTGGCGGCATGAGGGGGGAACGCTTCGTGGGGCTGGCGGCGGTCTTCCGGCGGGAGCTGGGCAGCTATTTTTCCTCGCCCCTGGGCTACATCTTCCTGGTTATCTTCCTGTTGGCCAGCGGCTACCTGACCCTCTCCCGGGACTTCGGTCGCTTCCTGGAACTGCGCCAGGCGAGCCTCGATCCCTTCTTCCAGTACATCCCCTGGCTCTTTGTGGTGCTGGTGCCTGCCGTCGCCATGCGGCTGTGGGCGGAGGAACGCAAGAGCGGCACCGTGGAACTGCTCCTCTCCCTGCCGGTCACCCTGCCGGGGGCGTACCTGGGGAAATTCCTCGCCGGTTGGGCCTTCCTGGGTATCGCCCTGGTCCTCACCTGGCCGGTGGTCTACCAGGTGGCGCGGTTGGGGGATCCGGATTGGGGGCCGATCTTCACCGGTTACCTGGCCTGCGGCCTCGCCGCCGCCGCCTTCCTGGCCGTGGGGCTCTTCTTTTCCGCCCTGACCCAAAACCAGGTGGTGGCCTTCATCCTCGGGGTGGCGGCGAGCGTCGTCTTCCTCCTCCTGGGGCTGCCCCAGAGCCAGCAGACCGTGGGCCAATACTTCGGTGGCTACACGGAGGAACTGGTCACGGCGCTGAGCCTGGTGGATCATTTCTCCACCCTGACCCGCGGCCTCCTGAGCCTGGGCAGCGTGCTCTTCTTTGTGCTCTTCACCGTCGGCTGGCTCCTGGCCGGGATGCTGGTGCTGGAACGGACCAAGGCGCAGTAAAGGAGGACGATGATGTTGCAACGATGGAACCAGAACCGGACTCTGACCCTCACCCTCCTCTTCCTGGTCACCGCCCTGGGCATCTATGTCGGCAACCACCTCCTCACCGGGGTGCGGGCGGATGTCACGGCAGAGGGCCTCTACTCCCTGACCGACGGCACCGAACAGATCCTGAAGAGAATGCGCGACGAGGGGGTCGCCCCGGTGGACGTGCGGCTCTACTTTTCGCGCACCGCGGGCAAGACCCTGCCCAGCTTCATCAAGGATTTCCTGACCTACGAGGAGTACATCCGCAACCTTCTGCGGGAGTATGAGAAGGCTTCCGCGGGCAAGGTGCGGGTGGCGTTCATCGACCCCCTGCCGGACACCGACGAGGCCCAGGACGCGCTGGATCTGGGGTTGGATGGCAAGCTGATCAACCAGAACGGCGACCTCTTCTTCTTCGGCCTGGTGTTCGAGACCTCCAGCGGCAGCCGCCGGGTGCTCGACTTCCTGTGGCCGGAGGAGCAGGAGCGGATCGAGTACCAGATCTCCAAGGAGATCTACAACCTGATCTGGCCCTCCACCCAGCGAGTGGCGGTGCTCTCCTCCCTGGAGGTGCTGGGGACCGGCGACAACCCCTACATGGCGCAGCTGCTGGCGGCCCAGGGCAAACAGCCCGCCCGCAAATGGGCAGCGCTGGAACTGCTGGCCGGGCAATACGAGCTCACCGCCCTCGAAGATGGCGTGGAAGAGATCCCCCGGGAGAGCTACGACCTGTTGCTGGTGATCCATCCCAAGAATCTGGCGGAGGGCACCCTCAAGGCCATCGACCGCTGGGTGCGGGGCGGCGGCAATGCCCTGATCTTCGTGGATCCCTACGCCACCGAGGACCAGCCGCCCATCAATCCCCAGGATCCCCAGGGCCGCCTGGCGGCGATGCAATACCAGCCCGCCTCCGACCTGGAACCGCTGCTGACGGCGTGGGGGGTGGAGTGGACCCGGGACGCCTTCGTCGCCGATCTGGAACTGGCGGGCAAGGCCAACCTCTCGGCGCGAGGACCGGCGGAAACCATGCTGCTGGACTTGCGGGTCGACCGCCAGAAAGATCCCGCGGTGCTGGCCGAGGACGCCCCGGTGCTCCAGGGGATCAACACCTTGCGCCTCTTCATGGCCGGTGCCCTGCGACCGGTGGAACCGGCCCCCCAAGGCATCCAGCGCACCGTGCTCCTGGCCAGCACCGAGGCGGGGGATACGGTCACCATCCTCCCCGGCTTCGATGGTGAGGCGCTGCACTATTTCGATCTCCAGGATCCAGGGCGCCTGCGGGATGCCTACTCTCCGCAGGGAACCCAGGTGCTGGCCTACCAGCTCCAGGGACGCTTCCCGGCGGTGTATCCGGAGCTGGTGCCCGCAGCCTCTGAGGAGACGGCATCTTCGGAAGGCGCGGCACCTTCGGAAGGGGCGGAAGGCGCGGAAGGGGCGGAAGGCGCGGAATCGGGCGACGGCGCCGAGGCCACCGTGGTGGTGGTGGCGGATACCGATCTGCTGACCGACAACATCGCCTTCTCGCCCTCGGTCCTGGGGCTCCTGTCGGCGGCCAACGACAACGCCACGCTGTTCCTCAACCTGGTGGACTACCTGCTCGGCTCTCAGGAGCTGATGCGGGTGCGCGCCCGCAAGGGCATCGAGCGCCCCTTCACCCTCTTCGACCAGATCGAAGGGGCGGCGGAAGCGGCCAGCCTGGAGCGGGAAAAAGAACTGCGGGCGGAGATCGAAACCTTCCAGCAACAGTTGCAGGAACGCCAGCGCAGCATCACCCAGAGCAACGCCGCCCTGCTGGAAAAGCGGGTGCGGGACGAGGTGGAGCAGCTGGACGAACGGGTGCGGGAGGCGAATCGCGAGTTGCTGGAGATCCGCAAGGCGCGGCGGGCGGCGCTCGAAAATGAGGAAGCCAATGTGCGCTTCAGCGTGCTCTGGATCATGCCGTTGCTGGTTTTCGGCGCCGGGGTGCTGGCCGCCGCCCGGCGCCGCGCCGCCCAGACCGCGACCACGGAAAGGAGGGGCTAAGCCATGCGTCTACCGCGCGAGACCAACACGATATTGCTGATGGTGTTCCTGGGGCTGTTGGCGGCCTCCCTGTGGATCTACCACGACGCCACCACCCGAGGCGAGCGTTTCGAGGGAGGACAGAAGCTCCTGCCCTCCCTCGATATCGACCGCATCGCGGCCATCCGACTCCAGAAGGGTGGCGGTGAAGGGGGCGCCGGGAGCGCAGGGGAAGGTACGACTCTGGCCCTGCGCCGCTCCGGAGACGAGTTCGTGCTCACCGAGGCCAACGGCTACCCGGCGAAAAACGAGGCCGTCAACCGTCTGCTCCAGGATCTGCTGGAGATCACCCTGGTCCAGGAGGTCGGCGCTTCCCAGGCGGAGGCGTTGGGGCTGGATCCCCCGGGGGAGGAAACCCTCGATATCATCCTGCAGGAGAACACCGGCGACCCCATGTTGCACCTGCGCATCGGCAAGGCGGGCCCCGACGGAGGCAACTACCTCCAGCGTCTCGATGGTGACGACCACCCCATCTATCTGACCGAGCGGTCCCTCTTCCTGGAACCCGACGTCGATGCCTACCTCAAGAAGCAGATCCTCTCCATCGACCGGGGGGAGATTCAGGCCATCCAGGGCCCGGACTTCCGGCTGGCCTTGAACGCTGCGGGGGAAGCACCGCTGGACCTGGTCGAGCCCGCCGGGGCCACCGCCAAGGCGGGTCCCCTGGGGCGGCTGCGGTCCCTCCTCTCCCCCCTCCGGTTCGACACGGTCTACCTGGCGGACGAGGCGGAGGTCCAGGGGCTCGTGTTCACGGAGCGCTTCGAGGTCGCCCTGGAAGGGCTGGGCTACCGCATCGAGGTGGCGGAGTCCCCCGCAGGGGCCACTGACGCCGAGGATCGCACCTTCTTCCGGATCTCCGGCTTCAGCGATGTCGAGCGCATCGAAATCAACCCCGAGGACACCGAGGAGGAGCTGGAAGGCACCGCCGACTTCCTGACCCGCCTGGACGACCTGGAAGAGTTCAACCGCTTCCACGGCTCCTGGGTCTACGAGGCCACCGGCACCACGGCGGAGACCTTGCGCACCACCCGGGCGGAGCTGGTGGAGTAGAGCTGGAAAGCAGAAGCCCCTCGTCTTCCAATCCGGGAGGGGGGGCCTGTTCCGGTCTGCCAGGCCCCATCGCGCGCGCCGGCGACGCCATCTTCTTGCGCGACCTGAAGGCTTGCCCCTTGCCGACGCCGGACGGCGACGTGGTCACCGGACCGTAAGGACCGCACCTCTACCCCGGGTTCACACCCGGGGCTACCCGATGGCACCCGGTCGGGTGCCCAAGGCCAGGGCAGGCACGGGGTGCCTGCCCCTACGACAACGCTGCATTGTAGAAGGGCGGCCCCCTGTGGCCGCCCTTCCCCTTCCGACATCCCTCTCGTCAAAACAGATCCCCATCCCCCATCGTGTAGTACAGCTCTGTGGCCAGCCACTCCGGCGCCGTGGGATCCAGGAAGGGCACGCACATCAACGCCAGGCCCTGGGGTTCCGGCTGGCGAGTGAAGCCCAGGCTTTCGAGGAGCGGGGACAGGAAGGCGGGTCGAGGGGTGAACCAGCCCTCCACGGTGGCGACCCCCGCTGCGGAAGGGTGGGCCAGGGCCGCGGCCAGGAGATCCCGCGGGGCGTCCCCGTGCCGAGGATGGACTAGCAGATCCCCCCACAGCAAGCGGTCGCCGTCGCGGCGGAAGACGGCCCAGGCGACGACCTGGCGGCGTCGGGTTGCGGCGAGGATGCGGTAGTCGAAACCGGGGCGGTCGCGGTAGCGCCAGCGGAGGTATCGGGCGGTGCGTTGCACCAGCGCGCCGTAGGGGGTCGCCACCCGATCAAAGAGCCGATCCCAACGGGCGTCGGGGAGGGCGTCCCTCTCGACCCGGTAGCGGGGGCGCCCCAGGAGGCCGGTGGCCGAAGGGGGCAGAGGGGCGGCGGCGGGACGGGACCAGTAGGGCACGTCCTCGACCCGGTAGGCCCCCAGGAAGCGCATGGAGAATTTCTGGATGTTGCCGACGTTGAAGCCGTAGTTGAAGGCCATCTGGCGGCGGCAGTAGCGAGCGTAGAAGTGGTGACCGCAGCGGGCCAGCAGACTGGTGGGGCCGCGACCGATGTGGCGGACCTCCGGGGCGGTCATGGTATCGCCGATCTGGTGGGCGAGGCGTGCGGTTCCCTGGCGCTGAAAGGTCACGGGATAGCCCGCGTAGTGGGCCACCAGATGGTCCTGGGGGTCGGTGGCGAGGGTGATCCGGGGGGGGGCCTGCTGGCTGGGATTCTCCCGGTACTGCCAGCGCCAGTGCTCGACCCCCCGGCGGTGGTGGAAGGAGCGCTCGAAGAGGTCGAGGATCGCGGTTTCCTGGCCTTCCTGAAACCCGTGCACCCGGAAAGGGGTCCGGGTCCCTTGAAGCCACTCCGGATGGGTCGCGGCGCGGTCGCGGCCCGGTCGGCGGAGGGCGAAACCGGCTTCCGCCAGGGCGATTTCCAGAGCGTCCCTCGCGGCGTCTCGCTCCGCTGGCCCCGCTGGCGGGGCCTCGACCAGCAGCTTGCCGTCCGGTCGCAGTGAGGTCGCCAGCCGGACCCAATCCGTCTCCCACCGGGCCTCCCCGGCCACCACGGCGGCATCCCAGGGGGGAGCGGGGGCTTCATGGCCCGCGCCGTCCAGGGGCTGGCCACCGAACCTCGCGATCCGCGCCGGCGGCGGCGGCAGCAGCGTTTCCGGGGGCTCCATGGGCGCTATTGTACCGCCGCGAGTATAATCCCGTGCGGTGACCCTCACGCCCATGATCAGAACTCTCCAACCCTCCTTCCAGCCCTCCGTCCGGGGGCTCCTGTCCGTCCTCCTGGTGTTGGTCACCGGGCTGGGGGCTTGTGATCCGCCCGGAGACGCGCCACGGCGGGGCTTTGCCCTGTTGGCGGCGGTGGCGGCGGGGGACTTCGCCGTGGGTGTCGAACCGACGGCGGGGCTCGCCTTCGACCATGGCCCGCGTCCCGCCCGGATCACCGCGGACCATGAACGGCGCCCGGCGGTGTTGCTGCCGCCAGGGGCGTGGAGCTGGCGGGGTCGAGTGCCGGAGGCGGCGCAATTCCAGGCCGGGGCGGCGCTGGCGGCGCCCCTTCCCGGCGCTGTGCTGGAAGTCACCGTGACGGTCGCTGCGGGAGCAACCAGGGAGGTGGCGGCGGTGGCCCGGGCCACGGAGCGCCAGTGGCTGGATGTGGGGGTGGACCTGGGTCACTATGCGGGACGCTGGACGGAGATCGAGGTCCGGGCGACGGTCACCGTGGGGGGTGCGACGCCACCACCGGATACCTTGATCGCCTGGGCGCCCGCGAGCATCGTTGGCGAAAGCGGCCAGGGGGGAACGGGAGCTGCTCCCAACGTGCTCTTCATCGTCATCGACACCCTGCGCGCGGACCACCTGTCCTGCTACGGCTACGAACGCCCCACCACGCCCCATATCGATCGCCTCCTGGCCGAGCGCGGCGTGCTGCTGGAGGATGCGTACTCCCAGGCACCGTGGACGTTGCCGTCGGTGATCTCGTTCCTGACGGGGCATTATCCGGGGGAGATCCTGGCCCCCAAGATCGGCGCCTTCCGCTTCCCCGAGGCGCTGCCCACCCTGGCGGAACAGATGCACCAGCTGGGTTACGAAACGGCCGGTTTCAACGCCAACCCGGCGCTCCACGACGGCCTGGGTTTCGACCGGGGTTTCACCACCTTCTTCGCGCCCCCGGCGGATTTCGCCTGGTTCCAGCGCCACGCCGACGACCTCAACCGCCGGGCCTTGCCGTGGCTGGCGGCCCACCAGGACCGGCCTTTCTTCCTGTACCTGCAATACCTGGATCCCCACGATCCCTACCACAACCCGGAGATCGTCAACGGTCGCTCGCCCTTCTACCCCGACTACGGCGGCAACCTGACGGGGACCCACGTCCACGGTGTGTATGGGGGAGCCCATCCCCTGGAACAGCCGGAAGAAGACGTGGCCCACCTGACCGCCCTGTACGACAGCGAGGTGCACTACGTGGACCGCTTCGTGGGGCAGGTGATCGAGGCGCTGCGCCCGGAGGTGCTGGCCAACACCCTGATCGTGCTGACCTCGGACCACGGGGAGGAGCTGTACGACCACGGTGGTTGGAAGCACGGCCAGAGCCTGCACCAGGAGCAGATCCGCGTGCCGCTGCTCTTCCGCTGGGATGGGCGACTCCCCGCCGGGCAGCGTCTGGGGGGGGAGGTGGAACTGGTGGACCTGATGCCGACCCTGGTGGCGGCGGCGGGGGGGAAGGCGGACCCCCGCTGGGTGGGGGTGGATCTGCTCCCGGCGCTGACCGGGGCGGCGCCCCTGCCCCGACGCCCGGCTTTCGCCCAGCACCTGAGCTTCGGTCCCTTGCGGGCGACGGCGGTGTTGGACGGCCAGAAGTTGATGGCCTTCGACCGCCAGACGCCCTTCGCGCCGGTGGATTCCGTCCAGGCCCATGTCTGGCAGCTGGATCTGGAACGCTTCCCGGCGTTGGAACTCTTCGACCTGAAGGCGGATCCGGGGGAACGGCGGAATTTGCTGACGGAGTCGGCGGCATCGGCGGCATCGGCGGCAGACGTCGATCGGCTGGCCCGGGTGATTCATCATCGTTTCCAGGCCCAGGGTGGGGGACTGCGCCTCGCCGCCTCCGGGGTGCCGGTGGGTCAGCGGCTGGTGGCCCGGGTGCGCTTCGCGGCTCCGCCGGAGGCGGTCGAGACCTTCTTTCTGGCGGACGCCGATGCCGTGGCGTGGGAGGGGGATCTGGTGCGTCTGGAAATCGTCGGGGATCCCTTGACGGGTCTGCCCCAGCGGGGCCTGGTGGTGGAGGGGGAGAACCTGACGGTGACGGCGGTGGAGGTCACCCTGGAGGACGCCCCCCTGGGGCCGGAGGCGGTCCAGTGGAGCGCTGGGGAGCGCTGGCCGGAAGCCGCCGGGGACGGCCCCGCCCTTCAGCTGTGGCAGCCCAAGGGGCGCGCCGTACAGCCCGTGGCGGAGGAAGATCCGGAAACCCGCCAGCGCTTGCAGGCGCTGGGGTACCTGGGGTCGTAAGATGGGGCGAGCACACACCGACCCGAGGAGAGCATGAGACAGCCGCCGGGAGAAACCACCCAGATCACCGCCCGGACCGCCCTGGTCCTCGCCCCGCACTTCGACGACGAAGTGCTGGGGTGCGGGGGGTTGCTGGCCCGGCTGACGGCGGCGGGAACGGCGGTGCACATCCTCTTCCTGACCGATGGCGGCGGTGACCTGGCCGGGGAGGAGCGCGCCGCCTACGGCGCTCGACGCCGGGAGGAAGCGGAACGGGTGGCGGCGCTCTACGGCTTTGCCAGCACCGAGCACCTGGACCTTCCCGATGGTGCTCTGGCCACCGTCGGGAGCGCCCTGACGGCGGGGATCGAGGCGGCCCTGCGCCATCGGGGGCCGGATCTGCTGCTGGTGCCGTCCCCCCTGGAGGTGAGCCCCGACCACCGGGCCGCCTTCGCGGCGCTGCACGCGGTTCTGGGAGCGGTGCGCCCGGGCCACCCGCTGGCCACGGTGGCAGGCATCGAGACGCTGCGCATCCTGGCCTACGAGATCAACCACCCCCTCTACCCGGATCTGCTGGTGGAGGTCGGCGAGCTGCTACCCCGCCTCGAAGAGGCCATGGCCCTCTACTCCAGCCAGCAACAGCTGCATGACTACCTCCAGGCGGCGTTGGCGTTGCGGCGCTACCGCACGTTGACGCTGCCGCCGGCGGCGGCGGCGGCGGAAGGGTATGTCGATCTGCGGCTGGAAGACTTCACCACCCGCAGCCCCGCCCAACTGGTGCGCCACCTGGGCGGAAGCGCAGCCCCGGGAAGCCCGCAGATCACCGCCGAGGCGGCGCCGCGCATCTCCGTCGTGGTGCGCACCCGGGATCGCCCCCAGCTCCTGGCCGAAGCGCTGGGCAGTCTGGCCGCCAACCGTTACCGCCAGGGGGAGGTGGTGCTGGTCAACGACGGCGGGGCTCCGGTCACGGTACCGGAGGACTTCCCGTTTCCGGTCGTGCCGGTGAATCTGGCGGAAAATCGGGGGCGCGCCGCCGCTGCCGAGGCGGGCGTGGCGGCGGCGACGGGGGATTGGGTGTGCTTCCTGGACGACGACGATCTGGCGGCCCCGGAGCACCTGGAGACCCTGGCGGGGCTGGCCTCCGCGGCGGGGGTGCGGGTGGCCTACACGGACGCCGCCGTGGGGATCTACGAACTCGACGGTGCGGCGGGCTGGGTGTGCCGCGAGCGGCGCCTGCCCTACAGCCGGGATTTCGACCCCGACCTGCTGCTGCTGGATAACTATATTCCCTTCAATACCTTGATTCTGGAGCGCGCCCTGCTGCGGGAGGTGGCCGCCGACGGGGCCCTCTTCGATCCGGATCTTCCCTTCTTTGAAGATTGGGAGATGCTGCTGCGGCTGGCGCGCCGGACCCCCTTCCACCACCTGGCGCGAGTGACCTGCGAGTATCGCCACTTCCGCGGCGGCGGCCACCACATCTTCGGTGAACAGCCCCGGCAGCGGGGCGATTTCCTGGAGGTCAAGGCGCGGGTCCTGGCCAAGCACGGCGACGCCCTCGATCCCCAGACCCTGGCCCGAGCCATCGACACCCTGCGCACGGAAGCGGTGGCGGACCGGGAGCAGGCCGCTAATCGGGGGCGGGCGCTGGAGGAAACCCGGCGGGACATGGAAGCCGAGCGCCAGGAACGCCACCGGTTGAACGGCGAACTCCAGTCCGTCCAGGGGGAACTGGCGGCGCTGCGCCATCGCCTGGAGGAGAGCAGCGCCGAATTGGCCCGGCTGTATCGGGAGGAGCAGACGCTGCGCGAGGCTCTCGGGGAGCAGGAGGCACACCTGGGGCGGACCTACGGCGAAATCGAACGGCTGGGGGCGGTGATCGAGGCGCGGGACGAGGAGATCGTCCAGCTGACCGAGAGCGTGCGGGAGCACGGGGAACACCTGGGCCGCACCTATGGCGAAATCGACCGGCTGAACACCCTCCTCCGCACCATGGAGGGGACCCGCGCCTGGCGCCTCCACCGGTGGCTCCAACGGAGGCTAGGCCGCTAACCGTGCCACGCATTGCCCTGCTATCGAGTGAGCCGCTCCGTCCCCGCATGGCGGGGATCGGCATCCGCTACCTGGAAATGGCCCGCCGCCTGCCTCGGGCTGCGGCGGACATCGAGGTGGTGGTGGTCACCCCCGGCGATCCCGCCGAGGTGCCGACCGTGCCCGGCGAGGTGCGCGCCTTCGCCCGCGGCGGCCTCGCTGCGCTGCTGGCGGATTGTGACGGGGCGGTGGCCCAGGGGCAGCTGGCCAACGACCTCCTGCTGGAAGTGCCCACTCTGCCCTGCGCCATCGATCTCTACGACCCCTGGCTGGTGGAAAACCTCCACTACTTCGCGACCCTGGGGCTCGACCCCTACCGCAACGACCACGCCACCTGGATGCTGCAACTCTCCCGGGGGGATTTCTTCCTCTGCTCGTCGGAGGAGCAGCGGGCCTACTACCTGGGTCTGCTGACCGCCCTGGGGCGGGTCAATCCGGAACGGGTGCAAGGGGATCCCGATCTCCAGGGGTTGATCGCGGAAGTGCCCTTCGGGATTCCCCAGACCTTGCCTCCCCACCAACCCGTGCTGCCGGAACTTCTCGACGGGATGGGGGGATCCGGCGAGCGCCGCCGCTTGCTCTTTGGTGGGCTGTACGACTGGTATGACCCGTGGACCTTGCTCCGCGCCCTGGAGGGTTTCGACCCGCAACGGTGGCAGCTGCTGCTGATCCGCAACCCCAATCCGGAAGCCACCCCCCAGAAGCTGTGGGCCGAGGTGGAAGCCCACTGCCGCCGCAAGGGTTGGTGGGGGGATGCGGTGATCGCCCTGGACTGGATCCCCGCGGAGCGGCGCTACGACCTGCTGCGGGATGTCGATCTGATGGTGGCGCCCCACCGCCCGAGCCTGGAGACTCGCCTCTCCTTGCGCACCCGTTTCCTCGATGCCCTGGCGGCGGATTGCCCGGCGGTGACCAGCGAGGGAGGCACCCTGGGGCGCCTGCTGACGGAGTATCGCGCCGGTTGGGTGGTCCCGGCGGGGGACGCCACGGCCCTGGCGACGGTGCTCGACGAAATCCTCGACCATCCCGAGGCGGTGGCGGAGCGGCGGGATGGAGCGCGGCGGCTGGCCCGGCGCTTCGCCTGGGACCGGGTCCTCGAACCACTGGTGGCCTTTTGCCGCCAACCCCGGCAAGATCCCACCAAAGCGCGGTACGCTTTTCAGCCCGGGACGGTGGCCCCGCCGGACGCCCTTCCCTTTCGAGCCCGGCGCTGGCTCCACCGTCACCTACCACGGTTCCTCACCAGGAGATCCCCAGAGTGAAAGTCTCGGTCGCGATTTTGAGCTGGAACGGTCGCCAGCACCTGGAAACGTGTCTGGAAGCGCTGCGCCACCAGGACGACCCCGGCGTGTCGTGGGAGATTCTGGTGCTGGACAACGGTTCCACCGATGGCACCGCAGGGTGGCTCCGGGAGCACCACCCCCGGGTGCGGCTGATCGAGAGCCCCGTCAACCTGGGCTTCTGCGCCGGCAACAATCGCCTGGTGGCGGCGGCGACGGGGGACGCGGTGGCGTTGCTCAACAACGACACCCGGCCTCAGCCGGGGTGGCTCGCGGCCCTGGTGGACGCCCTGGCCACAGCCCCTGCGGATGTGGCGGCGGTCTCCGGGCTGATCGTCGATTGGGAGGGGCAGCGGCTGGACTTCGGTCGCGGCGTGATGACCTTCGACGGCCACGCCTTCCAGCTGGACTTCCGCCGCCCCCTGGAGCGGGCGGCGGTGCCCCGGCTGGGGGAGGAATTGCCCTTCGCCTGCGGCGGCAACATGCTGATCCGCAAGCGGTCTTTCCTGGAGGCGGGTGGGTTTGACGAGAGCTACTTCGCCTACCTGGAGGATGTCGATCTGGGCTGGCGCCTGTGGTCCGGCGGGGAACGCATCACCTTCGTGCCGGAAGCTGTGGTGCACCATCGCTCCAGCGCCACCAGCGATCTGCTGGGCCACTTCAACCGCGGCTTCCTCTTCGAGCGCAACGCCTACCTCACCGCCTACAAGAACTACCAGGACGGTCTGTGGGAGAAGGTGATGCCCGCGGTGCTGATGACCTTGCTCTCCCGGGCTCAGACCCTGCTGGAGCAGAACAACCCCGGGGGTCCACTGTTGGGCCTCGACCCCTACGCCGGTCTGATCGCCAACACCGCGCCGGGGCCCGCCGCCGATCCAGCCGCCGTCCCGGGGCAGGCTCCGGAAGGACGCCTCCAGCGCTGGCGGCGCTACGGTCCTCGCCAACTGGTGGGCCGGGCCTTGCTGCGGCTGGCGCGGCAGGTGTGGCCCGCGGCCCCCGACCCCTCCCGGACGCCGTGCCTGACCGATGGGCGCACCATCTCCCAATTGCGCGCCCATGGGTTCGTGCTGCGCCATCTGGAAGGCGCCGCAACCGCGCGGCGCGCGGTGCAGCAGCGCCGCCGTCGCGACGATGAAGCGATCTTCGAGCGCTTCCCGGTGTACCTGGTGCCCACCTACCCGGGGGACCTGGAACTGTTCACCGATGCGGGATTTCGCCACTGGCTTCCGGCGGCGCTGCCGTTGAAGGAGAGCCGCCTGGAGACCCTCATGGAGATGGGGTAAGGCGTCAGGGCGTGGTGCTGGAGAGCTGCCGGATCATCGACCGCCGCAAGGCCATCAGCCACCGCCGATGGGTTTCCAGCAACTCGCGGAACGCCTCCTCTTCCTGGCGGTCCCCTGGGTCGGCGGCGGTTTCGACCTCCCGGAAAGTGAAGGGCTTCCGCTCGCCAGGGCTGCCAACGCCGGTGGCCCGGTCGATGGAGTCCGCCGCGGCGGCCAATCTGTCGCGGGAATCCTGCTCGCCGTCTCCGTCCTGGGCCACCAGCTCGCCGTCGGCGTTCCGCTTGCGCCCGACCTTGCCCATGGAAGTGACGATCTTGAGCGCCTCGGAAAGAGCGCTCAAGTCGCAATCCAAGGCCCGCAGGAGACGGTCCAGGGTGTCCAGGGTCGGTTGGACCCGCCCGCGCTCGTAGGCGCTGAGCATCGGCCGGGTAATGCCGGCGGTCTGAGCGACATCTTCCTGCTTCATGCCTCGATCCTCACGCAACCAGCGGAGGGCTCGACCGAGAATTTCTAATTGGAACATGTGATTTACCCTACCACCAGTTGTGCCAGGGTGCAAGAAATTTCTCCCTATTGCTAAGTTGTCAACACATTATTCTGGCAGGACGAACCTACGTCAGAGTATATCTGACGTTTGTCAGAAAAGGGAGGGAGGAAAGCCCCGCGCCGGGGAGGAGGTTAGCGAACCACGGCGCGTATCCCCGCCTCCAGGTTCTCGACCAACGCGGGCAGCTGTTCCTTATCGACGGAACAATAGGCGACGCGCAGGTACCGGGGCGCGATGGACACCACCCCGGTGTCCAGGTGTTCCAATAGATGGAGTCGCACCGCGCTGGAGGTCACCCCCAGAGCCTCCGGCAGTTCCGCCAGGGCGAAACAGCCGGAGTTGAAGGGATGGGGCCGCAGCAGCTCCGGATCCACCCGATCCAACGCCTCGCGAATCACCCGGTAGCGTTCCGCCAGGGTCTTGCGCACAGCCTCCACCTCGCCCGCCACCCCACTGCGTCGCAGCGCTTGCAGGAGGATGATCTGGGTGGCGGCCACCGGTGAGCCCACGGTGGAGCGCACCAGGCTGCCCAACTTGCTCTCCAGGGCCGCGAAGAGGGCGGAATCCGTCTCGAAGGGGAAGGTCAGGAAGCCCACGCGCCCGCCAAAGAAGGAGAATTCTTTGGTGGCGCCGTCCACCTTCACGGGGATCAGGTTGTTGTGCACCCCCACCAGGTCCCAAAAGAGGGACGCTCGGGGGATGTCCTCCTCGTAGACCAGACCGGCGTAGGCGTCGTCACAAACCACCACCAGCGGTCGCTGGTTGGCGATCCGCAGCAGCGAGGCCCGCAGTTGCAGCCGCTCGTTGGCGGTCAGGGAGTAGCCCCCGGGATTGGAGGGAAAATGAAGAATCGCCACCGCCGGTTCCCCCTCCTGGAGCCCCGCCCCATCGAGGGCCTCCTCGATGACCTCGCAGTGGAAGCGACCGTCGCGGATCGAGGGCGCCGAGACCATCCGGGCGCCGGTGCGGGTACCGAAGGTCTGCTTGTAGTTCCCCCAAAAAGGCGCGGGAACCGCCACCACCCGGCCCTCGCCGCCGAAGAGATCGGCGCACAAAGACAGGCCGTGGCTCAGACCGTCGGTGACCACCGGCAGGCTCGACACCTTGCTTTCCGCCACATTGCGGCGCTGCCAGCGGCGCCACGCATCGCGGACTTCTGGGATGCCCAGGACCTTGGAGTACAGCAGCGCGCGGTTGAGATCCGCCTCCGGCAAGGCGCCCAGAACCTCCGCGATGGAAGGCAGCGGCAAGGCGCCACCCCGACCGTCGGTGATCACCCCGATGGTGCCGTTGTAGGTGGTGTCCCGGGCCTCATAGCTCTGGCTCAGGATGTCGTCCGGCAGGGCGGCGCGCCGCCCCAGGGGGGAGAGGGCCGCACTCAAAGCGGGGGATTCCAACTCGATGGTGGCGTTGATTTCGGCGACGGCATCACTCATGGTTTTTCTTCCGGTTGTAAAGTCAAAATCGTTTCGGTGGCCGCCACCACCGCCGCGGGGTTCCACGCCACGGCGCGCAACGCCCCCCGTCGGTAGAGCGACAGCTGGTCATCATAGTGGGGATCGAAAGGATGTCCGGACTGCCCTCCGGGCAGCACCGCCAGGGCCTCCGCGGCCCCAGCTTCGGCCCCAACGGGGGTCACCCAGCGCATGGAAGGACCGTAGCGAACCGGCGCCTCCGCTCCTTGCCAGCCACCCCCAAAGGCGGCGATGGTGGTGGCGGAGCCGCTCTGGGGCCACGGGCCGCGGTTGAAAAAACGCCCCAGCAGGGGCACCGCCCCCAGAGGATGGCGCAGCGTCAGGGGATGAAGGTCCCCGTAGCGCCCCGCGCCGGGGTCGTTCCCCCAGCGCTGCCGCGCTTCCCGCCACGCCGCTTCCAGGGCGGCGGTCAGGATCGCCCGGCGATCCTCCACCGCCGGGGTGGTGACATCGTCGAACCAGGCCGGGCTCAGCCGACCCTCCAGGAGCCCCAGCACCCGTTGGCGGGTGTCGAACGGGGCGAGGCCGTGGTGCCGGGCCTCATCGCCGAAGGCCGAGCGCCGCAGATTGCGCTCGAAGAGGGCGAAGAGGGCCGCCGGGCCGTCGATCTCCATGGCCCCATCCCACCCCGCCAGCAGAGTGTAGGCTTCGCCCGCCTCCCCCGCGTAGTCACCCGCCGCCGCCGCGATGAGTTCCCGGGCGTAAAGGGAGGTGACATCCCCTTGCACCGCTGCCACATCCGCCGGTTTCCAGTCGCTTTGGGCGGTCACCCGTTGGCGGATACGCTCGGCGCGGTGGGCGGAATCGAAATCCGCGATCAGTGTTCCGGGCCACCCGGCGGGGCGCACATCGTGGTTGGCGGTGATCAACAAGTCGTCCTCTGGATCGCGGATCACCAGGTTCTCCGTCGCCGGGGCCAGGCCCTCCCAGCCGTAGCGACGATCCCATCCTGGCGCCGCCCGCCGACCGTCCCCCCGCCGCCGCTGGGGGGAGCGCCCCAGCATGATGTAGCGCAAGCCACCCTCCGGGGTCGCCACCACCAGATTCTGGGAGGGCACCGCGTAGCTCGCCACGGCGGCCTGGGCCGCGTCCAGGGTGGTGGCCCGGGCGAGACCCAGGAACGCCCCCAGGGGGTCCGACGGGTAGTAGGCCGTCCAGGCCAGGGAGCGCGACGGCAAGCCCCGCTCCGGATCCTCATCGAGCAGCGGTCCATGGTCCGTGGAGCGGAGGGTCAGGGAGACGGGGGCTTCCCCCTGAACCGCGATCTCCACCGTCTCGACGGTGACCTCCACCCACTCGTCCCCCCGGCGCACCCGGGTGCCGGTCGCATCCAGCTCCTCCAGGAAGAGGTCGTGGTCGTCGAGCATGGTGTTGGTGAGGGCCCACGCCAGATGGGGAGAGCGTCCGATGACCACCCCCGGCAAACCCGGGATGGTCATCCCCGCCACCTCGTAATCCGGCGCCCGCAGCAGCACCTGGTACCAGGTGGTCGGCAGGCGCAGGGGCAGGTGGGGATCGTTGGCCACGATGGGCGCGCCGGAGGCCGTCCAGCGCCCGCCGAGGATCCAGTTGTTGCTGCCCAGGGGGCCGTCCTGGACCGCCTCGCCGGAAGCCCCGTTCGTCCCGCCACTGGCCCCACCGGGTGCGATCAATTCCTCGGCCCGCGCCTCCCCAAAGGCCCGGGTCCAGAGGAGCCGCTGCTCCTCGGGGCGACCGTCCCAGAAGGAGAGATCCCGGGCCATCAGGATGGCGAAGCTCAGACTGTCCACGGGGTGCCAGGGCTCCGGTTGCAAGCCCAGCAGGCGGAGCCCCGGGGGCAGATCGTCGTCGTCGGCGCGGGCTTCGATCCAGGCGTTGACCCCGGCGGCGTAGGCTTCCAGCCAGCGGCGCGTTTCCTCCCCGGCGTGCTCCCACCACCGCTGCGCGGCGGCGCGCAGGCGCAACCGTCGCGCCTCCACGTCGAGGGGCAGGGCCGCCGGGCCCGCGATCTCCGCCAGCCGCCCGGCGGCGGCGCGACGCCCCAATTCCATCTGGGTCAGGCGGTCGTTGGCGTGGAGCCAGCCCAGGGCCAAGGCCGCATCGCGACCGGAAGTAGCCTCCACCATCGGCACCGCCCAACGGTCCCAGCGTACCGTCACTGGCCCCTGCAAACCGGGCAGGGAGACCTCCCCCACGCGCTGGGGTCGGCCACTGCCGCTCCACCGGAACCAATGCCACACCGCCACGGCGGCGACCAGCACGGTCAGGGCGAGCAAGCCCAGACCCAGCCGACGGAACCCGATCTTTCTTCGCATGACGGCAGAGTCTAGGGGGCGGGGAGGGGCAAGGCAAGGGGCCGGGGTTGAGCGCGTGCAACAACCGCCCCCCTCACAGCGAGGGGGAGCGGCTGGCTTGACCCTGATATTTGACGGATTCTGGAGGGCAGCGCCTCCAATCGTCGTACTCTACCGGGCCGAACGTTACAAAGAAGATTACGGAATCGGAGCAGCCCTACACCTAGAACGCGAAACTGACACCGAACAACAGCAGGTCGGTGCGATCATCCAGGGCTTCCAGCGTACCCTCTTCGGCCAGCGTAAAGAAATCCACCGGCAGCGCCAGGTGGTTGCCGTCGATCCGGTGATAGGAAAGCTTGAGGAGGAAGTTGTCGTGGACCCAGTAGTTGAGACCCAAGGCGATCTCTTCATGTTTCAAGGTGGAAGCGAAGGTGCCCAGTCCTTCGATTTCATCCGCTTCCGCTCGCGTTTCCAGTTGTTCGTACTTTGCAGCCAGCTGCCAGTGGTCGGTCAATTTGTACCCCAGCTCCAGGTAGGAACCCTCCCGGGTTTCATCCACTTCCGCTTCGGCGTATTCCGCCCGGACGGTCCATCGGTCCGAAAGATATTCCGCCTGTAGCCCGAAGACCGTCTGATCCTCCGCCCCTCGTTCGAACCCTGCCTCCACATCGCCCCGATAGGCGCTGGCCCCGAAACGCAGGCCAGGAATGGGGGTCTCCAGGAAGAATCGCCCACCCACCACGTCGGTAAGTTCCACTTCCCGGGGTCCCAGGACTCGTTCGCCCTCTTCCTCTTCGCCGTCGTCAGCGCCTTCCAACGCCGCGAACGCCTCGCCGGGTTCGAGGAAGTTGAAGGACATCTCGCCGACATAGACGTCATAGGTGAGGCCCCAGCCTCCCCCTACATTCACCCCACCAGTGATCCCGACGCCATCGTAGAACCGCGCCACGAAGTTGGCGTCCCCATACAACGATTGGGGTAGATCGTTGAAGGGCCGCGCCGTGCCGGCGTGCCACAGCTCCGTATAGACGCCGAAGGGCACCCGGCTGCGACCAAACCGGAGCCCGAGTTGATCGGCGATGTTCCACTGCAGTGCCGCCACTTCCAGTTCCACCTGGCTTTCTCGGTCGTCGCCGATGCTTTCCTCCTGTCCCCAGAAGACCTGAGCGTAGATGGTCACCGATGAAGAGAGTTCCCCCGTCAGGGACAGGGCCAGCTCGGTGTTCTCGTAGGCCCCGTCGGGAGTGGCCCCGTTGAAGGTGTTGGCTTCGTCGGTTTCCGAATAATGCCAGTTGCCGTAGAGATCGATTCGAAGCGCCTCTTTCCAGCTCTGGGCTTGCGCTTCCAGGGCTGGGAGCAACAAGGCGCTCAGCACGCAGATAGACAGAATGATTTTCGACATGGTTTCTCCACTCTCCCGCCTTACAGGGCGGGATCGTTGGGTTTGAGTCGTGGATTGATTCGATCGGGCGAAGGAGGCTTTGATCGACGGCAAGAAGATTACCTGTCTCCCTGTTACAACGCGCATTACGATGCCGCCGATACCCCTAGCAGCCTGTGGCAAACCTCGAGCCGCGCTGCGAGCGGGCCTTCTCCGTCGGCTCTGCGTTGGAAAATCTCGCAAGATCTCGGATATTCCTGTGATTTTCCGCCTTGATCCTGCGAAAAACACCTCGCTCTCGCCGGCGGCTGACGTTCACCACGGGCTGCTAGAAGGTAAAACTGACTCCAAGCTGGACCATCCGGGTTTCGTCATCCAGGCGGAGATCCGCCAGGTTCCCCGCGCGGAGCGAGGTAAAGAAATCCGCGGGCAACGCCAGGTGATTGCCCTCTATGAGGTGGTACGAGGCTTTCAAGACTAAGCGCGCATTCACCGCATAGGCGATCCCCACGGCCCATTCCTCATGCTCCAGCGTCGAGGCCAACGCGCCGAGGTCGGCGACCTCTTCGGCTTTGCTGTCGTCCTCCAGATTCTCCCATCGAGCTGCGAGCTGCCAGTGGTCGTTGAAGTGATAGGCGACCTCCAGGTAGGAAGCGTGCGCGTCTTCCTCCAGCTGGGCCTCCGCATGCTCCCCCCGCACCTGCCAGTGGTCCCCCAGATACTCCACGTGCACACCGGCCACTTCTTGGGTCAGGCCCTTCCGGAAGGAGCCATCCTCGACATCGCCCCGGTAGTAGCTCAGGCCAAAACCGAGACCGGGCACCGGTGTCCCCACTCGGATACGGGCACCGAGCACATCGGTCAACTCCAATTCCGCCACCGCGCCGCCCTCTCCCTCCCCCTGCCCCTGCCGCAAGGCCCTCCCCTCCGCCTCGAGCAGCGTCTCGTCGGGCTCCAGAAATTCGAAGTGCATCTCGCCACCGTAGACATCGTAGGAGAACCCCCAGCCGGTGGGGCCCTCGAAGTCACCCCCCACGCTGAGACCGTCATAGAACTCGGCGATGAATTTGGAGGAGCCATACAATGACTGGGGCAACTGGTTGAAGGGACGAACGATCCCCGCATCCCAGATTTCGGTATAGATCCCGAAAGGAACGCGACTGCGACCAAAGCGCAGATTGGCATGGTCATGGAAAGCCCATTCGACAGCTGCCACATCCAGCTCCACTTCGCTCTTTTGCTCATCCGAGAAGGACTCCCCGTGCCCCCAAAAGACTTGCGCATAGGCGGTGATCGATGGGCTCAGGGTCCCGGTAAAGACCAGGGCGAACTCCGTATTTTCGTAGGCCCCGCCGGGCGTGGCCCCAGCGTAGGTATTGGTCGCATCGGTCTCCGAGTAGAACCAATTGCCAAATCCGTTGAGGGTAATCCGATCTTGCCATTCGTCCGCGGCCACGGAGCTGCCAAGCCCGGCCACCAAAACCCCAGGCAAGAACATCAAGCCGCGCAATGTCTTCCGCATAAACGACTCCCCGCGCGTCGGAAATTCATAATAAATCTTGTTTCAGATCCACAGAAATGGGTTGGGCCCAGGATGTTGCATCTTTCCCCCCACGACCAGGGGCTGGGCTCAGACTAGCGTGGCGAGGGTTGAGAACAACATTATGGTGTTGTATTTCCGGTCTCTCGTCCCATGGATGGCGTGGTCAGGGCAGCACATCCGTCACAAACCACCACACCCCCACCGCCACGATCAACGCCGGGACACCGAAGCGCAGCCATTGGTAGAGGCAGCGGTCGGCCAGGGAGGGGGAGTCCCCGGCCAGCTGGCGCAAGGCGTCGCCCCGGCGGAAGCACCAGCCGACGGCGACGACGGCCAACAGCGAGCCGAGGGTCTGGAAGCCGGAACCGAAGGCCAGATCCCAGGGCAGGAAGATCTCCATGTTGATCATCGGGGGGATGGCGAAGAGGAACACCAGCCCGGCCAGGGTCCAGATAGCCTGACGGCGGGAAAGGCCCGTGTTGTCCGTCAACCCCGCCACCAGCACCTCGAAGGCGGCCACGTCGGAAAGATAGGCCGCCCCCAGCAGAGAAAGGAAGAAAAGAAGACCGAAGAGGCTTCCGGCGGGAATCTGCGCGAAGACCTGGGGCAGGGTGACGAAGATCAACCCCGGGCCACTCCCCGGCTCCAGCCCCAGGGCGAAGACCGCAGGCAGGATGGCGAGCCCCGCGAGGAGCCCCGCTCCCAGATCCCCCGCGGCGGTCCACAGGGCACTGGAGCGGAGGCGCTCCGCGGGATCCAGGTAGGAACCGTAGACCACCATGAAACTGCCCCCCAGGGACAGGCTGAACACCGCCTGCCCCAGCGCCGCCACCAGCACCGTGGGGGTCACGGACCCGGGTTCGATCTTCAGGATGAACCACTCCACTCCCGCCCACGCTCCGGGCAGGGTCAGAGAGCGGGCGATCAGGATCAGCAGGGCGATGAAGAGGGCGGGCACCAGCACCCGGCTGGCCCACACGATGCCCTCGCGCAGGCCCTTCAGCAACACCAACGCGCAGGCGACGATGATCGAGGCCGTGCACACCATCTGGAGAAGCAGCGACAGGCCGCTGAATCCCGCATCCGGCGGCAGCACCGCGGTAGCGGGCCACGGCAAGGGCGTCCCCAACCCCCGGCCCCCTTCCGCCACCGCGTAGAAGAGCACCCACCCCAAAGCGTTGGTGTAGTAGGCCGTGGCCGCCGTCACGGCGAAGAAGAACACCCACCCCAGCGCCTTGCCCCCGGGCATGCCCGCCCGGGCAAAGGCCCCCACCGGCCCCCGGCGGGTGTGGCGACCCAGGGACCATTCCGCCATCAAGGCGGGCACCCCCACCAGGAGCACGGCGGCGCAGTAGACGAGGACGAAGGCGGCGCCGCCGAATTTCCCCACCATGTAGGGGAAGCGCCACACATTCCCCAGCCCCACCGCCACCCCGATCATGGTCAGCAGCAGCCCGATCCGCGTGGTGAAGGTTTCGCGCATCAGCCCTGCTCTTCCGCCATCCAGCGGGGCCAGCCCATCCCGTCCTGACGCCACGCCGTCGTCATCAGTAGGGGGACCCGGCGCCGCTGCGCCGCGAGATCAAGACCTGGCCGTTTCATGGTTCCGCGATGATAGCTTGCTCGGCAATCCCCCTCACTGGAATCGTCGTACAATTCTAAAAACCACCACCCGCCAGGAAAAGGAGACCGCCATGCCCCAGCAAGACACGCCGCTGCCCAGCCAGAGCCCGGACGATTTGAAGCAATATGTTGAAGGGGGCCAGGGCATCCTCACCATCCGTGGGGCGGGCAATGTCCGGAGCTGGAACAATATCCAGTACAAGCCCGGCCTGTCCGCCAAGAACGTTGGCTCCACCAAACTCTCCATGAACGTCGCCACCATCCCTCCCGGGGGCGTGGCCTACGCCCACATTCACGTGGGTTTCGAGCTGATGCTCTACATCATGCAGGGGCGGGTGCGCCACGAATACGGCGACGGACTGAAGGAGACCCTGGAGAACCAGGCCGGGGACTTCATCTACATCGAGCCCGGGGTCCCCCATGAGGTCTTCAACATGAGCGACACCGAGCCCGTGATGGCCGTGGTGGCCCGCTCCGATGCCAGCGAGTGGGAAAACATCGTGCCCTACCCCAGTCGCGCCAAAGCAGCGGCCGAGGCGGGGGAATAACCGGCGACACGGGCGCTGAAGCGGGGTATCCGCCTGCACGGCGAAGCGCCGCGCAGCCGACAGCGACCGGAGAGGACCGACCCATCCAGACCCTGCCCTGGGGTAACCCTGGCAGAGTGCCACCTGGTGAGTATCAACATTTCGTCACGGCTGGTGTCCTACCTTGAAGGAGAATCAACCCTTCAACGACATCGGAGTACCCCACCGTGACCCATCCCACCCTGGCCATCTTCGGACAAATCCTCGACACCTTCGGCCCCGGCGTACTGCTCGCTCTGATCCTCGGGGTCGGGATTCTCGCGCTGGCCATGCGTGGGTTCGAGCGCCTTCTGCGGCGCTACTGGCGCGGGTGAGCCTTGACACCTTCAGTGCGCCGCACTACGCTGAACTTTCGCCCTTTTCTCGAAGGATTTGGTCAACGGCGCTGTGCACGGAGGTTCTATGGTCCGTTTCCTGCTGCTTTCGGTCTGCCTCGTCCTGCCCCTGCTCGCCCGCCCGGCGGCGGCGGAGTTCCCCCCCATCACCGAGGCTGAAAAGGCCCTGACGGAAGTGCCCGGGGACCCCGGCGCCCCGGCGGTGGTGCTCTTCCGGGAAGGGGAGTTGAATTTCCAGGATCTTGGCAAGCAGATCTTTGAATCGAAATTGACCGTGCGCACCCGGATCAAGATCCTGACGGACCAGGGGAAGGACTACGGCGAGATCCGTCTCTCGCCCCGCCAGCGGGGCCGCCTCAAGAGCCTGGAGGGGCGGACGGTGCTTCCCGATGGCAGCCAGATCCCCCTGGATACCCAGTTTGAAGAGAAGGTCGATCGCCGCAACCCGTTCGTTTCCGTGGTGGCGGCCTTTGACCGGGTGGAGGTGGGCGCCATCCTCGACTACGAGTTTGTGCTGCGCTACGAGGGCATCGCCAGCCACGACCCGTGGCTGTTCCAGGATCGCATCCCGACCCTGCGCTCCCAGATCACCTACACCATCCCGGAACACATGGGGTATCAGGAGTGGAGCAAGGAGTTGCGTCCCGGCCTGCTCCAGAAAGAGGCCACCAAACGGCCCCGAGGGTGGGAGGTGCGGGTGTGGCTGGAAAATCAGCCCGCCGTGCCGGATGAACCGTACTCCTTCCCGATCCAGGACCTGGCCAACCAGTTCACGGTGCGCATCACCGAGTACGCCTTCAGCGGTCGGGTCTACCCCATCATGGAATCGTGGGCCAGCACCTGCGAGAGCTACCACAACTACTACAACCAGATCCTGCGGGGGGATGGGGCCGCGAGTCGCAAGGCCAAGGAGGTCGCTGGCAACGGCAGCAAACTGGACCAGCTGCGCAACGTCTTTCGCTTCGTGCGGGACGAAATCCTGTACGGCCCGAACCCCCGGGAGAACCCCACGGCGGACAAGATTCTGGCCCAGGGCCGGGGCAATTCCACCGGTCAGGCCCTGTTGCTCATCGCCATGCTCGACGCCATCAAGATCAAGGCCGATCTGCTGTGGGGGGCGGATCGGAATTACGGCGTGGTGGATTTGAGCGCCCCCAACGAGGCGTGGTTCAATCTTCGCCTGGTGCGCGCCCACCTCGACGACAAGGACATCTTCCTCTTCCCCAGCAACCGCAGCCTCGGAGCGGGCCAGCTGCCCCCGGGGCTCGAAGGGGTCGGCGCCCTGGTCTACGACCGCAGCAAGCCGGAGGCCATCCTGACCCCCAGCACCCCTTTCCACCAGTCCATGCGCCGCGCGGTGCTCGACCTGGTGATCGATGAAGGAGGCCGGGTCACGGGGCAGGGCACGCTGGAGCTGACCGGCCATCCCGCCGGGGAGGCCATGGAGCCGGACCAGACGGCGGAAGAACGGCAGGACGCGTGGACCGAGTGGCTGGAGGCCCGCGCCCCGCTCTTCGCCGTCTCCGACGTGGCGGTGTTGGAGGATCGCGATGCCCGGCGCATCGAAGTGCGCTGGAAGGTGACCCAGCCGGAGGAGGAAGTGCTGGGGGATGAAGTGAGCCTCCAGCCCAGTCTGCCCGTCGGTCCCCGGAACAACCCCTTCGCGGCCCAGGGTACGCGGCGCACTCCGGTCCTGCTCCCCTTCGCGGAGTCGGAGGAGGTGGAGACCACCGTCCACTGGCCCGCCGGTTGGAGCGTCGAAACCGCACCGGAGGAAGCCGGGCATTCCGGCGTGGCGGGTTCCTTCGCCGCCCGCGTCACCCCGCTCCCCGATGGCTCCGGCGTGCGCTACCAACGCCGCCTGGAGATCACCGAACGGGAGCTGCTGGGGCGCGCCAAATACCAGGCCCTCAACCAGCTGCTGGACGCCGCCCGCCAGCACGACGCCAAGACGCTAGTGGTGGTGAAGGGTGCTGTTTGATTTGACAGAGCCCCCGGTCCCAGGTAATCTACAGTTTTGGTCTTTTCGCGATCCCTTGTGGCGCGTTTCTCTAGGCGGCGGAATTATCTGGAATGATCGACCTGGAACACAACGGAGGTTCTATGTCTCGCTATACCGCCTTGATCCTGACCGCCCTGGGGCTGGTGGCCATCCCCGCCGCGGCCCAGATGCCCCCCCTCACCGAGGCCGACCGGACGCTGACGGAGGTGGCCACCGACCCGGATGCCGCGGCGGTGGTGCTCTACCATCGCGGAGAATTGCACCTGCTGGATCTCGGCAAACACATTTTGGAATCGAAATTCACCATCCAGCGGCGGGTCAAGATTCTCAAGGAATCGGCCATCGAGGAATACGGTGAGCTGGATGTGCCCCTGTACCAGGGCCTGCGCCTCAAGAAGCTCGAAGGGCGCACGGTCCTCCCCGATGGCAAGAGCCTGCCCCTGCGCACCCAGGGGGAGCAACAGATCTCGCGCCGCGACAACCTGCGGTTGAAAGTCGCTGCCTTCGACGGCGTGCAGGTAGGGGCGATCCTGGAGTACGAATTGGTGGTGCGCCTGGAGCACGTCACCCTGCTGGATTTCTGGTTCTTCCAGGACCGCATTCCCACCCTCTATTCCGAGATGACCTACATCGTGCCGCCGGAGTTGGGGTATCAGCCCCTGCTGCGGGAGGCGATCCAGGGCACCGTGCACCACGAGGCCGAGCGCAGCGCCCAGGGCCGGGTGGTCAAGGCGTGGGCGGAGAATCTGCGGGCGATCCCCGAGGAGCCCTTCGGTTTTCCACTGGCGGACCTGTCGGCTCAGTTCATGCTGCTGTTGACGGAGTTCAACCCCAGGGGCGTGACCGTGCCGCTGTTCCAGAACTGGCGCACCACCTGCGAGCTGTACCAGAGCCTCTACAAGGATCGGCTGCGCAAGGACCGCGAAGCCAAGAAGAAGGCCAAGGCGCTGGCGGGCTCCGGCAGCAAGGTCGAACAGGCGACGCGGATCTACCGTTTTGTGGCGGACGAAATCCGCGCCCTGGTGTTCAGCGATCCCAAGGCCGGCGCCGACGCCGTTCTCAAGGAGGGGCGGGGGGATGCGGAGGCCCAGGCGATCCTGTTGAAGGCCATGTTGGAGGGCGTCAAGATTCCCGCCGATCTGATCTGGACCGGCTTCCGGCGCCACGGTCGCATCGATCTGAATGTGGCCAATCCCGGCTGGTTCCGCCACCACCTGGTGCGCATCCAGATCGACGGCCAGGCCATCTTTCTGGATCCGTACACACCAGACCTGGGGTTCGGCAAATTGTCCTCCCAGGTGGAGGGAATGCCCGCGGTGGTCTTCGACCCCAAGTCCCCGGAGACCCTGGTCCTGCCGTCGAGCCCCTACGCGGACAACCAGCGCCGTGCCCGCCTCGAACTGGCGGTGGATGAGGCCGGGCGGCTGGGGGGCACGGGTTCCCTGGAGCTGACCGGCCACCACGCCTGGCGGTATCTGGAGTGGAAAGACACGGCGGAGGAGACCGCCGAGGCGTGGGAGGGCTGGCTGGAGAAGGAGCTGGGACCCTTCGCCACTGAAGGGGTGGAGGTC